>Ga0070734_10000654_pt1 | contig 65359 bp, 58 predicted proteins | sample Coa_R1_8_FD_66444 | JGI IMG/M metagenome (GOLD analysis project Ga0070734, IMG submission 66444) | Surface soil microbial communities from Centralia Pennsylvania, which are recovering from an underground coalmine fire - Coalmine... | ecosystem: Environmental > Terrestrial > Soil > Unclassified ...
GTGGTTGAAGTGGGTGTGGATCACCACCTCCTTGTGCAGCTTGCGCCCGTGCTCGACCACGCCGGTCAGCGCGTCGACCCAGGCGTCGTCGGTCAGGATCTTCTGGGGCATGACCGCCAGCCCCTTGGTCGCGTAGCGCATCCGGCGGATGTGGTCGATGGAGAGCAGCGTCTCGCCGATCTGCGTGATCTGCTCGGGCCGCAGCTGGTACGCGTCCCCGCCGGAGATGACGATGTCCTCCAGCTCGGGCCGCGAGCGGATGTAGGCGAACGTCTGCTCCCAGCGCTCGGCGTTGACCTTGAGCTGGAACTTCTCGACCTCGTCCGTGTCGATGCCGACCGCGTAGCTGCGCGTGCAGAAGCGGCAGTAGACCGGGCAGGTGTCGAGCGCGAGAAAAAGCGCCTTGTCGGTGTAACGGTGGGTCAGCCCCGGCACCGGCATGTCGGCCCGCTCGTGCAGCGAATCGAGGTCGAGCCGCGGGTGGTCGGGCAGGAGGCGCGAGCCGAGCGGGATGAACTGGGTCCGCAGCGGGTCCTCGTACGGCCTCGTCCAGTCCATGAGCGACAGCAGGTAGGGCGAGACGCGCACCGACATCGGCGCCCGCTCGAACCCGCGCTGCGCGTCGGCGACGAAGCCCTCGGAGACCAGCCCCGAAACCGTCGCCAGGAGCTTGGGGATGTTGGTGATCGAGTGCTTGGCCTGCCACTTGTGATCCAGGAACTCGGAGGCGGGGACGTCGGCGTAGGCCGGGATCCGGCGCCAGAACTCCCCGCCCAGCAGATCCCGGTGCGCCATCGTCAAGAGGTCGACGGGCGGCTTCAGGGCGGGCGGCGCGGCCGCGTCCACCTGGGCCAGCTCAATCTTGGGGGGCATCTTCCCTCTGATCGTAGCGCCTGATCAGGCAGAGGAGCAACGGCCGCGACGAATCCGAGCGGAGCGCGGGGACGAACCCCCCGCGGCCGCCGGGGGTCCCCGCGAGACCGACGCGGTCGGGGGCCCGATCGGCGAGGCCGAAGACGATGACCTCGTCGCCGGCGTCGAGGCGCGGCGCGTTCACCAGCCGACCGCCGCGCGCCAGAACCAGCGTCGCCTCACCGCCGGCGCCGCGCAGGACGAAGTCCTGACCCTCGTCGGCCACCCACATCCCGTCGCCGTCCTCGACGATCGTCGTGCTCCAGAGCTGCGGCGCCCCCCCCGGCAGAGGCGCGCAGGTCCCCCGCAGCTGGACCGGCTGGCCGGCATCGGGGGGCACGGCGTCCCGCGGCTGGGCCGCCAGAGCCCGCAGCCGCTGCCGGACGACCCGCGCCACGCCGGGCGAGGCGCGGCGGGGGAGCGGCAGCCAGTCGGTCCCCACCACCGCCGCCAGCGATTGCCAGGTGCCGAAGCGGGCCAGCCCCTTGCCCAGCTCGGGGTCCGAGGCGACGATCTCCCGCAAGAGCCCGCGGGCCCAGTCGACGATCCAGCGCGGCGGGAACGGCCGCTTCAAGGCGCGAGCCCCCCGACCGTGCTCGCGGCCCCGGGGCGGCCCGAGGCGTCAGGCGCGACAAACCGGGCGTCAGCCGCGATAGACGACGATGCCGCGGGTCGGGTCGTACGGCGTGAGCGCGACGGTGACCTTGTCCCCGAGGACGACGCGAATGCGGTGTTTCCGCAGCTTGCCCCCGAGGTGCGCCAGCACCTGATGGCCGTTCTCGAGCTCGATGCGGAAATTTCCGGCAGGCAGCACCTCGATGACGCGCCCTTGGAATTCTATATGCTCTTCACGACCCATCGGCGGCGCAGACCTTAGTCGCTCCGAGGGGCTCGGTCAATGACAGCCTCCCTGAATTCGTCGGCCGCGTTCCGGGCGCTCGCCCACTACGCCGAGGACCCGCGCGCGTTGATCGCGGGGAACAGCGTGCGCCTCTTGCGCAACGGCGCGGAGGCCTTCCCCGCCTGGATCGCGGCGATCGACGGCGCGAAGTCGCGGGTCTCGCTGGAGATGTACATCTTCAGCGACGACGAGATCGGCCGCCGCTTCGCCGAGGCGCTGTCGCGCGCGGCGCAGCGCGGGGTCGACGTGCGCGTGCTCTACGACTTCGTCGGTTGCCGGGAGACACCCGCCGCGTTCTTTCAGCGGATGCGGGGCTTCGGCGTCCACGTCGTCGGCTACCACAAATACCGGGTCTGGCGGCCCCGCATCTGGTCGCTCATGCGGCGCAACCACCGCAAGACGCTGGTCTGCGACGGGCGGCTCGGCTTCACGGGCGGGATCAACATCTCGAACGAGTGGGTGAGCCAGGCCGAGGGGGGCGGCGGGTGGCTGGACGCGGCCGTGGCCATCGAGGGGCCGGCGGTGGCGGCCGTCGAGGCGACGTTCCTGCGGACCTGGAACCGCCGGGCGCCCAAGCGGATGCGGCTCGATCCCGAGCGCCTCCCCTCCCCGGCGCTGGCCGGCGCCGTCCCGCTGGCGGTGATCTCGAACGGCGAGCGCCGAGACCGGTTCGCCATCCGCCGGGCGGCGCTGCACGCCATCCGCGAGAGCCAGAAGCGCGTGCTGGTGGCGAACCCCTACTTCGTCCCCGATCGGGGCGTGCTGCGGGCGCTGCAGGCCGCCGCCAGGCGGGGCGTCGACGTGCGGTTGCTGGTGCCGCTGGCCAGCGACTCGCGGGTGCTGGACTTCGCGACGCGCGCCATCCTGCCGCAGTTGCTGGCGGCGGCGGCCCGGGTTTTCCGCAGCCCGATCGTCACGCACACCAAGGCGCTGATGGTCGACGACACGTTCGTCTCGATCGGCAGCTACAACTTCGATCACCGCTCGCTCGCCTACAACCTCGAACTGGTGGTGAACGTGATCGACCCGGCGACGGCCACCGAGGTCGGGACCATGCTGGTCTCCGACATGGCCGCCAGCGAGGAGCTGACCGGCCCCGCCTTCGCCAAGCGCGGCTGGCTGGTGCGGATCGTCGAGCGCCTCGCGTACAGCCTGCGCCGGTGGCTCTGAACCCGGTCGGGGCTACTTTTTCTTCGGGGGCTTCTTGGCGGCGGGCTTGGCGGGCTTCGGGGCCGCGGGCTTGGCGGGCGCGGCCGGTTTTGGCGCGGCAGCGGCCTTGACGGGGGCCGCCGGCGCGCTGCCGGCATCCTTGCGCTTCCAGAGGCCCAGCACGTTGCCGTCGGGGTCGGCGAAGAGGCCGATCTCACCCCCGCCGGCGAACGGCAGGCTGCGGACCAGGACGCGGCCGCCGGCGCTCTCGATCTGTGCCAGCGTCCCTTCCAGGTCCTCGACCGGGAGGTAGGCCACCGGGCCGGGTGACTGGACCAGGTCGGCGCGCACCCAGCCGCCGCTCGGCGCGTTGGCGCCCGAGAGCTTCATGTAGCTGGCGGAGGCGTTCTGCTCCATCTTCCAGTCGAAGACCTTGGCGTAGAACTCCGACGTCCGGGCGAAGTTCCCGCTCTTGAATTCGATGTGGACGATGTCCGCGGCCATGCGCGACCGTATCTCCCGGCGGGGCGACGGTCAATTGCGCGACGTCTGCCGCGCGGGCCGCCCCGCCTCGGCCAGGCGGGAGAGGTTGGGGACCACGACCAGGACCGGCACCCGGGTAGCCCGGATCAGGCGCTCGTTCTCGTAGCCGAAGAACAGCCGGTGCTGGACGGCGCGGTTCTCGGTTCCGAGGACGACCAGGTCGTAGTGCCCCTTCTCGACCTCCTGGGCGACCGGGCTCGACCGGGGGTCGAACGCCAGGTGAATGATGCTCGGCTTGACCTGCGAGGCGCGAAAGACCACCGAGATGCGCGTCAGCTCCTCCTCGCCGGTGGCGGGGACGTCGACCAGCGGGTGGGTACCGCTCATGTCGGCGTAGGCGGCGACCTGGGGGCGGCGTTCGGTCAGCACCGCCAGCGTGAGGTCGGCGCCGGTGGCCTCGGCGTAACGGATGGCCAGCTCGACCGCCAGCCGGGACGCGATTCCGCCGTCCACGGGCACGAGGAGGTTCTTGTACTCGGCCGCCGGCCCGGGAGCCTTCAGGATCGCCACGTGGCAGGGGGCCGCGCCCACCACCTGCTCCACGATCGGACCGCCGACCGAGGGCCCCTCGCCCGAACCGATGACGATGAGGTCGCACCCGCGCGCCGCCTCCACGCAGATCGCGGGCGCGATCGCCGTCCCGCGCACCTGCGCGATCTCGGGCGCCCGCTCGGCCCCCAGGACGCGCATCCGGTCGAACTGATCGCTGACGCCGGTGGGGGCGCGGCGGCGGAACGCGGGGAGCACGCGCCGCCACCAGTTGTGCTGCTCCTCGACGTGGAGGATCTTCACGGCGGCGCTGCTCTTTCGCGCCAGGCCGAAGGCCAGCGGCGCGGCGGCCAGCGCGTTGGGGCCGCCCGAGGTGGCCAGGAGGACGCGCACCTCGCTGGGGTTGAAGGCCCCCGTCGATTCGGAGGCCAAGATGCGCTGTGCCTCCTCGTCCGTCATCCGCACGCGCGGCATCGTGAGGCGCAGGCCGACCGGGGCCATGAACGAGGTGACGATGGCCATCATGACGATGATCGAGAACATCTGCGGCGTCAGGATCCCCAGCGACAGGCCGATGGTCGCCACCACGATCCCCATCGCGCCGCGGGCGTTCATCGCCACCGCGATCGAGGCCGCCTCCCAGAAGCGCAGGCCACCCCAGTAGGCCCCCAGCGCGCAGCCGACCAGCTTGCCGACGCAAGCGACGGTGATGACCAGGACCAGCATCCAGCCGCCCCCGAGCTCCCACAGGTTGACGCGCAGCCCGACGATCCCGAAGAAGATGGGCGCCAGCACGCCGAAGGTGAACGACTCGAGGCGGGCGATCGTCTCCTTGCGCAGCCGGGGCACCTGGTGCAGCACCACGCCTGCCACGAAGGCGCCGAACACCGCGTGGACACCGATGCGCTCGGTGGCCGCCGCGCAGAGGAAGGTGACGGCGATGATGAGGACCAGGTCCGAGTCGCTCGAGCGGAACCGCTCCGAGGCCGCCCGGATGGCGACGCGCAGGATGGGGAAGAGGACGAACGTGCAGACGACGATGAAGATCGCCAGCCACAGGACGGTCAGGCCGAGGTCGGCGGTGCGGACCGCGCCGTGGGTGGCCGCGCCGGCGATCAGCGACAGGATCAGCCAGCCGACGGTGTCGTCGACGACGCCGGCCGAGAGGATGACCAGGCCGATGTTCCGCTTGGTCAGATCGAGATCGACCAGGATCTTGGCGATCACCGGCATCGCCGAGATCGACATGGTGGTGGCGAGGAAGAGGCTGAACAGGATCCGGTGGCCCGGATTGGTCAGATAGCTCCCCGGCACGAGATAGCCGAGTCCGAAGCCGAGCGCGAACGGCAAGGCCATCCCCATCACCGAGGCGATGAAGGCGGCGCGCCCGAGGTTGCGCAGGAGGCGGAGATCGGTCTCGAGGCCGGTGAGCAGGAGCAGGAGGCACATGCCGACGGTACCGAAGGCGTCCAGCAGATGGACCTGCTCGGCGACGGAGGGGAAGATGGCCGCGAAGGTGGCCGGGGCGTAGTGGCCGAACAGGCTGGGCCCGAGCGCGATGCCCCCGGTCATCTCGCCGACCACCGCCGGCAGCCCCACCCGCTTGGCGATCTCGGCGCCCAGGCGCGCCATCCCGACCAGGAGCCCCAGTTGGACGAGCAGCAGGAAGATCGAGTGGCCCGGCAGACTCGGCGCGTGCACGCGTCGGCGACCCTAGCACGGTGGCTGCGGCCGGGTTCTCGATTCGGTTATGCTCGCGCCCGACGTGTCCGACGACGAATTAGGCCGAAGGGTGCGCGCGCGCGTCCTGGTGCGCACGGTGCCTTACCTGCTGCTGCTCTACTTCGTCGCCTACCTCGATCGCGTCAACATCAGCTACGCGGCGCTGGAGATGCGGCACGCCCTCCCGCTCACGGACAGCCAGTACGGGTTCGGCGCCGGGATCTTCTTCTTCGGTTACTTCCTGTTCGAGATCCCCGGGACGCTGCTGGTCGAGACCTGGAGCGCGCGCAAGATGCTGGCGCGCATCCTGGTGGGCTGGGGGCTGGTCGCCTGCGCGATGGCCTTCATTCAAACGCCGCGCCAGTTCTACTGGCTGCGGTTCCTGCTGGGCGCCGCCGAAGCGGGGTTCTTCCCCGGGGTGGTCGTCTATCTGTCGCACTGGTTCCGCGTCGAGGATCGCGCGCGGGCCTTCGCCTTCTTCATGCTGGCGGTCCCGGTGTCGAACGTGGTCGGCGCGCCCGTCTCCGGGCTGCTCCTGGGCGTGCACTGGTTCGGCCTGGCCGGCTGGCGCTGGCTGTTCCTGCTCGAGGGGCTCCCCGCCATCGTGCTCGGCGTGGTGACGGTCTTCTACCTGACCGATCGGCCGCGGGACGCGCGCTGGCTGGACGCGGCGGAGAAGGAGCACCTCCTGGCGGCCCTGGCGCGTGAGGCCCTGGCGACCGCCCCGGCCGCGCCGGAGGGCACGGGCGCCGCGGCGCTGGCGCGCGCGGTCCTGCGGCGCGACATCGTGCTCCTCGTGCTGGCCTACTTCGGGATCGTCACCACCTCGTACGGCTTCAGCCTCTGGATGCCGACGGTGGTGAAGAGCCTGACGGGGCTCTCCAACCTGGCCGTGTCGCTGGTGGCCACCCTCCCCTACGTCGCGGGCGGGATCTGCACGGCGGTCATCGGGCTCTCCTCCGACCGCACGGGCGAGCGCCGTGTCCACACGATGGTGCCGATGCTGATGGCCGCCGCGGGCATGACGATCGGCGTCGCCACGCGCGCGCCGGCGGCGGGGTTGCTGGCGCTGGCGCTGATCGGCGCCGGAATCTACGGCTTCATGCCGTCGTTCTGGCCGATGCCGCGCTGGTTCCTCTCGGGCGCGGCAGGCGCGGCGGCCGTCGGCCTCATCAACTCGGTCGGCTGTCTGGGCGGGTTCTTCGGGCCCTTCCTGGTGGGCAAGCTCAAGTCGCCGTCGGCCGGTTACGCGCCTGGTCTGGCGGCGCTCGGCGTCACCGCGACCTTCGCCGCTGCGATGGTGTTCTTGGTTCGACGGCCGCGCCGGTTTGAAGTATGAGAGACCTGTCGTGAAAACCACCGCCCGCAAGATCTTCGCCGGCAGCGATCACGCGGGGTTCTCCCTGCGCCACCGGCTCGTCGAGCATCTGCGCGCGGCCGGCCACAGCGTCGAGGATCTCGGAACGACGAGCGAGGCCTCCTGCGACTACCCCGACTACGCCGCCGCCGTCGGACGCGCGGTCGCCCGCGAGCCGGGCACGGTGGGCCTGCTCGTCTGCGGCACCGGCATGGGCGTCTGCATCGCCGCCAACAAGATCCACGGCGTGCGGGCCGTCGACGCCTGGAACGTCGACGCCGCCAAGATCTCCCGCGCCCACAATGACGCCAACGTGCTCTGTCTGGGCGCGCGCACGTTGACCGAGGGGGACGCGCTGGCGATCGCCGATGCCTGGCTGGTCGCGCCGTTCGACGGCGGCGAGCGCCACACGCGCCGGGTCGACAAGATCAGGGCGATCGAAAAAGCGGAGATCGAGGTCGCCGAGGACCGCGCCGCCGGCCAGCGACAACAGAAGCAATAGACGCAGGAACAGGAGAGTAGACCGATGGCCACCGCACGAACCCGCATGCACCAGGCGCACGAGCTGGGGCAGAGCATCTGGTACGACAACATGCGCCGGGGCCTCCTGCGCTCGGGCGCGCTGGCCGGGCTGGTCGAAAAGGGGGTTCGCGGGCTGACCTCGAACCCGACCATCTTCGAGCGCGCCATCGTCGCCTCCAGCGACTACGAGGAGGCGCTGCGCAAGCTGGCGGTCGAGGGGAAGTCGACCGGCGACATCTACGAGGCGCTGGTGATCGACGACATCCGCGGCGCCTGCGACCTGCTGCTGCCGGTCTATCAGGAGAGCGACGGCGTCGACGGGCGCGTCTCGCTGGAGGTCCTGCCGGAGCTGGCCACCAACACCGAGAAGACGGTCTCCGAAGGGCTGCGGCTGGCCAAGCTGGTCGGGCGTCCCAACGTCATGATCAAGGTCCCGGCCACGCCGGAGGGGATCCCCGCCATCCGCGCGCTGACGGCGCAGGGGGTGAGCGTCAACGTGACGCTCATCTTCTCGCTGCTGCAGTACCGGGAGGTGCTGGAGGCGTACCTGGCCGGGCTCGAGGACCGCAAGGCGAAGGGCGGCAGCTTCAAGGGGCTCGCCTCGGTGGCCAGCTTCTTCGTCTCGCGCGTCGACACGGTCTGCGACAAGCTGCTCAACGACAAGGCGGCGGCCTCGCCGTCCGAGGCGGCGCGCTGCCAGGTGCTGCGCGGCAAGGTCGGGATCGCCAACGCCAAGCTGGCCTACGAGATCTACGGCAAGGCGATCGCCTCGCCGCGCTGGAAGGCGCTGGCCACGGCCGGCGCGAACCCGCAGCGGCTGCTCTGGGCCTCGACGGGGACCAAGGATCCGAGCTACCCCGACACCTACTACGTCGACGCGCTGATGGGGCGCGACACCGTCGACACGGTCCCGCCAGCGACGCTCGACGCCTTCATCGACCACGGCAACCCCGACGCGCGGCTCGAGACCGGCATCGAGGAGGCCAGGAGCGCCGTCGCCGAGCTGGGCGCGCTGGGGATCGACCTTTCGCGCGTCTGCCACGGCCTGCTGGTTGACGGCGTGAAGTCGTTCACCACCTCGATGACGACGCTCACCGACGCCATCGCGGCCCGGCGCGCGGCGATCCTCGAGGCGGCCTCGGGGCGGCAGAAAGCGACGCTGCCCGAGGCGCTGCGGCTGGCGACCGACGCCGAGATCGCGCGTCTGGCGGGCGAGAAGGCGCTGGAGCGGATCTGGAAGAGCGACCCGACGGTGTTCTCCAAGGACCCGGCGCACGAGAAGTCGATCAAGAGCCGGCTCGGCTGGCTGCGCGAGCCGGCCAGCATGCAGTCCAATGTCGAAAAGCTTCGCGAGCTGGAGGCGTTCGCCGCCGAGGTCGCCGGCGCCGGCTTCACCGACGCCGTGCTGCTCGGGATGGGCGGCAGCTCGCTCTGCCCCGAGGTCCTGGGGCTGACCTGGCCGTCGCAGCCGGGCGCCCTCAAGCTGCACGTCCTCGACAACACCGATCCGGCGGCCGTCGCCGAGGTCGACCGGGCCATCGCGGGCAAGAAGGCGCTCTTCATCGTCGCCTCGAAGTCCGGCGGGACGATCGAGATCCAGTCCTTCGAGCGCCACTTCTGGCAGAAGACGCTCGAGCAGAACAACGGCGACGTGGCCAAGACGGGGGCCGCCTTCGTGGCCATCACCGATCCGGCGACGCGCCTCGGGCAGCTCGCCGAGGAGAAGAAGTACCGCAAGACGTTCGTCAACGCCGCCGACATCGGCGGGCGGTACTCGGCGCTGTCGTACTTCGGCCTCGTGCCGGCGGCGCTCCTGCGCGCGCCGCTCGCGGGGATGCTGGAGACGGCCGTCACCTTCGCGGCGGCCTCCAGCGCCGCGGTGCCGGTCGAGGAGAGCCCGGGCGTGCGCCTCGGCGCGATGCTGGGCGCGGCCTGCAAGGCGGGGCGCGACAAGCTGACCTTCGTGATCTCGCCGGAGATCGCCTCGCTCGGCTCCTGGATCGAGCAGCTCGTCGCCGAGTCGACCGGCAAGGAGGGCAAGGGGATCGTCCCCATCGACGGCGAGCCGCTCGGCGCGCCCGAGGTCTACGGCAGCGACCGGCTGTTCGCCTACCTGCGCTTCGGCGGTGGTGACGCCAAGCAGGACGCGGCCGTCGCGGCGCTGGAGGCGGCCGGCCACCCGGTCATCCGCATCGCCGTCGACACGCGCGAGGCGCTGGGGCGCGAGCTCTTCCGCTGGGAGATGGCGACCGCCGTCGCCGGCGCGACGCTGGGGGTGAACCCCTTCGACGAGCCGAACGTCACCGAGGCCAAGCTGGCGACCGGAGCGCTGCTGACGACCTTCGGCACCGAGGGGAAGCTGCCGGCGCCCGACGCCGAGGCCGCTTGCCAGGTGACCGACCTCGATCGCATCGCGGCGCACCTCGCCTCCGCCGGGCCGGGCGACTACCTGGCGTTCTGCGCCTACTTCCTGCGCACGCCGGCGCGCGACGCGGCCCTGGCCCGCCTGCGCGTCGCCTGCCGCGATCGCGCGAAGAACGCGACCACCGTCGGCTACGGGCCGCGCTTCCTGCACTCGACCGGCCAGCTCCACAAAGGCGGCCCGAACACCGGCGTCTTCATCCAGCTGACCAGCGACGCCACGGCGGACCTCCCGATCCCCGGCGAGAGCTACAGCTTCGCGACGCTGCGAAACGCGCAGTCGCTGGGCGATCTGCAGGTCCTGCGGCGGCGCGGGCGGCGCGCGCTGCGCGTCCAGCTGGGGGCCGACGCCGACGCCGGCCTCAAGGCGCTGGCCGAGGCGATGGCCAGCCGCCGGAAATAACCCGACGCCACCCGACGAGGCCCGACACCCGTGGAGAAGATCGCCCTCCCCGCTGCGCTGCCCAACCCGCTGCGCGAGGGGCTGGTCGAGGAGCGCATCCCCGAGCCGGCCACCATGGTCATCTTCGGCGCGTCGGGCGATCTGGCGCGGCGCAAGCTGCTGCCGGCGCTCTACAGCCTGACGCGCGACCGGCTGCTGCCGGCGCGCTTCGCCGTGCTGGGGTTCGGCCGCCACGCCCAGGACGACGACGCCTTCCGCGAGGAGATGCGGCGCGGCTGCGACGAGTTCGCCCGCCGCCGGCCGGTCGACGCCGCGCTCTGGTCGGCGTTCGCCAAGAACCTCTTCTACCAGCAGGGGTCGTACGACGATCCGGCGTCGTTCCAGCGGCTCAAGACCCGCCTCGAGGAGATCGAGCGGACGCTGGGGCTGCCCGGCAACCGGGTGTTCTATCTCTCGACGCCCCCCTCGGCGTTCGCCCCCGTCATCCGCAGCCTCGGGCAGGCCGAGCTGGCGCCCCAGCCGGCGCCCGGCAAGCCGTTCGCGCGGGTCATCATCGAGAAGCCGTTCGGCGTCGACCTCGAGACGGCCCGCGCGCTCAACCGCCAGGTCCACGAGATCCTGGACGAGCGGCAGATCTACCGGATCGACCACTACCTGGGGAAGGAGACGGTCCAGAACCTGATCGTCTTCCGGTTCGCCAACGGGATCTTCGAGCCGCTGTGGAACAACCGCTTCGTCGACCACGTGCAGATCACTGGGGCCGAGACGGTCGGCGTCGAGGGGCGCGGCGGCTACTTCGAGCAGGCCGGGATCCTGCGCGACATGGTCCAGAACCACCTGCTGCAGGTCCTGAGCCTGGCGGCGATGGAGCCGCCGGTGGCCTTCGAGGCTGACGGCGTGCGCGACGAAAAGCTCAAGGTCCTCAAGGCGCTTCGCCAGATCCCTGAAGGTGATTTCGAGCGTCAGGTGGTGCGCGCGCAGTACGCCGCCGGCTCGATCGCGGGGCGCGCCGTCCCCGGCTACCGCAGCGAGCACGGCGTCAACCCGGCCTCCACGACCGAGACCTTCGTGGGGCTCAAGCTGTTCATCGATTCATGGCGCTGGGCGGGCGTACCGTTCTACCTGCGCTCGGGCAAGCGGCTTCCCAAGCGGGTCACCGAGATCGCCATCGTCTTCAAGGAGGCGCCGCACCTGCTGTTCGGGCGGCGCGGCGACACCATCCGCCCCAACGTGCTCAGCATCCGGATCCAGCCCGACGAGGGGATCGCCCTCAACTTCGGGTCGAAGCTGCCCGGGCCGGCGCTGGAGATCGCGCCCGTCAGCATGGAGTTCCGCTACGGGACCTCGTTCGGGATGGAGCCGCCCGAGGCCTACGAGCGGCTGCTGCTCGACTGTCTCCTGGGCGACAGCACCCTCTTCACGCGCGGCGATGAGGTGGAAGCAAGCTGGAAGTGGGTCTCGCGCATCCACCAGCGCTGGGCGGCCGAGAACGCGGCCGGCAAGACCACCCTCCCCGCCTACGCCGCCGGCAGCTGGGGCCCGGAGGAGGCCGATCGGATGCTGGCCGCCGACGGCCGCGCCTGGCGCCTCCCATGAGCCCGGAGGCCGAAAAAGCCCGGGCCAACTTCGAGCGGTTCGCGCGCGGCGAGCCGATCGCCGTCGACGTGGGCGAGATCGAGCGCGAGCTGGGGTCGCTGTGGCAGCAGGCCAGCCACGACGGCGGCACCGGCGCAGTGGGGCGCGCCGCGCTCTGGAACCTGGTCATCCCCACCCGGGGCAGCGCGCTGGCCCAGACCAAGGCGCTGGTCGACGCCATCGCCCCGGCCGTGCCGGTTCGCGCCATCATCCTCTGCCTCGACGACGCCGCCGGCGGCGGGGACCTGGCGGCGACCATCGAGAGCCACGTCATCTCGCAGCCGGGCGGCGGGCGGACCGTCTACTCGGAGGAGATCACGCTGGTCGGGCCGGCCGGCGCCGAGGCGCACTTCGGCGCGATGGTGCGCGCGCTCCAGGTCCCCGGCGTGCGGACCGCGACGCTGTGGCTCGACGCGGGGATGCCCTCGACGCTGCTCGTGCGCGAGCTCCTGCCGGTGACGCGCCGGCTGGTCGTCGACACCGGCAGCTGCACGGGTCCCCTGCACCTCCAGGATCTGGAGCGGCTGGCCGCCCGCACCCAGCCCCGGCCGGTGTCCGACCTCGGCTGGCTGCGCCTGGGCAGCTTCCGCCTCCTGTTCGCCGGTCTGTTCGATCCGCCGGTGGGGGGCGGGCCGCTCCGGGGCGCGACCAAGCTGGTGGTCCGCCACCGGGCCGGGGGCGACGTGAGCGCGCTCCTGATCGTCGCCTGGCTGGGGCAGCTGCTCGGCTGGCGGCCGCTGCGCGCGCGGGAGACGCCCGACGGCGGCCTGCGGTTCGACCTCGAGCGGGCCGACGGCGGCGCCGTGGAGGCGCAGATCATCCCCGGGCCGGGCGCCTGTGACGCCAGCGCCATCCTGGCGATCGAGCTTCACAGCGGCCGGGACGAGTACGTCGTCACGCGCGACGCGTTCGACGAGGCCCACGTCCAGCTCCCCATCGCGCCGCCGCGGGGCGTGAAGCTCGACGCCTACTCCGACGCGGACATCTGCGTGGCGGCGCTGGGCCCGCGCGGCCGCGACCCGCTGTTCGCGCGCTGCCTCGAGTACGCCGGCCGGCTCTGGTCGCTCGAGCCGCAGGCCGCGGGCAGTCGGCGCTAGTCGAGATCGCGAGCGCCGCCTCAGCCGACGCGGACGACGTAGTTGTTGCGCTTGCCCCGGCGCAGGACGACCAGGCGCCCGTCGATGAGGTCGGCGAGCGTCAGGCGCGTCTCCGCCGTCGCGCCCGAAAGCGGCGTCCCGTTGACGGCGATCGCGCCGGCGGCGAGCTGGCGGCGCGCGTCCGACTTCGACGGGCAGGCGCCCACCTCGGCGAGCAGGTCGACCAGCAGCGCACCCTCACCTTCGAACCGGGCGCGGTCGACGGTGATCGACGGCGCGGCGGCGAGCGCCGAGTCGAGGATGGCGCCGCTGACGGCCCGCAGATCGCCGCCCCCGAACAGCGACTCCAGCGCGCGCAGGACCTCGCCGAGCGCGGTGGCGCCGTGCACGCGGCGGGTCAGGTCCTCGGCCAGCGCCCGCTGGGCGCGCCGCTCGGCGCCGGGCGAGGCCTCGAGCGCCTCGATCTCCTCCCGCTCGCGCACCGTCAGCCAGCGCAGGAAGCGCCCCACGTCGGCGTCGGCGCTGTTGAACCAGAACTGGTAGAAGTCGAACGGCGAGGTGAGGCCGGGGTCGAGGTAGACCGCCCCCTTCTCGCTCTTGCCGTACTTCTTCCCCTCGCTGTTGGTGAGCAGCGGCGCGGTCAACCCGTAGACGGTGTCGCCCGACAGCCGCCGCACGAGGTCGACGCCCGAGACGATGTTCCCCCACTGGTCCGAGCCGCCGACCTGCAGCCGACACCCGTGCCGCCGGTTGAGCTCGTGGAAGTCGTAGGCCTGGAGCAGCATGTACGAGAACTCGGTGTACGAGATGCCGCTCTCGAGCCGCGCCTGCACCGAGTCGCGCTGGATCATCTGGTTGACGGAGAAGTGCTTGCCGATGTCGCGCAGGAAGTCGAGCAGGCGGACCTCGCCCAGCCAGTCGAGGTTGTCGACCACCCGCACGGGGGGCCCCTCACCGTCGGCGAAGAACCGCTCGATCTGGGCGCGAAACTTCTCGGTGTTGGCCCGGACCTTCTCGAGGTCGAGCAGCGAGCGCTCGCTGGACTTGCCCGAGGGATCGCCGATCATCCCGGTCGCTCCCCCCAGGAGCGGCAGCACGTGGTGGCCATGCCGGCGCAGGTGGGCCAGCAGCATCAGCGGGAGCAAGCTGCCCGCGTGGAGGCTGGCGGCGGTCGGATCGAACCCGGAGTAGATGGTCTGGGGCTTGGAGAGCACCTCGCCGATGTTCTCGACGGTCGACTGGGCGACCAGACCACGCCAGGAGAGCTCTTCGAAGGCGCCCATTGTGTCGGACTCAACTAGCATCGCCGGTCGGCCGAGACAAGACGCGCCCTTTTGTGTTTGGTAAGGTCCGCCACGCCGTGTCCGGAACCCCCAACATCGTCATCGATCCCACCCCCGCGGAGCTCGTCGAGACCGCGGCGGCCCACATCCGCGCCGCCGCCTCGGCGGCGATGGCCGCCCGCGGGACCTTCCGCATCGCGCTGGCCGGCGGCTCGACGCCGCGCGCGCTCTACCCGCTGCTCCGGGAGGGCGTCGACTGGTCGCGCGCCCGGATCTTCTTCGGCGACGAGCGCGCCGTGCCCCCCGACGACGCCCAGTCGAACTACCGGATGGCCCGCGAGACGCTGCTCGACCCGGCGCGGATCCCGGCGGCCAACGTCGTCCGCTGGCGCGCCGAGGATCCCGACCTGGACGCGGCGGCGCGCGACTACGAGGCGGCGCTGACCGCCGGCGTGGCGGCCCCCTGGCTCGATCTGGCGCTGCTCGGGCTGGGGCCGGACGGGCACACCGCGTCGCTGTTCCCCGGGACCTCCGCGCTGGCCGAGGAGGACCGGCTGGCGGTCGCCGTCGACGTCCCGCAGATGGGGACCCGCCGCCTGACCCTGACCTACCCGACCCTGGTCGGCGCGCGCGAGGTCTGCTTCCTGGTCACGGGGAAGGACAAGGCGGTGGCGATGGCCGCGGTCGTCGACGCGGGCCACCTGCCGGCCGCGCGGATCGTGCGGCGGGTCGCGCCGGTCACCATCTTCTGCGACGCGCCCGCGGCGAGCGCGCTCCGCCGCACGAAACGGCAGGAGCCGTGACCGTCCTCGGCGGCGACATCGGCGGGACCAACGCGCGGCTGGCGATCTTCGAGGTCGGCGTCGGCGGCGCGGTCGGCCCGGTCGTGTACGAGCAGACGTTCCCCTCGCGCGCGTACCCGTCGCTGGACGTCATCGTCGACGAGTTCGCCGCCGCGGCGGCCGCCAAGATCGGGCCCCAGGCCAAGGTCACCAGCGCTTGCTTCGGCATCGCCGGGCCGATCGAGAACAACATGTGCCGCGCCACGAACCTCCCCTGGATCGTCGACGGTCGCACGCTGGCGCAGCGGCTCGGGCTCGAGCGCGCCACGCTGGTCAACGACTTCTACGCCGCGGCGCTGGGCGTGACCGCCGTGCGTCCCGATCAGCTGGTGGCGCTGGGCGGGGGGCCGCCCGTGCCGCAAGGGCCGATCGCCGTGCTCGGCGCGGGGACCGGCCTCGGCCAGGCTTTCCTGCTCTGGTCGGCCGCCGACAACGCGTACCACGTCGTCCCCTCGGAGGGGGGGCACGTCGATCTGGCGGCGCGCACGCCGCTCGAGTGGGGGCTGGTGCAGTACCTGCTCAGCAAGTACGGGCGCGTCTCGTGCGAGCGCGTGCTGTCGGGGCGCGGCCTGGTCGACGTCTTCAGCTTCCTCTCCGACGAGCCGGCCTGCCGCAGCCTGGTCCACCCCGAGACGGCCGCCGCGCTGGCCACGGCCGGGAACGATCCGGCGGCCGTGATCTCGCAGCGGGCGATGGCCGGGACCGATCCGGTGTGCGAGATGGCGCTGTCACTTTTCTGTTCCGTGCTGGGCGCCACGGCCGGGAACCTCGGCCTGATGCTGCTGGCCACGGGCGGCGTGTTCGTGGCGGGCGGGATCGCGCCGCGCATCCTGACCTACCTCCAGCGGGGCGCGTTCCGCGAGGCGTTCGATCGCAAGGGGCGGCTGCACACGCTGGTGGAGCACCTCCCGGCGTACGTGGTCACGCACCCGCAGCCGGGGCTCCTCGGCGCCGCCAAGGTCGCCCTCACGCGCTGAGGCGGCGAACGCGTCGCGGCGCCTTCGCCGACAAACTGTGTGCCGTCGGTCAAGGATAACGGCGCAACGGTCGATGTCCGAGCCGTGGGGAACGGTCACCAGGAGGCCCGAGCCGCATTCAGCAGCGGCAGCGGCCCCGTCCGTCTCGAGGCCGAGTCTGGCCGGATTCATGGCTCCGGGACCGACGACCGGTTCGGGCGGATGCTGGGCCGCTCCCCGGCCATGCTCACGGTGTTCGAGGTGCTGGGCAAGGCGGCCTCCAGCGACGCCACCATCCTGCTCGAAGGGGAGACTGGCACCGGCAAGGAGGTCTCGGCGGAGGCGATCCACCTCGGCAGCGCCCGCAAGGACAAGCCGTTCCTGGTGGTCGACTGCGGCGCGATGCCGCCGCAGCTCCTGGAGAGCGAGCTGTTCGGGCACGAGCGTGGCGCCTTCACCGGCGCCGTCTCCTCGCGTCAGGGCGTGTTCGAGGCGGCCGGCGGAGGGACCGTCTTCCTCGACGAGATCGGCGAGCTCTCGATCGATCTGCAGCCCAAGCTCTTGCGCGTGCTCGAGCGGCGCGAGGTCCGCCGCGTCGGCACCAACAACCACGTGTCCGTCAACGTCCGGCTGGTCGCCGCCACCAACCGCAGCCTGCGCGACCAGGTGGCGGCCGGGAAGTTCCGCTCCGACCTCTACTACCGGCTGGCGGTGGTGGAGGTGAAGCTGCCGCCGCTGCGCGAGCGGCTCACGGATCTGCCGCTGCTGGTCGATCACGTCGTGCGGGGGCTGGGCGCCGTCGACGCGGCCGCGGCGGCGCGCGTGCGGTCGCCGGAGTTCCTCGAGGCGCTCGGCCGTCACACCTGGCCGGGGAACATCCGCGAGCTGCGCAACTACCTCGAGCGGTGCGTGGCGCTCCGCGACTTCTCGCCGCCGCGCACCACCACCGGCTCGATGCCCGCCGTCGCGGGCCCCGAGAGCGCGGTCAACGTCGGGCAGCCGCTGCGCGAGGCGCGCGAGGCCTGGGTGAGCGCGTTCGAGCGCCGGTACCTCGAGGAGCTGCTGCGGCAGCACGAGAACCGGGTCAGCGCGGCGGCCCGGGCGGCCGGCGTGGACCGGATCTACTTCTACCGGCTGCTCTGGAAGCACGGTCTGCGGACGCGCGAGGCCTCGGGGCGCGACCCCGACGACCTGGCGTGACCCGCGCGGCGCCGGCCGCGGCCGCGGTAGAACCGACGCCGGTGGAGACGACGTCCCCGCGACCGGAGCTGACCGCGCGCGCCCTGGCCATGGGCGGCGCGATCGGCGCGGTGCTGGCGGCGGGGAACGTCTACACCGGCCTCAAGATCTCGCTGATCGACGGCGGAAGCATCACCGCCGCGCTGCTGGGGTTCGTGTTCTTCGCCGGCTTCCGGGGGCTCGCCCGGGGGCCTTACACGGCGCTCGAGAACAACATCACGCAGACCGCGGCCTCCTCGGCGGCGATCATGGGGTTCGTGGCAGGGACGGGCGGCGGGGTGCCGGCCCTGGCCCTGCTGGGGCGAAGCTTCCCTGGGTGGGCGCTGGCCCTGTGGGGGGTGGCCATCGCGCTGGTGGGCGTGGTGGCGGCGGCGTTGCTGCGGCGGAAGCTGGTCGTCGAGGACGCGCTCCCCTTCCCCACCGGCAACGCCACCGGCGACCTGATCGAGACGATGTTCGCGGGGCGGGAGGACGCCCTGCGCCGCGCGCGCCTCCTCATCGGCGGCGCGCTGGCGGCGGCGCTCGTGACCTGGTTCCGCGACGGCTGGCCGCACCTCATCCCCGAGAGCACGGCGCTCGGGGGGGCCATCGGCGGCATCTCGCTCGGGGTGCTCACGCTGGAGGTCAGCTGGAGTCCCCTGCTGCTGTCGACCGGCGTCATGATGGGGCTCCGCGCCAGCCTGAGCATGGCCCTCGGCGCCGGCATCGGCTGGCTGGGCCTGGTCCCCTGGCTGGTCCGCGCGCACGTCGTCAAGGAGGCCGGCTTCGCGGCCTGCGCCCCCTGGCTGGTCTGGCCCGGGCTGGGCCTGCTGCTGGCGGGGAGCTTCGTGCCGCTGATCCTCGACTGGCGCTCGATCGTGCGCTCGGTGCGCGACCTGGGCGCCCTGGTGGCGCGGGGGGGCGAGGCGGTGCCGGACCTGCACCCGGCCGGTCGGACGAGCAGCCTGGGGGGCCCCGCGCTGGCGCTGGCGCTGCTGGCGCTGGCCGTCGTCTGGCGGGGCGAGTTCCGGCTGAGCCCGTTCTCGTTGCTGGCGGCGGTCGCGGCGGCGCTGGTCCTGGCGGTGGTCTCGTCACGCGCGACCGGCGAGACCGATCTCGCGCCGGTGGGGCCCATCGGGACGTTGACCCAGCTCCTGTTCGCGGGCTCCGGGCCGACGCTGGCCATCCTCGCCGGCACGGTCGCGATGGGGATCTCGTCGCAGGCCGCGCAGACGCTGTGGGCGTTCAAGGCGGGGACGCGGGTGGGCGCGACGCCGCGCGCGCAGATTCTGGCGCAGTTGCTGGGCGCCCTGGTCGGCGGCCTGGTCCTCGTGCCGGTCTATCTGGTCCTGGTGAAGGCGTACGGCGTGGGGACCCAGACCCTGCCGGCGCCGTCGGCCATCTCCTGGAAGGCGACCGCCGAGGCGGTGGGCGGCGGGCTCTCGGCGCTCCCACCTCACGCCACCGCCGCGGGGGCGATCGCGCTCGTCGTCGGCGCGTTGCTGGGCGTCCTGGGCGCGCGGGCGCCCCGTTGGGGCCGCTATCTTCCATCGCCGACGGCGATGGGGATCGCCATGCTGATGCCGGCCTCGATGTCGCTGGCGGTGCTGGCGGGCGCCGTGCTGGGCGTGGCGCTCAAATGGCTGCGCCCCAGCCTCGATCAGGAGTCGATGACCTCGCTGGCGGCCGGTGGCATCGCGGGCGAATCGGTCACCGGCGTCCTGGTGGCGATCGCCAAGGTGACCGGGCTGCTGCGATAGCCGCCCGGCTCAGGCGCGGGCGGCGTCGGTGAGGTGCACGCCGTCGACGTTCTCTTGCGGCGCCCAGTCGGCGGTCGACATCACCTCGCCACCGACGATCTCCTTGCCGCCCGGCGCATCGGCCGAGTCCTTGACCGCGGCCGAGCCGACGTGGACCGAGATGTTGACGTGGACCTCGGGGACCGCCGACGGGCGCGCCTCCAGCTCCTCGGCGAGCGCCCAGCCGACCGCCACCACCCCGGCGCGCTCGGCGGATGCGGCCGCGGGCGTCCCCGACAGCAGCCGGGCGCCGATGAGGGCGCCGCCGGTCTGCAGCGGCAGGCCCAGCCCCGCGGCGCGGAAGGCCTGCTCGGCCGCGTCGAGGATGGCCGAGGTGTCGTCGAGCACGGCGTCGCTCTCGGCGTCGGCCCCCTCGGCGATGCGGATCTCGACGTAGATGGCGGCGGCGCGGGCGGTGGTCTCCGCCTGCGCCGACTTGGTCCCCACCGCCTCGCGCAGCGCTTCGAGGAACGCCTTGGCGCTCTGGAACCGCCGCTCGGGCGTCTTCTCCATGCAGCGCAGGACGATGGCGTCGAAGGCGGGCGACACGGGCGCCGCCTGGCTGGGGCGCGGCGGCGGCGCCTCCAGGTGCTGCCGCTCGATGTCGGTCATCGTCTCGGCGCGGAACGGGTACTGCCCGGTCAGGAGGTGGTAGAGCACCACGCCCAGCGCGTAGATGTCGGTGCGCGGGTCGACGCCGTCGCCGCGGATCTGCTCGGGCGCCATCGTGTACGAGGTGCCGAGGCGCGTCCCGACGACGGTCAGGCCCGCCTCGGAGGCGTCCGGGTGCATCAGCTTGGCGATGCCGAAGTCGAGCAGCTTGATCGAGCGCTTGTCGCCCGACCTGGCCATGAAGATGTTGCTGGCCTTGAGGTCACGGTGGACGATCCCGTTCTCGTGCGCCACCTGGAGCGCCGAGCAGACCGGCTCCAGGATCTCGAGCACCTCGCCCGGGGAGAAGCGGCCCCGGTCGTTCAGCATCGAGCGGACGTCGGTCCCCTCGAGCAGCTCCATCACGTAGAACGGCCGCCCGTCGGGGAGCGTGTCGAACTCGTAGATGTCGACGATCGACGGGTGCTTGATCATGTTGACGGCCTGCGCCTCGCGCACGAACCGCGTCACCATCTGCGGCGAGGCCGCCAGCTGCCGTCGCAGGACCTTCACCGCCGCCCGCCGGCCCAGCACCTTGTGCTGCGCTTCGTAGACCGTGCCGCCGCCTCCCGAGGCGATCTCCTTCTTGAGCACGTAGGCGCCGGCGATCGTGCCAGGAGACAGGGCGTCCGCGTCGACCGCGGCGGCGGTCGCGCCCGACGGAGACTGATTCGGGCCCAGCGCCCGGGTCTTGTCCTGGTCTTCTGGTTTAGGAAGCACGTTGGTCGCCCGGGGCGCAGCCGAGCCCCGCCCCTTCCGGTAGAATCGGAGGCTCTGTCACAAACATTTAGCGCATGATTGACTCACATTGTCATCTGGATCAGTCGTATTTCGGTGACGACCGCGCGGCGGTCCTGGCCCGGGCCCGCCAGGCGGGCGTGACGGCCTTCGTGTGCGTCGGTGTGGGACGAGGGGCGGCCGCCGCCGAAGAGGCCGCCGCCATCGCCGCGGCCGAGCCGGACGTCTTCGCCACCGTGGGCGTTCACCCGCACGACACGGCAGAGGCGACGGAGGAGCACTGGGCCACCTACGCGCGGCTGGCGCGGCTCCCGCGGGTGGTGGGGATCGGCGAGACCGGCCTCGACTATCACTACGACCACGCCCCGCGCGACCGCCAGCAGGAGGCCTACCGCCGCTCGATCGCGCTGGCGCGCGAGGCGGGGCTGCCGGTCGTCTCCCACGTGCGGGACGCCCACCCGGACGCGGCCGAGATCCTGCGCGGGGAGGCGGCCGGCCTTGCGGGCGTCATCCACTGCTTCACGGGCGGCGTGGCCGAGGCGCGGGCCTATCTCGATCTCGGCCAGTACCTGTCGTTCTCGGGGATCGTGACCTTCAAGAACGCCACCAACGTCCGCGAGGCGGCCGCCTTCGCGCCGCTCGACCGTATCCTGGTCGAGACGGACGCCCCCTACCTGGCGCCGGTCCCGCATCGCGGCGCGCGGAACGAGCCGGCCTTCGTGGTCGAGACGTTGAAGGTGGTGGCCGGGCTCCGGGGCGTCGCGCCCGACGAGCTCGACGCCGCGACCACCGAGAACACGCGAAAGGTGTTTCACCTCGCCGGCCGCGATTGACGGAAAGGGAGCGCGCGAAGGATACTGACGCTCCGTTCGTGAGCTCCGCACCGACGTCTTCGCCACCGCCTGCGCCGTCCGCTTCCGCGCCCGTTCGCGTTCGGCTCCGCTACGCGGCCTTCGAGACGTTCATCGAGAAGTTCTCGCCCAACGTCACGCGCGGCGGTCTGTTCCTGGCCAGCCGCACGCCGCGCCCGGTGGGCGAGGTGTTCGCCTTCGAGGTGCAGCTGGCGGGCGGTGAGGTGGCGCTGGCCGGCGACGGCAAGGTGACCTGGGTGCGGGAGTTCGATCCGGCGGCGCCCAACAAGCCCCACGGCATGGGCGTGCAGTTCCTGCGGCTCGACGGGCCGTCGCGCGAGGTGCTGAACCAGATGCTGGCGCGCAAGACGGGCACCACCGGTCCGCTGCGCGTGCTGATGCCGCCGGGCGGATCGGGCCCGGTCCGCGCGGGCACCAACGGCACCGCCGCCACCCCGGGTCCGCGCGTCGACACCAGCGTCGACCTGGCGGCGGAGCTGGGGATCGACGAGGTCCGCCTCAAGCGCGCGGTCGAACGAAACTGGCTGGGCAACGGGCGCGCGGCCGGCGAGGCCGACGAGCTCGAGGCGCTGCTGCGCCCCGAGCCGACCGAGCCGGTCAGCATCGCCCAGGCGCTGGCCGAGCTGCCGCGCCTGCTCGATCCGCCCGCCCGGCGGATGAGCGGCGCCTTCCGGCCGCTGGGCGAGCTGCCCCAAGGTCAGTCCGCCCAGACCGCCGCGCCGCCTGGCCCGGGCCACGGCCAGGGTAACAAGTAGCTAGCGGGCGGCGCTGGGGCAGCAGGCGCGCCGGGCGCGGAGCGCGAGGCCGGCGCGGGCGCGTGCCCCGCGGGCGCCGGTGCGCCGGTCCGGGCGCCGCCGCTGACCGAGCAGGAAGGTGATGACCCCCACGAACAGCAGCGCGCCGCCCGGCGACGAGTCCCCGGCGGTCGCGCAGGAGCAGCCGGCCTGCGTGTCGGGCGGCGGAACTGTCGAAGCGTCGAGCGCGGGGGGAGCGCCGCCCGAGCCAGTGCCGGTCGAAGCGTCCACCGCCTGCCCACCCGCGCCGCTGGTCTCACCCATGCCGGCCTGACCGCCGCTCCCGTTGCCGCCGCTCTCCCCCGCGCCGCCGGCGCCGCTCGGCGAGCCGCCGCCGCTCCCGCCGGCGCCGGTCGTCCCGCCAGTGCCCGTCGTTCCACCGGCGCCGGTCGTCCCGCCAGTGCCCGTCGTTCCGCCGGCGCCGGTCGTTCCACCGGCGCCCGTCGTTCCGCCGGCGCCGGTCCCCACGCCGCCGCCGAGCCCGGTCGCTCCGGCTCCAGCCTGCCCGCCCGTCCCGGCGACGCCCCCGGCGCCGGTGGCGCCGCCCGTCCCCGTCGTTCCGCCCGAGCCTCCGACGTAGCCGGGGTTGCAGTCGGTCAGTGACAGCGTCACCGACTGGCCCGCGCCGAGCGCGAGATACGAGATGGTCTGTCCGCCGTAACTCTCGGCGCCCGGGACGCAAACGCCGGTCACCGGCACGATGGCCGCCTGCGCGACGGAGACGGTCATCGACGTCGACGGCGTGATGGTGGCCGTCACCCCCGAGGCGTTGAACGTCATGCGGTTCCGCACGCGGTCGGCGAGGTCTTCCATCGTCGGGGTCACGATCGGGAAGGTGGCCGCCGCCGCGTACTTGTCGAACGTGGCGGTGAGCATGTCGGAGAGCTCGCTGTGCCCCTGCCCGTCGTAGTCGCGCGTGTTGGCCTGGTGGAACATCCAGGAGTCGTTGTTCCCGGCCAGCAGATCCTGCACCAGCTGGTCGCTCGACTGGTCGACCACCGTCGGGTAGTCGACCGGCGTCCCCTTCGTGATGAGCGCCTGCCACTCGGCGATCCACTCAGCGGGCTGCGAGGTGTCGTAGAAGAGGTTGGTTGGGATGCGCGGCATCTCGAGCACCCCCGGCTGGAGCGCGTTGGGCATGCCGGCGTTCGGCGTCGGGTTGTCCTCGCCCGTGACCGAGGTGTCGCTGACGATCTGCCGGATACCCGAGTCATAGATGGCGCGCATGGCGTCGGCGCTGCCGAGGCCCGAGATGCTGGGCGTCACCGCGTTCACCGTCGCGTAGGGCATGAGGCCGAGGCTCTTGAGGTATCCGTCGTTGCGCGTGAACTCGGTCAGCACGTCCGAGTAGCTGAGCCCATCGAGGATCGGGTGGTCCCAGCTGTGGTTGATGTAGGCGAAGGTCGATCCGAGCGCGAGCACCTTGGCGGTGAGCGGATCGCCCGGCATCGACTGCGAGCCCTGTCCGTTGGCGCAGAAGGCCAGCCGGAGGTTGGCGAACATCGGCTGCTGGCGCATCCCGTTCTGCCAGTCGGCGAGCGCCTGCAGGTCGACGTCGGTGATGCGGTAGGTGCCACCGGTGTAGATGTCGCTGGCCAGGAAGAGGTCGTCGATCTGGGGGACGGCGTAGACGTGGCGCTCGCCGATGAAGAGCCCGCGCGTCGCCCAGCTGACCAGGCCATAGGCGAGCTCGAGGTACGGCGTCAGGTAGGTCGCCTGGGCGAACGTCAGCGCCAGCTCCTCCCGCCCGTCGGTGGTCTGGCGGACGACGCCGTAGACGTTCCCGCTCGCGTCGACGAGCAGCGGGGTCGTCGTCCCGTCGGTGGCGCTGATGGCCGCCGGGTAGACCCACCCGTCGGTCATGACGATCGGGTTGGAGCAGTTCGTTCCCGTGAACACCGAGGCGCCGGTGGCCGTGCAGGTCAGCGTCACCGGCGTCTTGGTCGGGTCGATGTAACCGACGTCGGTGAGGCCGTACATGCTGCTGGGCGAGGTGTAGAGCGCCACGCGGCGGACGCCGAACGCGGCCTCGTAGTTCTGGAGCGCCGTCCACTCGTCGGTGGTGAAGGCGCTGCCGGTGGCGGTCTCCAGCCCGCCGAGGTCGAGGAAGACGGCGTCGTACTTGCCGTGGGTTCCGCTGGCCAGGCTGTCGGCGGTCAGCGCGGGGCCGGTCGTCGCGTTTAGCACGTCGTAGGGCGCCCCCAGAAACTGGAGCGTGGTGGTGATGGCGCCGAAGGCGGCGTCCGTGCCGTCGGTGGTGATGACCAGGGCGCGCGCGTCGACCACGGCGCCGGTCAGCGGCGCCGCCTCGCTGGGCGGCAGGTGGACCGGGGTCCCGAGCGCGCGCGGCCTGGCAAAGGCGCGGTGCTTCACGGGCGCGGGGAGGACGAGCCGCTCCTGGGCGACCCGCGGTCCGTCCTGTCCGGGGCCTGCCGGTCCCGCCGCGCCATTACATCCGAGGAGGCCCGCCGCCGCCGTCCCCACCGTCACCAGCACCGCCCAGCCACCAAGCTCTTTGTTCACGCCTGCCTTCTCCTGCAAGGCCGCCGACATCAACGGCGGCCGAATCGGAGTCGACAGCAGATCTCGTGCCGGGCGATCGGGGCGGAAATCGTACACCACCGCTACCGGCCGGTATCGGCGCGCGGCCTACGGGAGGCGTCCGGTGACCCACCCGGGCGAGACGACCGGGCGCGGCGCCTAGGGGCTGAGCTTGAGGTTCTTGCGGATGCGGGCGTTCGGCTCGTCGGTGTTGGGGACGAACGGGCGGCCGGTGATGAGCTCGCAGAGCTGGATGTAGCGGCGCGCTGCCTCGACGCGGAGGTCGTCGGAGAGCTTGGGCGCCGGCCCCTCGCCCTTGAAGCCCATGTCGACCAGCGAGCGGCGGACGTACTCCTTGTCCAGACCGCGCGGCTCCTCGCCCTTGGCGAACCGCTCCTCGTAGTCGTCGGCGTACCAGTAGCGCGACGAGTCGGGGGTGTGGATCTCGTCGATGAAGCAGAGGCTGCCGTCGGGGCGGCGGCCGATCTCGTACTTGGTGTCGACCAGGATGAGCCCGCGGCGCAGCGACTCGACCTGGCCGAAGGCGAACACGCGCGCGCACATGTCGGCCGCGCGATCGAAGTCCTCGGCGCTGATCTTCCCCATCGCCAGGATCTCCTCGCGCGAGGCCGAGACGTCGTGCTCGCCCTGCGGCGCCTTGGTCGAGGGGGTCAGGATCGCCTTGGGGAGCTTCTGGTTCTTCTTCATCCCCTCGGGCAGCGCGTGGCCGCAGAAGGTCCGCGCGCCGTTCTTGTAGGCGGTCCAGATCGACGTCGAGGTCACACCGGTCATGTAGGCGCGCATGATGAGCTCGACCGGGAGCAGCTCGCACTCGCGCGCCACGGTGACCGCCGGATCGGGGACGCTGATGACGTGGTTGGGGACCAGATCGGCGGTCGCCTCGAACCAGAACGACGCCATCTGGTTCAGCACCTGCCCCTTGAAGGGGATGGTGCCGAGCACGATGTCGAAGGCGCTTATGCGATCGCTGGCGATCAGCGTCCGCTTGCCGTCGCGCACGTAGCAGTCCCGGACCTTCCCCTCGTACTTCTCGCCCAGCTCGGGGAAGTCGGTCGATTCCAGGGTCTTGGTCAGCTGCGCGCGCAGCACCTTCTCGTCGATCGTTTGGCTCATGACACGTCCTTTTCGGCAAGCGCGCGATCGATGATCGCGCCCGTGTGGCGTAGATGATGGGCGAGGTCGAACGCCCGGTCGATCTCGGCGGCGGTGAGCTTGGCGGCGATGTCGGGGTCGGCGGCCAGCAGCGCGCGGAAGCTCCCCTCCCCGGCCACCGCCTTGAGCGCGTTGCGCTGGACCAGCTCGTAGCCGGCCTGGCGGGCCATCCCCTTGCGGACCAGCTCGAGCATGACCGCCTCGCTGAAGAACAGGCCGCCCGCCAGCTCGAGGTTGCGCTTCATCCGGTCGGCGTTGACCACCAGCCCGTCGATGAGGCCGGCGGCGCGCCGCACCGCGAAGTCGCACAGGCCGGTGGCGTCGGGGCCGATCACCCGCTCGACCGACGAGTGCGAGATGTCGCGCTCGTGCCAGAGGGCCACGTCCTCGGCCGCGGCGACGGCGTACGAGCGCAGCAGCCGGGCGATGCCGCACAGGTTCTCCGACAGGATGGGGTTCTTCTTGTGGGGCATCGCCGACGACCCCTTCTGGCCTTTCCCGAAGGATTCGCTCGCCTCGCCCACCTCGGTGCGCTGCCAGTGGCGCACCGTGACGCCGATGCGGTCGAGCGCGTTGCCGATCCGCGCCAGGGCCGCGAAGTAGGCGGCGTGGCGATCGCGGGCGACGATCTGGGTGGGGACCGTCTCGGGCCTCAGGCCCAGCGCCGCCAGCGCCTTGCTCTCGATGGCCGGCTCGAGGTTGGCGTAGGTGCCGACGGCGCCGGCGATCTTACCGACGGCGATCTCCCGGCGCGCCGCCACCAGCGTGGCGCGCGCGCGCCCCAGCTCGGCGTAGAACCCGGCGAAGACCAGGCCGGCGGTGATCGGCTCGGCGTGGATGCCGTGCGAGCGGCCGATGGCCGGCGTCGCGCGGTGCTCCTCGGCGCGTCGGCGGCAGGCCGCGCGCAGCAGGTCGACCCCGGCCAGAATCTGATCGGCCGATTCGACCAGCTGGATCGCCAGCGAGGCGTCGAGCACGTCGGACGACGTCATCCCCAGGTGCAGCCAGCGCGCCGGCGCGCCCGCCAGCTCCTCGACGTGGGTCAGGAAGGCGATCACGTCGTGGCGCGTCCGCTCTTCATGTTCCAGGATGCGGGCCGGATCGAGCTTCCCCTCGGCCTTGGCGCGCACGGCCGCGGCGGTGCCGGCGGGGACGGTCCCCTCCGCCTCCATCTCGGCGCAGGCGGCGAGCTCGACCTTCAACCAGGTCTCGTAGCGGTGGCGGTCGGACCACAGCTCGGACAGCTCGGGGCGCGTGTAGCGGGAGATCATTGCGTGGCGCGGCCTCCTTCTAACGAAATCGAGTCACCCGTTCAAGGCAAGAGCACCGTTGAAGCGGTCGTCTTTCGCCCCTCGAGATCGCGGTGGGCCTGCGCCGCGTCGCGCAGCGCGTAGGTCTGCCCGATCTCGATCCGGACGGCGCCCCGCCCCACCAGGTCGAACAGCCGCCCGGCCGACTGCACCAGCTCGTCGCGGGTCGCCACGTAGTGGCCCAGCGACGGGCGCGTGAGGAAGAGCGACCCGCCCGCGGCCAGCCGCGAGAGGTCGAGCGGCGGGACGACGCCCGACGACTGGCCGAACAGCACCAGCATCCCCCGCGGGGCCAGGCAAGCCAGGGAGGCCTCGAAGGTCTCCTTGCCGATCGAGTCGAACACGGTCCGCACACCGGCGCCTCCGGTGAGCTCCTTGACCCGTGTCGCGAGGTCCTCGCTGTTCAGGTCGACGACCTCGTCGCAGCCGTTCTGGCGGGCGCGGGCCACCTTCTCGGGGCCGCCGGCGGTGCCGATGACCCGAAGGCCTATCGCCCGGGCCCACTGGCAGGCGATGCTGCCGACGCCGCCGGCCGCCGCGTGGAACAGGATGGTGTCGCCGCGCGAGACGCGCGCGCAGCGCAGCAGCAGGTACTCGGCCGTCATCCCCTTGAGCATCATGGCGGCTGCCGTGCGGCCGTCGATGGCGGGGGGCAGCCGCACCAGCCGGTCGGCGGCGATGACCCGGGTCTCGGCGTAGGCGCCGTTGATCCCGGCGTAGGCGACGCGGTCGCCGACCGAGACGTCGGTGACGCCGGGGCCGACCGCGTCGACGATGCCGGACCCTTCCTGTCCCGGCGTGAAGGGCAGGCTCGGGACCTTGTAGAGCCCGGTGCGATAGTAAACGTCGACGTAGTTCAGCCCGATGGCGGTCTGCCGGACGCGCGCCTGCCCGGGCCCCGGGGCGGCGTCGGCGACGGTCTCGAAGCGCAGCTGCTCCGCACCTCCAAGCTCATGGATCACGATCGCGCTCGACATCGCGCCCGATATACCGCGAGTTGCCCCGCGCGTAGGCCAAAAAATCGACGGTGGCCGGGCGCGCCCTACGCCAACCCGACCGCGTCGAGCGAAGCGCGGCCTCGCCGCGCGAAGCTCACCGCGGGGGGCCTGGGACCCTTTCAGGGTCCCATCCGAACAGCGCGCGCAGCTTGGCGGCGGTCCGCTGGCCGCCGCCGGCGCGGCGGGGGGCGACGAAGATCGTGTCGTCGCCCGCCAGCGTCCCCATCACCTCGGCCAGGCCCGCCTCGTCGAGCGCGCGCGCCACGGTGGCAGCCGCGCTCGCCTTGGTGCGGACGATGACCAGCGCGCCGTTGGTCTCCACGCCGTCGACCAGCCGGCGGATCGGGTCGAGGGGCAGCGTGCCGCCGTTCCCCTCGACCAGGTAGCGCGGACCGTCGGGGCCGACCGCGCGGCGCACGCCCAGGATGGCCATGTCGCGCGACAGCGTCGCCTGCGAGGCGCGGATGCCGCGCGCCCCCAGCCGGCGGATCAGCTCGCCCTGGCTGGCCACCGGCCGCCCGCTCAGGATCTCGCGGATGGCGTCGCGGCGTATGTCAGCGTCGGCTTGTTTCATGTGACGATCGTGTGGACGGAGCGCGGCTCGGCCGCACGGAGTCCGTCGCGGGAGGGCACGTGAACCCTTTGAGGGTTCACGTTACCAGTGTCCCGACCCCGCGGTCGGTGAAGAGCTCGGCGACGACGCTGTGTGGGGCGCGCCCGTCGACGATGTGGACCGCGCGCACGCCGCCCGACAGCGCGTCGAGCACGGCGCGCGCCTTGACGTGCATCCCGCCCTTGATGCTCTTGCCCAGGCGCGACTCGAGATCGGCCGCCTTGATCTCGGTGAGCAGGTTCCCCTTGTCGTCCAGGATCCCGGCCACGTCGGTCAGGAAGATGAGGCGCTCGGCGCCGCAGGCCGAGGCGATCTCGCCGGCCGCCACGTCGGCGTTGATGTTGTAGCTCGAGCCGTCGAGGCCGAAGCCGACCGGCGAGATGACCGGCATGTACCCGCGCTCGAGGAACATGTCGAGCAGATCGGCGTTGACGGCGTCGATCTCACCGACGAAGCCGAGGTCGGGCTTGCCGGGCGCGGGCTCGAGCTTGGAGGCGACCAGCAGGCGCCCGTCCTTGCCCGACAGGCCGATGGCGTTCCCCCCCAGGCTGTTGATGAGGCCGACGATCTCGGTGTTGATCCGGCCCGTCAGGACCATCTCGACGACGCGGACCTCCTCGGCGCCCGTGATCCGCTGGCCGTCGGCGAACTCCGACTTGCGGCCCATCTTCTCGAGCGTCTTGGTGATCTCGGGCCCGCCGCCGTGGACGATGACCGGACGCAGCCCGGCCGACTGCAGCAGGACCATCTCCTCGGCGAAGCTACGCTTGAGCGCGGGATCGATCATGGCGGCGCCGCCGTACTTGATGACGGCGCGCTTCCCCGCGAACTTGCGGATGTAGCTGAGGGCCTCGACGATGACCGGCCGGTTCACCGCCCCCGCCGCCCGCTTTCCCGCGTCGGTGGCCGCGGCGCCCGGGCCCGAGTAGTACTCGGCGTTGATCTTCACGTAGTCGAAGGTGAGATCGCAGCCCATGGCGCGGGCCGAGGCCTTGCCGAGCCCCAGATCCATCTGCGCCGTGATCTCCGCCGAGCGCATGCGCGCCGAGAGGTCGGCCTTGTCGAACGGCACCGGCCCGCCGTTCCCGTAGACGCGCACCCCCTGGACGTCCAGCGTGACCCCGGCCGGATCGATGGGCCACCCTCGGGCGCCGATGCGCGCGCCGAGCGCGGCCAGGATCCGCCCCCAGGAGGGGTCGCCGCCGAAGATCCCCGACTTCACCAGGCTGCCGCCCGCGACCGCCCGGCAGAGGTCGCGCGCCGACTCGCGATCGGGCGCGCCGGACACGTCGACGATGAACAGCTTGCTGGCCCCCTCGCCGTCGGCGGCGATCGCCTTGGCCAGGTCGGCGCACAGGCTGGTCAGCGTCGCGGTGAGCGTCTTCTCGGCGGCGCTGCCCGCCTCGATGGCCGGGGCGCCGGAGGCGCCGTTGGCCAGCGCGATCACCGTGTCGTTGGTCGACATGTCGCCGTCGACGGTGATGGTGTTGAAGGTCTCCTCCACGGCCGCGGCGAGCGCTCGCTGCAGCGTCTCGGGCGCCACGCGCGCGTCGGTGGTGATGAAGCAGAGCATGGTGGCCAGCTGCGGGTGGATCATCCCCGAGCCCTTGGCGATGGCCGCGAAGCGGACGGTCTTTCCAGAGAGCTCGATCTCGCGGAAGCCCAGCTTGGTCCGCAGATCGGTGGTCCGGATCGCCTCCGCCGCCGCCGCGACGTCGTCCCCCAGCGCGGCCACCAGGGCCGGCGCCGCCGCCGCGATCCGGTCGGCCGGCAGCCGGATCCCGATCCCGCCCGTGGAGGCGGTCAGGACGTCGTCGGCGCCGACGCCCAGCGCCTTGGCCACCGCGGCCGCGACCGCCCGCTCGTCGGCGGCGCCCACGGGCCCGGTGAGCGCGTTGGCGTTGCCGCTGTTGGCCACGATGGCGCGGATCCCGCTCCCGGGCAGCCGGGTGGCCGTGTAGCGCACGGGCGCGGCGCACAGCTTGTTGACGGTCAACACCCCGGCGGCCGCGCAGGGGACCTCCGAGGCGACGAGCGCCACGTCCTTGCGGGCGGCGCCCGCCTCCTTGACGCCCGCCGCCACCGCCCCGAAGCGGAACCCCAGCGGGGGGGCGAAGCTCTTGCTGCCGGTCTTGCTGGTCGTCTGGCCGTCGGTCACGGTGCGGTCCCTCCGAGCAGATCGAGCCCCGCCGTCTCGGCGAGCCCGAACATCAGGTTGGCGTTCTGGACCGCCTGGCCGGCGGCCCCCTTCACGAGGTTGTCGATGGCGGCGAAGGCGACGGCCACGCCGCGGTCGGGGTCGGCGTCGGCCGCCATGAGCACGCGGTTGGTCCCCACGACGGCGTGCAGCCGGACGGCCTCGGGCCTGGTCGCCTTGAGAAACGGCCGGTCGGCCACGAAGGCCTTGATCGCCGCGGCCGCGTCGGCGCCCGTCTTGCCGGGCAGCAGGCGCCCGTACACCGTCGCCAGGATCCCGCGCCGTACCGGCAGGTAGTACGGCGTGAAGGTGACGCGCAGCGGGCCCGTCCCGGCCAGCGCCAGCGTCCGCTCGATCTCGGGCGTGTGCTGGTGCTTGAGGACCTTGTAGGCGCGGAAGTCACCGTCCAGCTCGCTGAAGGACAGCTCCTCGGTCCCCTTGCGCCCGGCGCCGGTCATGCCGCTCTTGGCGTCGATGACGATCCCCTCCTTGGCGATCACGCCGCCGCGCAGGAGCGCCAGGGTGGCCAGCGTGCTGGCGGTGGCGTAGCAGCCGGGGTTCGAGACCAGCCGGGCCTGCCGCAGCTCGCCCGAGACGGCCGCCTCCGGCATGGCGTAGCAGGCCTGCGCCAGGAGATCGGCGCGCGGGTGGGCGAAGCCGTACCAGCGTGGATATTCATCCGCCGTCAGCCGGAACGCCCCCGAGAGGTCGACCACCCGGGTGCCGGCCGCCAGCGCCTGGGCCGCCAGCTCCAGCGATGCCTCGGCCGGCGTGCAGAGGAACACGACGTCGAGGCCGGCCATCGCCGAGGCCGACTCGGCCTGCGGGCGAATCCGCAAGGCCGCCGACGGGCCGGCGAACGGCAGGTGCTCGCCCACCAGGTCGCCCGCCCACTTGTCGCTCACCGCCAGCGCGACCGAGAAGCGCGGGTGGGCGGCCAGGATGCGCGCCAGCTCCATTCCCGAGTACCCGGAGACCCCGATGATGCCGGCCCGGAGCGTGGATGGTTCATTCGCCATGCGGATAGTTATTCATGCCGCCCGGGCTGGCGCAAGCGTCAATTTGACCCTCCTCGCCCTCCCGGATGAAGCCGACGCGCCGGAGGGGTGCCCCGTCCTGCCCGCTCTCTTGCGCGTAGATCGCGGCGCCTCCCCGCGGCCCGGTCGGCAAATCGGCGTCGACCCTCACGTCGAAGCGACGGCCGCCCGCCATGTGCAGGACGAAGGTCAGCGGACCGGTGGTGGCGACGAGCGCCCCCATGGCCGGCCGCCCCGCTGCGCTCCAGCGCTCCGGGGTCTCGACGACGTGACATCCGGGCAAGACCTCGACGGTGCCCAGGCCCCGTACGTCGCGGCCGTCGACGCGGGCGACGTAGCCGGCCAGGACCGCCACCTGATCGGCGCGCAACGGCGCCGCGGAGGCGTAGAGCGGATGACCGCGCGTCGGGGCGGCGATGCACGCGGCCAGACCGGCCACGAGCAAGAGCCCGACGCGGGTCACGGTCCGGCCTGCGCGCGCCGGCAGGCGGTGAGCTCGGGGGCCGTCTTGACCCGCTCGAGCGTACGGACCGGATTGCCCGCCGGGTCCGTCTCGTCCACCCGGGTCCGCGTGTGGAAGGTCGGACCGCTCGTCCCCTCGGCCGTGCTGACCACCAGGTAGTGATAGCCAGGTTGCATGGGGACGGCGAAGGTCACCGCCCCGGTGCTCGCGCTCCGGCCCCCCTGGCCGTACATGCTCCCCCAGTGGGTCGGGGTCGTGACCACGTGGCATCCCGGGAGGAGCTCGAACGCGCCGCCGAGGGCGCTGACGTCGCGGCCGTCGACCCAGGCCACGTAGCCACCCAGGGTGGCCACCTGCCCGGGGCCGAGGCGGTCTCCCGGGTACAGCGGCACCAGCGGCTCGTCGTGGAAGCCGCAGCCGAGACCGGCCAGCAGCAGGAAGAGGCAGCTAGCCCGTGTGCCCAAATCCGCCCTCGCCCCGCACCGTCCCCCCGAGCTCGGTCGCCTCCTCCAGCTCCGCGACGACGACGGGCGCGATCACCAGCTGCGCCACGCGGTCGCCCGGCTGCACGACGTAGGGCTCGGCGCCGAGGTTGACCATCAGCACCATCACCTCGCCCCGGTAGTCGCTGTCGATCGTGCCGGGCGAGTTGGGGAGGCCGATCCCGAACTTGCGCGCCAGCCCCGAGCGCGGGCGCACCTGACCCTCGAACCCGGGCGGGATCTCGAAGGCCAGCCCGGTCGGGACGGCCGCCCTCCCGCCGGGGGCCAGCTCGATCGGCCCGTCGGCGGCGGAGGCCAGGTCGAGCCCCGCCGCCCCCGACGACATGTACCGCGGCGCCAGCGCGCCCGGCCGCAGCTTCATGAAACGAACGCGCGGCGCGGGCGCGGCCATCGGTTACGAAGCCGAGGCGCGGAAGTTGTGGACCACGTCCGGGGTCTTCCCCAGCGTCTCGCGGCGCGAGAGGCGGATCTTGCCGGTGGCGCGGTCGATCCCGATGACCTTCACCAGCATCTCGTCCCCCTCCTTGCAGATGTCCTGCACGGCGCGGACGCGCTTCTCGTCGAGCTCGCTGATGTGCACCAGGCCGTCGGTCCCCGGGAGGATCTCGACGAAGGCGCCGAAGTCGGCCAGGCGCTTGACCACGCCCAGGTAGAACTCGCCCATCTCCGGCTCGGTGGTGAGGCCCTTGATGATGTCGATCGCCTTCTTGACCGCGATCCCGTCGGGCGAGGCGATGTGCACCGTGCCGTCGTCCTCGACCTCGATCGCCACGCCGGTCTGCGCGGTGATGCCGCGGATGGTCTTGCCGCCCGGGCCGATGATCTCGCGGATCTGGTCGGGCTTGACCTGCAGCGTATGGATGCGCGGCGCGTACTGCGACAGGTCCTCGCGCGGGGCGGCCAGCGCCTCGGCCATCTTGCCGAGGATGTGCATCCGGCCGTCCTTCGCCTGCCGCAGCGCCGTCTCGAGGATCTCGCGGGTGAGGCCCTGGATCTTGATGTCCATCTGGACCGCGGTGACACCGGTCTTGGTCCCGCAGATCTTGAAGTCCATGTCGCCCAGGTGGTCCTCGTCGCCCAGGATGTCCGAGAGGACGGCGACCCGGTCGCCTTCCTTGATGAGGCCCATGGCGATGCCGGCCACCGGCGTCTTGATGGGGACGCCGCCGTCCATCAGCGACAGGATGCCGCCGCAGACCGAGGCCATCGACGAGCTGCCGTTCGACTCGAGGATCTCCGACACGATGCGGATCGTGTAGGGGAAGTCCTTCTCGCTCGGCAGCACGCGGGCGATGGCGCGCTCGGCGAGGTGGCCGTGGCCGACCTCGCGCCGGCTGGCGCCACGCAGCGGCTTGGTCTCACCGGTCGAGAACGGCGGGAAGTTGTAGTGGAGCAGGAAGCGCTTGTCGATGTTGCCGGTGAGCGCCTCGATGTGCTGGGCGTCCTGGCTGGTCCCCAGCGTCGTCGTGACCAGCGCCTGGGTCTCGCCGCGGGTGAACAGCGCCGAGCCGTGCGTGCGCGGCAGGACGCCGGCCTCGCAGGTGATCTGGCGGATGTCGACGCCGGCGCGGCCGTCGATGCGGCGGCCGGTGTTGAGCACCAGCTCGCGCAGGTGCTTCTTCTTGGCCGACTCGAACGCCTCGCCGACCTCGGCGCCGCGGTCCGGGAACACCTCGGCCAGGGCCGTCTTGGTCTCGCCGCCGGCCGCGTCGAGCGCCGCGTAGCGCTCGTGCTTCTCGCGGATGGCCATGGCGGCCTCGATCTTCTGGTTGGCGATCTCCGCGACCTTGGAGACGATCGCCGGGTCCTTGGCCGGCGGAACGAACTCGCGCTTCGGCTTGCCGACCGCCGCCCGCAGCTTGTCCTGCAGGTCGATGAGGGGCTGCGCCTCCTTGTGGGCGAACATCAGCGCGTCGACGATGACGTCCTCGCTGACCTCGGCGCACCCGCCCTCGACCATCACGATGGCGTCGCGGCTACAGGCGACGACCAGATCCAGCTCGGACTTCTCGCGCTGGGCGAAGGTCGGGTTGACCACCAGCTGGCCCTCGATGCGCCCCACGCGCACGCCCGCGTACGGCCCGGCCCAGGGGATGTCCGAGAGGTGCAGCGCCGCCGATGCGCCGGTCATGGCCATCACGTCCGAGGCGTTCTCGCGGTCGGTCGAGACGACCATGGCGATCACCTGGGTGTCGAAGCGCCAACCCTTGGGGAACAGCGGGCGCGACGGGCGGTCGATGAGGCGCGAGGTGAGCACCTCGACCTCGGTCATGCGGCCCTCACGCTTGAAGTAGCCGCCCGGGATGCGCCCGGCGGCCGAGGTCTTCTCGAGGTAGTCGACGGTCAACGGCATGAAGTCCACGCCGGGACGAACGTTGCCGGCGGCCACCGCCGTCACCAGCACCATCGTGTCGCCGTAGCGAACGACGACCGCGCCGTCCGCCTGCTTTGCCATGCGGCCGGTCTCGATGCTGAGCTCCTTGCCGCCGAAACTGACGCCTTCACGTACGAACATGTGATCTCCCTGTCTCTAGGCCCAATACAGCAATGAAAATGGTCGTGCAGGCGAACGGCCAGGTCGTGGCCGCAGCGACGGCGCACGGGCGCGCGTCACTGCAAAAGCAGGCGCACGGGGGCGGCGCCTGCCTTGCTCGCGTTCAGAGGCGCGCTACTTGCGGATGCCGAGCGACTGGATGACGGCGCGATAGCGATCGACGTTCTTCGACTTGAGGTAGTCCAAGAGACGCCGGCGCTGGCCGACCAGCATCAGCAGGCCGCGACGCGAGTGGTGATCCTTCACGTGGGCCTTGAAGTGCTCGGTGAGGTACGAGATCCGCTCCGAAAGGAGGGCGATCTGGACCTCGGGCGAGCCAGTGTCACCCGGCTTGCGCGCGAACTTCTGAACGACTGCCGACTTTCTTTCTGCTGCAAGGGACATTTACGATTCTTCTTTTCTTTTGAGGTGATTGAATGTCCTACATTCCGTCGGTTACGTCAACGTAACTTGGCTGCCTAGGTCAGTTTTTTCGGGGGAAGGCTCAGGAAGACGCGCAGCGTCTTGGTCAGCCCGTCCGGGCGGCGCTCGGCCACCGCGACGAGGTCGCCCGCCGGATCGACCAGGCAGAGGCGCGCCTCAGCCGAGCCGCCGGAGGCGGTCTCCCAGCTGACGCGCTTGCCGCGACGCAGATCGTGGGCCGTCGGCTCGTCCACGCCGTGCTGGGGAAGGTGGGCGAGCGCCGCCGCCAGGCCGACGCGCGGGAGCGGCGCGCGCGCGGGATCGGCGAGAGCTTCCAAGACCTCCGAGAGCGGGCGCGCCATCTCGAGCGCGAACGGGCCCGACCGCGTGCGGCGTAGGGCGGCGACGTGGCCGCCGACGCCCAGCGCGCGCCCGAGATCGCGCGCCAGCGCGCGCACGTAGGTCCCCTTCGAGCAGTGGACGTGAAGCCGGAGGTCGTCGGGGCCCGAGAAGCCCACCAGCTCGAGCGCGTGGATCGTCACCTCGCGCGCCGCGACCTCGACGCGCTCGCCCGCGCGCGCATAAGCGTAGAGCGGGCGTCCCTCGCGTTTGATGGCCGCGAAGGCGGGGGGCACCTGCGAGATGGCGCCGCGAAAACGCGCCAGCAGCCGGAGAACGGCCGCCTCCGTGACGCCGGCGGCGTCGTGCTGGGCAAGGGCCGCCCCCTCGGCGTCGTCGGTGTCGGTCTCGACGCCGAGCCGGATGGTGACGTCGTACTCCTTGTCGGCGTCCAGCAGGAAGGGCGCCAGCTTGGTCGCCTCGCCCAGGCAGACCGGCAGCACGCCCGAGGCGAGCGGATCGAGCGTCCCGCCGTGGCCGACGCGCTTGACGCCCGCGGCGCGCCGGATCTGTCGGACGACCGAAAAGGAGGTGGGGCCGACCGGCTTGTCGACCACCAGGACCACGTCGGACACCACGCTACTTCTGGCCGTCCCCGTCGTCGCCGTCGTCGTGCTCGCCGGCGTCACCGTCGTCGCTCTCTTGCGGCGCGGCCTTCGGTTCTATCTCGCGCAGGAGCTGCTCGACGCGTTCGGCCTGATCGAACACCTTGTCGACCTCGAAGGTCACCGCCGGCGCGACCTTCATCCGCAGCCGGCGCGAGATCGCCTGGCGGAAATAGCCGCTCGCGTGGTCGAGCCCGACGCGGACCCGATCCTGCGCCGCCTCGTCGAGCCCGTGCACCGTGAAGAAGGCGCGCGCGTGGCGCAGATCGCCGGAGATGCGCACGTGGGTCACCGTGATGAGGCCGGCGCCGCGCACGCGCGGGTCCTTGATCTCGTCGCGCGCCAGGACCTCCCCCAGGACGGCCCGCACCTCGCCCGCCACGCGCTCCATCCGCTGCGACACGGCTCCCCTACCCCTCCCAGTGCGTGAAGTCGGGGCCGTTCAGATCGCCGCCCCCGAAGTCCTGCAGCTCGTGCTCGTCCTTGGCCACGTCGGCGTGATCGCGCACGAAGCGCAGGACCTCGTCCACCGCGGACTCGGTGAAGCGCCGATCGCCGCCGACCAGGGTCAGGCCCAGCACGGCCCGGTTCCAGTTGTCGTGCGCGTCGACCTCGGCGATCGAGACGTTGAACTTCTGCCGCACCAGATCCTTGAGCCGCTTGACGACCGAGCGCTTGTCCTTGAGGGACCGCGCTGCCGCCAGCACCAGGGTGACCCGCGCGATGGCGACGGTCATTGCGCGGTCACTCCGGCGTTACGACGCTTTCGGGGCGTCGAGCGTGGCGGCGACGGTCTCGATCTCGAACGCCTCGATGATGTCGCCCTGGCGAAGGTCGCCGTAGCCATCGATCGACAGGCCGCACTCGTAGCCCTGCGCGACCTCGGAGGCGTCGTCCTTGAACCGCCGCAGCGAGCCGACCTTGCCGGTGTAGATGACCACCGAGTCGCGCACCAGCCGCAGCTGCGCCTTGCGGGTGATCTTCCCCTCGGTGACGAAGCAGCCGCCGATGGTGCCGGCCTTGGGGATGTTGAACACCTGGCGGACCTCGGCCTTGCCGAGCATCTTCTCGCGCGAGATCGGGGCCAGCATGCCGACCATGGCCTTCTTCACGTCGTCGATGGCGTCGTAGATGACCTGGTACAGCTTGATGTCGACGTCTTCCTGCTCGGCGAGCTGCTGGGCCTTGCCGGCGGGACGGACGTTGAAGCCGATGACGACGGCGGCCGAGGCCTTGGCCAGGCTGACGTCGGACTCGGTGATGCCGCCGACGCCGGTGGAGATGACGTTCACGCCGACCGTCTCCGTCGACAGCTTGGTGAGCGCGTTGGCGACCGCCTCGACCGAGCCCTGCACGTCGGCCTTGAGGATCACCTTCACCTCCTTGACCTCGCCGCTCTTGATCTTGTCGAGGATGTTCTCCAGCGACACGCGGCTGCCGCTGCCGGCCAGCTCCTTCTTGCGGCGCGCCTCGTGACGGTGCTCGACCAGCGCCTTGGCCGCCTTCTCGTCGGTGACGACGTTGAAGACCTCGCCCGCGTCGGGGACGCCGTCGAGGCCCAGCACCTCGACGGGCGTCGAGGGGCCGGCCTCGGTGACCGACTGCCCCTTGTCGCCCAGCATGGCGCGGATCTTCCCGGAGTACTCGCCGGCCACCACCAGGTCGCCCAGCTTCAGCGTGCCGTCCTCGACGAGGATCGTCGAGATTGGCCCGCGCGCGCGGTCGAGGCGGGCCTCGACCACGTGCCCCTTGGCCGGCTTGTTCGGGTTGGCCTTGAGCTCGAGCAGCTCGGCCTGCAGCGCCAGCATCTCCAGCAGCTTGTCGATGCCGACCTTGGTCTTGGCCGACACGTTCACGTAGATCGTGGTGCCGCCCCACTCCTCGGGCACGAGGTCGTGCTCGGAGAGCTTGGTGCGGATGATGTCGGGGTTGGCCCCCGGCTTGTCGATCTTGTTGACCGCCACGACGATCGGAACCTTCGCCTCCTTGGCGTGGTTGAGCGCCTCGATCGTCTGCGGCATCGGCCCGTCGTCAGCGGCGACGACCAGGACGACGATGTCGGTCATCTGGGCGCCGCGGGCGCGCATGGCGGTGAACGCCTCGTGGCCCGGCGTATCGAGGAACACGACGTCCCCCTTCTCGCTCGCCACCTTGTAGGCGCCGATGTGCTGGGTGATGCCGCCCGCCTCGCCGGCGGCGACGTTGGCCTTGCGGATGGCGTCGAGCAGCGAGGTCTTCCCGTGGTCGACGTGGCCCATGATGGTGACCACCGGCGCGCGGGGGAGCAGATCCTCCGGGTTGTCCGGCGTCTCCGTGTCGGTGAGGACCTGCTCCTCGTTGAAGGCGGTCGACTCGATCTGGTACCCGAACTCGTTGGCGATCAGCGTCGCCGTGTCGAGATCGATGTCCTGGTTGATGGTCACGCCCATCATGCCCAGGGCCCAGAGCTTCTTGACGATCTCGCGCCCCTGGACGGCCATCTTCTTGGCCAGCTCGGCGACGGCGATGGTGTCGGCCATGCGGACGACGCGCTTGTGCTCGGCCGGCGTGGTGATCTGCGTCTGCTTCAGCTTCTTGCCGGCGGCGGCGACCTTCTTCTTCGGGAAGCTGCCGGGGCGCTGGCCGCCCGGGCCGAAACCCGGACGCTGGCCATAGCGATTCGGGCCAGCGGGCCCTCGGTTGAGCAGACCACCGCGTCCGAGGCGCCGCAGCTCCTCGTCGCGATCCTTGATCTCGACGCGGGGGGCGTTGCCGTCGCTGCCGCGCGGCGGGATGCCGGGCAGCTGGATGAAGGCACCCGTGGCCGCCGAGCCGGTGACCACCGGCTGCGGGATCGTCTTGATGATGGGGCGCGCGGGCGCCGGCGGGGTCACCTCGACCGGCCTGGAGACGACCGGCGGCGCCTCGACGACCGGCGCGGGCGGGGCCGGGGCGGGCGCGGGCTTGGCCTCGATCGGCGCGGGCGCCGGGGCCGGCTTGGCTTCGACGACCGGCGGGGCGGGCGCGGGCGCCGGCTCGGGGGCCGTGACGACCGGCTCGGCCTTGGCGACCACGACGGGCGCGGGCTTGGCCTCGACCGGCGGCTCGGGCGCGCGGACCACGGGCGGCGGCGCGGGGGGCGGCGTCGGGGCGGGCGCGGGCGCGGCGGCAACCGGGGCGGGCTTCGCGGGCGCGGGCGCGCTCTTCGAGCGGCGGCGGATGACCGTGTCGTTGAGCCGCTCCTCGACGAGGCTCTCGTGGCGCTCGCGATCGACCGCGCGGCGAATCCGATCGGCGTCGGCCGCGTCGATCTGGGACATGTGGTTGGCCACGTCGATGGCCATGGCGCGCACCTTGGCGACCAGATCCTTCGGCTGCAGGCCGAGATCCTTCGCCAGCTCGTACACGCGAACGCGCGGGCCGGCCGGCGTCTCCGGTGTTCCTGATCTATCGAATCCGCTTCCGATCATAATTTCCCCTGGTTACGCGCGAGCGCGGTCAGTTGCCGAAGATGCTCCACCGTGTCCGACGGCATGTCGACCGGCTGCTTGAAGGCCCGCGAGAGCACGCCGGGGCGCAGGGCCCCCTCGACGCACGCCGCGCGCGGATGAATCGACGCCCCACGCCCGCGCCGCGGCGGCGCCAGCCGGAGCCTCCCGGCGTCGAGCGCGAGCCGCACCATCTCCTCCGCGGGGCCGCGCTGACGGCACCCGACGCAAGTTCGAATCGACGCCGGCATGGGGGCGGTGCTGCATCGGTTACGGCGCCTCCGGGTTGGGGCTCGAGGCGTTCGCCTCCTGTTCGGCCTGCTGCGCCGCCCGGGCGGCGGCCTCGGCGGCCAGCCGCACCCGCTCGGCCTCGGCGGCCGGACCGGCTGCGGCGATGATCGCCTGCGCCGCCTGGGTGTTGCCGATGCCGGCCACCCCGGCCAGCTCGTCGGGCTTCGAGCTCGCCACCTCGGCCGCGGAGCGCCAGCCGGCCTTGAACAGCGCCTCGGCCGTCTCGGCGTTGACGCCCGCGATGGCCGACAGCGACTGCCGCGCCCGCTGCTCCATCTCCAGCACCTTCGACGCCGAGTGGATGTCGATGCGCCAGCCGGTCAGCTGCGAGGCGAGCCGCACGTTCTGGCCCTTCTTGCCGATGGCCAGCGACAGCTTCTCGTCGGGGACGATGAGCTGCATGGTGTGCGAGCCGACGTCCATCAGCACGCGCGACACCTCGGCGGGCGCGATGGCGTTGCAGACGAACTTCACCGGATCGGCGTCGTAGGGGACGATGTCGATCTTCTCGCCGCGCAGCTCCTGCACGACGGCCTGGACGCGCGACCCCTTCATGCCGACACAGGCGCCGACCGGGTCGACGTCGCGATCGCGCGAGTGGACCGCGATCTTCGAGCGCGCGCCCGCCTCGCGGGCCGAGGCCTCGATGCGCACGATCTTCTCGTAGATCTCGGGGACCTCCATCTCGAACAGCTTCTCGAGCAGCCCCTTGTGCGTGCGCGACAGGATGATCTGCGGGCCGCGCGCCGCCTTGTCGATCTCGACCACGAAGGCGACGATGCGGTCGCCGGCCCGGTACGACTCGCGCGGCACCTGGTCGCGCACCGGGAGCACCGCCTCGGCGCCCCCCAGGTCGACGATGATGTTGCCGCGCTCGAAGCGCCGCACGATGCCCGAGATGAGCTCGCCCTTGCGCTCCTTGTACTGGTTGAAGACGTTCTCGCGCTCGGCCTCGCGCACGCGCTGCAGGATGACCTGCTTGGCGGTCTGGGCGGCGATGCGGCCGAACCCCTTCCAGGCGCGGTTCAGCTTCAGCAGCTCGCCGTACTTGGCGTCCTGCTCCTCGGCCTTGGCCTGGTCCTTCTCGTCGTAGAAGATCTGAAACAGCAACTCGTCGCCCGGCTCGGCCTTGAGGCCGAACCGCTGGGCGTCGGACAGAAGGACCTCCTTCCCCTCGTTGCCGGGGGTGATCGCCTCGACGATGACGATGATCTGGAACAGGTCGACGCGGCCGGTCTCTTCGTTGAACTTGGCCTCCATCTCGCGCTGCATGCCGAAGGCACGCTTGGCGGCGGTCAGGATGGCCTGTTCGAGCGTCTCGACCAGGACGGCCCGGTCGATGTTCTTGTCTTTGGAGACCTGGTCGAGGACCAGACCGAGAGCTGCACCTTCGTTCATGAGGCACTCCGGTGGAACTCCCTATCCCAATCGGGGACCAGGTTGGCCCGCACGATGTCGTCGATAGGAAGCTCGTAAGATCGGCCGTCACAAGCGATCTCCACGCGGCCGTCCTTGGCCCCGCGGATGGTCCCGGAAAAATTGCGCCGACCCTCGACCCCCACCTCGAGACGCACCTTCGCGCTCTCACCTACGAATCGGGCAAAGTCCCGCTCTCGCCGCAGGGGCCGATCAAGCCCGGGCGAGCTCACTTCCAACTGGTACGCGTTTGGAATCTTGTCGGCCACGTCGAGCGCCGCAGAGACATCACGGCTGACGCGCTCACAATCGTCGACGGTGATGAGCGTCGGGTTCGTTCCCTCCGCCCCCGCGGCCTCACTCTCCCCCACGGCTCCGCCCGTCGATCCCGTCGTCGTTTGTGGCCGATCCAACCGGTCAGGAACTGGCCGGTCCAACCGGTCAGGAACTGGCCGGTCAATAAACAGCCGCAGCACCGAGCCCCGTTGCTCGCGACCGAACTGGACCTCGATCAGATCGAAGCCCGCGTCGCGGACGTAGGGTTCAGCGAGCAGCCACAAGTCTTGGAGATCCTTTCGCATGGGGGGTTGTTGTTGAATTTGAAACAAAAATGTCTCGGGCAAAAAAAAGGGCAGGCACGCGGCCCACCCTTTGACGGAGGCAACGTAATCTTTCGAGGCCGCGTTTTATAACATGGTGATCTGGACTCCGCAAGACGGCGGCGCCAACGCTAAATGTAAGGATTCCCCGAGGTTTTTGCTCGTCCTCAGCTCGAGCCTGGGGGCGGGCTCACGGTGCCGCGGGTAGGGTTTTGGCACGGCGTGGTAGCCTGCGCCAATGTCCGAGCTGGTGGTCGGCGCGGTGCAGATGACCTCGACCGAGGCGGTCGAGACCAATCTCGAGCGAGCGCGCGCGCTGGTGGGCGACGCGGCCCGCGCCGGGGCGCGGCTGGTCGGTTTGCCCGAGAACTTCGCCTACCTCGGCAACGATCGGGACCACCGGCTCAGCATCGCGGAGACCATCCCCGACCCGGGAACGCCGGCCGCGACCCTCGGCGGCGTGGGCCCCTCCGGCCCGGTCGGCCCGATCTTGGCGGCGATGCAGGAGCTGGCGCGCGCGACGGGCACCTGGCTGCTGCTGGGCGGTTTCCCCGAGCGCGGCACGGGAGCCAAGGGAACGAAGATCCGCAACACGGCCGTCCTGCTCGACGCGTCCGGTACGGTCGTCTCCGTGTACCGGAAGATTCATCTCTTCGATGTCGACGTCCCGGGCGGCAAGCGGTTCCGGGAATCGGAGGCGATCGAGCCGGGGGACGCGCCCGTCGTGGCCGAGACGCCCTGGGGCGGGCTGGGGCTCAGCATCTGTTACGACCTCCGGTTCCCCGAGCTCTACCGGGCGCTGGCGGCGCGCGGCGCGCGAATCGTCGCCGTCCCCTCGGCGTTCACGCTCGAGACGGGGAAGGACCACTGGCATGTCTTGCTGCGCGCGCGCGCCATCGAGAACCAGGTCTTCCTGCTGGCCCCGGCCCAGTTCGGGGCGCACGGGCCGACCCGCGCCAGCTACGGCCACGCGCTGGTCGTCGACCCCTGGGGGGCGGTGCTGGCCGAGTGCGGCGACCACGACGGCGTCGCCCTGGCCCGCCTCGACTTCGCCTACCAGGACAAGGTCCGGACCGCCCTCCCCGTCCTCTCGCACCGGCGCGTGTGAGCTGGTTCGAGAGCTAGTCCCGCTTGGCCGGGACCAGCAGCGAGACCAGCGCCGACAGGCCGATGAGGCCCGCCACCACCGCCAGCGAGACCAGCTCGGGGATCCGGAAGCGGTCGGCGATGAGCATCTTGGCGCCCACGAAGGCCAGCACCAGCGCCAGGCCGACCTTGAGGTAGCGGAGCCGCTGGACCAGCCGCGCGACGAGGAACGTCAGGGCCCGCAGCCCCAGCACGGCGAAGATGTTCGAGGTGTAGACGATGAACACGTCGCGGGTGACGCCGAACACCGCCGGGATCGAATCGACGGCGAAGACGACGTCGGTCGCCTCGATCACCACCAGCACCGTCAGGAGCGGCGTGGCGAACAGCTTGCCGCCCTGGCGCACGAAGAAGTGCTTCCCCGCGTAGTCGGGCGTCGAGCGCACGAAGCGACGGAACAGCCTCAACACCGGGTTCTTCTCGGGGTGGACCTCCTCGTCGCCTCCGAACAGCAGGCGGGCGGCGGTCAGCACCAGGAAGACGCCGAAGATGTAGGTGACCCAGTGGAACGCCGCCAGCAGCGCCGCCCCCACGGCGATGAACACGCCGCGCGTGACGAGCGCGCCCAGGATCCCCCAGAACAGCACCCGGTGCTGCAGGTTCGCCGGGACGGCGAAGAAGGAGAACGCGGCGAGAAAGACGAACAGGTTGTCGACCGACAGCGCCTTCTCGATGAGGTACGCCTGGAAGAACTCGAGCCCCTTGTCGGCCCCCGCGCGAAAATAGACCAGCAGGTTGAAGAGCAGCGCCAGCCCGATCCAGACGAGCGACCAGATGGCCGCCTCCCGCGTGCGGATGACGTGGGCCTGGCGGTGGAAGACGCCCAGGTCGAGCGCCAGCATCACGGCGATCACCACGCCGAACACGCCCCACGCCAACGGTTCGCCCGTCGCGGTCATCTCGTCATTTTTGTCGGGGAGCGGGCGCCGCCGGGCGGACCTCGATGTGCTGGAATCCACCTGCGGGCGTGGCCGGCTGCGTCGGGACGGCGGGAGCGACCTGCTCGAAGATCCTGTCGAGCGAGAGTCCGCCCGAGCGTTTGATGGCGAGGACGGCCACGATGGCGATGATCAGCAGTAGCGCCCGCTTGAAGTTTCGGCGCGGGAGCAGCTGCCAGAAGGTGCGCTCCGGCGGGGGCGGAAGCGGAGGAAGCTCTTCGATGAGGCGACGAGATCGCACGGCTCGAGGCGGATCTTAGTCGGCGTTCGTCCGTCGGGCGAGTTTGGTGACGCGGAGGCGCGTCCGGCGGGCGCCGCGGAACGTGTCGAGCTCGGCGGTGGCCACCAGGTCGAGCACCGACCCCGGGCCCGGGTCGGCGCCGCCGAACCCGAAGGCGATCGCCTCGCCCGTGGCGCCGTCATGGTCGAGCGTCAGCTGCAGGTGCCCCTTCCCGACCACGCGCGTCGAGCGGGCGGTCACGCCCCGCAGCACGAACAGCGGCTCGCGGTTGGCGGCGCCGAAGGGGCCCAGCCGCGTCAGCTCTTCGGTGAACGGCAGGTCCAGCTCGTGCAGCCCCACCTCGGCGTCGACCTCGACCGCCGTCGCCAGCCGGCCGGCCAGCTGGCGCGCGGCCTCGACGGCGAACGCCTGGCGAAAGGCCTCCAGGTTCTCGATCCGCAGGCTCATGCCCGCCGCGCCGGCGTGGCCGCCGAACTTCGTCAGGTGCGACGCGCAGGCGGCCAGCGCCTCGTAGAGGTTCACGCCGGGCACCGTCCGCGCCGAGCCCCGTCCGTCGCCGTCCTTGAAGCCGACGGCGATCGCCGGGCGACCGAGCTCGTCGACCAGCCGCGCGGCGACGATGCCCACCACGCCCTGGTGCCACCCCTCGCCCCCCACGACCACCGCCGGCGCGTCGGTCTGCGCGCCCGCCTGCGCGCGCGCCTCCATCCAGACCAGCTCCTGGACCCGCTGCCGCTCGGTGTTCTGGTCGTCGATCGCCTCGGCCAGCCGCGCGGCGTCGGCCGGCGAGGCCAGCAGGAGATCGAGCGCCAGCTGCGCCTCGCCCAGGCGGCCGGCCGCGTTGAGGCGCGGGGTCAGCCGGAACGCCGCCTGATGGGCGGTGATCGGCCCCTCGTTGAGCTCGGCCCGCGCGGCGAGCGCGGCCAGGCCGGGCCGCTTGCGCGCCGACAGGGTCTTGAGCCCGGCCGCCACCAGGATCCGGTTCTCGTCGGTGAGCGGGACCAGATCGGCGATCGTCCCCAGCGCCACGAGATCGAGCAGCTCGCGGGGGTCGAAGGCGGCGCCGAGCCGGGTGCGCAGAGCGGCCGCCAGATAGAACGCCACCCCGCAGGAGGCGAGCCCCTTGAACGGGAACGCGTCGTCGGCGCGGCGCGAGTTGACCAGCGCGTAGGCCGGTGACTCGCCGGTCGGCAGCTCGTGGTGATCGATCACGATGACGTCGAGGCCGCGCCCGCGCGCCGCCTGGAGCGCCTGGTGGTCGCTGGTGCCGCAGTCGCCGGTCACGAGCAGGCGGCACCCGTCGGCGGCGAAGCGCGTCACGTCGTCGACACCCAGCCCGTACCCGGCGTGCCGGCTGGCCGCCCGGGCGATCACCTTGCCGCCGAACGCCCGCAGGGCGGTGGTCAGCGTCGCCGCGGTCGTCACGCCGTCGACGTCGTAGTCGCCGAACACGCCGATCGTCTCGCCGGCGCCCAGCGCCGCCACCAGCCGGTCGATGGCGCGCCCGAGATCGGCCATCCCGTCCGGCCGTCGCAGATCGCCGAGGCGCGGCTCGAGGAACTTCGAGGCCAGGTCGGCCCTGACGATCCCGCGCCCGACCAGCAGGCGCGCCGTGAGCGGCCGCAGCTTCGCCTCGCTCGCCAGGGCGGCCGCCAACCCGTCATCAATCGAGGGCGCGCGCCAAGCGATGGTCACCCGGCCACCCTAGCACCGCAGCCTGTGGATAAATCGATATCCGGCCGGGCGGTCGTCGATTCTCGGGGTGCCGGCGACGCCTCGCGACGTCGAGCGCCCTAAACTTCCGGCTCGATGTCGTCGTCGCGCTTGGGGCGGCGCGAGCGGCCGGACGCCGCCTGGCGCTTCTGGCTGGCGACGTACTTGTCGTTCAGCCAGATGAGGATCGGGCTGGCGATGAAGATCGACGAGTAGGTCCCCACGATGACGCCGACGTTCATGGCGAAGGCGAAGTCGCGGATGACGCCCACGCCGAACACGTTCATGGCGAAGGTGACGAAGAAGACGGTCGCGCTGGTCCAGATGGTGCGCGACAGCGTCTCGTTGATCGACTGGTTGACGATGCGGTCGAACCGCCGATCGCGCAGCCGGCTGGCGTTCTCGCGGATGCGGTCGAACACGACGATGGTGTCGTTCATCGAGTAGCCGATGATGGTGAGGACCGCCGCCACGGTGGTCAGCGAAAACTCTTTGTAGGTGATGGCGAAGGCGCCCACCGTGATCACCGCGTCGTGGAGCAGCGCGACGACCGTTCCCGGGCCGTAGCGGAGGTCGAAGCGGAACGCGATGTAGACCATGATCAGCAGGATCGCGTAGATGAGCGACCGCGCGCCGTCGTACTGCAGCTGCTTGCCGGCCTTGGCGCCGACCGACTCGACCGACGGGATGGCGAGGACCGCCCCCTCGCCCAGGTGGGTGTCGAGCGCGTGGCGGATCTCGGTGTCCAGGCCGACCAGCGTGACCTCGTAGGTGTTCTCGTCGGCGCGGCCGAACGGCTGCACCTGGTTGGTGTTGACGCCCAGCGACTTGAGTGAGTTGGCCAGCGACGCCGGCTCGACCGCCTTGTCATAGCGGAGGTAGACCTTGTCGCCCCCCTCCGACCACTCGAACTTCTTGAGCGTGGCCCCGCCCTCGTGCGCCAGCGACTCCTGGATCTGCTTGGCCTGCTGCTCGGAGACGACCGAGACCGCCGCCACGCGGATCATGTAGTTGTACGGGTGCTGCCCCGTCGGGTCGGCGTACTTGACCACGTCGGCGTCGGCGAACCCGGCGTCGGCCAGCGTCTTGCGGATCTCGCCGGCCTCGACCGGCTTGGAGAACTCGATGACGATCTCGCTGCCACCCCGGAAGTCGACCCCCCAGTTCAGCATGTGCCCACGCGACTTGAAGACGTAGGCGTTGAGCGGAAGCATCACGGCCGTCAACGTCACGAGGACGATCGACAGGCCGATCCAGTACTTCTGCCGCCCGATGAACTCGTAGTTCGAGCCGGGCTTGATGATCTCGAAGAACTTGTGCTGGTTGTTGCCGGCCGGCATCGCGTCCTCAGATGGAAAGGGAGGTCCGGGCTGCGCCCCGGCGCCCCACGGCGGCGTCGAACATCCAGTGCGACAGCCAGTAAGAGGTGAAGAGGTTGGTGATGATGCCGACCAGCAGCGTGACGGCGAAGCCGCGGATCGGCCCCGAGCCGTACGAGTAGAGGACGACGCCGGCGACGAAGTTCGTCACGTGCGCGTCGAACACGGTCCAGAACGCGCGCGAGAACCCGGTGTCCACGGCGGTGCGCACGGACTTGCCCGTTCGCAGCTCCTCGCGGATGCGCTCGTAGATGATGATGTTGGCGTCGACCGCCATGCCGATGGTGAGCACCAGGCCGGCGATCCCGGGCAGCGTCAGCGACGCCTCGAACGCGGCCAGGATGGCGATCATGTAGAGCATGTTCAGGATCATGGCCACCACGGCGATGATCCCGGACAGCCGGTAGTAGATGAGCATGAACAGGATGACGGCCGCCGCCCCGATGTACATCGAGAACTTGGCCTTCTGAACCGCGTCGCGCCCCATGGTCGGGCCGACCTGCGTCTCGAACGTCTTGCGCAGCGGCGCCGGCAGCGCGCCCGATCGGAGGACGCTGACCAGGTCCTTGGCGTCCTGCTGCATGGCGAACGGATCGCCGAACCCGCCCAGCGTGATGCGGCCGCGGGCGCCGATCCGGCTCTCGATGACCGGCGCGCTCTTCACCTGGTCGTCGAGGAGGATGGCCATCTTGCGGCCGACGTTGTCGCCGGTCAGCCGCTCGTTGATGGCCGCCCCCTGGCGGTCCATCTCGTAGGAGATCTCCGGGCGGCCGGTCTGCTGATCCCAGGTCTGGTCGGCGTTGGCCAGGTACTCGCCGGTCAGCGCCGCCCGCTTGTGCAGGTAGTAGGTCCGCCACGAGCGGTCGGGCGTCAGCTCGCCGTTCTCGTTGCGTGACTGGACCTCCTCGTAGCCGATCTCGTGGTCGGGCGGCAGCGCCAGATCGCCGGTCAGGCCGGCGAAGAACTTCTGCAGCGTGTCGCGGCTCTTGGCGCGCAGCTCGACGTCCTCGTGCGCCTTGCCGGTGTCCTTCTCGGTCCACGACTCGGGGAGGACGTCGATGCCCGAGCCTTTCGGCACCGACGCCGCCACCTTGCGCATGTACTCCGACCCGTCGTCGACGATCTTGAACTCGAGCTGCGCGGTGCGGCCGATGATCGACTTGATGCGCTCGAAGTCGGCCGACTTGAGGCCGGGGAGCTCGACGATGATGTCGGTCCCCTTCTTGATGATGGTCGGCTCGGCGACGCCGAACTTGTCGACGCGGCCGCGGATGGTCTCGATGCCCTGGCGGAGGGCGTAGTCGCGCACCTCCTCGACCTGCCCCGGGTCGAGGCGCAGCCGCACCACGCCCGTGGTGGCGTCGCGGCTCACGACGTCGATCGTCTTGCGGTACTCCTTGAGGATCGAGTCGTCCAGCTTCGCCTCGTCCGACGGCGGCTTGAACGTCAGGATGATGTCGTCGCGCCCTTCGCGGTTGACGTTCAGGTCGCTGACGCCCTTGTCCTTGCGCAGCCGGTCCTCGATGTCGGCCGAGAGGCGGTCGACCTTGCCGGCCACGGCCTTGTCGACGTTCACCTCGTACACCAGGTGGAGGCCACCCTGGAGGTCGAGCCCCAGCTCGATGCGCTTCTCGAAGTACTTCTTTATGAAGCCGGGCTGCTTCTCCTCCGGGACGACCGTCGGGATCAGATAGAGGACGGCCAGCACGGTGACGGCCGCATAGAGGGCCGCCTTCCACCACCAAGAGCGTTCCATGAGATCGTTTCGTCCGTTTTACGGCGCGTCGGTTAGGACGCTTTGGCTTCAGTCTTGGGCGCGGGCGCGTCGCCCGTGTAGACGCCGGTGATGGCGCTGCGCAGGAAGCGGATGCGGACACCCTCCTGCACCTGCAGCGTCACCTCGTTGTCCTTGATGCCGGTGATCTTGCCGATGACCCCGCCCTGCGTGGCGACGTCGTCCCCCTTCTTCAGCTCGGAGAGCATCTTCTGATGCTCCTTGGCCTTCTTCGACTGCGGGCGCAGCACGAGGAAGTAGAAGATTGCGAAGATCGCGATGAGGGGTACGAACTGCGTCAGGGGCGAGCCACCACCACCAGCGGGTGCGGCCTGCGCCAGTCCATTTAGAAATTGAGTCACGAAGACGGCCTCCAGCCGCGCAAACGCATAGCAGGGTTGGGAAAAACGGGCAAGGTTAATGCGTTCTAGAAGGCCAGGACGTCCGAGATGTCACCGGCCCCCAGCGCGAGCATGATCAACCGGTCGAGACCCAAGGCGATTCCGGCCGTGGGGGGCATGCGCGGCAGCGCCTCGAGCAGCGCCTCGTCGATCGGATACACGGCCTTGCCGCGGGCCGCGCGCGTGCGGGCCTCTTCCTCGAACCGGCGGCGCTGCTCGACGGGGTCGGTCAGCTCGCCGAAGGCGTTGGCCAGCTCCAGCCCGCCCGCGTAGAGCTCGAACCGCTCGACCACCCGTCCGTCGAACGGGTGCGGGCGCGCCAGCGCCCCCAGCGGCACCGGCCAGTCGAGCACGAACGTGGGCCCCGACCGGCTGAGGACCGGCTCGATGCGGTCGAGGAACACCTGATAGAACACGTCGTCCCAGGCCGTCGCCGAGCCCACGGCCACCCCGGCCTCCGCCGCCGCCGCGCGCAGCTCTTCGGCCGACTCGTCGCCTCGCAGCGGGAAGCCCGCGTGCTGCGCGAACAGCTCGCGCACGGTGGTCCGGGCGAACGGCCACGCGAACCCGAGCGCTCTCGGATCGCGGCCGGCGGCGGCGAAGGCGATCTGGATCAACGCCTCGCAGTCCGCCGCCAGAACCTCGAGGTGCTGGTCGGCCCGGTACCACTCGAGCATGGTGAACTCGGTCCGGTGGTGCGGCCCGGTCTCCTCGGCCCGCCAGCAGCGAGCGATCTCGTAGATGCGCGGAAGCCTCGAGGCCACGAGCCGCTTGAGGTGGTACTCGGGCGAGGTGATCAGCCAGTGGCCTTCCCCCGCGGGGATGGCGTCGAGGTGCACCTCCTGCCCGGGCGAGCGCACGCGCGCGGGCGTCGAGACCTCGATGAACCCCCAGCTGTTGAAGCACTGGCGGATCTCCCGGACGATCTTGTCCCGCGCTTCCAGCGTGGCGCGGGAAGCCGCCACGGCTGGCTACCCGCGGCTCAGGCGCTCGAGGTACTGCCCGGTGCGGGTGTCGATCTTGATGACGTCGCCGACGTTGATGAACAGCGGCACGTTCACGCTGGCGCCCGTGGGGATCTTGGCCGGCTTGGTGGCGCCGGTCGCGGTGTCGCCGCGGAAGCCAGGATCGGTCTCGACCACCGGCTGCTCGATGAAGTTCGGCAGCGTCACGTCGACGGCGCGCCCGTTGAAGAACAGCACCTCGACGTTGGTGTTCTCCGGCATGAAGCCGGCTGAATCACCGATCGTCGTCTTGGGGATCTGCACCTGGTCGTAGGTCGACGTGTCCATGAACACGAACGAGTCGGCGTCCGAGTAGAGGTACTGCATCGTCTTCACCTCGACGTCCGCCGGCTCGAGCCGCTCGCCCGAGCGCAGGTTGCGCTCCAGCACGCCGCCCGTCAGCAGGTTCTTCATCTTCGTGCGCGTGAAGGCGGCGCCCTTGCCCGGCTTGACGAACTGAAACTCGACGACGGTGTAAGGCGCGCCGTCGATCATGATCTTCAAACCCTTGCGGATGTCGGACGTGTCGTAGGACATGGCGAGGGGGGTTTAGCCCGCCCGTACCTGTGCCGTCAAGGATTCGCGGCGGGGATCTGGGGCGCGGAGCGCCTTTGGCGCGCGGAGCGCGTTTGGGGCGCGGAACGCCTTTAGGGCGCCGACGTCCCCTGGCGACCGTACGCGTCTTCCAGCCGCACGACGTCGTCCAACTCGGTCGTCGAGACCTCGAAAACGTCCGTGTCCTCGAGGGCGATCATCCGGTGCCGCAGGCCCGGCGTGACGTGGAAGGCCTCGCCAGGTCCCAGCTCCTTGAACTGGGGCTCCTGTCCCTCGGCGTAGTGCTCGAACTTCATGCGGCCCGCCCAGACCATCACCGTCTCGTCCTTCTTCCGGTGGTACTGCAGCGAGAGCTTCTCGCCCTTCTTGATGTGCAGGACCTTCCCGACGTAGCGATCGGTGACGGCCCAGATCATCTCGTGGCCCCAAGGCTTCTCGACCCGTTTCATTCGTTGTGCTTCCTGTGGTGGCGGCTCAGGGACTCGAACCCCGGACCCGGCGCGTATGAAACGCCTGCTCTAACCAGCTGAGCTAAGCCGCCGTTATCTGCGCGCGCGATTTTGCTTGGGACGCCGTCGGTGTCAAGCGCGGAGTCGCGTCGCCGCTCACCGAAAGGTCCGGCGAGTCGGCGGGATGTACTCCACCGGGGCGGTCGGCGGGCCCCGCCGGGTGTGCGCCAGCAGCCGCACCGCGCCGAGGCCGGCCAGGAAGCCGCCCACGTGCGCCATCCAGGCCACGCCCGAGCCCGAGCCGAGCGTGAACTGGGCCAGGAACCAGAGGCTGAGGAAGATCCACGCCGGCACGCCCACCACCGGCCAGAGGAACGGGATCATGATCAGGGTCTGGATGCGCGCGCGCGGGTACAGCATCAGGTAGCCGCCCAGGACGCCCGCGATGGCGCCCGAGGCGCCGATCATCGGGAGCTTCGACTCCGGGAGGCTGTAGCACTGGGCGAGCGCCCCGACGGTGCCGACCAGGAAATAGAAGAAGATGTAGCGGAACGACCCCATCGCCTCCTCGACGTTGTCGCCGAAGATCCAGAGGAACCACATGTTTCCGATGAGGTGCATCCAGCCGCCGTGCAGGAACATCGAGGTCCAGATCGAGCCGGGGATCGGCAGCAGGTCCTCCGGCGGCAGGTCGACCCGGTGGACGATCTCGTAAGGGATCGCCCCAGCCGAGAAGGTCAGCGCCCGCTGGGCATACGCGGGAAGCTGTATCTGGTAAACGAAGGCGACGACGTTCGCTGCGATGAGCAGCAGCGTGACCGCCGGGAAGCGGGTGCGTGGATTGTCATCGCGGAGCGGAATGAACACGCGCCGCAAGTTTGCCACACATTGCGGGGCCGCGAACCTTGACTGTCCCCCACACCACCCCTATAACGCGCTTAGAAGATGCGGCTTTACAGCGGAAAAATTCCCCTCGTCGGCACCGAAATCGTCAAGACGCTCGTGGACTCCGGCGACATCGCGGTGACGGATCGCACCGAGGCCGAGATGGACGTGCAGGCGGTGCTCAAGGAGTATGTCCGGCTCGATCGGGAGATCACCGAGAAGGCCAAGGACCTGCTCCAGAAGCGCAACCTCCCCTACGAGCAGTTCGGGAAGATCAAGCGCACCCTGGCCGGCGAGAAGTCGTTCGGGCTCGGCGAGGACGGGCTCGAGTGGATGACCAACCAGATGATCGAGTCGTTCATGCAGTCGCCGCACATCGAGGAGGTCTTCGTCGACGACACCGTCCTGCGCAAGCGGATGGGCGACATCCTCAAGAAGCACATGCAGGTCGACGAGGAGCTGGACGAGGAAGTCCGCCGCCGCATCAAGAACCTCGAGGAAGGGACCTCCACCTGGGAGGTCGAGTACGGCAAGGTCCTCGACCAGATCAAGCGCAACCGCGGACTGGATCATTAGTTCGCGGGGGCGATCGTATGTGGGACCCTGAGAGGGTCCCACGCCCCCCGCGATGAGCTCCGCGCGGCGGAGCCGCGCTACGCTCGCCGCGATCGTTAGCCGCCCGAGCGAGCGCTAGGTCGGCGCTAGGTCCTCGGAGGTCGGCGGCCTCCGCCGGGCTTCCCGCCCAGCACCGCGCGCACCAGCTGCTCGATCGCCTTGGCGACCATGGGGAGGGTCGGATCCTCGCCCAGGAAGCCGGGGGTGGTGTGGACGCGCGCCTTCTCGTCGCTGATGACGTCGGCCGGGGTGGCCGGGCGGACGTCGGCCCCCATCACGGCGGCGTGCTTGGCCAGCGCCGTCCCCTTCGGCCCCAGCGTCACGCGCACGCCGGCCACCGGGCCCAGCACGCGCGCCGCCAGCAGGGCCGAGAGACCGATGAACCCCATCGGCTTGTGCGCGGGCAGCAGCGCCCGCAGCAGCTTGGCCAGATCGGGATCGACCGTGCAGAGCTCGTGCTTGTCGGCGTAGTCCGAGAGCGTGGTCCCCGCGCCGCCGCCGCCCGGGATCAGGAGAGCGTCGATCCCCTCCGGGCGCAGCTCGGCGAGCGGCAGCACCGGGCCCCCGGAGAGCCGCGCCGCCTCGACCCGCGCGTTGCGCGTGGCCGCTTCCCCGCCCTGGACGATCCCGCCGGTCAGGTGATCGACGACGGTGCGCTGGTCGCGGTCGGGGGCCGCGCAGATGATCTTCGCCCCCGCCCGCTCTGCGCAGACGATCGCTTGCATCGTTTCCGCCGCGTCGCTGCCGTCTCCCCACCCCGCCCCGGAAAGCACGACGCCGATGCGCTTGGCCATCGGCGATCGTTTACCACGGCGTGGGGGGGAACGTGCCGGCGGCGATGCACTCCCGCGCCCGCCGCGCGAGGCTCAAGTAGTGCTCGAGGTTGTGGACCGTGGCCAGGCGATAATAAAGCAGCTCCTTGGCGTGAAAGAGGTGGGCCAGATAGGCCCGGCTGTAGCGCGCGCAGCAGGCGCAGGGGCACCCCGGCTCCACCGGCCCGTCCTCGTCGCGGTGGCGGGCGTTGCCGATGTTGAGGCGTCCCTGGTGCGTGAACAGTTGGCCGTTGCGCGCGTTCCGCGTCGGCATCACGCAGTCGAACATGTCGATCCCGGCCCCGATCGCCTGCCAGATGTCCTCGGGCGTCCCGACGCCCATCAGGTAGCGGGGCTTGTCGGCGGGCATGTCGCCGGCCACCTCGGCGATCACCCCGTGCATCACCTCGGGCGCCTCGCCGACCCCCAGCCCGCCCAGCGCGTAGCCGTCGAACGGCAACCCCTTGAGCTCGGCGAGGTGCGCCCGGCGCAGATCGACGTGCACCCCGCCCTGTCCGATGCCGAACCGCAGCTGGCCCGGGGCGGGTGCGGTCGCCAGGCAGCGGCGCGCCCAGCGGGTGGTGCGGGCCATCGCCGCCTCGATCACGGGGCGCTCGGAGTCGGAGGGCGGGCACTCGTCGAACGCCATCGCGATGTCGCTGCCCAGCAGCGCCTGGATCTGCATCGCCCGTTCGGGCGTCAGCCGCTGCGGCGATCCGTCGAGGTGCGAGGCGAAGGTCACGCCATCGTCGTCGACCGTCCGTCGCTCGCGCAGGCTGAAGACCTGAAAGCCGCCCGAGTCGGTCAGGATGGCGCGCGACCAGGACATGAACTTGTGCAGACCGCCCAGCGCCGCGATCCGCTCGGCGCCCGGCCGCAGCGCCAGGTGGTAGGTGTTGCCGAGGATGATCCGGGCCCCCAGCCGTTCGACGTCCTCCGAGGCGAGCGCCTTGACGCTCGCCTGCGTCCCCACCGGCATGAAGACGGGCGTCTCCAGGGTCCCGTGCGCGGTCTCCAGCGTCCCCGTTCGCGCCCGGCCCCCGGCCACCTGGCCCGTCACCCGGAACGTCCCCACGCCGCCCGGGCCGTCCTCCTGGCCACCTGCGGCCATCAGGCCACCCCTCGCGTGATCAGCATGGCGTCGCCGTAGCTGTAGAACCGGTAGCCCAGCGTCACCGCCTCGGTGTACGCCGCCAGCACCGGCTCGCGCCCCGCGAACGCCGCCACCAGCATCAGCAGCGTCGACCGCGGCAGGTGGAAGTTGGTGATGAGGTCGCTCACCACCTCGAACCGCGCCCCGGGCAGGATGAAGAGGTCGGTGGCCCCCTCGCCTGCCACGACCGCCCCGGCGTTCGCGCGCGCCGACGCCTCCAGCGTCCGCACCACGGTCGTGCCGACCGCCACCACGGCCCGGGCTTCCTCGCGCGCGCGGGCGATCGCTGCCGCCGTCTGGGGGGAGATCCGGAAGTGCTCGGCGTCCATCTTGTGCGCGCTCGGGTCGTCCGCCTCGACCGGCCGGAACGTCCCCGGGCCCACGTGCAGCGTGACGAAGGCCAGCTCGTGCCCGGCTGCCATCGCCTCCGCGAGCAGCTCGGGGGTGAAGTGCAACCCGGCGGTCGGCGCGGCGACTGCGCCGGGCTCGTCCGCGTACACGGTCTGATAGCGCGCGCGATCGTCGACCGTCGCCGCGCCCGCGCCCCGCTTGCGCGCCGCCTCGATGTAGGGGGGCAGCGGCACCTCGCCGATCTCGTCCAGCACCGCCAGCAGGGACGGTCCCGGGCCGGCCACGCGCAGCAGCGCCCGGCCGCCCCCACGCCGCTCGAGGATCTCCACCCGCACGCCGCCGCCGACCTCGAGCGCGCGCGGCGCGCTCGCGGAGCCCAGCCCGCGCGTCAGCCCCTCCCACGTCTCGCTGAAGGCGTCTGCGCCGCCCTGAGCCTGCGACACGCGACGCGTCAGCAAAACCTCGAACGCGCCGCCGGTCGGCTTTCGCCCGCGCAGGCGCGCGGGGAAGACGCGTGTGTCGTTCATCACCAAAAGCGCGCGCGGCGGCAGATACTGCAGCAGATCCCGAAACTGTGCGTGCTTGCGCACCCCGGTCCCGCGATCCATGACCATGAGGCGGGCCTGGTCTCGCCTGGTCGCGGGCGTCGCCGCGATGCATTCAGGCGGCAGTACGTAATCGAAATCAGCCGTCTCCACCGCGTCTCTGCAATGCACTTTACAAAACTTCGGTTCTTCGTAATACGATAGACCTTCAGTTCCCCACATGACCATCCTCAAGGCACATTTTCCGACCGGAACTGCCTTTCTGGAGCGGTTCCTGCCGGAGTTCGAGAACGGCGGCATCTTCTTCCCGACGCGGCGGCTGCTGGCGATCGGCGAGCCGGTCGCCGTCGCGATCCGGCTGGGCCGCCGGCGCAGCCCGACGCTGATGCGTGGCCGCGTCGCCTGGCGCCGGCCCGGCAAGCACAGCACCAAGATCAAGGCCGGCATCGGGATCGAGTTCCTGGAGACCGAGCGGCAGGCCCGCGACTACCTCCTGGGCGTCGCGCGCGGCGACTCGGCAGAGATGGTCGCTCGCCGCCACCAGCGCCTCCCGGTCGAGCTGCCCGTGATGTGGCAGGTCCAGGGCGTGCTCCAGGACAAGGCCGGCGTCCTGCGCGACATCGGCCGCGGCGGCGCCTTCGTGAAGACCGAAGAGCCCCTGCCCTCCGAGAGCGACATCATCCTGATGGTCTCGCCGCCGGGCGCCGAGGTGGCGATGCCGCTGTCGGCCCGCGTCTGCTGGAAGGGCCACCCGGGCGGCGAGCACGGCTTCGGCGTCGAGTGGAAGGCCCGCGACGCCGGCGGCACCCGCCGCATCAAGGAACTGGTCCGCCGCATCGAAGCCCAGGGCGCGCCGGCCCGCTTCGCCTGATTCGCCTGATTCGGGGGAGGTCGGGCGCTCCGCGGACGTCGCGCTGATCGCGCTTGGGTCGGCCGGGCGGCTAGCCCAGGTCGAGGGCGTAGAGGGAGCCGCTGTTCGAGAGGACGTAGAGGCGTCCGGTCTTCTCGTCGAGCGTGGGGGCGGCGCAGACGCCGTGGCCGGGGTTGAAGATCTCGAGCAGGTTGCCGCTGGCGCGATCGACGACGAACAGGCCGGCGCGGCTACCCGAGAACAGGAGATAGCGGCCCGCGACGATCGGCTGCGTGAGGTCGCCGGCCTCGGTCAGCCCCTGGCGCCAGAGCACGTGTCCTTCGAGGTCGGCGGAGTGGACCCCCTGGCGCGGCGCCACGAAGAACAGGCGCCCGTCGGCGACGGTCACGTCCCCCACCCCCTCGATGGGGAGGCGCCACTTGATGGCGCCGTCGCGCAGGTCGACCGCGCAGAGGCCGCCCGAGTAGGACGAGACGTAGGCCAGTCCGTTGTGCAGCGCCGGCGTCGTGTCGACGTCGACGAACTGCTCGCTGGCGGTGGCCAGCGAGCGCGCCCAGACGACGTCGCCCCCGGCCGCGGTCAGCGCGACCAGGTATCCGTCGGCGAAGCCGCTCAGGAGCTGGTTGCCGTCGAGGCGCGGGCCGGCGTAGCCGTGGATGGTGAACCCCTCGGGCATCTCGCGCTCGTACTGCCAGCGGTACTTCCCGGTCCCCGGATCGAGCGCCACCACCCGGTCGACCGCGCTGGCGGCGAACACCAGGTCGGGGCTGATCTCGGGGGGACGCTCGAAGGCTCCCTTGCCGTGATAGGTCCAGCGCAGCGAGCCCGACCCCGGGTCGACCGCGTAGAACGTCCCGTCGTCGGCGCCGACGTAGACCTGGCCGCGGGCCGGGTCGAAGCGCGCCGTGCTGTCGACGCCGCCCGAGACGCCCGTCACCCAGTCGACGTGCCCGGTCTCGGGGACCACCCCAACGATGTTCCCCGCGCGCGACCCGAGCACCAGGTGCCCGCCGGCCAGCGCGCCGGTGGCGCACTCCTCGGGCGCCGGCTCGAACAGCCCATGCTCGTGCAGCGTGGTCCGCCAGACCATGTGCAGCACGCCGGCCGGGTGGGCCGGCGGCTCGGCGTTCTCGATCTGACGTGCGGTGACGGAGGCGCAGCCCGCCGCGAGCGCGGCCAGCGCCAGCCAGACGGTCCGGGTCACTTCATCTCGAGCGTGGCGAGGCGATTGGTGATCTCCTCGCGCAACGAGGTGGTGGGGTTCTTGTCCAGCACCTCGTGATAGAGCCGCTTGGCGTCCGCCGGGTTGCTTTGCAGCTCGGCGAGGCGCGCCTGATGGTAGGTCGCACGGTCCTTGTAGAAGCTGTCCATCCCGGCCGAGTCGTTACCCAGCTGGTCGAACGCCGCCTTGGCCTCGGGGAGCTTCCCCAGTCGCTCGTAGGAATAGCCGAGCCCCTCGTGCGCCAGGAAGCGCAGTCGGCGATCCAGGTTGTCCGGCAACAGGCCCTCGTACGTGGTGACCGCCTCGGCGGCGCGGTCCAGGTCGAGCAGCAGGCTGCCGCGGACCACCGCCGCCTCGGCGTGCAGCGGTCCCCTCCCTGCCGGCGGGAACGAGGCGTCCACCTCCTTGAGCGCCGCCTCGAGCTGCTCCATGGCGGTCGGCAGGTGCGGCAGGCCGTCGTCCGGCGGCGGCGACCCCGGCAGCGTCGGCTCGACGTTGGCGACCCGCTGCGCGTGGGCCAGCGCCTCGGCGGCGCGGACGCTGCGCCGCTCGGAGATCTGGCTGATGGCGACCGAGCCGGCCACCACGGTGGCCAGCGTGGTCAGGGAGATGACCAGCGCGCGCATGTGCGACGACGCGTAGTTCCCCACCGCGACGGAGGTCCGCGTCCAGAAGTCCACGAACTGGTCCGGGCGCTTGAGCTCTTTCTTGCTGACTCTGTTCTTCGGCACCGGGTGGGGAGATAACAGAGCCTCCCCGCCTGGTCAATTGCGGAGCGCAGGGGAGCTGGCCGGGGCCGAAGAGAGCGCCGGATCTGGGAAGGCATGTATAGTCGGGCGGCGTGAAGCTGGCGGCCCTCCTCGTGGCGTTCGGGACTTGCGCCGCCGCGGCCGCGCCGGCTCTGGCCGCGGGCGCCAACGAGGTCGAGGCGGGCCTGCGCCTCGGGATCGGCGTGGCGAACGTGGGCGGACAGCACCCCTGGGGGCCGGCCGGCGGCCTGGAGGTGGCGTACGGGATCACCGACGCCTGGGCCGTGTCGGGGACCGTCCAGGGGTCGACCGGCTCGGTGTCGGCCAACAAGTCGGCGGGCATCGCCGCCGGCAGCGAGCGCTCGGCCGCCGCCCTGCTGGGCGTGATCTACACCGTCGACATCCTCCGCCTGGTCCCCTTCGCCCGCGCGGAGTTCGGGTTCGCCCAGCTGTCGGGCCCGCTGGCGCCGACCGAGCAGATGTTCGCCGCCGCGATCGGCCTGGGCGGCGACTACTTCGTCACCCGGCAGCTCAAGGCCGGCATCACCTTCCAGTACCTGTATCGGCCGCAGGACCTCTTCTCGGATCCGCGCAACCTGGGCAGCGCGCCGTTCACCTTTTCGACGACCGCGCGCTTCTCCTGGGTGTTCTAGCCTTCTCGGCGACCACGGCGCCCGGCGCCGCCGTCCGCTTCTGGCGGTGCGCGCGGAGCACGAGGCGAACCGGCGTCCCCTCGAAGCCGTAGGCCTCGCGCAGGCGGTTGGTGAGGAAGCGCCGGTACGGGTAGCCGACCTCCGCGGGGTGGTTGGTGCTGAGATAGAAGGTCGGCGGGCGGACGGAGGCCTGCGTGGCGTAGTAGAGCCGGACGTGGCGGCCGCCCCGCCCGGCCGGCGGCGGCTTGTGCGCCACGATCTGCTCGAGCAGCTTGTTGAGCTCGCCGGTGGAGATGCGGCGCGAGGCCTGGTGGAGCGCCTTGTCGGCCTCGGCGAGGATGCCGGTGACGCCCGCTCGGGTGACCGCCGAGGTGACCAGCACCGGCGCGTAGCGCAGGAAGGTCAGCTGCTCGCGCGTCGACTCGATCTTGGCGTCGATGGCGGCCCGCCCGACCAGATCCTTCTTGTTGAGGACCACCAGCGCGCAGCGGCCCGAGTCCTCGATCAGGCCGGCCAGCCGCGCGTCCTCGGCGGTGGCGCCCAGGCGCGCGTCGATCACCAGCGCCGCGACGTCGCAGCGGGCCAGCTGGTCGCGCGCCATCTTGGCCGCCACGTGCTCGGTCAGCGTGTCGATGGCCCGGCGGCGGCGCATCCCGGCGGTGTCGACAAGCACGTACTCCCGGCCGCCGAAGGCGAACGGGGTGTCGATGGGGTCGCGCGTCGTCCCCGGCTCGTCGTGGACCAGCACCCGCTCCTCGCCTAGCAGGCAGTTGACCAGCGACGACTTGCCGACGTTCGGCTTGCCGATGAAGGCCAGGCGCAGCGGGCCGGTGGGGGCGTCCGGGTCGCCGTCGGCCGGCGCTGCCGCGGCGCCCGCCCCCGCGGTGGTCGCCGTCGCCCGCGCCGACTTCGGAAGCCGGGCGACGACCGCGTCCAGCATGTCGCCCAGGCCGCGGCCGTGGCTGGCGGAGATCGGGAACACCTCGGGAAACCCGAGCCCGAACGCCTCGGCGGCCGCCGCCTCGATCGACCCCACGTCGACCTTGTTGGCCGCCACCAGCACCGGGCGCCCCGACTGCCGCAGCACCCGCGCGACGTCGGCGTCGACGGCGGTGATCCCCTCGCGCGCGTCGACCACGAACAGCACCAGGTCGGCCTCGTCGAGCGCGCGCAGCGTCTGCTGGCGCATGGCCCCCAGGATGCCGGCCGCCGACGGGTCGAGCCCGCCGGTGTCGACCACCCGGAAGCGCGCCGGCCCCCAGTCGGTCTCGCCGTAGCGGCGGTCGCGGGTCACGCCCGGCATGTCCTCGACCAGCGCCGGCCGCCCGCCGACCAGGCGGTTGAACAGCGACGACTTCCCCACGTTGGGGCGGCCGACCAGCGCGACCAGCGGAAGCGGGGCCGCGGCGTTCATGCGCGGTAGCCCAGCGCGGCCATCGCCTCGGGCGAGCTGGTCCAGTCGGGCTGGATCTTCACCAGCAGCTTGAGGTGCGCCGGGCGCTGCAGGAGCTCGGAGATGGCGAGCCGCGCGCGCGTGCCGACGTCGCGGATCATCGCCCCACCCTTGCCGAGCACGATCGCCCGCTGGCTCTCGCGCTCGACGACGATGCTGGCCTCGATGACCACGTCGGCGGTCTCGGCGCGCTCGTTCCAGCCGTCGATGACGACGGCGACCGCGTAGGGGACCTCCTGGCGGAGGCTGACGAACAGCTGCTCGCGGATGAGCTCGGCGGCCAGAAACCTCTCGGTCCGGTCGGTCAGCTGATCGGCCTCGAAGAGCGGCGGCCCCTCGGGCAGGAGCGACCACAGCTCGCCGATGAGGCGCTCGACGTTCGTCCCGCGCGTCGCCGAGATCGGCACCAGCGCCTTCAGGCCCGGCTGCTGGTTCCAGCGCTCGAGCCGCGGCAGCAGCAGCTCCTTGTTCTTGACCGTGTCGACCTTGTTGATACCCAGCACGACGGGCCGGCGCGCCTCGGCCAGCCCCTTCAGGATCTGCGCCTCGGCGTCGCCGGGGCGGTCGCTCTCGGCGTCGACGATCAGCAGCGCGGCGTCGATGTCGGGGATGATCCCCAGCGCCTCGCTGACCATGAAGCGGTTGAGCTCTTTCTTGGCCCCGTGCACCCCGGGCGTGTCGACGAACACGATCTGCCCCTGGTCGCCGTTGTAGACGCCGGTGATCCGGTTGCGGGTCGTCTGCGGCTTGGGGGTGACGATGGCCAGCTTCTCGCCGACGATCCGGTTGAGCAGCGTCGACTTGCCGACGTTCGGTCGGCCCAAGATCGCGACGGTGCCGGCTCGGGGGGTGTCCATTGGGGGCTTCTATATAACGCACCTCCCGTGCTAATCCCGAGGCATGCGCATTTTCTTTGCGCTGGCGCTCTCGGGCCTCTGCGCCGCGGTCGCGCCGGCCACCTCCCAGGCGGCGACGACAGGCACGCTGGGGTTGAGCACCGGCGCCGACGGCGCGCTCGAGATCCGCAACGGCGGCGAGCTCGTGACCAGGGTCGTCCTCAAGACACCGGCGCTGCGGCGCGGGACGCCCGCGCTGCACGACGTCACCGTGGCCGGGCACCGGCTGGCCGAGCTGCGCGTCCCCGTCCGCGGGACCTCGGCCGAGGAGGTCTGGATCGGCGAAGTCGAGGGGCGCGCCCGCCGGGTCGTCTGGTCGGGGATGACAGGGCCGCGCGACAGCGACGGCGAGACCTCGCTGGGGGTCGAGGTGACGCCCGCGCGCGTCGTCGAGTACCAGACGGCCGCCGGGGTCGACCGCTGCGACGGGATCCCGCCGCGGCTCTTCCCGCGCGGCTACGACTTCGCCGCCGGGCGCTTCCGCCCCATCGTCTCGGCGCTGCCGCCGCCCGCGGGCGAGAAGCTGGTGGCGCACCGGGGCGACCCGGCGATGCCGGCCGGGCGCCCCATCGGCGACTTTCACTTCGTCGGCGCCTCGACGACGCGCGGCGCCGGCAGCGACGCGCGCGGGCTGACCGCGCCCGTCGAGCTGGACGACGGCAACCCGGCGACCACCTGGGCCGAGGGCCTGGGCGGCGACGGGCGCGGCGAGTTCCTCACCGCGCGCGCGGCGACGACCGGCTACGCGGTCCGCGGCGTGCGCATCTTCCCCGGCGACGGCAGCAGCCGCGAGGCGCTGCGCGGGAAGAATCGGGTCAAGCGGTTCCAGCTGGCGCTCGGTCCGGCGCCGGGGCAGCGGTTCGACGTCGAGATCCCCGACGACCCGGCCGACGACGACGCCCACTGGCGGGACGCCTACTGGGTGCCGCTGCCCAAGCCGATCCCCTCGGCCTGCGTGACGGTGGTGCTCACCGAGGTCACGCAGGGGAACGAGGCGTCGCCCCCGAGGAACTACGGGACCACCGCCATCGGGGATCTGGCGATCTTCACCGAGGCCGACGGTCCCGGCGGCGTGGAGCGGCTGGTCGCCGACCTGGCCGCGGCGCCCGACTGCGAGGCCCGCCTTCCGCTGGTGGTCGGCCTCGGCGCGCCGGCGGTGCTGCCGGTGGCCCAGGCGGTGCTATCCACCGGCAAGGGCGCGGCGCGCGAGTGCCTGGTCGAGGCGCTGACCGCGCTCGAGCCCGCCCCCAAGAATCCGATCGTCGTCGAGGCGCTGGCCGCCGCGGTGACGGGCGCCAGCGCCAAGGAGGAGAAGCTCATCACCGGCGCCCTGCAGCGGGCCGCCGGGCCGCCGATCTCGGCGCTGGCCGACCTGCTGGCGGCGCCGACCGCGCCGGTCGAGGATCGGGCCCGGGCAGCCCGCCTGCTCGGCGCGCTCGATGACGACGCCGCTGCCGGGGCCCTGCTGGGCGCGGTGGGGACGGGCCCGGCCGCGCTGCGGGCGGCGGTCGTGCGGGCGGTCGACCTCTCGCCGCGCGTCCGGGCGGACGCGGTGCTGGCCGCCTTCGCGGCGGTGGCCCAGGGCGGAGACGCTGCCGGCGCGCGCGCCGCCGACCTGGCGCGCATCCTGCCCGCGGCGGTCAAGCGGGCGCCCGAGCGGCGCGCCGAGGCGGTGGCGGCCCTCGACGGGGCCCTGGGCTCCGATCGCCCCTTCGAGCTGCGCGGGCGCGCCATCGGGGCGCTGGGGGCGCTGGGGGACGCCGGCGCGTTCGCGCCGCCCAAGATCCTGGCCGACGACCCGGTGCTGCGTTTTCTGGCGGCGCGCGAGCTGGGCGATTTCAGGGCGGCCGGCGGGACGCTCGATCCCCGGCCGGCGCTGCGCGCGGCGCTCGACGATCAGGACCCGCGCGTGCGCGAGACGGCGGCGCTGGGGCTCGGCAAGCAGCACGACACCGACGCCGCCCCCGCGCTGATCACCGGCGCCAAGCAGGAGCCCTGGCCGTTCGTCCGCCGGGCCGAGCTGGAGGCGCTGGGACGGCTCTGCGCCGCGGGCGCCGGCGACCTCATGATCCGCGCGACCGAGCGGGACGTCGACGAGGTCCGGCGCGCCGCGCTCATCGGCCTCGCCCGCTGCAAGGATCCGCGGGCGCGCACGATCTTCGTGCGGACGCTCAAGCGGCACGACGAGAACGCCTCGCTGCGGGCACTGTCCGCGGGCCTCATCGCCGAGACCGGTGATCGGGGGGCGGCGCCCGAGGTGGCGGCCGCCCTGCACGACATCGTGAGCGAGTCGGAGGAGGACATCGCGCTCGAGGGGGTGGCCATCGCCGTCCTGCGCTCGCTGGCGCGCCTCGGCGGGCCCGACGCGGTGAACGCCGCCGTGACCCTGGCGGGCGACAAGCGCCACCCCTTCCGCCCCGCGGCGGCGGAGGCGCTCGGCACCCTGTGCGATCCGGGCGCGGGCAGCGCCGCGCTCCGCGCGCTCGCCGCCACGGGCGACCCCGGCCTGGCCGAGGCCGCCGCCCGCGCCGAGAAGCGCTGCGCGAAGTAGCAGACGCGTGGGGGAGGGACGGCTTGCCGGCCCGAGCCCTTCGCGGGGGGCGCGGGACCCTTTGAGGGTCCCGAAGAAGCAGACGCGTGGGGGAGGGACGGCTTGCCGGCCCGAGCCCTTCGCGGGGGGCG
>Ga0070734_10000657_pt1 | contig 65234 bp, 53 predicted proteins | sample Coa_R1_8_FD_66444 | JGI IMG/M metagenome (GOLD analysis project Ga0070734, IMG submission 66444) | Surface soil microbial communities from Centralia Pennsylvania, which are recovering from an underground coalmine fire - Coalmine... | ecosystem: Environmental > Terrestrial > Soil > Unclassified ...
CGATGTTGGAATGATCGGGACTTACAATGGATATGAAAAGGATGGCAAGACGCCGACTTATGGCGGCTATTCGACCAATATTGTTGTGGATGAAAATTATGTTCTGAAAGTTTCTGAAAAATTGCCGCTGAATGCAGTTGCTCCATTGCTCTGTGCTGGCATCACTACATATTCCCCGTTGCGGCATGTTGGTGTGAAGAAAGGTTATAAAGTTGCAGTAGTTGGTCTCGGCGGATTGGGTCACATGGCAGTTAAGTTCGCTGCATCTTTTGGCGCAGAAGTAACCATGCTGAGCTCATCGCCATCAAAAGAAGCTGATGCAAAAAAATTAGGCGCGCATCATTTTGTTTTAACGAGCGATGCAAAACAATTAGCGGAAGTGAAAAATAAATTTGATGTGATACTCAATACAGTTTCAGCTCCGCATGAATACGGAACTTATATAGACCTTCTAACTGTCAATGGAACAATGATTGTTGTGGGTGCTCCGCCAAAACCTTCAGAAGTATCTGCTTTCAATCTCATCATGAAACGCCGCTCTATCATCGGCTCATTAATCGGTGGCATTAAAGAAACACAGGAAATGCTCGATTACTGCGCAGAGCATAATATTGTTTCAGATGTGGAAGTGATCGATATTTCTTATATCAATCAAGCGTATGAGCGCATGATGAAGAATGATGTGAAATATCGTTTCGTTATTGATATTGCATCGTTGAAAAATTAATAATTAATGGCAATATAAAAGAGCAGCATTCATAAAATAAATGCTGCTCTTTTATATTTAAAGAAATATTTTTATGTCCTTGGCTGTATTGCTACTGTTGAATCCGCCGCGGCGGATTGTGTCACTCACTTGTACTGTAGGAGTACTATTCAGCAATGTGCGACTTCATGATTTTTTTTCTGGCAAACATTATTTTTCAAAAACTACAGCATCTGCTTTTGCTCCTGCGTCTTCTAAATTTTTGGTAATATCTTTTATCATTTCATCCGGGCCGCACACATAAAAGTGTTTATTGAAATCAGTAATATTTTTTTCAATAAACTTTTTATCAATGCGCTCATTTCTATATCCTGCTTTATTTTCTTTTGTCAAAAGGAAAACCGCATTTTCTCTGAGCATAGTTTTCAATTCATCTTTATAAATAATATCATCTGCTGTTTTGTTTGAAAAGAAAAGTATGTTGCCATCAATTTTATGTTGTTTGTGCAAATCTCTTAATATCGCAATGAAAGGAGTGACGCCAGCTCCGCCTGCTATAAAATATCCTGGTCCTTTATATTCTATCGCTCCCCACACATCATGAATAATAATTTCATCACCGGGATTTAGCTGATGCAATTTATCTGTGATGCCATGATGGTCAGGATATCTCTTGATGGTAAATTCAAGATAAGGCTCGTCATTTAAGGCGGTAAAAGTAAATGGGCGCAATTCTTCTTCCAATCCTTTTTGATTAATGGACACATCGGTAGCTTGCCCCGGATTAAAATGATAACCTTCCGGCTTTTCAAATCTGAAACATTTCACATCATGCGTAACCTGTTTGGTAGAAAGTATTTTGACAATATGTTTCATAAAGCTTTTTAATTACAAAGCTATCCAATAGTTTGCCAGATTTGGATACAATCTGTTTTTAAAACTTTATATCAGCTCTTTTCTTTGCGCTTTTTTATCTTTTTGTGAGATAATCACAGTTTCATAAGTTGCAGTTTTTTCTCTTTTCAAAATTGCATCTAAAGATTTTCTGCCGGCACCTTCAATCAATAAAAATAAACAAGTGAGTAGTTGAGCATAATCAGAACGTATCTCATGAAGCACAGCCCAGATGCCGATTTTGGGAGGCGCAGGTGGAAGTGGTAATGGACTTGTTCCGAGATACAAAGAAATTTTAGTAGAAAGAATGGCAACAATCATTTCAACAATAAACCAAAATGCAGTGAACCTTGTGAACAGACCAAAGAGCAAAAATAAACCACCGATGATTTCTGTTGTTGCTACAAAATTTGCTGTCAGCTCCGGCATAGGAAAGCCAAGTTTGGTAAATCTTCCCACACCCTGATTCACATAAACAAATTTTAAAATGCCCTCCCAGAAAAATACGCCGCCTGCCATTAACCTGAGAATTAAAATGGAAGATTGATTTGTAACCGGCGGATTCGAAAACCATTCAATTGTCTTTTTCATTTTTGTTTTTTTTATGATGAACAAATAATTTTATCACAAAAGAAGAAATGAAAAAAGGCGTAGAAAAACTATTTACATGAACTAAGAAAACTTCTTGATTATCGCAGCAATTTGGTTAATCAAGGTTTTCAGGTGTTTGATGTAAAAGTTATTATTATCGGGTTTCTCCTTTGTATTTTTGGATAATAAATGAAACGAGCAAGAAATAATATTGTATTGCAGGTTTTGTGCTGGGGATTGCTTTATTTTTTCTGGGTGATGGTCTTCCAGAAAAGAGCATTTGCTTTTTCAAGAACTGCTACTGTTGAATTCTGTTATCTCGTTTTTGTTGCTGCGAATTATTATTTCAATATTTATTTCACCATCCCGAAATTTTTATACCAGAAAAAATATATCTCTTTTTTTGTCAGCATGCTTGCGGGTATTTTAATTGCTGCTTTGTTGCGAGTGCCTTTAGCAACTTATCTGAACGGGCATTATTTCTTGGTTGGTAAACCACAGCCTGATTTCGCAGGGCTGTTCATGAATTCTTTTCTGAATATTTTTATCTGGACAGTTTGTATTGTTGCCGCAAAACTGATGATTGACCGCATACGCATCCAGCGACACATGGATGAAATGGCAAAGGAAAAAGAAAAAGCCGAGCTTGATTTTCTGAATGCACAATTCAATCCGCATTTTTTGTTCAATTCCATTAATCTCATTTATGGTCATATTGATAAGCAAAATGCAATTGCAAGAAATATGCTGCTCACTTTTTCTGATATGCTCCGTTATCAGTTGTATGATTGCAGTAATAATTCCATTGGCATTGAAAAAGAAATGAACTATATCAAAAATTATGTGGCTTTGCAAAAGGCAAGAAGAGATGAAAATCTTTCTGTGAATCTTTGCATTGATGAAAATGTGAAAGGTTTTATGATTGCGCCTTTGCTCTTCATCGCATTTATTGAGAACGCATTCAAGTATTTGAGCAACAGTGATGAAAAAGAAAACTGTGTGAAGATTTCATTTCAAAAAGAAAATGAAATGTTGATTTTTAAATCATCTAATAGTAAAGAAGCGAATATTCATCATAGTATTGAGCATAAAGGAATCGGTATCGCCAACGCCAAACGCAGGCTGGCATTGCTTTATCCGCAGAAGCATGAATTGATGATTAATAATAAAGATGATTTCTATGAAGTGATTTTAAAATTGAAAGTGGCATGAAACTGAACTGCATTATAATTGATGACGAACCCGTAGCTAGAAAATTGCTTGAAGAATATATCGGTGACACCGATTTTCTGCAACTGATTGGCAAAGCAGAAAATCCTATAAAAGCAACTGCTCTGCTCAATAATAACAAAGCCGATTTGCTTTTTCTCGATATCAACATGCCGAAAATGAGCGGTATTGAATTTCTGCGCAGCTCTGCTGAACTTCCACTCACAATTATGACAACGGCTTATACTGAATATGCGATTGAAGGTTTTGAATTGAATGTGCTCGATTATCTCGTAAAACCATTTTCTTATGAACGCTTTTTGAAAGCATGCACCAAAGCAAAGGAGTATTATGAATTAAAAAACAGGCAAACAGAAAATAAAGGCAACATACCTGAGCTTGATTATTTCTTTGTGAAATGTGATGGGCGTATTGAAAAAATTTTATACAACGAATTGTTATATGTTGAAGCTATGCTTAATTATGTTGTGCTTCACACTGAAAACAGAAAGCTGATTGTTTATTTAACCATGAAAAGCATTGCAGAACGACTGCCCGAAAATATCTTTCTCAAAATCCATAAATCAACCATTGTCAACATCAATAAAATCAAAAGCATCGAAGGCAATGAAATCGATATCGGCAAATCAAAAGTAACCATTAGCCAAAACCTGCATGATACTGTGATGAAGGAAATCTTGAAGGGGAAGATGATTAAGAGGTGAAATTAATTTTCAAAAAGATTAAGATATTGCTCATACATAAAAATTCTATTTCTGAATTGACCTGTGAATTCTTTTAATATCTTTATTTCAATCATTTTATTTACTAATTGACCTCCTGCCTTCGGTGAAAGGTTACAAATTGACTGAACTTCTTTTATTGATAGGAGTGGTTGTTGAAGTAGATGATTATGAAGCAACAAACCGGATTTTATTCGTCTCCCAAAATGTGTTTGTATTTCAAGTTCATTTTGTGTTTTTAAAGAAAATACTTTGTCCAGAGTCTGTGTAGCCAGTTTCGCTGTTTGAGCAATGCCAACTAAAAAGTATTTTATCCATTGCATCAAGTCATTGTGAGTCCTGACTCTTGTAAGATTATCATAGTAAAGGCTTTTGTCTTTTTCAAAATAGCTAGATAGATATAGGAGTGGCTTTGTTAATACCTTTTTTTCTATTAAAAACAAAGTGATTAATAATCTCCCTATTCTGCCATTTCCGTCAAGGAATGGATGTATTGTTTCAAATTGATAATGTATGATAGCTGCTTTAATCAATAAGGGGATATCCATTGTCTCATTATGAATAAAATTTTCAAAATCACTTAGTAATTCATTTAAATAATCATGAGGCGGCGGAATGAATACTGCATCAGCCAGGCTTTTGCCTCCAATCCAATTTTGGCTTCTTCTATATTTCCCCGGCGTCTTCTTTTCTCCTCTAACTCCTTGCATCAATATTTCATGCGTTCTTAAAATTAATCTTGATGAAATAGGAAGTTTCTCAAGTTCTCTAATAGCATTATTTAAAGCTTCTGTATAATTCTGAATTTCCTGCCAATCATTTCTTCGTTCTGGATTAATATTTTCTTTTTGTAAAAATGCCTCGTCAAAATGAGTTTGAGTGCCTTCAATTTTGCTTGACACAACCGCTTCTTTGGTAATATGAAGATGAATGAACAAGTCAATATTGGGTACTAATTTTGCGAACGAGTTTAGCTGCCCTAATTCAAATGATGCGCTTTCGAGTATTTTGTTGAGTTTTGCGTCATTCCATGTCCAGGAAGTGTTTATTTTTTCAGGTAGAAAGAACTGGTATTCAAGAGTCTTTATTTTGTTTCCCGCTTTAAATTTTTCAATTTGTATCATTAAAGATATTTGGAGCAAAAGTAAAATAATTTTTCTTTTATTTTACTTTTATCTCTGAAAGTAAAATAGCTGATTTCTTGTTTTACTTTAAGCCATTGGAAAGAAGGGACAAATCGTACCTTCTATTAATGGGTTGCCCTAGCGCCTGCGCGCACAACTATAAAAATTAATTATTGATTGTTATGCCTGTTTTGTGGTCATATTCTTTTCGTGTTTCAGTCCAGCGGCTTGCGCTTTTAAAACATTCTATGTAATAGGTTATCCAGCCATTAGACCAGTTAACATCTATTCTGTATTTTAGGTGAGTTTTATTTTGGACATCAATTGATTCTAAAAACCTGGAATCAGTTGCATTTAAATATGATAACAAAATCTCCTTAGAATATTGGTTTGAGTTTTCAAGTCTTGCTATCATTTTATCTCTTTCATTAATGGCAGAATCATTCGAAGTTGAGTAAAAAGATTTATTAAAATTTGCTAAAGCATCTTCATCTTGAATTGATATACGAATATCTTTAAGAGAGTATTTATCTTGATTACCTATTAATATATAAAATTTAACTGGGCTCATTTGAACAAAGCTGAGTAAAGGCTTTATATTTCCTGCTCCTAAATAATTAAGCTGTATCTGTAAAATAGAATCATAGTTGTGTTGTTTTGATGAGGCAGTCGAATCGCTAATTAGTTTATCATGATATGTATTTTTGCTATCAATAAATGATACGACAGTACCGCCAATTCCAAGGATGAGTATGCCTATTGACAGAATCAATAATCTTGAATTTCTTTCTTCTGGTTTGCTATTATAAATATCTTTTATAAAATTTAAAACAAAGCCAAGTGCAACCAGACTTAGACTTATTGTAGTAATTAACATGCCCCAAATTTATCCATATTTTAAAAGATTCTTACTGTTTCTAAACCACTCAATAGCATTCCCTCCACACAAGAGTGCGACGCAACGATGCTTAATAGAATTACGAATGCTGACTACCCAAAACAAAAAAGCCACACATTCCGCGTGGCTTCAATTTTATTAATCCAATAAATTTTTACGCTGCATCCTTCCCGTGGCAGTTTTTATATTTCTTTCCGCTGCCGCAGGGGCATGGGTCGTTGCGACCGATTTTGGGTCCGACTTTGATTGGTTCTTGTTTTGTAGGAGCGCCTGATGGGTCGTAGTAATCAGGTCCTTCATTCACCATTTCACGACCATGACTATCCGTACTTGTGACCATCTCATCTTTGCGCACTTTCATCTTGCTCATGTCCGTTTTCTGTTCCCTTCCTTCGCGGATGGGAGCATTTTCCTGCTCAACAGGAATCGCGCAATGGCAAAGGAAGCTCACGATGTCTTTGTTCACTTCGCTGTCCATTTGCCTGAACAAATCGAAGGCCTCCATTTTATAAATCACGAGCGGGTCTTTCTGTTCGAGATAAGCCGTTTGTACGCTTTGTTTCAAATCATCCATCGCACGCAGATGTTCTTTCCAGGCATCATCAATAATCGCCAGCGTGATTTGCCTTTCGATGGCATTCACCAATTCTCTTCCATCGCTGTTGAGTGTTTTTTGCAGGTTCGCAAGCACGTTGGTTGTTTTCTTTCCGTCAGAAAAAGGAACGACCACATTTTCAATATGCCTTCCTTGCGTGAGCAGAATATTTTTGAACACAGGCAGAGAATTTTTTCTCAATTCTTCCTGTTTGTGCTCATAGTTCTGCGTTGCTTCTGTATATAATTTTTCGCTCAGTGTGTTTTCGTTGCCGCTTAAAAATTCATCTTTATCAATCGAAGTGTCGATACCAAAATTCACAATCGTTGAAAGCCTGAAGCCTTCATAATCATCCATTCCTTTGAATGAATTCACCAGACCTTCTGCGACAATATAAAATGCATTATCCAAATCAAGCGCGAGCCTTTCTCCAAACAATGCGTGATTGCGTTTTTTATAAACAACATTACGCTGCTTGTTCATCACGTCATCATATTCGAGCAAACGCTTTCTGATACCAAAGTTATTTTCTTCCACTTTTTTCTGAGCACGTTCAATGCTTTTTGTCACCATTCCATGCTGAATCACTTCGCCTTCTTTATAACCCATCTTGTCCATCAGTGAAGCAATTCTTTCACTGCCGAACATGCGCATCAAATCATCTTCAAGAGAAACATAAAACTGAGTTGTCCCCGGGTCACCCTGACGTGCAGAACGTCCGCGCAATTGTCTGTCAACTCTTCGCGATTCGTGACGTTCGGTACCGATGATAGCAAGACCACCGGCTTCTTTCACACCAGGCCCGAGCTTGATATCCGTACCGCGACCAGCCATGTTTGTTGCAATTGTAACTGCGCCATTTAATCCCGCTTCAGCAACCACCTGCGCTTCACGTGCATGCTGTTTTGCATTCAACACATTGTGCGGAATTTTTTTCACCTGCAGCATCTTGCTCAGCAATTCACTCACTTCAACAGAAGTTGTACCAACAAGCGATGGTCTTCCTTCCGCTCTCAGTTTTTCAATCTCATCAATGACCGATTTATATTTTTCACGTTTGGTTTTGTATACCAAATCCTGGCTGTCTTTTCTGATAGCGGGAACATTTGTAGGAATTGTAACAACGTCCAATTTATAAATATCCCACAATTCTGCTGCTTCTGTTTCCGCAGTTCCCGTCATGCCCGCGAGCTTGTGATACATGCGGAAATAATTCTGCAATGTAACCGTAGCATAAGTTTGCGTGGCAGCTTCAATCTTCACATTTTCTTTTGCTTCAATTGCCTGATGCAAACCATCGCTGTATCGGCGACCATCCAGGATACGACCCGTTTGTTCATCCACAATTTTCACCTGACCATCGAGCACCACATATTCGATGTCTTTATCAAATAGAGTATAGGCTTTTAATAATTGCTGCACGGTATGAATGCGGTCTGCTTTCACAGCATATTCATTCAGCAGAACTTCTTTACGCTGTAATTTTTCTTCCGGAGTTGCATCGCTTTTTTCAATGTCGGCGAGTTTCACGCCGATATCAGGTATCACAAAAAAATCCGGGTCTTCACCTTCGCGGGTAATCATTTGGATACCCTTGTCCGTTAAATCAACCTGATTATTTTTTTCATCGATGTGAAAAAATAATTCAGCATCAACAGTCGGCATTTGTTTTTGCTGGTCGGCGAGATAATAATTTTCTGATTTCTGCAGTTTCACACGAATGCCGGGCTCACTTAAATATTTAATCAGCGGACCTGCTTTTGGCAAACCCCTGAAAGCACGCATCAACGCTAATCCGCCATCTTTCGGGTCATCATTTCCCTCCGCAATTTTTTTCTTGGCTTCATTCAAAAACTGGTTGGTCGCTTTTTTCTGAACATCCACCAATCTCTCCACACGCGATTTTAAAATATGATATTGCTGGTCGTCGCCTTTCGGAACAGGACCGGAAATAATCAGCGGCGTTCTCGCATCATCAATCAACACGCTGTCCACTTCATCCACCATGGCATAATGATGTTTGCGCTGAACCATTTCATCAGGAGAATGAACCATGTTATCGCGGAGATAATCAAAACCAAATTCATTGTTCGTTCCGTAAGTAATGTCGGCATAATAAGCTTTGCGACGAGCTTCACTGTTCGGTTCATGTTTATCGATACAATCAACCGTTAAACCAAGCCATTCGAAAATTGGTCCGTTCCATTCACTGTCACGGCGAGCGAGATAATCATTCACCGTAACAATGTGAACACCCTCACCTGCAAGTGCATTCAAATAAGCAGGTAAGGTTGACACCAGCGTTTTACCTTCACCGGTTGCCATCTCAGCAATTTTTCCTTCGTGCAAAACTGCGCCACCAATCAACTGCACATCATAATGAACCATGTTCCAGGTAACCGGCGTTCCGCCTGCTGTCCATACATTTTTATAAATCACTTTATCGCCTTCAATGCGGACATGTTCTTTTTTTATGCTTAAATCTTTATCAAGCTCGTTTGCTGTTGCAACGATTTCTGTGTTCTCTTTAAAACGCCTCGCCGTTTCTTTCACCACCGCAAATGCTTCGGGCAACAATTGTTTCAGCGCCACTTCAATTTCTTTATCGCGGTCTTTTTTCAGCGCATCAATTTCATTATAAATAGCATCCTTTCCGGTGATGTCGCTGAAAGGAAGTTCTTCTGCTTTTTTATTCAGTTCTGAAATCTCGGTATCAATCGTATTCAGATGGTCTTTGATGCGCTGTTTGAATTCCTGTGTTTTATTTCTTAGCTGGTCATTTGTTAATGATTGATAAGAATTAAAATGGTTATTGATTTCGCCAACCAGCGGCTGGATAATCTTAATATCTTTCTGCGATTTATTGCCACCAAACAGCTTCGAAAAAATGCTCATAATGTCTTTTATTAATAATAGAATCTTTCCGTGTCAAAAAAAGTGCTACAAAGCCTTGTAAGCCAAATTGACAGGGCTGCAAAGTTAAGAAAAGGAAGCGAGATAGTATTCAGTCGGCAGTTGGCGGTCGGCAGACCTGAAAGTGCATCATTCATCACAAATTTTATCAGCAAATTCGAAACTGAGAACTGCCGACTGAGGACTATTTTAATACCAGTTTTAGTAACTCCGATTGAACATCCTTGCGACGCTCCTTTCATCTTTTGTGCTGCTATTGAGCTTCAGCATCCTCCGCGAAATGCACGATTAACAAAAGCTTTTTAATAATGTAAGGACTTACCAATCATCAACCGTCATTTCGAACGAGCCCGTAGGGGTTCGTATTATCAGCAATTAACGGCGCAGTGAGAAATCTGCCACAAATTATTAATAACTGGCATGAGATTTCTCGCCACGCCGCAACATGATGCGAAATTAAAATCGCTTATGGCTCGCTCGAAATGACGATGACTAAAAAAGGCACCATACAATTTCACATGTATGATGCCTTTAAATTTTTTAAGACAAGCAAAATAAAAATTACGAAAACGCTTTCTCAGTCTCTGCATTATTATAATAAGCCCTTCCTGCAACAAGCTCTCCGTTTTTAAATGTCCATATCATTGCCCAATCAGTGTGAGCGTGTTTGCCGGTTTTTTTCGGGGTGAACTCATGTCTGCCGATAGCAACCACTTTGTTTTTTTCAGAAATGAATTCATCAGCCTCAAATAAAGTGGTATCTGTGTTTCCGCCGAGCTGTTGAAAAAAATTAAGAAACCCGGCTTTGCCGGAATGTTTGCCGCCATAAGGCACAATAGCCGGGTCGCATGGGTCTTGCCATATAAATTTCTCTGAAACATGTTCTAAAATAAAGGGAATGTCTCCTTTTACAAATGCATCATAAATTGCTTTTACTGTGTCAAGTGAATTCATTGTTGCTGTTTCCATGATTTTAATTTTATTAATGATTAAGAGATGAAAAAATTATGAGTGTAAACTATCGCTGAAAGACTTCCACGCCTGTTGCAAAAGATTGTTTACTTTCTGCCAATCATCTTCGCTGATATTATTTCCTTTATCATCGCGCAGCAACATGGCTTCCACTCTCAAATGTGCATACGCTGAAAATTTTTCTGCAGGAACATGATACACTTCTTCCGAGCCGAGCGATAAATATTTTTCCCATTCATCAGGCGGGTGAACATCGCGATATCTTCGAACGACCCACCATTCCAGTTCAAGCTTAGCAGCTTTCGTTACATCAAAATTTTCTTTGCTGATATTATTTATCTGCTGATAATATTTTATCAAATCAGGCAATGCTTTATTATAATCCGTCGTGTCTTTTCCATCTTTAAAAACAAATGCGGCTTTTGCTGCATGATAAGCCATCGCACATGAGCGCCAGAAAGGAACGCCGAATTGTTTTCTCTCCAATTCCGCAGCTTCAAAAAATAGTTTCAGTTTTTTCTTTTCATAATAAGAGCGCCACATCGCGCCATCCAATCTTGCCACTTCAGCAGGATTGAAATTTTTGATATCAGTTTTGTATGGATAGTTCAAATCAATGGTTATCCATCCAACCACTAGCAATAGAAAAATCAATATGATTTTCTTTGGCTTCATCATTTTTAAACGCGATGCTATTAAGAATCAAAAGCATTTATTCTTACATGTCAGCGAGGGCGCCAACAGCGGCGTAATCAATCAGGCTTTCAGTTTCTGATTATATTTATACGATGCTGATTGAGCTTTTGGATTTGAGGACAGAAAATTTTTACGACAACAATAAAAAGAAGTAATATTCTCGTGTCAGTTGTGATGCTAGCACTGTGCATATAAAAATTTTCAGCAGCCTGATCAATTCGATTCAGGCTGCTGAAAATTTTGCAAAGATGTATTTACAAAAAATGATTATTGTTTAAGGATTGGTATCTGCTGTTTTGCTCCTGTTCCGTGAACAATAACTACATACCAACCGACCGGCCATGGCGAAGAATTGATGGTTGTTTTTTCGCTCGTGAATTTATTGGAATAAACACGCATGCCGACTTCATTAAATACTTCAATCAGATTTTGATTGTTCTGATTAAATGGTGCAGTTACTGTGAACTGATCTCTAATAGGGTTTGGAGCAATGATTGTTTGAGTGACTGCCGTTGCTGTTGTTGTTTCTTTTTTATTGTTTATAGAAATAACAGTACTGTATGTTGCTGCTGCGCCGGCAGTATAGATTTTCAAACGATAATAATTGATAATGTTGGCAGGGAGTTCATCAACGAACTGATATGAAGTTGATGAGTCTGCATTCTTCTTTATAATCCCTAAACCTGAGAAGGAATTTCCATCAGTGCTTTTTTCCACTGAGAAAGAATCCAATTTATCATTTGGCCCATATTGCCATAGAAGCTTGTTGTAAGTGTCTGCGGCACTTCCAGACCATTGAGTAAGCCCGGTATTAATAGCAAGAATCACATTTTCCACGATATAAGCTCCTATATCAATTGAATCACTTTGTGTTCGTGCCTGTCCATCGTGATCGGTAGTGGGTGCATTTGTTTTAACACCTGCATTGGCTGCAATGCTGCCTGGTTGCAAATGAAAATCTGCCACTAATCCGTTGGTAGATGCGTTCACAAATTTTGGATCACCGACTAACGTGTTCGTGCCATAGGGCGTTGCTGTCGCAGCATTTGCTCCCCATACATTGTGATCTGCCGTAATGTTAGTTGAAATGTATTGGCCCATCGGCTGCAGGGCATCATGCGGCACTGAAATATTATTGATGAATGAAACGTTGCCAGCATAGATAGCTGAAAGCTCAGCGCCAGGTAGTTCAGGGCTTTGGCAATTATAATAAGAAGTGTTGTTGATGACCGTTACATTATCTGAAGAAAAAACATGAATGCCGCGGCCGCCATTACCAAACACAACATTGTTGGCTATATATGTAGAACTTTGATAAGCGCCAAGAGTTGAGCCGTTCTGAGTATTCCTCGCATCATCGATAATAATGCCATTGCCATCGGTGATGGTATCCGCAACAAAAAACGGGATATAATTTCTGTTGTTATAACACGTATTATTGGTCACGAAATTCTTTGTGGTGACAACTCCATCAGAATTCCAGAGCTGATAAAGTGAGATAGCGCTTCCGTCATAAGGACTATACCAGGCACATTCTGAAACTGTGTTGTGATCAACGGTCATATAATCCGCCTGGCTGCTGCCAATGCCGGCGCCGCCACATTTTTTTACAATGCAATTCCTGATAATAATATGATGCGAGTGAATGGAATGGTCATTAAAATCTACTTGAGCTGTAATGCCGCTTCCGGAAGTGAGCGGATTATCAGGATTGAGTTCCTGTGCCTGCGCATAAGCAAGTGTGACATTGTCATTATTGCCGATAACGGTGAAACCATCAACGATTATGTAAGCAGACCCTGATATAGAGATGCCGCACCAATTGCCAGACATTTGAATGACCGGGGTGTGGCCAGGATAATTTTTGAAAACAATCCATTGGGATGAAGTTCCCTGTTTATTTATATTCATTACCAGCGAAGCCCACATGGAATTGGTATATGTGCCATTCATGACCAAAACCGTATCTCCCGGCTGAGTGGCGTCTGCTCCTTTTTGAAGTGTTTGAAAAGCTGTAGATTCAGAAAGCCCTGTAGAATTATCATTTCCTGATGGGCTGACATAGTAGGTGGTTGAAAACGCAGGAATTGCTATCAACACAAAGGATAATAGTAATAAAGGGTTATGGATTTTCATAGTGTTTGCCAATTGCGGAAAGCAATAGTCCTTATTTCATACGGACGGGTTAAGAATATTGATACCTTTTTAATGTCTTTTTCGGGTGAGATACTATAACCAAAGATTATGCCATTGCCTAAAGGAATGTGAAATTTTTTAGAATATTAATTCACATGATCATTAGCGGGTTAGCGAAGTGGTTTACTGATTCTCCTTCCTGAAGATTTTGCCTTCTTTGATTACCATAAAAACAGTATTGATATTATCGATTTTTTCAAGCGGATTTTTGTCAAGAACAACGAGGTCGGCTATTTTATTTGGCTCGATGGTTCCATGTGTGTTTTCAATACCAATGGCTTCGGCACCGGTTTTTGTAGCGGCAATCAATGCGTCAATGTTCGAGAAGCCAGCTTCATTCACCAGTATTTCCATTTCATATTGCACAAATTCTTCCTGGTCATCATCAGTGCCTGCACATATTTTTACGCCTGCTTTGTAAGCATCTATTATTAATCTTTTACCGATTTGATAAGAATAATACCATCTCGAATTTTCATCTTTCGCGGCTCTTTTATAAGTGAGCAAAGTGGCGTCAAGTATGGTGTTATTTGCTTTCATTAATTTATAAAGCCCGCTGTGAATATGCGCCGAATCGTTCCAGAATTTATCATCATGTTTTGACCTCCATGAAGCCGGGATGCTGTCGAAATTCTCATAAATCAGATGCGGCACATGCGATATGGAACTGATGCCTGCTTTCACAAGGTCGGTTGGTCTTGCGCCTTGTAGCCATCCATGCCCCCACACTTTTATTCCTTGCCTTTTTGCTTCTTCAATAATTTTTGTGGCAAGCGGCGCGGATAAATTTGCATACAACTTGATTCCTGTTGCGCCTGTCCCCTTTGCTTTTGCGACTGCGAGCACAAGGTTTGTTGTGTCTGATATCGCCTGCATATAAGGTGCTTTTCCGGCAATAATTCCTTTAGTAGAAGAAACCACTCTTGGATCTTCGAAAAATTGAGGACCTGCCATCAGCGCAGAATAATAAATATTCGGGGAAATAATATCTCCTGTCATCGCATCGCGGGAAAGGCTGGCAAGTGTCCTCGCATCGCCAGCCATATCACGAACGGATGTGATGCCCGTGTACAACATCCTGCTCAATACGTTTAATGTAGATGCGCGGTTATCAATATCTGTCGGGTCAGTTGCCATGTGAACATGTGTGTCGATTAAACCGGGGATTAAAAATTTTCCTTTGAGGTTAATGATGCTGATAGAATCCGGCAGCGGCTTGCTGCCGTCTGTAAAAATTTGTTCAATGATATTTCCTTTGATAATAATTGTTTGATGCTCCCATGATTTTTGATGATTGGCATCGATGATGGTTGCGCCTGTAAGCGCAATATTATTCAGTGCAACCTGTGAATAACAGTTTGCTAACGTTATGCATGTAATGCAACAGATTATTAATTTTTTCATGATGCTTAAAATTTCGGTTATGCATGTATGTTAAAACTATTTAGCTGCAACAGTTTTTTTTAGTTTTATTACATAATCCTTCCATTCTCCCGAATTATTCTTATTGAACAATTCCTGTTCATCTGCGCCTGCGATGCGGCCCAAAATAATAAAAGACATCAATGCATGATTTCGGTCTGCCCAATTTGCCATTTCAATAATAGAAGGCAGGGCTTGCTGTTTTATTTTTTGCAAAAGCGCCGCATCTCTTTTTTGTGTAAGCTGCATTAACAGCATGGCACCTTTGTTCCTGTCTGTCCACACTATGGAATTAAGCAACCTAATGAAAGGTTCTGCAGGAACAGTGATTTTTAATTCAGGATGCGCATTCAGGTAGCCGGCTAAAACACCAAGTGCACGAATAGAATTGTTCCTTACTTCTTCGTCTGCATCATGGGTGGCGTGTATCAGGTTGTCCAGTACTTTTTTTCTGTCGGAAGAATAAGCAATGATTTCTGCAGCCGCTGCTCTTTGTTCTGCGAATTTGGAATTTTTTAAAACATCTGATAATAAAGCGAAATTATTTTTTGCGAATAAAATAAATTTTAACTGCTCATTTTTTGCAGGCTCGAAATTTACCAATGAGTAACCTTGTGAATCATCTTCGCTGCTTTGCCCGCTTTCAACAGCTTTTTCATTCTGGATAATTAAGTTTTGATATGTTTTTGTCATTGTATCGGGAAGCTTGATATTTTGCACCGGAGCATTACGGTATTTCAGAATCACTGAATCCGATTCACCAATGCCAATATAGAGCATGATATTGTTGTTGGTGTCACAACAAATGGCATTTGCTGTGGCATGTTTGACACCGGGGATTTTTTCAAGCTGAGCAGCAATTTCTTCCGGTTTGAAATTATCGTGATTGATGCTGTCGCCGATTTTAAACTTCAGATGTTGAAGAACAGTATTGGTATCTGTTTTTCTATTCCCATAAATATCAAGCGTACCGATTTTGAATGACTGCGAAAATGCAGTGCAGAAGAACATAAGGACGATTGCAAATAATAAAAATGATTTTGTTTTTTGCATGAATGAAGTTAAGAAATCAATTTTAGGTTTTATTAGCGAGTTGCCCATGGAAAACCTACTGAAAGACTAATTATTATGTAATCGAATTGCGATTGGAGATATCACGTCAACTTTCATTACATCATTGAGCTTAAAATTTTTCTTTATCCAGTCTCGAAGCTCTTTGCCACCCATTATTCTTGGTGTGCCATTTTTATTTGCCGTTCGATTTATGTAGCCTTGAATTGTCACGTCACTTTTTTTGCCAAGTTGTATTTCTATCATTGCATTATCTCCGCCAAACAATTGCGAATGTTCTCTGTTGATGTTAAAAAAACCTTGATTATAATATGCTTGTCCAAGTAAGATTTCAAGTGTAGTCAAGATAGGTACTATCGCAACAGTTTGCATTGGCTTATTCGAAAGCTCAGGCTTTTCGCTATTTATGTCAGCAGGAATTATTTTTTTACCTGATAAATTCCATTCAGGATTTATATCGTGAATTAATGTGTCTTCAAGTCCAGCTGCAAGATTAATCCTAAAACTTCCATAGTTTAAAAGCCCATTATCGGTTAAAACAAAAATATCAATAGGTGCTTCTGTATCAAGCAAGCTTTTAATTTTATCATTAACTCTTATGTTGGTTGATTGTGAAGGGCCAGGGTTTTGATAGCCATACATTCTTTGTGAAAGCTGCATAGTCGTTTTACCAATATATTTTATTTGACCATTAGAGATAAAGCTGTATAAAATATTTTTTGTTGTATGATGAGAATTTAAATTAAATTTTATTGTAGCACCAACAAGACTCCAGTGCCCTACTGAAACAAAACCAATATTAATAAGACGGTTCATTTAATGTGTGGATGTTTTAAAGCATAGTCATCATCAAATGTATGAATCACATTTAGAGCTTTTAAAAATGAAATGGATGTACTTTTCTTTATAAGGCACTTGCCATTTCTAAGCCACCGCTCAATAGTAGCACAATCGATGAACGGATTGCGATCCGCCGCGGCGGACAAGCTGCAACGATGCTCCATATGTGTTACTAGCGCTGGTATCAAAATAATTATTAATTACTAATTAATAATTGTGAGAAGATGGTTTCAGAATTAGAAAATTATTTTTGTGTTGTCAAAAATATTAGTATTTTTATTCTAAATTTATTAGTTATGTCAATTGCATGCAAGAACCTCAAATACCTGCGCAAGCTGCGCGGATGGACGCAGGAAGAATTTGCTGCGAAACTGAAAATCAAGCGCTCGCTGCTCGGCGCTTATGAAGAGGAGCGGGCTGACCCGCGTATAGATGTGCTCGAAGTGGTCGGGAATATTTTTAAGCTTTCACTCGATGAACTGCTGCGCAAAGATTTGGGAGAAGCAAAAAACCCTGGTGGTTATCTTGCAAAGCGCCGTGCGATGAAGCTGGCAGCGGCTTCCAATGATGTACAATTAGTGCCTGTAAAAGCAGCGGCTGGTTATCTTGCCGGTTATGGCGACCCTGAATTTCTGGATGAGCTGAACACTTTCACTTTGCCGATGCTTGCTCCGGGAAATTATCGTGCGTTTGAAATTGTGGGCGATTCCATGATGCCGACTGCAAGTGGCTCTGTGATTGTCGGTGAAAAAGTGAACAGTACAGAAGATGTGAAAAGCAACGATACATATGTTGTTGTTTCCCGAAGCGAAGGAATTGTTTATAAAAGAGTGATGAAGAATAATAAGCTGAAAAATAAGCTGACTTTGGTAAGCGATAATACGGCTTATCAGCCTTATAATGTGAACACCGAAGATGTGATTGAATTGTGGAAAGCGCAGATGATTATCAGCAAAGCAAACACACAACAACGTTGGGATGTGAATCAGCTTGCAAACCTTGTTAGCAATCTGCAGGAGCAGGTAAGCGTGATTAAGAAAAAAATGAATTAATGGATAATTCATTAATTGATAATTAAGGATGCTTCGACTAGCTCCGGGCTTCAGCCCGGAGATGGAGATTGAGAATTTTAAAGGAATGGTTTAACATCATAAGGAAAAGGATGAATTAAAGATATTATTACCACAGAGACACGGAGACGCAGAGTAGCATGGAATTATTAATGATGAAAAAAGAATAATAGAAAGGAAGTAAAACGCAATATTTAAACTTATCCTGTGTATCTCAGTGTCTCTGTGGTTCAAAAAATTAGCAGCTCGACAATAAAATATTCTCAAGATAAAATTATTCTCTTCGTGCACATCGTGTTTCCGCGGTTCAAAAATGAAAGAATCAACTTCCATATTAACTAAAAATTTTTCCGAAAAAGAAATTGCATTACGTGAATTGCAAATCATTCCCGGAGTTGGCAAATCTATTGCAAACGATTTGTATAATATCGGCATCAGAAAAGTGAGCGACCTGAGAAGAAAAAACCCGGAGAAATTATATCAATTATCTAATGAGCGGGTCGGCACAACGCAAGACCGTTGCCTGCTCTATGTTTTCCGATGTGCAATATATTTTGCTGAAACCCCAAAACCTGAAAAAGAAAAATTGAATTGGTGGTGGTGGAAGGATAAAATCTGATTGCTGATAACCATTAAACTGACAAATGAGGGTTTTACTTGACACCAATATTATCATCCATCGCGAGGCGAGCAAAATCATTAATAAAGATATTGGTATCCTATTTAATTGGCTTGACAAACTTCATTATTCAAAGTGCGTGCATCCTTTGACTGCCACTGAACTTAATAGGCATGCAGATGTGAACACGGTTAAAACAATGAATATTAAGCTAACCAATTATCAAATCTTAAAAACGGAAGCGCCAATTCATACAGAAGTATCTAAGGTTAGCCTTTTAATTGATGTGACCGAGAATGATAAAGATGATACTAAACTACTCAATGAGGTTTATTGTGATAGAGTAGATATTCTAATTTCTGAAGATAAAAAAATTCATTCAAAAGCAGCAATGCTTGGAATTGCTGATAAGGTATTTAGGATTGATACCTTCCTTGAAAAGGTAACTTCTGAAAACCCGGATTTAATAAATTATAAAGTACTTGCGGTAAAAAAAGAGCATTTTGGTAAAGTAAATCTAAACGACCAGTTCTTCGATACTTTCAAAGAAGATTATATAGGATTTGAAAAATGGTTCAATAAAAAATCTGATGAGATTGCGTATGTTTGTTTTGATAATAATATTTTATCAGCTTTTTTATTTGTAAAGGTGGAAAGCGAAGACGAAAATTACTCTGATATTACGCCAATTTTTCAAAAAAGGAAGCGATTAAAAATAGGGACATTTAAGGTCACAAGTAATGGGATTAAACTCGGCGAGCGTTTCTTGAAAATTATTTTTGATAATGCCAGACAATATAAAGTAGATGAAATCTATGTTACAATATTTGATAAGAGACCCGAACAGTTGAGATTAATTTCATTACTTGAAGATTACGGGTTTAAAAATTATGGAATAAAAAAATCAATTTCAGATGAAGAGAAAGTATATGTTAGAAATTTTAATAAAAATGCCAATCGTGAGTTCCCAAAACTTACGTTTCCTTATATAAGCAGAGAAAGCAAAGTTTTCATAGTTCCTATTTACCCCGAATATCATACAGAGCTCTTTCCTGACAGCATTTTGAGAACTGAAGATAAAAACAGTTATTTGGATAGTGAACCACATCGCAACTCAATTAGCAAATCATATATTTCTCATTCACGCGAACGCAATCTAAGTTCAGGTGATGTCATAATTTTTTATCGGACTGGCGGGATTTATCAAGGAGTTGCAACTACAATTGGTATAGTTGAAAACGTCATTTTGAATATTCAAAATGAAGAAGAGCTAATTAAGTTGTGTAGAAAAAGGACAGTTTTGAAAGAAGATGAATTAAAGAAATTTTGGAATAGATATAGAACCAATAAACCTTTTATTGTTAACTTTCTCTATGCTTATTCGTTTCGTAAAAGACCTAATTTAAAGCAACTGATGCAACTTGGAGTTATTCCCGATATCCAAGACATGCCACGAGGCTTTAGAGAAATTAGTTGGGAAATATTTACTAAACTTGTGAAGTTTTCAGGATTATGAAAGTATTATTATCAATTAAGCCAAAGTTTGCTGATAAAATATTTGAGGGTACTAAAAAATACGAATTTAGGAGAGCTATTTTTAAAAACCCTAACATCACGATAGTTGTTGTTTATGCATCATCTCCTGTAAGAAAAGTGATTGGTGAATTTGAAATCGATAAAATTATTAAAAGTGATATCGAATCTCTATGGATAAAAACAAAAGGATTTTCAGGAATATCGAAAGACTATTTTTTAGAATATTTTAATGAAAAAGAACATGGCTTTGCTATAAAAATTAAAAACCCGAAAAAGTACAAAACCCCACTTTGTATTCAAAAAGACTTTAACGTGTTCCCGCCTCAATCTTTTTTATATCTTGCTTCTTGATATAAATATCTTTGCAGTCACCCCTGTTTCTCTTTTATAGCCTCATTCACTCTTAAATATAAATTCTAAGTCTTATCTTTTTTCAGTCCGATTAATCTCACCATTTTGTGAAAGCTATCATGCTTCGCATACAGAATAATCTCCCCGATATTTTTTTCAATCAATGTTTGAATCGCCATTCTCGAAGCCAAAATCGATGGCATATTTGTAAACGCGGTCGAATAATTTTCTTCAGCAACAAAAACGGTTTGAGACGTAACAGTATCAACCACGCTGATGCTCAACTTCGGAAGATTATCTTTTGTCTGATTATTTATTTCAGGTTTGATAATGTATTCGGATTCGAGCACTGACTTTGCTACAAATTGTGATGATTTCAGCAATTTCTCTTTGATTAATTTTTCCCATCCCGTTTCTGTTTCTACATAAAAAAATTTTTGTGCATTGACTGCAAAAGCAATCATCGTGAGAAATATAAAAAGTAAAAACTTTTTCATCTTATTTATTTTAATAAAGATAGCAATCATTTTGAAAATATTTAGCGCAGAAAATTACGTCTCAAGGCATCTGACGGTTTGAGCCTGAAGATTAAATTTCAGAATGATGATTAACCGTCTGATGCCTTGACTGCAGGCCGAAATCAAAAATCATCCACCATATCTTTCGCCAGCCTGAAAGTATTGCAGTGCGCATCTACAATAATTTTAATGTCTTCAGAATATCCGCCGCCCATTGCTGCAACACAAGGAATGTTTTTTCCTTTTAATAAGGAAAAAACAAACGCATCTCTTTGCTTACATCCTTCCAGAGACACTTTAAGTTTTCCAAATTTGTCTGTACTTAAAATATCGACTCCCGAAAGATAAAATGCAAATGAAGGTTTTACTTTTTCTATCAATAATGGTAATGTTTCTGATAGAATTTTTAAATAAGTCTCATCATCTGTTCCATCTTCGAGATGAATATCCAAACCTGATTTTTCTTTATGAAAAGGATAATTATGTTTTCCATGCATGCTGAAAGTGAAAACCTTTTTTTCATTTTCAAATAATTTTGCCGTTCCATTTCCCTGATGAACATCCAGGTCGATTATCAAAATTTGTTCTGTCAGTTTTTGATGCAACAAATAATTAGATGCAACTGCGAAATCATTCAATAAACAAAATCCTTCACCGCGGTCAGCAAATGCATGATGCGTTCCACCGGCAACATTCATCGCAATCCCGTTTTCAAAAGCATAATGGCAACAATCAATTGTTCCTTGTGTGATGAGTAATTCACGCATTGTGAGTTCCGGCGATTGCGGAAATCCAATATGTCTTTGCTCTTTCGCTGAGAGCGTTTGGTTTTTTAATTTATCGAGATATGTTTGTGTGTGGGTTAATAACACAATCTCATCACTGCAAGGTTTTGGGCTGAACAAATTTTCATGCGTTATCGTTCCTTCATACAACAATTGTTCGGGAATCAATTCATATTTCAGCATGGGGAAACGATGACCTAACGGCAATGAATGTGCGTAAATAGGGTTGAAGGCAATATGCAATTTTCTGGAAGTGCTCATTGCAATTGCACCAATTTTTTGCCGACAATCGCAAAAACATTTTCATGCTTTTTAGGTTCAATCACTGCAACGCCTGTAAAATGGCTGAATGCGGGAAGCACTGCATATTCTTTTCCAAAATAAAAACAGGGAAAACATAACGATTGTTTTCCTGCGCCGCTCATACGGATGCCGGGATGAATGTGACCGGAGAAGAAGTAGTTTGTGGTCCCGATTTTCATCGGGATTTCGCTTCGCTCAATTTGTGGTTTGTCGTTGGTTGGTTCCTGAAAAGGTCGCAATCCAATGTCAGAAGTTTGTTGCCCAACGAATGCGATGTCGTGTACAAAAGTAAACTCGCTCACGCTCATATGCTCATGTTTCAATTGAATATCGCATGATGCATACCATTCATGATGCAAAATATCATGATTGCCTTTGATGAGGTGAATCGAAATACCTGAAAAATTTTCTCTCCATTTTTTGAAAAGCTCTATTTCTTTGTTAACTACGCTATGAAAAAAATCGCCAACGATAATTAATTGCGATGGCTGAAAATATTGTATCTGCGCAACAAGCCTTTGCAAATCTTCTTTATAAACAGATTGCGGAACAGCAATTCCTGATTTTCTGAAATGACCTGTCTTTCCAAAATGCAAATCGGAAATGATGAGCGCTTTTTCATTCTCCCAAAAAATCAAACGTTCCGGAGATAGCCACAGTTGCTGCTTTTGAATGGTAAACGGAATCGGCAATTGCATGTCAGTCTTTCTTTTCAGGTCCGTCGGGCAAATTATTTTTCGCTTTGATGTCGCGTGCAAGCGCATCCGCCCATGCAATAACAGCTTGCTTTTGTTGTTGGTTCAGTATCGCATCTTTATGAATCCACAAATAACTATCCAGCGGCATCCATCCGTCATTTTGCGATTGAATAATGCTTTCCAGTTTGTGATATTGCTTTTTTGGCGCATAGCCCGCAAACTCATCAAAATTCAAATCATGCTTTCCTTCATTCACATGGTTCGCAAGCCACCACGCAACCGGCTGCACATTATTATACCACGGATAAACCGTGTTGTTGCTATGGCAATCATAACATGATTTTTTTAAAATGCCCTGCACATTTTCAGGAACCAAATAGTGCAGCGCAATATCATTCGGCGAAGCCGCGGTAGAAATATTTTTCTGAGGATGAAAAAATTGAATGCCAACCAAAACAATCAACAAAAAAATTAAAATCTTTTTTATCACAACAACATTTTTTGGACTGTAAAAATAGCAAGAAGTGATTGTATAAAATGCTTTTTTATGATACCAGCATCAGTTCTTTTTTCAACATCGTGCAGCCTGCCCCGCATTCATTGCGGGGTCGCAATCCGTTCATCGATAGTGCTACTATTGAGCTTTAGTTTCACAACAGGAAAGTTGCCTTTAAGACCTGTCAGGTTTTCAAAACCTGACAGGTCTTGGAATTCTATCTCCCCAATTGCATCTGCATTTTCTTCACCCTGTCTTCCAACTGTTCAGATGAAAAGTTTTCACGCATGCTGTCAACTTTCAATGGAAAACAAAATGGAGTTAATCGTTGCGGGAAAGTAATAATGATTTTTCCCTGCTGAACTCTTTCAAGCATGTTCCTTAATCTGGCTTCTTCCATCTGTTGTTCCATCACTTCATTATATGCTTGCCGCAATAACAAATTATTTTTATCATATTCTGTCAGCACATTAAACAATAACGAAGACGAAGATTGAATATGTCTTGTCTTAATGTACTCGCCGGGATAGCCTTGAAAAACCAAACCGCCAATCACTGCAATATCACGGAATTTTCTTCTCGCCATTTCAGCACTGTTCACGCTTCGCTGAATATCTGATGTCAGATTTTCAGGAGAAAATAATTCATGCACATTTGAATCATCAACGGGAATCGGCTGGTCGCTCAATAATTCAAATCCATAATCATTCATCGCAAATGAAAATGTGATGGGCATCGTTCTGCTGATGCGATAAGCTAATAATGCAGCCATTGCTTCATGCACCAATCTTCCTTCAAACGGATATGCGAATAAATGATAGCCGTCATCGGTTTCAATATGCTCAATCAACAATTCATTTTCTTTCGGGACATGAGAAATATTTTCCTGCAATTCAAAAAGAGGTTTCAAAACTTCCAGCTCTATTTCTTTTTTATTTTTTGTAAAAGCTTCATTTAATTTCCTTCGCAACATAATCCCAAGATTTGCAGATAGTGGCATTCTTCCGCCTTGCCAACTTGGAACAATTGATTTTTTTGCATTTGATTTTTTGACCAATGCCGTCATATCTTTTATCATCACATATTCCAAATTTCTTCCCGCCAGTGTGAATACATCGCCGGGAGATAATCTTGAAATAAAATATTCTTCAATCACGCCGACGTAACCACCGCTCACAAACTTCACTTTCATCATCGCATCGCTCACAATTGTTCCAATGCTCATTCGATGTCGCATTGCTACTTTACGACTGTTGATTTTATATAAACCGTTAATGATTTCTACTTTTTTGAATTCATCATATTGCTGCAATGCAACGCCTCCTTCAGAAATAAAATGTAGAATCCTTTCCCATTCTTCTTCTGTCATTTCTCTAAAGCAATGCGTTGATTTTACTTCTTCGTAAATGTCATCAGGATAAAATCCATCAGAGATTGCAAGTGTTGAAAGATATTGAATGAGCACATCAAAACATAAAATCATCGGCTGCCTGCTTTCAATGAAATTCAGTTGCATAGCGGCTTTCAGCGCAGCTGCTTCAACGAGTTCCAATGAATGCGTTGGGAGAAAATAAATTTTGCTAACTTCTACGGGCTGATGACCACTTCTTCCTGCGCGTTGTAAAAATCTGGCGACGCCTTTTGGTGAACCGACTTGTATCACCGTTTCCACCGGACGAAAATCAACGCCCAAATCCAGGCTCGCCGTACAAACAACTGCTTTCAACTTTCCTTCATGCAATGCTTCTTCCACCCATGTTCGCAATTCCATATCAATCGAACCATGATGCAATGCAAGTGCGCCTGCTAAATCCGGAGATGCTGTCAATAATTTCTGATACCATGTCTCACTCATTCCGCGGGTGTTGATGAAGATGAGTGTTGTCCTGCTTTGATGAATAATAGGAATTACTTTATCAATCAATTTAATTCCAAGATGCCCCGACCATGGATATTTTTCAATCTCATCAGGAATGATGGATTCGATGTCAATATTTTTTTTGATGATTGCTTTGACAATGACACCTTCAGTTTTTAGAGGAGATAATAAAACTTCTTTTGCTTCTTCGAGGTTGCCGATGGTAGCGGAAATACCCCAGATGGTCAATGGTGAATGGTGAACAGCGAATGGATTCTTGAGATTTGATGTTGCCTTATTTTTGTCAACCAATTCATTATTGACCGTTGACCATTGACCATTCACGATTCTCGAAACCGCCAGCTCCACCTGCACTCCACGCTTGCTTCCGAGCAGTTCATGCCACTCGTCAACGGCGATGATTTTTAATTTTTGAAAAACTTCAGGATAGTTTTTTTGTGCTAATAATAAATGCAAACTTTCCGGAGTGATGATGAGCACTTCGGGCATTTGCCTTTTTTGTTTTTGCCTTTCGCTTAACTCTGTGTCCCCGTTTCTGATTCCGATTTTCCAACTCATTCCGAGTTCACTAATCACTTCTTCCATCGCTCGACCGATATCTTTTGCCAATGCACGAAGTGGAGTCAGCCATAATAATTGCAAACCATTTTTTGATTTTGTTTGATAATTATCAGGATGGTGATTAATAAAATCAATCACAGCTCCGAGAAAAACAGAAAATGTTTTTCCGCAGCCTGTCGGAGCATTCACCAATCCTGATTTCCCATCAATGATATGCTGCCATGTTTCTTCCTGAAAAGAAAATGGTTGCAGGTTTTTTGATTGAAACCAGTCGTTAATAATTTTGTAACCTATGGTTTGAAGAATCTGCAACTAAAATTATTTGTGATTTAGATTTTGTGAACGATGCTGAATAGGATTACAAATGTACAAGAGTGCGACGCAAGAATGCTGAATAGAATTGGGATGCCGGAAACAAAATAAAAAATTAAAAATCACAGCGTTTTCAAATATTCAATAATCGCTTTTCTTTCTTTGTCTGTTAAGTTGTCTCCATAATAATGACCGTAGTTGCCATAACCGGGCAAGTCTGTATTATAAATTGTTGTGCCTTCGGGTTTGTCGTGCACTGCATATTTCCATCCTAATTTTTCATAATCATATTCCAGGTTATCAAAATCACGCGACCAATATTTGGGGCGGAGCTTGCTATTCAAAACAGCTTCGAGTGTTGGCACAGAACCATTGTGCAAATAAGGCGCGGTAATCCAAATGCCATCAAGCGGCGGAGCGATATATCCGTTGAATGGTTCAAGCTTCGCCGGATGCTCGCTCGTTGCAAACCAGCTATTGTTGAACCAGTCAACAAACTGAGGGTTTTGATAATTGCTCTTAAATAAAAAAGAATCTGTTTTAATATTTTCTTCAGGAATTAATAAATTTGGATATACATCACTGTTGCCATGGCATTTTGCACAATTCTGAATAAATAAAATTCCGCCCTCTTTTGCTAATTGCTTATTAATTGGGTTAGGATATTTTGGCGGCTGAATGGAATTCAGGTAAGCAAGCACATCATTAAAATGTTTATCGACTTCCACTGATTCAGCAGTATCATTTACCGTTAATAAATTGGATGCCATTAGAAATTTTGCAAAATCTCCTCTGCCAAAACCATTATAAAACATTCCATGTTTCTTTTTCAACAGCCACCATGCAGGAACATCAGAAGGAATTACTTCATCAGGGATTTCCATTATTGTATTATCGTTCCATTTAAAAGTTTTTGGGTCGCGATGCGCTACAAGTAAAGCTGCGAGCCTGTCTGCAGCATTTACTCCGCGGACTTTTGTATGAAGCTGTGCACTGATTACTTTAGCAACTTTTAGAAAAGGTTCTGCTGCTTCATATTTTTTCGGGTCAGCTTTTTGCAAAAGATTTTCAGCCATCGCCGCATTTTTAGGGTTCAATTTTTCTCCGCCTGTGAAATCAACAGTTGAATTGCCAAGACCAATGATGAGTTTATTGTCAAAAACCTGCGCGTGACATTGCAAACAATTTGGAGCAACTATCATTTCTCCATTTGGCGCTTTCACTGCTGTGTATTCATAACTGATATTATTATTCGGAGAATCTCGTTTCAGATAACTGCTGTTATTTTTTCCGTAAACAAGTTTGAAATAATTAATAGGAATACCGCTTTTGAGATAGTCGCCGGTCACTAAATAATCATAACCTTTTTTTGCGTCTCCGCTGCGCTGCGGGCTTGCAGGAATAAAAATGCCGTCAGCAAAAAAATAATGAACGGCTTTATTGAAAGAAATGCAAACCGCCGCAAAACAAACAAGCACAATGATTTTTTTCATGCGAGAACTTTCAGGAATTAAATTTACCACAGTAAAATAAGAAGAACTAATCGAAGTGCGGAGCTCTTGTTTATGATTTGTGAAATTATTTTCGGAATACAATAAGAATTTTAGTTCACTACGGAAATATTCCCATCCACCTTTTTAATGAAGTAGAGTTTTTTGTTCTCAAAGTAATCGATGGCCATATTTTGTTTATTGAGAATGACTGGCTCGATATCAAAATTGTTGAAGAGATAATATTTTTTTTCGCTGAGGCTTTTAGTGACATTGCTTCCATGTTCTTCGAGCAATTTTGCAAAATGGTAAACTGTTTCAAATCCACGGAAAATCATATCGCTCGGGCGCATGTAATAATTCGCTTTAAAATATTGCTGAACATGTGAAACAAGACTATCATTTTGATTGATGTAAAATGGCGTGCTATACATAATCTCCAAACCATTATATAAGGGCTGAGAAAAATCGCTGATATTATCCCATGTAGGCATGCCGATGACAGTTGTGCGGTAGGTTTTTGCCAAGGGCGATAACTGAAAACAAAAATCTTTAGCGAAAGCTTCATCAAGGCTTGCGACAACAAAAACATTTTGAAGGTCTTCGTTGAGATAAGGTTTCAATTGTTTTGCATCATAATTTTTTTCCAGCGTGATGAATTTTAATTTCAGCGGAACGGAGCTTGTGTTCTTTTCAATGTCTAAAAAATAGCTTTTCAATTTATCTTCCAAAACTCCTTTCTTCGTAAAAACTACAATTGACTGAGTCGCAAAATTTCTCTGTAGATATTTATAGATGCCTTCGCAATGCGTTTTTAAGGTAGAATTTAAAATCACAAGGCTTTGATTGTTGGTGATATTGCCATCGTTCGGAAAATTGGCGTTGATAAAGGGGATGTTTTTATGCAAAGCTGCACTTGCAAGCTGTCTCAGTTCTAACGGTGATACATGACCGATAATCAAATCAGTGTTTTGGAATTCGCTGCTCTGCAGAATTTGGCTGATTGATTTTTTTGTTGACTTTGTATCATAAAGCGTTACATCAAAATGTGCTCCTTCTCTATGCAAAGAATCAAATGCTAATTGTGCGCCTTCATAAAACTCGAGTCCTGGATTCAAAAATTTAGGGAAATTATTATTATATGCATAATTACCACTTGCATCAAAAGCGGAATCTAAATAAAGAGGAGCGAAGATGGCAATATGATGAACTTTATTGGCAGAATCATTTTGAGCGTTTGCAAAAAATGAAATTGCCGATAGGATAAGGAAGAAAAAAAAACGGAAATGATTTTTCATATTGAGCTTGCATTAAAGTAATAAGTAGTAAGTCACAAGTGGTAAGTAGAGTCATAATAAAGCAAATACACTTAGGACTTATCACTTACCACTTTTATTCCCATTCAATCGTTGCGGGTGGTTTGCTACTGATATCATACACCACTCTGTTAATCCCTTTCACATTATTGATAATATCATTAGAAATAGAAGCCAGAAAATTGTATGGCAAATGCGCCCAGTCAGCAGTCATTCCATCAACAGAAGTTACTGCGCGAAGTGCAACAGTAAATTCATAAGTTCTTTCATCACCCATTACACCAACACTTTTCACAGGAAGTAAAATTGCTCCTGCCTGCCAAACGCTGGAATACAAATTATGATCCTTGAGGGCTTTTGTATAGAGATAATCTGCATTCTGCAATAACTGTACCTTTTCTGCAGTCACTTCACCCAAAATCCTGATGGCAAGACCGGGACCGGGAAAAGGATGTCGCTGCAACAATTCATCTGGAATGCCAAGCTCATGACCCACGCGGCGTACTTCATCTTTGAAAAGATAACGCAATGGTTCTACTAATTCCAAATGCATTTTTTTTGGAAGACCACCAACATTATGGTGAGATTTGATAGTTTGTGAAGGACCATGTACTGAAACACTTTCAATCACATCAGGATAGATTGTGCCTTGCCCAAGCAAAGAGACATTTTCAATTCTTTCTGCTTCTCTCTGAAAAATTTTGATGAACTGTTTGCCAATTGCTTTCCGTTTTTCTTCAGGATCCGTTTTGTCTTTTAATTTTTTGTAGAAGATTTTTTTTGCATCAACACCGGTAACGTTCAAGCCTATCTTTTTATAAGTGGCAAGCACTTCTTCAAATTCATTTTTGCGGAGAACACCATTGTCAACAAAAACACCGAAGAGCTTTTTTCCGATGGCTTTGTGAATCAATGTTGCTGCAACAGTGGAATCCACGCCACCACTCAAAGCCATCACTACTTTTCTGCGTCCGATTTGTTTTTTCAATCTTTCAACAGTATCGCTGATAAAATGAGCAGCAGTCCAATCTTGTGAACAATTGCAAATCTTCACCAGAAAATTCTGCAATATTTTCTTCCCTTCAATAGAATGATAAACCTCAGGATGAAATTGCAAACAATATAACGGGAATGTGTACTCGCTTTTTTTGAAAGCAGCATAAGGAATATTTTCTGTTGTTGCCAACACATCAAATTCTTTCGGCAGTTCGAGAATAGTATCCGCATGGCTCATCCACACCTGCGAAAGCTCCGTTACATCATTCAATAACACGTCTTCTTTTTGTTTATGTAACAATGCTCTTCCATATTCGCGCTTGTTGCTATTGGCAACACTGCCACCAAATTCTTTGGCAGTAAGCTGAGCGCCATAACAAATGCCGAGGACTGGTACATGGGCATTGAGTTCTTTAATATCCACCAACGGTGCATTTGCATCATTCACCGAAAACGGTGAGCCTGAAAGGATGATGCCTTTCAGTGAACTGTCAAACTCAATTTTTTTGTGAAAAGGAATAATCTCGCAGTAGACATTGGCTTCGCGAACGGCGCGTGCAATAAGTTGGGTATATTGCGAGCCGAAGTCGAGAATAAGAATTTTTTCCGCCATAAGTGCCGCAAAGGTAAAAAAGAGTTGGCAGTTTTCCCGTTAGAGGTTTTTAGCTGGTGAATAATAGACTGAGAGTCTTACTTGTCCAGAAAAGCAATTACCTTCTTTATTAATGCTACTCGTTTGTTGGTAAACGGATGATCAGTTTCCCACACTCCGTATTCAAAATAAGATTTGTTGGCGTTTTGAATCGCACTTGCAATTTCTTTGTTCCAAGGATGTTCATCGAGCATGATGATTTGCTTGTTGGCAAGCGCATCGGCATCTTTTGTCAGATCATAATAAGACCTGTTCATGATAACAGGCTGGTAGAGGTTTTTGAGGGAAGTATTTAAAACAAAGTATTCGCCATTTTCTTTTGCGAACTTCATCATTTGTTCTTCGGTCTTAACGTTTTTCATGGTTCCTGCGATATCCCATGTAGACAAAGCAAATCCTTTTTTAATTCCTTGTATTTGCGAGAGCGATTTTAAACAAATCCATCCACCCATGCTATGGCCGAAAAGCACAATATTGGTTGTATCGATTCGTAATGAATCAGCATTTTTTTTACAATATGCCACAGCATTTTTTACATCTTCCACACAGTTTGCAAAACTAAATTGCCCCTGACTTCCCCATGAGCCTCGGTAATCAAAATAAACCACGTTCCACCCATGAGCACGCACAACCTGCGCCAGATCAAGGTTTCGTTCATTGCCCGGAAATCCATGGAGCAATAATAAAGTCGGATGTTTTTCTGCGCCATTTGCTTTATAAATAAAACCAGCAAGCAAAGAATTGCCGGATGGTATGAGCAGTTCATTCATTCCCGCCGGAGCTGATTTGTCCCAGGCGATATCTGTAAGAATAATTGAATCGCTTGATTGTGCAAAGGCGTTTTGGAGAATGAATAAATAGAGCGTGATCAAAAATGAAGCAAAATATTTTCTCATAACATTTTAATAACTTGATTGGAAAATTCTAAGTACGCAATTTACGGCTTTGTGTTGTCTGATAATATTTAAAGCTAATTTCTTTCAAGCCCTAATAAAAAATGGCTCATCAAGCGAGCCATTTTTTACAATTGTGATATAAAATTTTAGTGCTTTGGCATCTTGCTCATGTCCATATAAAGCATGTTCCATCTGTGCCCGTCCAAATCAGCGAAAGCGCAGCCATACATCCAGCCTTGATTTTCCGCGGGCTTGTGAAAAAGATTTCCGCCTGCCGCTTCTACTTTTTTTGCAAACTCATCCACTTCTTCTTGGCTTTCTGCGTCAATTGAAATCAATATTTCTGCATATTTGGTAGTGTCTGCAATATCAACTCCGGAAAAATTTTTGAACATGTGCTCTGCAAAAAGCATCACCACAATATTTTTCTGCCCGATTTTCAAAGCTGCATTAACACCATTGGTTTCATATTTTGAATCAAATGAAAAACCCAGCTTCGTGAAAAACTCTTTTGATTTATTCACATCTTTCACCGGAAGGTTGAGCCAAATTTCTTTTGTCATGGTAAATGATAGTATGTTTTAGATGATTATCTGATAACAAAAATAGCTTTTTAAAGACAGGGGAAAATGTGAATAAACGACATTGTTGGTGGCTGAATACGACAAACTGATTGTATAAATTTTGTCAGATAAATATTTATAGTGACAGTTGCTAATAACTTATTACCCACAGCAGGTTTGAATGACCTCATTAAGATCTGGAGTCAATTTTTGTATATATATTTTTAGCGGCTCGGTTAAGGTTCTCTTTTTGTTTTTGATTTTTATTATTTTACGACTAAAGCCAACGCTTGCTATAATTATCCTGAAATTTTTTGTTTTGTATTTATCAGGAAGCCAAAATTCAAAATGCCCATACGAGTCTGTGACTTTTGTGATTTTTTTATTGATGATAACCGATGCGCCGATTAATGGCAGTTGAGATGTTGAATCAATCACAGTTCCGCGAAGCATATATGCGACGGAATTATTTTGATATGAATCCTTGCTTTCCCTTCCTGCAAAATATTTATTTGTGTGAAGAGCAGAAATATTATGGGTAATATTATTAAACCCGAAAGATCTGACGCTCGTAATTAAAAGGAAAAACAAAATATGTGTTTTTTTAAGGTGCATTTTAAAAATTTGGAATTAGATCAATAGTAAGTTAAATATAAATTTAATAAGGGCATAAGCATTACATAAACAAGCGCCTTGATAGGGAAGGGTTACATGAACATGCCGTTAATAAACCACCGCTCAATTGTAGCACTTCTGATGAACGGATTGCGACGCAACAATGTTAAATCAGGGCTCTGATGCTGGTATCATAATAATTAATAATGAAGAGGGCATCCCGAATTTCGTATCGCTCATCTTAATATCCTGCGTAACCTCTTTCCACAATTTCACGTCAAATGGAAGAACGGTTTTTCTAATCCGAATAAAACAGTAAAATTTGTATCATTAAAACAACCAACATGAGAAAGTATTTATTGTTCGTGGCTGCTTTGCCAATTGTGCTGGGTTCATGCCGACATTTTATGGGGAGAAGAGTTCATGGCAATGGAAATATAAAAACGGAAGAGCATTCGGTTTCGGGTTTCACGAAGCTGCATGTTTCGAGCACTATTGATGTGTATGTTTCGCAAGGAGATTTTAAGCCCATCAAAATTGAAGGCGATGAAAATTTATTGTCTTATATCGAAATTGAGCAAAACGGGGATGAACTGGTGATCAAGAACAAAGAACATGTGAACCTTGAAAGCAATGGTGATTTGAAAATATATGTGACGGCTCCCGTGTTCAGGAAAATTGAAGTCTCCGGCGCGGGGAATATTGAAGGGCAAACCAAAATCACTGGCAGCGACGACCTGGAGCTGGGAATGAGCGGCGCGGGAAATATAAGAATGGAAGTGGACGTGCCGAAATTGTCTGCTGATGTTTCAGGTGTTGGTTCAATGTATTTAAAAGGGCAAACGAAAGATGTTGATATAACAATCAGTGGTGCAGGTAGCGCACACTGCTACGATTTGCTGGCAGAGAATACAAATGTTCAGTTGTCTGGTGTTGGCAGTGCTGAAGTGTACGCAAGTGTGAAAATTGATGCGCAGGCAAGTGGCGTTGGGAGCATTCATTATAAAGGCAATCCGACTAACGTGAACCAACATGTGAGTGGAGTGGGGAGTGTGGAGAAAGAGCAGTAGAAGAGTTTACAGTTTCCAGTTGGCAGTTTGCAACTGGTTCATGAAATATTAAATTAAAAATGAGATGTAGCATTTTGATGCCAACTGAAAACTGCTAACTGCAAACTACAGGTTCACGTATCGCACTCTAATCAAAATATCTCTGTTCCTTCCTTTATCATCGGTGCAGGAAATTTTTATCGGCCCTACTTCGGGAATGAAAAATTGTTTTGCTTTTGCATCGCAGGCTTTGTAAAATTTGTTATTGATATACCAATATACTTTGCTCACATCATTTCCGGTATGACAGGTTAACTGCAATGGTTCAGGATTTTTTTTGCTTATCAGATAGTCATTACCGTTAGATGGCGAAGTGACAACCGGAGCGCCGTCTTTAAAAATTTTTTCACAGTTGGGATTGTGTGGCGGAATTTTTTCATAGGCAATTTTATTCTCCTCAAAATATTGCTGCATTTCAGGCGTAACAATCTTATATAATTTTTTCTTATAGCCATTTTCTGGCACGCACATTTTGCAATAAGAAATCTTTTCATCTGCTGAAATAGCAATTTCCTGCATATTGTCGCATTTTTTTGCAGGAGAAATCATCGGAATAAAATAATCAGTAATAAGATTTGTGCAATGTTCATCGGGCAACATTCCAGTTTCAGAACAAACAATTCTGGTGTCGCAATCTTTAGGCTGTTTGAACCATTCTTCATCAGCATCATAATCAATCGTGTTGAAAATTTTGAATAATAATGGTGTTGCAATATTTGCGCCGCTCAATTCAGGAATGCCGAGCGCAGAAAAATTTCCAGTCCATACACCAACTGTGTAATGTTTATTATAGCCAATGCTCCATGCATCTCTGCGTCCGTAAGAGGTTCCGGTTTTCCATGCAATTTTTGGAAGATGAGCTGTGCTTTCCCAATTCAAAGGAAAATCAGGGCGGTTCACTTTTGATAATATTTCATCAATCATGAATGTTGATGCGGGCGACAGAATATTTATTTTTTTATGAGCAGTATCGTTTTGAGTGAACGATGGTTTGATATAAATTCCGTCATTGGCAAAAATGGAATACATGCCCGTGAGCTCTTCCAATGTTGCGCCGCAACCGCCAAGAATCATGGATAAACCAAGTTTGTTCTGGTCTTTTTTTATTTGCTGAAAATCGCAACGGGCAAGGATTTGAATCAGTTTGTCTTTGCCTAATGCTTTTAAACTTTTTACTGCAGGAATATTTAAAGAGTGTTCTAATGCAGATTCCATGGTTACATAGCCGTTAAACTTTTTATCATAATTCTCGGGCGCATAACCATCGTAGTTAACCGCCACATCAGTAATGACCATTTTTGGAGTTAACAATCCTTCGTCGATACAAAGCCCATATAGCAAAGGTTTTAACGTGCTTCCCGGCTGACGGATAGAAGCAGCGCCATTCACTTGTCCGCCGTCAATCGTATCTCTGAAATTTGCTGAGCCGATGTATGCAATTATTTTGTGCGTGTTATTATCAATCACTATCACGGCAGCATTCCGTATATTCTTTAACGTGAGTGAACGCGAATAATCCCGAACTAAGTTCTCGATTTTCAATTGCGTGTTAAGCTGAATATTTGTTTTGATAATAGCGCCACCTTGTTTTTTTAATTTATAAGAAAGCTGCGGAACAAAAGATGGAACGGTTCCTCTCGATGCAGTCAATGGTTCATTCAATGCATCTTCAATTTCTTTTTCAGTGAAGACTTTGTCTGCAGCAAATTTTTTCAGCCATTTATTTCTCTCAATAATAATCTGCTCATTGTTTTTTCCAATTACCAATGAAGAAGGACGATTTGGAATAATAGCAAGCGCAGTGATTTCTGCGAGTGATAAATGGTCTGGGTTTTTTTTGAAATATAATATGGATGCAGATTTCACTCCTTGAATATTGCTTCCATAAGGAACAAGGTTGAGATACATTTGCAGTATTTCATCTTTATTATATTTTGTTTCGAGTTGCAATGCACGGAACATTTCGATGAACTTGTTAATGTAAGTTCTTCGCTTTGGCTCAAGCGCTCTTGCTACCTGCATCGTGATGGTGGATGCGCCTGAAGTTCTTTTCATCTTGAAAATATTTTTGAAAAAAGATTTTGTGACGGCGAAAGGATTAATGCCAAAATGATGATAGAAATATTTGTCTTCTTTTTCAATGATTGTTTTGCGAAGCAGCGGAGAGATTTCATTCAGTTCTGTTTTCATTCTCCATTGCTGGTCTTTGGTAAGAAATGCATGAATCACCTCTCCTTTATTATCTGTGATAATGGTTGAGTATTCAATTTTATCTGACAGTGGAAAAATCCAATTGAGCAAGAAGAAAAAAAGAATGATGCTAACGATAGTGATTAGCGTTCTTTTGAAAAATGTTTTTATATGTTGTTTGGTGATGCGCATTTGATGCTCAAATGTAATGCTTCCTGAAACCCTTATCCCATCTATGTTTTATTGAATTAACAAATTCTTATCTCACATAATTTGCAAAACGATTTGCTGTTGATGTAATTTTCGTTTGCAAATCCCCTTAAACAATTTATGGATTCTTCAAGCCACCCTCCGTAGCTTTTCTCACACTAAATTCCCCTTTTATTATCTTGATGCAAGAGAATAATGTGGTTTTTTTATTCGCTTTTTGTATTTTAACACAGCTTTTCAAAACAACAAACATCACTCTTTCAATCTGGCCATTATATGCGTATCACAAAACGTTTATCTATCCCGATTGCTATCGGGATTATTTTTTTATCTGCTTGTAGCCGTAAAACAGTCAATTTAGATTATACCAATGCAAAAGATGAAGTGGAGCAATTGCAAAATCTTACTTTCAGATTCAGCAAAGCACTTGTGAAAGATTCATTATTGAATGAATGGGATTCTACAGAATATATTTCTTTTGAGCCAAAAATTCAGGGGCGTTTTCGCTGGGAACATCCTGATGAATTGGTTTTTTCTCCATCGCGACCACTACAGCCGGCGACTACTTTCAAAGCAAAATTCAGCAACGAGATTTTAGCGAATGTTAGATATACTGGAATTACAAATGCAGACAAAATCACTTTTCACACTGCTGACTTGAAATTGGAAAACATCAACGCGAGTTGGGTCGTTCAGGATGAAAGTAGTAGCACTGCTTTGCCGCAACTTGATTTGATGTTTAATTATCCGGTGAACCCGAATTCCCTGAAAGAAAAATTGCAGTTAGTTATTAATGGTCAGCCTGTGAATTTTAACCTGCAAACACTTTCAGCTTCCAATAAAATTTCTTTTCGTCTTTTGAACTTGAAAATGCAGGACGACGATTATGATGCAACTATTGATATTGATAAAGGTCTTGTTCCGGAAGGTGGCGTGAATGGAACACAGGAAAAGACAGAAACAAGATCTGTCATCTCATCGCCGTTCGTTTTGCATGTGAATGATGTTTCAACAAATGATGATGGCTCAGTGAAAGTGACAACGAGCCAACAGGTTGTTTCACCAAATATTTCTTCTTTTATAAAACTTTCACCTGCTGTAAAATTTACTGTAGAAACACAAGATGATGGATTCATTATCCGCAGCGACCATTTTGATGTTTCAAAAACTTATGAGCTCGCTATTGCGAAAGGTTTGCGCGGTAGGATTGGCGGTGTTTTGAAAGAAGAGTACAATGGAAATATTGCATTTGGTCAGTTGGAGCCTTCAGTAAGTTTTGCAAATAGCAAGAGCGTTTATCTTTCTCAGAAAGGAGAAAAAAATATTGAAGTGAAAATTACCAATGTTGAAAAATTGAAATTAGTCGTATCGAAAATTTATGAAAATAATTTGCTTGCGGCACAGCGCAGTGGTTATTATCCGCGTGAAACGAACAACGATAACAGCGGTGAAGAATATGATGATTACAGTAGCGATGCAACAGTCGGTGATGTCATTTTTCAGCAGGAAATTGAATCCCGCACATTGCCAAAATTTGGTAACAGCAGATTATTGCATTTTAATATTGATGATAAAGTGCCGGACTTCAAAGGCATTTACCATATCATGATTCGTTCTACAAAAGATAATTGGGTTCGTGATAGCCGGTTTATTTCTTTATCCGATATTGGTCTTGTTGCCAAAGAAGGTCAGGAAAAAATTTTAGTGTTTGCAAATTCTATTAAAACAGCAAGTGCCATTCAAGGCGTGAATGTGATTGCTTATGGAGCGAATAATCAGATGCTCGGAACTGGTTCAACAAGTGCGGATGGCGTTGCTGAGATTGCATATTCGCGAAAAGAGTTTGCAGGTTTTAAGCCTGCGATGATTATTGCAAAAACAGCGGACGATTTCAATTATCTTCCTTTCAATTCAACAAAAGTAAATACCTCAAGATTTGAGCTTGGCGGCAAACACATTAACAGCACAGGTTTGGACGCATTCATTTATGAAGAAAGAGATATTTACAGACCTGGCGAAAAAATAAATTTCTCGGTGATTGTGCGCGACAAGCAATGGAAGTCGCCTGGCGAGATTCCTGTCAAGATGAAATTTTTATTGCCAAACGGAAAAGAATTAAAAACATTCAGGAAAAATCTGAACGAACAAGGTTCGCTGGAAGGTAATATTGACATTGCAATGTCTGCCATCACGGGAAGTTATTCGCTGGAAGTGTATACATCGAATGATGTGTTGTTGGCAACGCAGCCATTCCGCATTGAAGAATTTGTTCCGGATAGAATTAAAGTAACTGCGAAATTGGATAAACCTTTTTTAGAACCGGGCGATGCTTCGCAATTGAATATTCAGGCGGTGAATTTTTTTGGGCCGCCTGCTGCGAATAGAAATTATGAGTGTGAAATACAAGTCAAACAAAAATATTTCAGCTCGAAAAAATATTATAACTATGAGTTCAGCATTGCTAATCCAAGCGCCACTTTTGATAAAGTAGTTCGTGAAGGAAAAACAAATGATAATGGTGAAGCTGTTGAAAAATATGATGTGATGTCGTCATATAAAAATAATGGATTGCTTCAGGCAAGTTTTTATGCAACTGTTTTTGATGAAACAGGAAGACCGGTAAGCAAGACCACATCCGTAGATATTTTCACACAAAAAACTTTTTTCGGGATTGCAGGCGATGGCTTTTATTGGTATGCTTTAAACAAGCCTGTTGAATTCGGTTTGATAGCATTGGATAAAGATGAAAAATTATTGAGCGGTGCTCAGGCAAATGTTGAAGTGGTGAAACATGAATACAGGACCGTGCTCACCAAAAGCGGAAGCTATTTTCGTTATGAATCCCAGGAAGAAGATAAGCTGATGGATTCAAAAGATGTTTCAATTAGTGGTGAAAGCACCAAATTTTCTTTTGTCCCTAAAACCCCTGGCAATTATGAATTACGTGTATACATTCCCGGTAGTAACAGCTACGTGAGCAAGAGTTTTTACAGCTATGGTTATTGGGGCGGAGACAATTCTTCTTTCGAAGTGAATAACGAAGGCAATATTGATATTTCAACTGATAAAGAATCTTATTTTTCAGGTGACCATGTGAAAGCCTTGTTTAAAGCGCCTTTCAGCGGAAGGATGTTGGTGACGATGGAGACTGATAAAGTGAATTATTATCAATATGTGGATGTGCCGTCTGATAAAAGAACTGCTTCAATTGATTTGCCTGTGACAGCAGAAGATGTTCCTAACGTTTATATAACAGCCACATTAATAAAGCCGCATGATGTTTCTGATATCCCTTTAACAGTTGCGCATGGCTATGAAAGCGTGAAGGTGGAAGAAAAAGGAAGAAAAGTTCCGGTTGAAATTGTGGCGCAAAAATCTGTTCGCTCAAGAACACATCAAAAAATTACGGTCAAAGCAGATGCAAACAGCATGGTGACATTAGCCGCTGTTGATAATGGCGTATTGCAGGTTTCGGATTTTGCAACGCCAGACCCTTACAATCATTTTTATGCAAAGCGTGCGCTTGAAGTGAATGGCTACGATTTATATCCGTTGTTGTTTCCTGAAATAAAAGCGAGATTAAGCAGCACCGGCGGTGACATGGAAAGCGATATGAAGAAACGCGTGAATCCCATGCCTGCCAAGCGTTTCAAGATTATGTCTTATTGGAGTGGCATGAAACAAACCAACAGTAGCGGTGAAGCAGAATTTGAATTTGATATCCCGCAATTCTCCGGTGAGATAAGATTGATGGCTGTCAGCTATAAAAATCAAAGCTTTGGTTCTAAAGATGAAAAGATGACAGTTGCGGACCCGATTGTTTTGAGCACGGCATTACCGCGTTTCTTAAGCCCGAAAGATACAGTGACAGTTCCTGTAACGGTTACAAACACGACTTCGAAAAACGCAACTGCGAATGCGACTTTGAAAGTTACTGGTGCTGTTCAGGTTGTTGGAGAAACACAACAAACTGTTCAGCTTTCGCCGAACAGTGAAAAGCGGTTGTCCTTCACCGTTATTGGTCAACCTGTAATAGGAACAGGAAAAGTAACGGTTGAAGTCAACAGCATGGGAGAGAAGTTTGTGGATGAAACCGACATTAGTGTTCGTCCGACTGCTTCTTTGCAAAAAACAAATAGCAGTGGCTCCATTAATGGTGGCAGTTCACAAACTATCAATATCGGAACGAGCGATTATATTCCTTCAAGCGTCGATTATAAATTAGTCGTGAGCCGTTCGCCTGCCATGGAAAATGCAAAATATCTTTCGCAGCTTATTCAATATCCTTATGGCTGCACAGAGCAGACTGTTTCTACGGCATTCCCGCAATTGTATTATGGTGATCTTGCTGATTTGTTGCACATGAACAAAGCATATAAAGCGAGTGCGAATTATAATATTCAGGAAGCTATCAAAAAAATAAAAATGCGCCAGTTGTATAATGGAGCGGTTACCCTTTGGGATGGCGAGGACAATGAAAACTGGTGGGCGACTATTTATGCAGCGCATTTTTTATGGGAAGCAAAAAAATCAGGTTTCGATGTTGATAAGAGCTTGCTCGAAACCATGCTGAGCTATATTAACAACCGGTTGAAGAAAAAGGAAACGATAACGTATTACTATAACCGAAATCAGAATAAAAAAATTGCACCGAAAGAAGTCGCTTACGGATTGTATGTGCTTGCGTTGGCAGGCAAGCCGAATGTGAGCGCCATGAATTATTATAAATCAAATCCGCAATGGCTGAGCCTTGATTGTAAATATTTATTATCTGCTGCTTATGCATTATCGGGTGATAAAAATAGTTTCAAACAATTTTTGCCAACGCAGTTTGCGGGAGAAGAATCTGTGGCGCAAACAGGCGGAAGTTTCTATTCCGATATTCGTGATGAAGCGATTGCATTGAATGTGCTGATTGATGCCGACCCATCCAATCAACAAATTCCGTTGATGGCAAAACATGTTTCTGAAAAATTAAATCATCGCTATTGGTGGAGCACGCAGGAACTTGCTTTCAGTTTTATTGCGCTCGGAAAAATAAATCGAGAAGCATTGAAATCTGATGTGACTGCCGACATTAAAGTGAATGGAAAATCAGTGGCGAATATGAATGGCAATAATGTAAAACTCACGAGCCAGCAATTGAAAGGAACAAATATTGAAATTGCAACGAAAGGCAATGGCAAACTTTATTATTATTGGGAAGCGGAAGGCATCAGTTCCACCGGCGCATATAAAGAAGAAGACAGTTACCTGAAAGTGCGCAAGCGTTTTTACGACAGATATGGAAGAGTGATTTCAGGAAATACATTCAAGCAAAATGATTTGGTGATTATACAAATCACGCTCGATAAATCTTACAGCGGCGATGTCGATAATATTGTGATTACAGATATGCTTCCCGCGGGTTTTGAAATTGAAAACCCGCGCACCAAAGAAATTCCCGGCATGGAGTGGATTAAAGATTCAAATTCGCCAACGGCAATGGATGTACGTGATGACAGGATTAATTTATTTGTGAATGCTTACGATAATAAGCAGGTGTATTATTATGCAGTTCGCGCAGTGTCACCCGGCATTTATAAAATGGGACCAGTTAGCGCAGATGCGATGTACAATGGAGAATATCATTCTTATAATGGAGCGGGAGTGATTAAAGTCACGCAGTAACTTATGAACTGTGCCACGGTTCCAAATCGTGGTACAGTTGTTTCATAATGTTACCAGCATCAGTAACTCAGATTGAACATTCTTGCGATGCTCAATTCATCAGTTGTGCTACTCTTGAGCTGTGGCTTATAACTGGAAGTTTAATAATATTTGCTTGTAAAAAGGCAATTAAATTTATCAATCTTGTGAAATTTGCAAATTCATTCAATTGGGCGTAATTTTTATTATCATTTATAGTCATGGATAACAAAGAGCAAATAATTAAGGCTTTTAAAATGTTAACAGAACTAAGAGTTAGGATTGAAAACATTCAAAAAAAGTATGTGTCAATGGACATAGAGCTAACTGAACAGAGCAACAATTCAGAGATATCATCTTATGTAGAATTATATGAAGATGTCAAAAATGAAATTAATGAAATAAGCGATGAGCTTACGAATAACTATAAAAAAATTATTAGTGAAATATAACACTGAAATAATAGAATTATGTAGCCAGTTAATAATATTAAAAAATATTACTGATGAGCTAGACTCCTTCTATACAAATAAGCTATTTGAACCATCTTCAAGTATAATCTTTACAGATGAACACGATTCGACAATCTCAGCTTCTGAGATTGAGCGTTTGAAGCTTTTTTGGGATAGTACAACATTACAACTCGACTCGATTTTTTATAGAATATCTTCTTATTATCATGACGAAATTGAAAGAATAATTAAATATCCATTTCTAACAAAAGCTCAATTTTTAGCATTATTGGATAAGCGAGAAATGGAAAAAGATAAAGAAGAAGATAGTGAGATGGAAAATTGGAGTAATGAAGGGCGTGAGGATTTTTATGAAGGCTTTGATGAAACTTATTTAGGAATAGATTGAATAGATGCCTGATTATGCACGCATGACGCTAGCTTCTGATTAATTTCTTAAATTTGGTATAACCTCCGCATGCAGGAATCTTTAATATTAATTATTTAGTAACTAAACGACCTGTATAGCTTTCAAAACCAGACAGGTCTCTAAAAGGTAAATCGCTGATGAATCTGTGCCACGGTTTCGAACTGTGGCACAGATATTAACTAACATATTCTTCCACCACCTGTCTGAATTCTTCTTCCTTAAAAGGCTTCACTAATATTTTGTTGATGCCGGCTTTGTAGTATGAATCAAAATCATCGTTCAGGATTGTTGCAGTGAGCGCAACGATTTTTACTTTTGATTTAGAGCCAGTTCCTTTTCTTATTTGCTCAGCTAACTGAACGCCGGTTAGTTTTGGGATATTGATGTCCGTTAGTATCAGGCTGTAATTATTTTTTGCTTGTAATTGTAAAGCCATTTCTCCATCAGTGGCAACATCAAACGGATATCCCATTCTTTCCAGCAAAAGCGAAATGAGCATAATGTTCAGTTCATTATCTTCCACCACCAAAATATTTTTTCCTGATTTTTGCGTTGCTGAAACAGGTGGAGCAACTTCAGGAGTAACAGCAGATTTCACTGCATCAGCGCTCGCAATTTCATAAGGAATTTTTACAGTGAACACAGAACCTTTGCCCGGCTCGCTTTCTACAGTCACCGAACCGTTTTGTAATTCAGCCAACATTTTGCTGATGGGCAAGCCCAATCCTGTTCCTTTTACGGCTCTCGTGAATTGATTATTTTTTGAATTCGTTACCTGCGCAAACTCCTGGAAGATCATATTCAATTGCGAAGGTAAAATGCCTATGCCGCTGTCTTTCACGCCAACTACTGCAACAATATTTTTATCGTTTATTTTTTTTGTCAAGGCATTGATATCAATGCTTCCTTTATCGGTAAATTTTACAGCATTGCTAATGAGGTTGTATAAAATCTGTTTAAAGCGATAGGCATCACCGTTAACAGTAAGTTTTTCATCAAAAGCTGTATTGGTATTTAGTGCAATTCCTTTTTTCTCTGCCTCAAGGCTGAATGCAAATGCTACTTCATCAATGGCATTCTTTAAACTGAATGGCTGTTTGGTGAGTGTTAATTTCCCGGCATCTAATTTTGAAAAATCAAGAATGTCATTAACTGTATTGAGCAAATGGTTGGATGAAACTTTTATCGCATCCAGAAATTTCCCGTTCTGTTCATTCTGTTCTTTATTGGCAATCTGTTCTGTGAAACCCATGATAGCTGTAAGCGGAGAGCGAATCTCGTGGCTCATGTTGCTCAGGAACCTTCCTTTCAGTACGGCTAATTTTTCTGCGCTTGATTTTGCTTCAATAATTGCTTCTTCATATTTATTGGTTCTGTAAATATTATACACAAGCAACCCAATCAACACTAGAATACTTAGCAGCGAGAAAAAAGTGATTCGCGAAATTGCTTTGCGAGCATCATCGGCTTTTGCTAATGTTTCCTGTCTTTTTTGTTTATCAGCGTCTTCTCTTTTTGAAAGCAGTTCATTTATTTTTGAATCAATTTCAGACATGATGTTGAGATTTGATTCAGCTAACCCCAACTCTTTTGAAGTCAATTGTTGGCGCACTAACATTTTTTTATTGACTGATTTCTGATAATAATTTCTCACCTGCGAAGAAATGCTGTTGAGCGCAGAATCGCTTTCGTGCTGAACACTGTCGAGATATCTTTTTTCTTCCGGGCTGCCTTTGATAAATTGACTTTGCAGTTGTGAACCGTCTTTTCCCGAAAAGAGATAACCGATTTTTTGAAAGAAATTCATTTTCTTTCTTTGTGCAAGCAACTTTAAAGTATCAGTTGAATTGTATATAAAATTTTTAAAAAAAGATTTGTTCATGCGCTCAAGCTGAACAGGGCTGTTGAGTGTGACAATGGTGAATGTATGGTCTGTGCCATTGTTCACAGAATCGGAAAGGTTCCTCAATCGCTTGATGGCATCATACATAATCATTTTGTAATTCACATCATGCTCAATCTTTTTTGAGAAGTTTGAATCATAATCATTCAGCTTGTTGCAATCTTCAATCGCACTATTGATATCATTCAGAAATAGCGATTTTGTATTGTTATCCGGTGCGTTGATATAAATTCGATAATGATTTTCTGCAGTCATCAATTCTTCATTGCACTTGCGCAAAAGAATAATGCTGCTGTCTTCTTTCGACAAATCACTCACCGAATCGCTGAGCGTCGAAATGTTTCTCAAGTTCAGGTAGCTAAGAAAGAAAATAGTGAACAGCACCACAAGGCACATAATGATAACGATAAGGCTGGAGCGGGATAAGCGGAGATTTCTCTTAAACATTGCTATTGATTAATGACAAACAAGGAACGAAGCATTTTAGTTTAAGAAAGGGCCGGAAACAAGCGGCGGCAAAAGTAATATCTTTCCCCGAAACTTTATCATTCGGAGATTACGCACTAAACTATTTACTTGTTAAAAAATTTCGCGGGGTTTTACTCAATTTTATTAATCCTGTCGAACATTGCTTTGAAGCAATCCCATGGTGTGTTCGAGGGAGGTGTGGCATTCTTCTGGCTGTCGTAGTATCCTTTAAAAAATGCATCTGTTCGAATCCATGTTGTTTCCATCACGCCCAAAAACCTGTCTCTCATTTCAGGCGTAGATTCTTTTCTGAATATTACCATATCATTCACCTGAGAAACAGCAACTGATGGGTCTCTCCACGGACACGTAATCACCTTCAATCCTTTCATTGAAAAATAAGGAGCGGTCTTGTCTGCGCGTTCATAATGCCAATCGCAAATCACCACATCTTTCGGTATCATATCAACTGCTCTATAAGTATTATTAAAGCTTGCTTCCCACATGCCAAGCCCCGTTGTTTTTCCATCAATAAGCCTGTCGCCCCAAATCCAAAGTGTTCTGCTTTTTTGTGCAAGATGATTGCGAAGCGTTGTCACTTCACCTGCAAACAATTCTGCTTTATCTCTTCCTGCACATCGTTCACATTTATCATCGCCAATAAAAAAAACTTCATCCATGCCGCCATGAAAAATATCTGATTCAAAAGCATCACAAATTTCATCAATCACATCAAACAAAACTTTATGCAGGTCGGGATGAAGCGGGCAATAACTTTTGCAATACAGATTATCTGTGTTGGGCCATTCATATTTCGCGGGCATTTTTATATAAGGCGTTTCATCAAACTGCGGATAGACTTGCAGCAGTTTCCCTGTTCTGTTAGCCCATGACTGATGACCTAATAAATTGATATGTGGAATGGCGCGGATATTATTTTTTTTGCAGGCTTCCACTATTTTTTTTACATCGGCTTTTGAAAGCGCAAAACTATCTGTGAGCTCAGAACGCTTTTCAAATTGATAATGATAATCTATGAGCACTAATAATGTATTCACATTTCTTGGAGCAAGTTCTTTATTGATAAACCTAACAAAGGAATCAAGACCGGAAGGTCGTGGCGCATTGATGGCGAACCCGCGGACGGGGAGAAGGCTATCCAAATTTTTTTGTGCAGGTAAATTCATAAAGAATAAGATTGATAATATTGAAAACAGAAAAAATTTCTTCTTTGTCATTTGGAGTTAGTTATGATGGTTAAATCGATTCTGAAAATTAAGGATAAGAAATGAAAGATGGGTTTTGAGTGCAAGACAACGGATGCGAGATGCGGGATTCGGGATGGTTTGTTCATATCCCGCATCCCGTATCTCGCATCTGATCTACTCAACAGCTAACCAGGCTCTTTGCGATCGTTGCGTGAAACCATATAAAATAAGAAAGGCACTCTGTTTCAGAATGCCTTTCTTAAAAATGTATAATCAAATATTATTTTGCTAATGCATTTGTTCTTTTAGCGAGCTTGCTTTTCAGGTTAGCAGCTTTGTTCTTGTGGATAATGCCGCGTTTTGCAAGCTTATCGATCTGAGATGCAACGTCAGGCATTTTTTCGCCTGCTTCTTTCTTTCCTTTGATTTCTTTGAAATCACGGATGGCATTACGGGTTGTTTTTCCGTAATACTTATTGCGCTCTCTGCGCTTTGTAGCCTGTCTCACATCTTTCTTCGTTGCTTTATGATTTGCCATGTATCCTGAATTTTTGGACGGCAAAGGTATGTTCAGGCATTGTAAATTCCAAATTTTGAACAAAGTGATTTTCGGGGTGTTTTTTATCAGGGTTAATCAGAAGTCCGATGCCTAATGAAAGAAATCATTTCTCACAAAAACGATTGCGTTCTGCTTTCCTGAAAACAAGTTCCTTCCGAATGAAATAAATACTGAAAATCAGTGTTAATTGCGTGATAATAGCATTTTATAACAATGAATTTTAACCGATATTTGTATCCCTGTTAAAGATTTTGCCATGAAAGATTTTCAATATATTACCAATTCCTCGCCCGCTTACATAGAAAGCCTGTATCTGGATTTTGTAAAAAATCCTGAAACTGTTGACCCTGATTTCAGGAAATTTTTTGAAGGCTTCGATTTTGCCATCACACAAGGCAGGAACGGAGCCAATAGAACTGCAGCAGCCCCAACAAACGGAACGATTACTGCAACCAACGGAACTGTTGTTGTTGAGCCTTCCAAAGAAACGGTTTATAAAACCACCGATGGGGTTGACTGGAAAAAAGAATTGGGCGCTTACAGACTGATTCTTGGCTATCGCAATAAAGGTCATTTGCTCGCGACTACCAACCCCATCCGCAAGCGCAAGGACAGAGGCGCCAATCTTGAGCTTTCTTTTTTCGGGTTCTCTGAAGAAGATATGGACAAGAATTTTTTTGCAGGGAACCTGATTGGTCTTGGCACAACAACCTTGCGGAAAATTTTAGAACACCTGAAAAAATGTTATGCGAGCAATGTTGGTATCGAATTTAAATATATCAGCGACCAGGTGAAGATTGACTGGCTGACAAATGAAGTTGAAAAGAAATTTATCAACCCCTTGCCGCTGGAAAAGAAAAAAAGAATTCTTGAAAAGCTGAATGAAGGAGTCATGTTCGAAAAATTCCTTCACACAAAATATATCGGGCAGAAAAGATTTTCATTGGAAGGTGGTGAAACAACTATTGCCGCGCTTGATACAATTATTAATACTGCTGCAGACCACGATGTTCATGAAGTGGTTATTGGTATGGCGCATCGTGGAAGGCTGAATATTCTTGCCAACATCATGGGCAAAACCTATGAACAAATATTCAGTGAATTTGAAGGAACAGCAAAGCTCGATCAAACGATGGGAAGCGGCGATGTGAAATATCACATGGGTTATGGAAGTGAATTGAAAACACCTTCTGATAAAACGATTCATTTAAAATTAATGCCTAACCCTTCGCATCTTGAAGCGGTTGACCCTGTTGTTGAAGGTTTTTCCCGTGCGAAAGCTGATGTGATGTACAATAGTGATTACGATAAAATCCTTCCGATATTAATCCATGGTGATGCATCTGTTGCGGGTCAGGGAATTGTGTATGAAGTGATTCAGATGAGCGAACTCGATGGATATCTGACAGGTGGCACCATTCATTTTGTAATTAATAATCAGATTGGTTTCACAACAGATTTTGAAGATGCGAGAAGCTCTGATTATTGCACATCGCTTGCTGGTGCTATTCATGCGCCGGTATTGCATGTTAATGGCGACGATCCCGAAGCAGTTGTGAAATGTTCTGATATTGCTACTCGTTTCAGGCAGGAATTCAATTGCGATGTTTTTATTGATATGGTTTGTTATCGCCGTCACGGCCACAATGAAGGCGATGACCCTAAATTCACCCAGCCATATTTATATGCTTTGATTGATAAGCATCCGAACCCGCGTGAAGTGTACACACAGCAATTGATTGAAAACGGCGAAGCAGATGCACAGGCACTTGCAAAAGATATGGAGAAAAAATTCTGGGGCGATTTGCAGGAGCGCTTAGACGAAGTGAAGCAAAAGCCTTTGCCTTACTCTTATCAGCAACCTGAATTGTGGTGGAAGAAATTACGCCGCGCAACATTAGAAGATTTCAATCAATCACCTGTTACTGCTATCAGCGAAAATGATTTCAAAAAAATATTCGATGCATTGATGAAATGGCCTGATAATTTCAAGCCGTTGAAAAAAGTGGAGAAAATTCTTCAGGATAAAATAAAATTATTTAACGAAGAACAAAAAGTGGATTGGGCAACAGGTGAGTTGCTTGCATACGGAAGCCTGATTTTAAACGGCAATGATGTCCGCATGAGCGGGCAGGATGTGCAGCGTGGAACTTTCTCTCACAGACATGCTGTGCTGCGCGATGAGAACAATGATACTGAATATAACCGATTAAGCAGAGTGCCTGATGCGAAAGGGCAGTTCATGATTTATAATTCATTTCTGAGCGAATATGGTGTGCTCGGTTTCGAGTATGGATATGCGTTAGCAAATCCGAATGCATTGGTTTTGTGGGAAGCACAGTTTGGAGATTTTGCCAACGGCGCACAAACAATGATTGACCAGTTCATTGCTGCCGGTGAACAAAAATGGCAGCGCATGAACGGTCTTGTTTTATTATTGCCACATGGATATGAAGGACAAGGTCCGGAACATAGCAGCGCCAGAATGGAACGCTTTCTTCAGATGTGCGCAGAATTGAATATTGTGGTGACCAATATCACAACATCAGCAAATCTTTTCCATGCATTCAGGAGACAGATGGCATGGCCTTTCCGCAAACCACTGATCAATTTTTCGCCGAAAGCAAATTTGCGCTTGCCGGCAAGCTATTCGAAGATGGAAGAATTCACGAATGGCTCATTCAAAGAAGTGATTGATGATTCTTTTGTGAGCGATGTTGATCCGACTGAAATCAAAAAAGTTTTATTCTGCACTGGCAAAATTTACTTTGAATTGGCAGAACGCCAGCAGAAAGAAAACAGGAAAGATGTTGCTATCGTTCGCCTTGAACAATTGTATCCTTTGCCTTATGTGCAATTGGAAGCATTGAATAATAAATATAGCAACGCAACATGGTTCTGGGTTCAGGAAGAGCCACTGAATATGGGTGCAGCTTCGTTCTTGCAAATGAATCTGAAGAGCATTAATTATGGTTTCATCAGCCGTCACCCAAGCGCCGCAACAGCAACCGGATATAATAAAGTTCATAAACAGGAGCAGGAAGAAATTATTGAAACAGCTTTTTCGATTTGATAATTTATTAATGTGCGGATTTGCGAATTGCGAGATACAAAAATCGAAAAGTGATCTCGAAGTGAAGAACTGGAAACTGTCAACTGAAAATTGCAAACTAACAGTCATCTATAACCGAACTAGACACATCGTACATCTAACATCATAAATCGTACATAAAAATGATTGATATCAAAGTGCCTACAATTGGCGAGTCTATCAGTGAAGTGACATTAATAAAATGGGTGAAGAAAGAAGGAGAATATGTGAATCGTGATGAAGTGATTGCAGAACTGGAAAGTGAAAAAGCTACTTTTGAAGTGAATGCTGAAAAGGCGGGTATCCTCAAAACTTTGGGCAAAGAAGGAGACACATTAAAGATTGGAGATGTGGTGGCACAGATTGATGAAACTGCTGCAAAGCCAGAAGGCAAAGCACAAGATACAAGCACCAAGGTGCAAGAAACTGCCAAAAAAGAAGAAGCAAAACCTAAGGAACAAATCGCTCAAGCAACTTCTTCGCATGACTCAGGCATAAAAGCAACACCTGTTGCTTCGGCTATTATTTCTGATAAAAAAATTGATACATCCACTATCACTCCGTCAGGTTCTAATGGCAAAATATTAAAGCATGATGTACTTGAAGCTTTGAGTAATCCGGGAAGAGCAGTGGGTCAACCAATGTTCAGCCGCGATGCGAAAAAAGAAAAGATGAGCAATCTTCGCAAAACGGTTTCGAGAAGATTGGTGGAAGCGAAGAACACGACTGCGATGCTCACTACTTTTAATGAAGTGGACATGAGTCATATCATGGCATTGCGCACTCAATATAAAGACAAATTCAAAGAGAAGCACGGCGTGAACCTGGGATTCATGAGCTTCTTCACGAAAGCATGTTGTTATGCTTTGCAGGAATGGCCGGCTGTGAATGCATACATTGATGGAGATGAAATTGTGTATCACAATTATTGTGACATATCCATTGCCGTTAGTGCGCCAAAAGGTTTGGTTGTTCCGGTCATTAGAAATGCTGAAAGCCTGAGCATGGCTGATATTGAAAAAACAGTTGTTGCTCTTGCAACCAAAGCCAGAGATAATAAATTGAGCATGGAAGAAATGCAGGGGGGAACTTTCACGATCACTAATGGCGGTGTATTTGGTTCATTAATGAGCACACCGATTATTAATATTCCTCAATCTGCTATTCTTGGAATGCACAAGATTGAAGAAAGACCGATTGCATTAAATGGACAAGTTGTTATTCGCCCGATGATGTACCTTGCTGTGAGCTATGATCACCGCATTATTGACGGTCGAGAATCAGTAAGTTTTTTAGTAAGAATAAAAGAATTGCTTGAAAACCCGGCTCAGCTTTTGTTTGGCAAAGATCCCGTGAAAGCATTGCTGGAATTATAATAGTCACTTATATATTTTGGGTATATTACTTTGCGTTTTATTTTATAATTGATGACCATTAAAATCAATCTCATGAAAACTTTCTTCAGAATTTTTCTTCCTTCTTTGATTTTATTTGCTGCATGTAAAAAAGATAGCAGCTCTGGCGGTCAGCAGTCCGGCACAACACTTACGCGTATTGTTGAGGGCACAGATCCTAATCTTGCTAACGATACTGTTTATCTTATTTCTTACAATTCAGGAAGAATAAGTTCGGTGCTCGACAGCCTTTATCAGGATAGCCTTGTGGCAACTTATGATGCATCAGGCCGCCTGACAGAAGTTGATGATATCGGTCCTTATTCTTTAGGCAGCGCAACATTTTCTTACGATGCTAACGGATTGCTCACACAAATCTTGAGCAATGTTGCAGGTTCAACAGACAAGTTTGTTTTTGAATATACCAATGGTGTGCTTTCAAAGAAAAGTGATTACACAGATGCTGGTGGCGGGTCTTTTCAATTATGGAATTATGATGTATATACTTTTAACAACGGAGACATCACAGATATGAAAGAGTATAATTCTGCAGGTGCTCTGACTTTTGAAGCAACTTATTCATACGGTTCCCAGGCAAACCCATTCAAAAACCTCAGCCTGTTCAACTTTGGCAATAGATTGGGAACGGATGATATCATTAATTTTGACACTTACTTCAATAAAGATATCAGGACTGGTTTTTCTATTAGCGGATTGAACTCAACATCAACCAACACATTCAACAGCCGGCAAAAGCCCACTAAAATAGTTTTCAATGACCAGCTTAACCAATGGTTGTTGACATGGCAGTTTTTTTATCAATAAAATTGAGCTAAATATTTTTTATGACTGTCTTAAATGGCACTCATTTTTATTTAAAAAATGATGGGCTGCGAGATTATAACACTTTTCTCATTTGTTTATTTTTTATCTGGTAATGCATTTAGCAAGGCCATGGTTGCCCAGCTTGAAGCGGCAGCAGAAATGAATTGATTTTCGTCGTAGGGCGGAAAATCGCTGTTGACAAAAGGTTGCAAAGGATAAGCTCTTGTTGCAACTATCCAGGCTCCCTCTTGATCTTGTGTTTTTAATAAATAAGCTAATCCTTTTTGATAAGCTGCGTCATCAATTTTTATCATCCCACTTTCGTATAAAGCGTAAAGAGACTGGCCTGTGGCGTATGCATCACTTTTCATAGTAGGCATCTGCGACCAGCTACCATCGGCATTCTGTAATGACGTAAGCTTTTTGGAAATTTTTATTTTTTCCTCATTGCTACTACCGCACCAATGCATACCTAGCAACTGAAAAACAAGTTCCTGTTGTTGATCTGTTTGCAATTTTTCAAACCACATCTTTGACTTGGCTATCATTTCATTCACATGGGTTTTTTTTGCCGGAGATGCATATAACTGTATTGCGCGAATTGACATTGCGGCTAAATGTGCTTCACCAGTTTCCAAAGGAGGCCGTCCGGATTCTGTAAGAAACCCACCATCTGGCCTGGCCTGGCTGATTAAATAATCAACAGTTATATCGGTTGAAAAACTTGGCTCATATTTTTCAGCATTCAGGCCTAATAGGATATAAGGAACAATAAAATTAGCGGTTACAGTAAAATCATTCATCAAATTCGGATTGTTAAAATCAGTCAAAGTCCTTTCCATTGCTTTTATTCGATGTGTTGTAAAAGAATCTAAAATAGTAATGCCTTTCTGTTTGGCTATTTCGGTAGCCATCGAAGTCAATGTATTATGGTGGCAGGATGCGCACTTAAAAAGGTTTCTGTTTGTGAAAACATAACTGCTTTTTTGCAAAAGCATAAGACTTTTGGAGGTAGACTTTTCTATATCTGAAATATTTACCTGTTCAGGCTTATGCGACCAACTCATTAGAAAAGTCGAGAAGACAACTGTTGCAGCAATAAGTCCCACCATGAAATAAATCTTGCTTTTCATATAATTTTTTTTAAGGTAGCTTAATGGACGCATATTTTTTTAAGAGCTCAACGGATTTTGTGTTTCCTTTTTTCTGAGCTAAGGTCAATGCATCCGTGCCATCAGATGTTTTCACAGATACAGACGCCCCATGATTGATCAGAGCTTGTGTTAATTCCGGATCATCTATTTCAGATTGCTGAAGCAACATCAGAGCTGTATACCCCTTGCTATTTTTAATATTAGGATCGGCACCATGATCTAACAAATAAAAAAAAGAAGGCTTGTCATAATTTAGCGCAGCAAACATTAATGGCGTAATACCATTATAAGATGTAAAAAAAGAAGATTTGAATCTTACATTTACATCAGCACCATTTTCAACAAGAATTTTTACAGCGGCAGAACTGCGCAAAGCTAGTGCCGCATTAATTGGATAATCACCAGATGCAATGGTGCTGTTTACATTGAGGCCGCATTTTATAAGCATGCTGATGATTGCAACATCTCCTGCCGAAGCAGCATTGTAAAGCAGGAAATTATCCGGCGCACTTTTCTTGGGATCCGCACCTTTCTCTATTAATAAATGAAAAATTTTTTCTGTTCCGGGTGTAAGCGCAAGTTTTACTAAGATTCCATATCCCTCTACAGTGTGGTGCACATCTGCACCATGAGCCAATAATAAAAGTGTTTTATCAAAATCGGGAACTGCAAGCCAAAGAGCGCTCACTCCTTCCTTAGTCGTATCATTTATATGAGCTCCATGATCTATCAATATTCTCATTTGTTCTGTTGACCCACTCATTGTGGCGGCCATTAACGCCGAATAACCATTGAGTGAATCATTTGCGCTTGCGCCTTTGCCAAGCTCGGCATTTAGCGCCTCAGCATTTCCAGACCTGATTGCCTGAAAAAGAAATTTGGTTCTGCTATTTTCTTTTAACATTGACTGTTGAGCAAAGGCATTATTATAAAATATTAATACGGTAATGAATTGTAAAACAGCATGAGCCTTTTTTATTTTAAGCGAAAAAGAATTGTTTGATAAAAATTGATAATAAATCATAGCGAGCAGTAGTTTAAGAGAAAAGAAATTTTTTTACTGATTCGAGTTGCTCTATTTATTCAGAAATACAGGAGAAGGTCTTAATTCTATTTTTAAGCTTGAACAGTTAAGCTGGTCTAAAGTTACTTTAAAAGCATGAGGGAAGAGAAGTTTTTTAAACTCAAAAATTGAAATGCATAATATTGCAGTATCATGAAGCATTTCTCGCACATCAATTCTGCAACTGAAATTCTACAGGAATATAGTGGCAAAGAACCTTTTTCTCACTTCATAAAAAATTTCTTCAAACAAAATAAAAAATTCGGTTCAACGGACAGAAAAACGATCAGTCATCTCTGCTATTGTTATTTCCGGCTTGGGTATGCATTAAAAAATATTTCTTTGGAAGAAAAAATTTTGACCGGTATTTTTTTATGTAATCAAAGCAATCATGAATTACTAAATCATTTTAAACCGGAATGGAATAAAAATATCAAGCTTCCTTTTGAAAACAAACTATCATTTTTAAATTATCCATTTTTGGTTTCAGATATTTTTCCATGGCAAGAAGAATTGAGTGAAGGTATTGCTCACGAAAAATTCTGCAGATCATTTTTGATTCAACCTGATTTATTCCTGCGCATTCGCCCGGGAAATGAACAGTCAGTTATTAACAAACTATCAGCTGCAAATGTTGAATTTCGGCAAATCAATACTTCATGCGTTGCATTGAACAATTCGACAAAGCTCGAAACGATAATCGATATTAATAAAGAAGCTGTCATCCAGGACTATAACTCACAACAAACCGAAAATTTTTTTGAACTTGAAACTCAAAACTCGAAACTCAAAACTGTCTGGGATTGCTGTGCTGCAAGCGGTGGCAAATCTATCATGCTTTATGATATCGATCCAAAAATAGAACTAACGGTTTCGGATATCCGTGAATCTATTATTTCAAATTTGATAAAAAGATTTTCTGAAGCGGGAATAAAAAAATATCATTCGTTTGTTAGGGACCTTTCAACTACAAACTACAAACTACAAACCGCAAACTATGATTTTATTGTTGCGGATGTTCCATGCAGTGGAAGCGGAACCTGGAGCAGGACCCCTGAAGCATTATTATTTTTCGATAAAAAGAAGATTGATGAATATGCTGACTTGCAAAAAAAGATTGTCTGCAATGTGATTCCTTCGCTTAAAAAAAACGGAAGGTTTATGTATATCACTTGTTCCGTGTTCAAAAAAGAAAATGAAGAAATCGTTGAGTTCATTCAAAAAAAGTTCTCAATGAAATTGGAAAAGATGGAAACCCTGAAAGGTTATTATAAAAAAGCAGACACGATGTTTGCCGCAGGTTTTATAAATGTGATTTAATTATGGCTTATCATATTTAGCCTGATGCCATAACCTGTTCGATAGCCAGGATTAATATCATTAAATTGTGGCTGATATTGCCAATAAAGAAAATCTTTGTAAATGAGCCCAATGCCTTTTGCATATACTTCGCCACTATATATCTTTTCGCTGAAGATAGATGTGTCGGTGGTATCTCCAACAAAACTATTTGTTTGCTGAATAACCAGGGCGCCTGGTATATTTCCTGCAATAACATTATAAGATGAGCCGATGCTTTCATAAGTATAGTTCCATGATGAAAGATAATTATAGTCAGGTGTGTATGTGTTTATCAATGAGTTTCCTTGCCAACTGAATTTGGCTTCCAATGGTGCGGTAAGTCTTATATATCTGAGATTGTTTTCGATAAACTCTACTGACGATTCTGCCGGTGTAATAAAATAAGTTTCCAGATTGGTCCATGGCTGAGACTGCGCAGTGTCAGTAATGTAGCGGAATACACGCCAGCTTGCTCTCCCCAAATTGTCAGTTGTTAATGTATCAACAACATCTTTTACAAGATAGCTGGTAATTGTTTCGACAGTTCCGGGAGATATATAATTGATTGAATCCAGGCGATAGGTTATCGTTGAGCCGGCTTTAAGCTGTAAATAGTCAGTTAGCTTTTCAGATGGAGTACTACTTGTTTTTTTGCAAGCAGAACTGATAAAAATCACAAGTGTGAATAGTGAAATAAGGGAATGGTTCTTTTTCATAAAAGTAGTTTATGGTTATAGCAAAATTATGCTTTTTGAAAATACTCTCAATACTAATCGTGTCCAATCATATTAAGCCTGATTCCATATCCGGTCTTGAAACCTGCAGGGCTTGTTCCCGGCGGCTGATAAGTCTCGTGCAAAAAATCTTTATATATCAGCCCGATTCCTTTAGCATACACTTCAATGCTGTAATTTCTTTCACTGTAATGAGCGAGATCGGTAGGGTCACCAAGTGCTTCATCTTGTTGCCTTACTATAAGTGTGCTGTCTATCGTTCCTGCAAGCACAGTATATGGCGAACCGATGCTGTCGTAAGTATAATTCCATCCGTCAAGATAAGAGTAATCAATATCATCGGGGCTTTGTGGAGTTGTATTGATGTATGAATTTCCTTGCCAGCTAAAGCCATTATCAAGCGGCATTGCAAGCTTAATGTAGCGAAGATTATTTTCATCCACTTCTATAGTTTGCAATGTTGGAGTGATGAGATAAGTTTCAAGGTTTGCCCATGGCTGAGAGTAAGCTGTATCCGTTATATATCTGAACACTCGCCAGCTCGGTCTTCCCAGATTGTCGGCAACTATCGTGTCAATGACATCCTTGACGATATAGCTTGTAATGGTTGTGTTTTGACCATAAAATGTAAATGTTGTTGAATCGAGGCGATAAGTAATTGATCTGCCCGATTGCAACAGCATATAATCTGTCAGGTTATCTGTTCTATATGGAGTGGATGTTTTTTTGCACCCAACTATACAAAGCGCTGTTGCAATTGTGAAAGAGATAAATAAGTTGAATTTTTTCATGCCGTTAGTTATTGATAAATCGGGCAATTATTAAAATTGATAATTAAGGTTCATTTTAAAATAAAAAACCAGGAAAGCAGAACTCCCCGGTTAGGTAACGTAAAAACGAGCTATTTTAGTATTGGCGAAGCTGAGTGAGGATTAGTTAATACGTAAGATATTTAATGCCTGCTATTTATTGAAAACGAGATTCTTAGCTTCTTTGGATCACGCCTCCGCCAATCACATCATTCCCTTCATAAAAAACTGCGCTCTGTCCCGGGGCAATGCTTTTTGCCTGTTCATAAAAAACGACTTTGATCTGATTGCCTTCGGGGTATAAATTGCTTAGCGTGCCTTTGTCTTTATACCTGATTTTTGTGATCGCTTCCATGCCGGGAGTGATCAAGTCATATTTCATCATATTCAGTTTCCCGACGGTCATCTTGTTTTCATCAAGATCTTCTTCATCACCCAAAACAACCGTGTTGCTTTCCGGGTTAATGCCCGTTACATAAACCGGTTTGCCAAAGGTGATATCCAAACCTTTTCGCTGACCGACAGTATAAAACGGATAGCCTTTATGCTTGCCTAAAATATTCCCATTCTTATCAACAAAATTTCCTCCGGCAACTTTTTCTTCCAATCCTTCCACTTTGCGCTTTAAGAAACCGCGATAGTCATTATCCGGGACAAAACAGATTTCATAGCTCTCGCTTTTTTTTGCAAGCTCGGGATAACCATAATCTATAGCAATCTGCCTGATTTCAGGTTTTCTATAATTCCCCAATGGCAAAATGGTTCTGCTTAGCAAATCCTGTTGCAGTCCCCATAGCACATAGCTCTGATCTTTCAGCTCATCAATGCCTTTGCTGATATAATACCTGCCATTTTCATGTTGATGAATATTTCCATAGTGGCCTGTTGCGATAAAATCACAGCCAAGTGCATCGGCTCTCTTCAGTAATGCGCGCCATTTAATATGAGTGTTGCACATCACGCAGGGATTTGGCGTTCTTCCGGCAAGATATTCTTCCACAAAATTATCAATCACGAAATCGCCGAACTCATCGCGGATGTCGAGTACAAAATGCGGGAAACCGTGCTGAACAGCAGCCATCCTTGCATCATTAAAACTATCGAGGTTGCAACAACCTGTTTCTTTTTTTGAAGCGCCTGCGCTTGCATAATCCCATGTCTTCATGGTGATGCCTACCACTTCGTAGCCTTCATCGTGCAGCATAAGTGCCGTAACGGTACTGTCGATACCGCCGCTCATTGCCACCAAAACTTTTCCTTTACGGCTCATTGTTTCTGAAAATTTTTAACATGCAAAGGTAAGAAAAAATCAATGAGTGCCTGCAATAGAAAAAGGGCTTTTAGAAAAAAGCCCCGGTTCTGATTATGCTCATCATTGATTAATGATACGATTAATTTTGTTTGTCTAATTCCTGCTGAACTTCAATGTCAGAATCTGCAGTCAGTTTCAACACTTTTATATGTTTCATGCTTTCCACATAAACAATAAATACTGTTTGGTTGCCGCTTGTGTTCACTTCGTTCACATTGGTGATTGAATATTCAGGAAAAAGATTATTAACCATTGCTTTGATATTGTCAGGCAGCAGTGTTTCGCTATATGAGGTGATTGTTCCGGCCCATGAGCCATCAGCATTGTAATAAGCCCGATTTAAAATGCCTTTTATGTAAAACCTGCAAGTCATCCCTTTTTCTTTTGTTTCAGACCATTGTGCATTAGTGGCGCTGGCATAATGGTTGGAAAAATTTTTCAAAGCTTTTGCATTGACTGCATCTGAAGTCGTTTCAAAATTGTTGAAATATGCATTTGCGTTTTCCAATGCAGTTTTTCTGTTCACTGCGTAGATAGATTCAGTTTGTGCATTTGCATAACTGAATGCTGCGAGAGCGGCGATAAAAATTATCTTTTTCATTTTTTTGAAATTTTAACGGTTATAGATTTTGATTTGATTTCGCTAACAGGAACAAATCTACAATGCAGAATAAGCTGTGATTAGCTACAATGAGTAACTTGCTCTCGTGGTTGGTAGTCTACAATTTTGAGCGAGTAATTGTGGAGAAGCTCAGGAACGATTTGGCTGAAGTTTTTTTAAGAGCATTTCTTTTCTGCTTCGTGAAACATCTACAATATTGCCATCGCTCATGACCAGATAGCCGCCTTCGCCTTTCACATACTTGTTGATTTCGTTGAGATTTACAAGGAAAGAATGATGCACGCGAATAAAGAAATTGAAATCATTTAATTGTTCTTCTATTTCTTTTAAAGAGCGGCATGCTGTGATGCGTGTTTTGCTTTTCAAATAAATATGTGTGTAGTTGTCATCAGCTTCACAACGCAAAATCTGAGTTGCAGGAATGAGCTCAAGGCCTTGTGATGTTGGCACTGCAATTTTTGAAAAACCTGATTGTTTGTTTTTTATATGATCCATCAACATTAGGAACTGCTCTGTGGTTGGCAATGCTTTTTGATCTGAAGCTTTTTTCACGGACAATATCAGCTCTTTCGGATCGATCGGTTTCAACAAATAATCCAATGCACTGAACCGAATTGCTTTGATAGCATATTGGTCATAGCTTGTTGTGAATATCACAGAAAATGGTATTTCTTTAAATTCCTCAAGCAATTCAAAACCGTTCATCACCGGCATTTCAATATCAAGGAACACAATATCAGGTTTTGATTTTTCAATAGCGTCCAATCCTTTTTTTGCGGAAATGCATCGGTCTGTCACCTGCACTTCAGGGCAATAATCTGCAATCAATATACTTAATGTGTCCAGGCAATGAAGTTCATCGTCAACGAGGATTGCTTTAATCATATATTACAGGCATTTTAATAATTACTTCTGTTCCGGCTGCAGTTCCATCCGCATTTATGAGGTCATTAATAGTTACCGGTTGTGCATTGTCGTTATTTTTTTGCATAATGGCAATCCTGTCGGCGGTAATCCTTAGCCCCATTGATTTTTGTTTGGTGGTGGATTTGCTTAAAAGAAAAGCAGATTGCCTTCGCCCGATGCCATCGTCAGTGATTTTGCAAAATATATTTTCGTTTTCCTGCCACAATTCTATTTCAAGACGACCATTATCTTCTTTATGCATCAGTCCATGCCATATCGCGTTTTCTGCATAAGGCTGAATAATCAATGGAGGCACTTTAAGAATGGAAATATCCAGGTCCGGTGACATGGAAATATGATATGTAAAATGATTATCGAAACGAAGTGCTTCCATTTCAAGATACAAAACAAGTGCTTCTATTTCGCTTTCAAGAGTAATGAGAGAAGCCTGGGAATTTTGTAAAATCAATCTCACAAGCCTGGAAAATTTGGTAAGATATGCTGATGCCTGTTCCCTGTTGTTTTGCAATATGAAGCGATTGATGGAATTAAGCGAGTTGAAAATGAAATGAGGATTCATTTGTGCCCTCAATGCCTGCATTTCAAGATCAGTTTTCTGGCTTTTGAAGCTCGTCTCTGTTATTTTGCTTTCAAGTTTTCTTTTCTCCAGCTCGTTTTCTGCAATTTCTCTGAGGTGCGCTTCATTTCTTCTTTTTAGCAGCATGTTCCGCAGGATTATCAAAGCGATCAATAGAATGGTGATGATGCCAATAATAAGAAACGTTCTTTGCTGCGATGTTTGCATTAGCTGCTGTTGTTGAAGTTCTTTCTCTTTATTTAACAGCTCAATTTTTTGCTCAAACCTGTAGGCAGCAAATTTTCCTTTAGTCTGATCGCTTACCACAATATCTTTGATGGCAATGTATTTTTTATAGTAGAAGTAAGCGCTGTCTGTCTTTTGCAGCCGGTCATAAACAGAATATAAAATCTGATAACCATCCCTGATAAATGGTTTTGATTTGGTTTTAAGTGCAAGGTTGATGCCTTCTCTGCCATATTCAAGCGCCGCAGAATTATCATTAAGATAAAAGTAAGTTTTAGCAACATCCAGCAATGTGCGGTTAGTGGCAATAGCATCATTTAATTTTCTGTTGATGCCCAATCCTCTGAGGAAATTTTGCAAAGCTTGCGCATAGTTTTTTTGCGACAAATAAAATTCGCCGGTGCTCATCAGGTATGCCCTTAAATTTTTTTCAGTAGCCTTGGCCGTATCAAACAGATTATAATAGTGTAATGCAGAATCATATTGATGTTGCAAACTGAATAGTTCTGCAAATTCCATTCTAACCCACATATCCCAGTCTGAATCGATGCGGAATTTTATGTTTGATGGGTTGTCTTTCTGAAAGGCTTGCCGATAGTAGATTAATGCAGTTGAATAATCTTCAATAGCTCTATACAAAGCGCCAAAATTAAATAGGATGCTTGATTGCCGGGGTTCGTCTTTTGCGATAATGGCTATTTGCCGTGCCTGCTGATAGAAATAATAAGCGCTATCATAATTCCCTTGAAAAAAATGTATGTCTGCAAAACCGCTCAATGCATCATACACCCCATATTGATTGTTTGTTGCTTTGCTGTGCTCATACTTTTTTACAGTGTATTTATATGCTTCATCATACTTGCTTTGAGAAATAAGTGCGCTTTGAAGTTCATCATACACTGCCTCGATGTTTTTTTTGTTGCCTGTTTTCTCGAACCATTCTAAAGCCTCTTTTCCCAAAGCTTCTGACTTTACATAATCATCATCAAAATGCAATACGATCTTTGACTTGCGGATCGCCGCTACTGCAATTCCATGTATATAAACCATTTTTTTAGCTTCTGCATAAGCGGAATCAGCATAGCATAAAGCAGAATCTTTTTTCGCAGCCGAAATGTATTGAGCACTTAGTTCGTTCAGGCAATCAACCCTGCTGCTATCGTGAAGTGAAGGGCAGAGTTTTTTTAAACTATCAATTTCTTTTATTTGCCCGAATATGAAGGCTGGAAAAATCAGAACCGCTATAGTAAGGCTTGCTTTCATTAAGCTGGGTTGAGTAAAAAAGAAATGCCGGTTATTGTTGCTGAGCAGCGGATGAAATTACAATGCAGTCGAACTATTCCATTTTAAAGTTAAACAAAACACCTCACTCGTTGCGGTTGTCTTCAAATATAAATAACATAGTTAGCCTATGTTAGCCCAACTGCGCAGCTTGCTCTGCAAGATGGTAGTTTGCAAAAAATCATGGGTAAATGACGAAATAGAAGAGATTATTAAACCTGAACTACCTGTTAACAACTACCCGCTTTGTGGTATATTCTGAAACCGATTAAATGCTAAATTGCCTGCTCAAACAATTTTTAAGTACGAAGCTAAATTTTATTAAGTATGATCAAGCTACAGGTAATCGGCAACCTTGGTAAAGATTGCGTTACAAACACAGTGAATGGAAAGAATGTTATTAATTTCAACGTTGCGCACACTGAGAAATTCCGTGACTCGCAAGGTAACCAGAAAGACAAAACCATTTGGGTGGAATGCGCCTACTGGACTGACCGCACTGGAATTGCTCCTTATCTGAAAAAAGGAACTCAGGTGTATGCGGAAGGAACTCCGGAAGTGAGGACCTACACTAAGAATGATGGCACGCCGGGCGTTTCGCTCACATTGCGCGTTGTCAATGTCCAATTACTTGGCAAAGGCACAGGCGGCGATAATTCTGGCGGGACTCCTGCTGAAAGCCAGCCTTCTTATCAGGCAGCTCCTCAATCTAATTATGTTCCATCTGCAAGCGACATCACTGAACCGGTTGACGACTTGCCGTTTTAAAGAAATTATTTCTTTAAGAAAATATGCCTCGCAAATTGTGAGGCATATTTTTTATTTAGAAGCTTCGAATTTTCTAAACCATATTTCAATTTCTTCTCTGCTCACCGCTTTTTGCTGATTGTCTATATTGATGACATACAAATAGCCTTTATTTCCCTGTGTCGATAAAAATGCGCTGACTAAATTAAACTGTTCGCTCACCAACAATCTTCCGCTCGTTACATTCCAAAGCTCTTTTGCGGTTAGGCATCCCTGTGAGGGCGTGAGTGGATAAAAAGGTTTGTCTTTGAAATATTCCGGATCGATGGTGGAACCGTGTGCAATGATTGCAGTGCGGCCAATTTTGCCTGCGTCCCAGGCTTCCATCATCGGCTCGTAGTTTCTCCAGTTCGGTGGCAATAAATTTTTGTAAAGAAGAAGAGAATCTTGTGGAGGATTCCAATCTTGCTGAAAATATTTTCCCCATTTGTTTTCGAAAGGGATGATCAATTGAAGATTAGGAGTTGGCCCGATAAAATTATTATGTGAAACTGCAGTTCCTAGGATGCTATAAATTCCCTGCGGCGTATTTCCATTGGTAATAAAATAAGGAAGGTTAGAGCCAGATCTTGCAAGCTGTTCAAAAACTGCCAACCTGCCATCAGCATTCTTCACAAAACTCCCATCAGCATTTTGAACAATGGCGATTCCGGGATAATCGCGATTGTGTCGCTGAAAAGAATAAATAATTTTTTTGCCGGTTGTTTTTTGATATTTGAAAAGCTGGATGAAGTCTGGCGGCTTTTGATGTGCGAAAGAATTTTGATTCGTTAAATATTTCTCGAGTTCCTGAAGAACTGGAATAGTATCATAGCCTGAAAATTTTTCAACCATTTTTATTTTCAATGCATTTGAATTATTAATGGAAGAATCGCATCGATATAAATATGCAGCGCAGATAGAAAATAGTTTTGCATCATTTTCTTTTTCAATAATGGACTGAACATTTCGTTTGTATATATTCGGATAAGCTGCATACAATGCTTCGAGGAAATTTTTTTTTGTATCGTATTCTAATGTGTCATAATAAGAAAATAATTTCAAGAAACCTTTTTCAACATTTACATTGGTAATAAGAAATTCTGTAACTGCATCACATGCATTGGCAAATTTATATTCTGAATTGCTATCAAGCTGTAATGAAAAAGCTTTAGCAACTACTCTTTCACGCAGATCTTTTTCTAAAGAAATTCTTTTTTGATAAAGAACAAAATCAGAATAGATATCTTCTCTTTTGTTTTGAGCAAATGAAAATAAATAAAAAAAGCAAGCGGCTAATAACAGCGAAACAAATCTTCTCATTAAACAAATTTATCATTAATCACTCATTATAAACCGACAATTCATCATTCGGTATTCACTGATTAATCCTTACCTTCAACGCTTCTTTTTTATCATTAAAAAAATATTGCAATATGAAAAAACTTGTCTCTTCGCTCTTAGTTTTTTGTTCATTATCCATTTTGTTGATGAGTTGTGGCAGCAATTCTACACAACAAACCAATGCAGACAGCACTGCAATAACAAAAGATTCTGTAGACGCAACAAAAAGCTGGAAGCTTGGTGTTCAGTTGTGGACGTTCAACAAATTTCCATTTGTTACTGCACTGGATAAAGCAGATAGTGCAGGAATCAAATTTGTGGAAGCTTTTCCCGGTCAATCTCTGGGCGGTGGCATGAAAGGTTCTTTCGGTATTGAAATGGCTGATTCAACAAAGGCAAAGATCAAGCAGATACTCGATTCAAAAGGAATTAGCATTGTTGCGATGGGTGTGATTGTGCCCAAAGATGTTGCAGAATGGAAAAAATATTTTGATCTCGCAAAATATTTTGGGCTGAGCTATATTACTGCAGAACCACACAAAGACCAATGGAATCAGGTCGATAGCCTTGCAGGGCTTTACGGAATTAAAGTGGCGATTCACGACCATCCGAAACCGAATATGTATTGGAGCCCGGATTCAGTGCTGGCTGCAACTGTTGGCCATCCTAATATTGGTTCCTGTGCAGATGTTGGCCACTGGTCACGCAATGGTTTAGATCCGGTTGAATGCTTAAAAAAATTAGAAGGCCATGTGTTTGGTGTTCATCTGAAAGACATCAAAGAGTTTGGGAAGACAGATGCTGCTGATACTGCAGTTGGAAAAGGCATTAATAAATTCCCTGAAATTTTTGCAGAATTAAAACGCCAGCATTTCAGTGGCATGCTTTCTATTGAACAGGAAAGCAATTGGGACAACAATGTTCCTGATGTTATCAACACAAAAAAATATTTTGAAGCCGAAGTTGCCAAGCTGAAATAATTTTGTGAATAATGAATAGTGAATAG
>Ga0070734_10000658_pt1 | contig 65196 bp, 72 predicted proteins | sample Coa_R1_8_FD_66444 | JGI IMG/M metagenome (GOLD analysis project Ga0070734, IMG submission 66444) | Surface soil microbial communities from Centralia Pennsylvania, which are recovering from an underground coalmine fire - Coalmine... | ecosystem: Environmental > Terrestrial > Soil > Unclassified ...
CGGCGCGCGCCTTTTTGTACGCAGGGTCCTCGATGCCTTTGGTGGCTTCGGCTTGTTCGAACAGGTCCTGGCCGAAAAGCACGAGCTCGCGCGGTGCCGACCGGTTGAATTGGATCACATCCGCGAGCGAGCGCGGGCCGGTCTCGTGGCTGACGGTGGAGAGATAAAGCCTCAGTCCCGCCTTGAATTCGGTCAGCATCACCGCGAACTCGAGCGCTACGAAAGTTTCCGGCACGCGCATCGGCCCGACCGCGACCAGGGTCGCGCCGCGCGCTTTCAGAACGGCGAGCGCCTGTTCGAAAACAGCGAGTGCTACTTCGGGGACGCGCCTTGGCCGCCAGATGCCGAGACGCGCGTCCTTGAACGCGTCCTCCGACAGTGCATGCGTGTAGTCTTGGCGACGCGCGTCCGCTGCGCGCGTGGCTGGATCGGCGCGGTCGCTGCCGGCCATGCAGGCCAGCAGGATGGCGGCATCCTCGACCGATCGCGTCATCGGCCCCGGCGTATCCTGGCTCATGGAAATCGGAATGATGTGGGTCCGGGACAGAAGGCCCACCGTAGGTTTCAGGCCCACGATCCCGCAGAGATTGGCAGGCGAGACGATCGAGCCGTCCGTTTCCGTCCCCACCGCGCCTCCCGCGAGATTGGCCGCGATCGCAGCCGCACTTCCCGAACTCGAGCCCGAGGCGCTGCGGTCGAGCACATGCGGGTTACGCGTCAATCCGCCGATGGCAGACCAGCCGCTCACCGAGTGCACGCTTCGGATGTTGGCCCATTCGCTCAAATTCGTCTTGCCGAGGATGACGGCGCCGGCTTGCCGCAGCCGCGCGACGACGGGCGCATCGCGGCGCGTGACATTGTCCTTCAGGGCGAGAGAGCCGGCGGTCGTGGCGATCTCGTCGGCGGTTTCGATGTTGTCCTTGACCAGAATCGGAATGCCATGCAGCGGCCCGCGGATGTCATGGCGCTGCCGCTCGGCATCGCGCCCCGCCGCGTCGCGTTCTGCCTCCGGGTTGAGGGAAATGATGCTGTTGAGCGTCGGCCCCGCACGATCGGTTTCGGCGATGCGCGAAAGATAGAAGCGCACGAGTTCGGCCGATGAAATCCGTTTCGAGGCGAGGTCCTGTTTCAGCTCGGAAATCGTCCGGTCCAGCTTTGCAAGCTCCCGAATGCGCGTGCAGATTAGCTGGGAAAGACTCTGCCATGAATTACCGCCACGCCTACCACGCCGGGAATTTCGCCGACGTCCTCAAGCACACCGCCCTGGTGGCGCTGCTTTCGTATCTGAAGAAGAAAGAGACGCCGTTCGCGGTGATCGATACGCATGCCGGCAGCGGTCTTTATCGGCTCGCCGGAGACGAAGCCCTGCGAACGAAGGAGGCCGAAAGCGGGATCGTCCGGCTCGGCGACGTGAGCGAGGGCCCGCCTGCGCTCCTCGAATATCTTGCGCTCGTTCGCGGGATGGGCGAGGGCATCTATCCCGGTTCCCCGCTCATCGCGGCGCGCCTCAAGCGCAGCAGCGATCGTCTGGTTGCGATCGAGAAGCACCCCGAGGAGGAAGAGGCGCTCGCCCGCGTGCTCAAGCCCTTTCCCCGCGCGCGCGCCATCCATGCGGACGGCTACAGGACGCTTCCCTCCTTGCTGCCGCCGCCCGAAAGACGGGGCATCGTCCTGATCGATCCGCCTTACGAGCGCGAGACCGAGTTCTCCGATCTCACCCGCGCTGTCGCAGAGGGCCTCCGCCGCTTTGCGACCGGCACTTTCGTCGTCTGGCTGCCTCTGAAGGCAGACGCGCCGGCCGACCGGTTGGGCGGCGAAATGATGGCGTCCGGAGCAAAACGTCTCGTGCGAATCGATTTCGATACTGCGCCCGGCTTGTCACGGGATGACGGGCCGCTCCTCGCCTGCGCTCTCCTCGTCGTCAACCCGCCGTTCGGCTTTGCCGGGGAAATGCAGGCCGTCCTGGCGGTGCTGGCGCCGCGCCTGGGTGCGGCTGCCGACACCGCCGCCGAAGCGCGCGTAGCAATTCTTGCCTCCGATTGAGAGGCGCGTTTCGGTTCTGGCGGTCTTTTGTCTATCGTCGGCGGTCTTCGCAAATCGGATGGGACAATGCCTGGCGGATATCGAAAGCGGTTGAGCGATGTGCGCAGCAAGCATCCGCTCCGCAATACCTATCGCGAGACCATGGCGAAGCTCGATGCGCTCGACCGGCTCGCCGTGTGGACCACGGCGCACGTGGGCACCATGGGCTTTTTCCTCGTCATTCTGGCCTGGACCATCATCTGGCTCAGCTGGAATTTCCTCGCGCCCGCGCAGCTGAAATTCGATCCGCCCATGGGCTTCGTGTTCTGGCTCTTCATCTCGAACGTCATCCAGATTCTTTTGATGCCGCTCATCATGATCGGGCAGAATATCCAGGGCATGCATGCCGAGGCGCGCGCCGAGCACGATCTCGAAGTCAATGTGAAGGCAGAGAAGGAGATCGAGATCATTCTCCATCATCTCGAGCAGCAGAACGATCTCCTGGTGGCGATGCTCGAGTCGCAGGGCCTCAAGATCGACGAGGTCCTGAAGGAGATGGAGGATCGGCGGCGTCTGGCGCGCACGCGCTGAGGCTCCCGCTCAAGCCCCCTCAAGATCGCGCTTCAGCCGCGACAGAAGTTTCGCGGACTGACGTGCATAGGGCGAGATCCAGCGGTCCTGGATCGCCATGATCGGTCCGATGTCGAGATAATTCCAGCGCACGCGTCCTTCTCGGCGCGCGATCACGAGTCCGGCGCGTACGAGCACGCTGATGTGCTGCAGGACCGTGCAACGGTCGAGCGCGCGCTCGAAATGCTTGCAGAGTTCGCCGGTGGTGCGGGGCCTCTCGCTTAGAAGGTCAAGGATTTCGCGCCGCCGGAAATCCGCCAATGCCCGGAAAATCACGTCGTCCGCGCTTGCGTCTAACATGTTATATAAATATAACATATCACACGACAGAACAAGGTAAGGCAAGGCCAGATGGACGAGCGGAAATTCCAGGTGCAACTGAAGATCAGAAAGCCGGTAGCCGAAGTGTTCAACGCCGTCGTCGATCCCAAGACGCTGACGCGTTACTTCGTGCAAACGTCGTCAGGGCCTCTCGTCGAAGGAGCAACGGTGAAGTGGGTCTTCGCCGAGGCGCAGGATCATCCTTTCGATGTGATCGTTCGAGAGGTCAGGAAAAATGAGCGCGTGGTGCTCGAATGGCCGGGCGGCCACGGTTACCAGACGTCCGTGACGATGGAATTCAAGCCGCTCGATGGTGAAAACACCATGGTACAGATCAGCGAGAGCGGCTGGCACGCGGATTCACCGCTGTCGCTAGCCTGCGGCAACGCCGGCGGGTGGATGCACATGATGTGCTGCCTGAAGGCGCTCCTCGAATATGACGTTCGTCTTCGTGCCGGCGGTGCGCGCTAGGCCGGCCGCCGCCCCATCGTGTAGCCGTAGGTCAATTCGTCCGACAGCTCAGGTCCGAACGGCGCCAGCGCTTCCCTCAGTTCGTGTTCGAAAGCCTGCGCGCGCGCGCCAAGGACGGCGCGCGAGCAAAAGGACGTCGAGTGTAGATTGCCGAGGAGCGATTCGAGCGTCCATGTGTGGGGCACCGAAAACGTGAAGCTCGCGACCGCCGTGAAGCCCAATGCGCTCAGCTGTTTCTCGCCTTGCGCGATGTCTCTTGCGACAATTCCGTCGGTGACCGGAATTTCGCCGGGGACCAGAGCGCGTCGATATTTCAGCACGACTGCGTCGCGCGCGCGTTGCCAGTCCGATCTTGCATCGTGCGGGTGGCTGCCGAGGTTCGCGAATACGCCGCCGGGTTCGAGCCAGACAAGGACTTTGCGAAGAACCTTGTCGGTATCGAGCCTGTGCATCGCATCGCCCACCGTCACGGCACCGAGGGAGGATTCGTGGAATTCGAGCGGCTCGGCATCTGAAATGCGCCAGGAAATATTGTCTGCCCGACGCCGGCTGGCCTCGGACGTGGCTTCTGCGATCATTTCCGCTTCACGGTCGATCGCAACCACCTTTGCGAAATAGGGGGCGAGCGCGAAGGTTACACGTCCCGGGCCGCAGGCGAGATCGAGCAATGTCTTCGACTCCATCTCTCCGAAGCGCGCGCGCAGATGCGCAAACAGTTCCGGCGGATAGGGCGGGCGGTAGCGCGCGTAATCGCTCGCGGTTCCTTTGAAGGCGTTGCGCGGATACTCGGGCATCAGGGACATTCGGCACTATCCGCCGCGACCGACAAACACGTCATCAATTCAGACCTTGATAGTCATTTCGAGTCCTCCGCGGAACGGAAGCGTCATGGTGCGAAGGCGGTTCTTCGGATCGGCAATGAATTCGAAATACGGCGCATAGCCCGGCCGCGACTGCTCGGTATTGTCGGCGATGATGACCGCGCCCTGGCGCAGGTTGGGCCAGATATGGCGCAGCGCTGGCACCACCGCCTCCACCCAGATATCGAGCAGCACGAAATCGACGGGGCCTTCGATGACTTTGAGCGTCTCGTTGAGGTCTCCTTCGCGCAGGTCGATGAAGGCCGAGAGCCCGGCGGCCTCGAAATTCGCCCGCGCGATCTTCGCTTTTTCGGGCTCGTATTCGGTCGCGATCACGACGCCTTTTTCGTTGGGCGCAAGGGCCAGCTCGTCGCGGATCGCGGCAGCGAGATAAAGCGTGGAGACGCCGAAGGAGGTGCCGCATTCGACGATGCGCCGCGCCCGTAGCGCGCGGCAGAGGCCGTAGCAGAACTCCGCCTTCTCTTCTTCGAGCGCCACCATCTTGTCGCGGAAGAAGCGATGGGTCTCCTCATCGAAGCCTTTCCAGGACAGAGTCCCTTCCTTGATGCGGCGTTCGAAATAGCTGCCGATGGCGCCGTCCTGCGCTTCGCTCGCGCTGTGCAGCGTTGCCAGCAGCGCCTCGAGCTTCGGGTCATGGAGCAAGGTCATGAAAGCTTTCCGTTTTCCGGAGAAGGAATATGCCCGACAAACCTGGTCGGCGCGACTTCGCTACAAACTGGATGGGACCTGCGGAAAGCGCTTTCGATGCTATTGAGAATCCTGCGGATCGCACTTGCGGCGTTCCTGGCGTCCTCCGCGTCCGCCGCGGCGCTCACCATTACCGACAGGGAAGCCTCTGCGCATATGGGTCAGACCGTGACGGTGGTCGGCGTGGTCACAGGAACGCATGTGACCCTCAAGGGCACCGAATTTCTCGATTTCGGTCCGCGCTATCCCGGCGAGGATCTGACCGCGGTGATCTTCGCGTCCTCGGCGTCCCAATTCGGCGACGTGAATCAGTATTATGGAAAGAAGCTCGCCGTGACCGGCACCATCGAGTCCTACAAGGGACGCACGGAAATCATTCTTCGCTCGCCGAACCAGCTGAGCGTCCTTCACTGAGGTTTCGCCGTCCGTTGGAACCTGCGCGCGAGACCTCCATGTCGCACCGGCCTCGGGTGGGCAGGGGCGCGGGCGATGTGCTAATGAGAATGATGTGCAATAAACGCCCTTATAGCCGCCGTTCTGAAAGATGACCGCCGGTCTTAAAGATAGAGTCTCCCCTGTGGCGGAACCTTCCGGGGCCGCGGGCCAACCAGCGCGGGGGGCGGGCGCCCCCAATCTTCAGCGCGCCCGGCATTGGCTGATGGTCGTCGGGCCCGGCCTGCTCGTGATGCTGGCCGACACCGATGCCGGAAGCCTGATCACGGCAGCGCAGAGCGGCGCGCAGTGGGGCTACCGGCTGCTCACGCTTCAGCTCGTTCTTGTTCCCGTTCTCTTTATTGTGCAGGAGCTCAGCGTGCGCCTCGGCCTTGTGACCGGAAGAGGCCATGGCGAACTGATCAAGGAACGCTTCGGCACGTCCTGGGCGTGGCTTTCGGTCTCCACGCTGCTTCTCTGTTGCATCGGTGCGATCGTGACCGAGCTCAGCGGACTTGCCGGCGTCGGCTCGCTCTTTGGCGTGCCGCCGTGGCTCACGATGATTCTTATCGTCGGCCTGATCCTCGTCATGGTGTGGACCGGCTCGTACCTTCAGGTCGAGCGCGTGGCGATCGTCTTCGGACTCTTCGAGCTCGCCTTTCTTGTGGTGGCCTGGCAGGCGCGCGCGCGTGCGGGCCAGCTCTTCAGCGAACTTGCCGATCTGCCGATCGGCAACACGAATTTTCTCTACCTGATCGCGGCCAATCTGGGCGCGGTCATCATGCCCTGGATGATTTTCTACCAGCAATCGGCTGTGCTCGATAAGCATCTCGGTCCGAACGACCTCAGGGTCTCCCGCATCGATACCGGCGTCGGCGCTTTCGTGACGCAGGCCATCATGGCCGCCGTCATCGTTGCGACCGCGGCGACCATCCATCGCGCCGGCGAAAATGCGAGCCTCAATGATGTGCCGCAGATCGCGCACGCGATCATTCCGTTCCTCGGCGAGACCGTGGGCAGGACGGTATTCGCGGCGGGCATGGCGGGGGCCGCTCTCGTCGCGACCGTCGTCGTCTGTCTCGCGGCAGCCTGGGGTGTGGGCGAGGTCGCCGGCTACAAGCGTTCGCTCGATCATCACCCGCGGGAGGCGCCCTGGTTCTACACCGTGTTCAGCCTGTGCCTGGTAGCGAGCGGCGTGCTTGTCGCTTCCGGCGTCAATCTCGTGACCCTGTCGATCGGCGTCGAGGTCATGAATGCGGCGCTGCTGCCGATCGTTCTTGGATTTCTGTTCCTCCTCGCGGTGCGCGCGCTGCCCGACGCCTACCGCTTGCGCGGCATATATAAGTGGGTCGTGGGTGCGGTCATGGGCGTCACGGCCCTTGTAGGTGTGTGCGCCGCGATCTACGGCGCCTTCGTCGGCGGCTGACCGGTCTCCGGCGTCGCGGCCGGGCTGCTCTTCTGCTGGCGAGCCGGAACCAACCCGTCTTACCCGCACGGATTGATGACAGAGGGCGCGAATGCGCTAGCCTTGAGCCGCGAGATCCTCGCGGAAATGATGGGGAGACGGGTGATGCAAAGAACGCCGGCAGGCGAGGCTTTCGAGGGCAGGATCAGCAAGACCTTTGCGGAATCCGAGCCCTGGTGGCCGGCACCAAAGCTTGGACGCGGGCGCCCCGATGTCGTGCTGGTTGTCCTCGACGACACGGGCTTTTCTCATTTTGGTTGCTATGGCTCGAGCATTGAAACCCCGAACGTCGACCGCCTCGCCGCCGACGGCCTGCGCTTCACAGGCTTTCATACGACTGCGCTCTGTTCGCCCACGCGCGCCTGTCTTCTGACCGGCCGCAATCACCACGCCGTCGGCATGCGGGCAATCTCGAATTTCGACACCGGCTTTCCCAATATGCGCGGCGCCGTTCCGAAGTCGGCTGCGACCCTTCCCGAAATCCTGCGTGAAAACGGCTTTGCCACCTTTGCCATCGGCAAATGGCATCTTGCGCCCATGGCCGAATGCACGGCCGCCGGTCCTTTCGCGAATTGGCCGCTGCAGAAAGGCTTCGACCGCTATTACGGCTTCCTGCAAGGCGAGACCGACCAGTTCTCGCCGGAGCTGACCGCCGACAACCACTTCGTCGATCCACCGAAGACGCCCGGCTATCACGTCTCCGAGGATATTGTGGACCGCGGCCAGGACATGGTCCGCGATCTTGTTTCGCTGGTGCCGGAGCGGCCGTTTTTTCTTTATTGTGCCTTCGGCGCCACGCACTCGCCGCATCAGGCTCCGAAAGCCTGGCTCGAGAAATATCGCGGTCGCTTCGATGCCGGCTGGGATGTCGTGCGCGAGCAGTGGTTCGCGCGCCAGAAGCAGCTCGGCATTATTCCATCAGCTACGAAACTTGCGCCTCGAAACCGTGGCGTCAGGCCATGGGATCAACTTTCGCCCGACGAAAAAGCCTTTGCCGCGAGACTCCAGGAAGCATTCGCGGCCATGCTCGATCATACCGATCACCAGATCGGGCGCCTCGTCGCATTCCTGAAGGCGATTGGCCGCTGGGACAACACGCTCTTCATTGTCATGTCGGACAATGGGGCAAGCCAGGAAGGCGGCGCCAGCGGCGTGCTCGATGAACTCAAATGGTTCAACGGCATGCGCGAAAATGTCGACGAAGCGGTCAAGCGCCTCGACGATATCGGTGGCCCGGCGAGCCATTGCAATATTCCGTGGGGCTGGGCGCAAGCCGGCAATACGCCGCTCAAATGGTACAAGCAGAACACGCATGGTGGAGGCGTGCGCGATCCGCTCGTCATGCACTGGCCGAGCGGCGTTGCCGGCAAGGGCGAAATCCGCGAGACCTTCTGTCACGCGATCGACATCGCGCCGACCATTCTCGATGTGCTGAGGATCGAGCAGCCGGAAATAGTGGCCGGCGTAGTGCAGATGCCGGTACACGGCGTCTCGCTCAAACCTCTGTTATCCGACGCGACTGCGGAAGTGCCGCGTGGATCGCAATATTTCGAGATGCTCGGCCATCGCGGGATCTGGAAGGATGGCTGGAAAGCCGTCACCCATCATTCTTCGGGAACACCGTTCGAGGAGGATCGCTGGGAACTCTATCGCCTCAGCGAAGATTTCTCGGAGTGCGATGACCTTGCGCAGAACGAGCCTGCGAAGCTGAAGGAGATGGTCGATCTCTGGTGGCGCGAAGCCGAAACCCACGGGGTGCTGCCGCTCGATGATCGCCCGGCGATGGCGCTCTTTCGCGCCTCGATGCGGCCGGGCCTTCCGACCTCGCGCAACCGCTTCGTCTACTACCCGCCCTTGTCGCACATCGTTGCTGATGCCTGTCCGTCAACTGCTCGCGGATGGAAAACGATCGTTTCGCTGGAGCATCCGGATGGCGCCGGCGATGGATCGCTGGTCGCGCGCGGGAGTCTCAACAGCGGCTTCCTCCTTTGCGTCATGAAGGGCCGCCTCGTCTTCGACTACAATGAATTCCACATTCACACGCGGATTGCGTCGATCGAGCCCTTGCCTGCCGGGCGTCATGAGATCGTTCTTTCCGTCGGGCGCGTGGCCGATGGAAGCGGGCGCGCCACGCTCCATTGCGATGGTCGTGAGATCGCCGCCGGAAGCATTCCGCGTCTTCTCTTTATGATCTCGTCCACCGGTATGGATTTCGGCCGCTCGCTCTCGCCGGTAACCGGGGACTACGCCGCGCCGTTTGCTTATCCCGGCAAGATCGAGAAGGTCGTGTTCGAGATTCCCGACCCGATGGGGCGGGGCGAGATCAAGGCACAGGTCCGCGCCGAAATGACCCGCCAATGAGCGCGCTTAGGCCGCGCCGTAGCGCCGCAAATCTTGCACCCTTTTTCATCCTTGGACTCGTTGCCGCGCTCAATCTTGTGCGCGGCGGCATTCATGCCTTTTCCGTTGATGGCGGCGCGCACAGCATCGCCGGACTCGACATCGCGGAGAACCGCCAGACGATTCTGAGCCTGTTTGCGATCCTCGGATTTCATCAGATCGTCGCCGGGTTGTTCGAGGCCTATGTACTGGTGTTCCGGAGGGATCTGATCACCATCGCGCTCGGCGTCCAGCTCGCCGAAACCATCGCGGGCGTCACCAATCTCTATCTCTACCGGACCTTTCCGGTGAGCGTCCCCGGCGCACCGTTCAATCTCGCCGTCCTGTTTTTTGTCGGCACCGCGTTTCTGCTGTCGCTTCTTAAGGAACGCGGTCGGGCGGCGTAAAGCGACCGCTCCTTGTAGGATGTTTCCATTTGAGCTGGCCACGCTCTAGGCTCTCGTTGGCCGAATGGAGCGCGAGGAAACAATGTTCGAGGGAAAGATCTGGTGGATCACCGGCGCTTCGTCCGGCATCGGGCGCGCGCTTGCAGCCGCGCTCGCAAAACGCGAGGCGAAACTCATCCTTTCGGGCCGCAATGTCGATGCCCTGGAGGAGGTTTCGCGGAGCTGTAGCGTCGACACGCTCGTCCTGCCCTTCGAAGTCACGGACTTTGATGCCATTCCGTCACATGTCGCGCGCGCCTGGGACTGGGCGGGCTCCAAGGGCGGGTCGATTGATGGCTTCGTCAACAACGCCGGGATTACCCAGCGCTCGCTCGCCGTCGAGACGGTGTTCGAGGTTTACCAGCGCATCATCGCTGTCGATCTGCTGGCGCCGATCGCGCTCGCCCAGGCGCTGCTGCCGAAGATGGTCGGCGCGGGCGGCGGACAACTGATCGCGATCTCGAGCGTCGCCGGCATCGTGGGCGCGCCACTGAGAAGCGCCTACAGCGCGGCGAAGCACGGTCTCATCGGCTATCACGACTCGGTTCGTGCCGAGACAGCGCATCAGAACATCAAAGTCCTGACTGTCGCGCCGGGTTCGGTGCGGACGGATGTGTCGAAGAACGCGCTCGATGCGCGCGCGCAAACCCGCGGCGTCAGCGATTCCGCGATCGATTCCGGCATGGATCCGGGCGTTGCCGCCGAGCGGATTCTCGAAGCCGTCGTCTCCGGCAAGCGCGAGTTGATCCTCGCCGAAGGGCCGGAGGCGGAGATCGTCCGGCTCCGGCGCACCGATCCGGATGCTTTGTTCGACCGCATGGCATCGCTCGTGGCCGCAGGCTACGCGCAGCGGATGGGCGCAGAGCGAAAGAGCTGAGCGGCTGCCTGAGTTTTCGCTGTCGGAATCGGCCGTCATCGGGCGTCCTGCGACATCGCCGGTCTTGAATTCTCCACCGGCGGGCGCCGAGATGGCGTGCATGGGGATTGCGTGAACCAGCCGGTAAGAACCGTCGCGCTGCATCTCGCGCTAGGCGCGATGATTCTGCGGGCATTGCTCCCGGCCGGGTTCATGCCGGCAAGTCCGTCGAGCGGCGCGTTCATTTCGGTTTGCACCACGGGCGGCCTTATCAGGCTTGCCGCTGACGAATCCGGTGCGCCATCCAACGGGAAGGCGCCCAAAGATGATTCCGGCAAGCGGCACGAACTTTGTCCGTTCGCGGCGGCCGCTGTCTCGAAGGCCTTGCTCACGGCGTCGGGTGCTGAGCTTGCCTTGCTGCAGCCGGACGTAACGCGCGCTCTTGCGCTTTCGCGCGATCGCGCGACCTCGCGCAATACGCATCGCCCGCAGTCCTCGCGCGGGCCTCCCATCGTCTGACGATTGTCCCGGCCGCGCCGGGGTCATACGCCGCGCTGCACGTTCGCTTTGAAAGGCGAGCGCGCCGCCCTGGATCTTTTTATTGATGAGACTGCAATGCCTTTCCTCCCGTTCGCGTCCGCGCGCGCCTTGCGTGGCGCCGCTCTTATCGCGGCGATTTTTCTGATGCCTTCGCCTGGCCTCGCCTGCGCCTGTGGCTGCGGCGTCTTCGATATCGGCAATCTCTTTCCCGATCAGCCCGGCGGCGCCGTCTGGCTTGAATATGATTTCATGAACCAGGGCATGAACTGGCATGGACCCGCCCGGGCGCCGGCGAAGGACAATGCCGACAAGGGCATCCGCACGCATTTCGAGACCATGGGCGCGCAATACCTCTTCAAATCGGGTCTCGGTGTGATGGTCGAACTGCCATTATGGGAAAGGCACTTCGCCACGGTCGATGGCGGCGTCTTGCACCGCTTTGAGCATGCCGCACTGGGCGATCTCAGGATCGACCTCGCCTATGCGGGATTTTCTGAAGACCGCAATACCGGCGTCACCTTCGGTGTGAAGTTGCCGACGGGAGATTTCCGCTACGCGCATTTCGACCGCGACACCGAGATCGGCTCCGGTTCGACGGATCTCATGTTCGGCGCTTATCATTTCGGCGAGCTCGATGCCTTCGGCACGTGGCGCTATTTTCTGAACGCGCGGCTCACGACCGCGATCGCGGAGCAGGGCGGTTACCGGCCGGGCGATGAACTCAATGGGCTTGCCGGACTTTCATACGACGTGGGCTCATTTCTTGGCGTCGAAATCGCGCCGATGGTCCAGGTCATCGCCTCGCTTCGCCGGCGTGACAGCGGCCCCGCAGCCAATCCCGCGAACAGCGGCTACAGCCGCGTCCTGATCGGCCCCGGCATCGACATGACGTTCGGACATTGGATCGTGCATGGCGAGGTCGACGTGCCGGTCTATCAGAACATGATCGGTGAGCAGCTCGCAGCCCCGGTGCTGCTGAAGTCGAATCTCTCGTTCAATTTCTAAGATCGGAATTTAGAAAACGATGTCATGGCCCGCCGGAGTGCGGGCCACTCGCTTACGCCAGCGTTCGCTCTTCGCGCCTCCGCCACGACCAGTCCCACACCGGAAAGACGCCGCGTTCGCGGTCGCGACCGCCTTCCGTCGCCGCAAACCAGGCGACTGCAGCGCCGACGAGCAGCGCCGCAGCCACCATGAAGGCCTGCAGCACCGCCGCCTCGCGCGCGCGCTTCAGTTCATCGGCGGACGCGGCGATGGCGTGGTTCACGCGGAACGTTGCTTCGTCGGGATCGAGCCGTGCTTCGTTGCTGAGCGAATCCGCAAGATAAGCGCGATCTTCGCGCGGCACGCCATTGTGGCTCGAGCTCTTGAGCAGGATGCGCGCGGCTTCCGCGCGGCGATACTGGAGATCGGCAATCCCCGACGGGCGATCGGTGCGAAAGAGTTCGTCGAGCTCGGAGGCGAGGATGTTCTCGCCTGCGGCCGAGGTGGCGGCTCCTGCTGTTCCTCCCGAAGGCGCGGTTTCCCGCGTGATCACGCCGGCGCCGCCGAGTGCAATCAGCGCGGTGATCAGGATCGCAAGGCCCCAGGTGAAGAGGCCGTGCATGCCGTCGCGGAACAGGATCTCATCGCCCCCAAACCCCGCATAGCGCGCCCGCATCCGACCCACGGCATAGCCGCCGATGCCGAAACTGCAGAGCGCGTTGAAGAGCAGGAACAGGCCCGAGAGGAACCAGAACACGCCCGACGAGTCGCGCCATGTCGGCGCGGTCGAGACCATCGAAAGTCCGATCGCGGTGCCGAAGGCCCAGATGGTGAAGGAAACGCCGGCTGCGATCACCGCACCTGCAACAATCGCGGCCCAATCCGCGGATGGCCGCGGGTGGGCGGTTTCGGCGATGAGAGGATCGCTCAACTCAGCGCATCCCGAAGAACGAAAGGATCGCCATGATGACGACCACGAGCCCCACTAGATAAATCAAACCGTTCACGAAAACTCCCGCGTGAAATGCATCCGTAAGATCAACGTCAGGTTATTGCCTTCGTTCCTTACTTGCCTGCGGGGTTCGGGTTCCCGATTGCGTGCAACGCGTCATGGCGGGCGCACCCAAAAGCGCGTCCCGGCCTCCCCGATTTTGAGTGATAGGATGCCCGATGGCGTTCAGTCGCGCGGGCGCTCCAGCTGCCAGCGCAAATTCGCTTTCACCGCCGGCCATTCATGGGGAAGGATCGAATAGACGCAGGTATCGCGCAGCGAGCCGTCGGGCATGCGCATGTGATTGCGCAGGATCCCGTCGAGTTTCGCGCCCAGCCGTTCGATCGCCTGCCGGCTCTGCCGATTGAAGAAATGCGTGCGGAATTCGACCGCGATGCAGCCAAGCTCTTCGAACGCATGGCCGAGCAGCAGCAATTTGCATTCGGTGTTGACGGGTCCCCGCTGCAGCGATTTGCGGTACCAGGTGCTGCCGATTTCGACGCGCTTCTGGCTCGCGTCGATATTCATGTAGGTCGTCATGCCGCCTGCGCGGCCATCGACGATGACGGTGAAGGGCCGCATGTTGCTGGTCGCAAGACGGCGCTGGATTTCATCGTCCATGCGCTCGGGCGCGGGCACGAACGTGTACCAGAGCTTCCAGAGTTCGCCGTCTTTCACCGCCCCGGTCAGCTGTTCGCAGTGCTCTTGTGCGAGCGGCACGAGGCGAACATGCGTTCCGGTGAGCGTGACCGGCGGCGGCCAATGATCGGACATCGAATCTGCTCCAGCGCGTCCGCTCGGTAACACTCACAGGATCGCAGCGAAAGTGATGGCGGGCAAAACAATTCCTCATGGCCGAACCGCGCCGACGCCGCCCTTGTTATATTGGCCACGGGTGCGGATTGCGGCGACTACGCATTGCGTCCGGTGCCCGACGGAAGCCATGTCCAGCTTGCAAACCGGGCCCGCTACCGCGTGAGTCTCCAGGCCGAACTGATCCGCTCTATGTCGCGTGTTTTCCTGCGCCGCGGCCGCCTTGCTCCGCTCGATGTGTCGCGGCAGCGAAGAACACTGCGCGTGTACGAGCGCCGCGTGCCGGATCCGCCTGCAAAGACGGTCACGATCGAGAAGCCGGTTGGCGGCATTCCGGCGCTCCGGATCTCGCGTCCCGAAAGCCGGCCCGGCCATCACATTCTGTTTCTTCACGGTGGCGGCTATGTCACCGGTTCGCCCGCCATGTATCGTCACGTCTGCTGGCGCTTCGCCGGAGCGGCGAGGGCGGGCGTGATCGCGATCGCTTATCGTCTCGCACCCGAGCATCCCTATCCAGCGGCGATCGATGACGCGTTCGCCGCCTGGAAGGCGCTTCTCGAAGAAGGCGCCGATCCCAACGTTTGCTCGATCATGGGCGATTCCGCCGGCGGCGGACTTGCGCTCGCTCTGGCATTGCGAATTCGCGACGCGAAGATGCCGCTGCCGGCAGCGCTGGTCGCAATTTCACCGTGGACGGATCTCGCTGCGACCGGCGCTTCGGCGCAGCCGCCGAACCGCGATCCGATGCTGCACGCGGACCATCTCGGCGAATATGCGCGGGCGTATCTCGCTGGTGCGGACCCGCGGCAGCCCTACGCTTCTCCACTCTATGGCAATCAGCGTGACTTGCCGCCAACGCTCCTCCAGGTCGGCAGCGACGAGATCCTGCGCGATGATTCCATTCGCATGGCAGAACGGATGCGCGAAGCCGGCTGTCAGGTCACTCTCGAAATCTGGCCGCGCATGCCTCACGTCTGGCACGCTTTCGCACCCGTATTGCCGGAAGCCACGCGCGCCATCGTCCGCGTCGGCGCGTTCATAGCGGAGCATACCTCCCGCCGCGCTCAATCTCCCGAACCCGCATCGTCCTTTGGCGCCGGCGCGAGCGTGCTTGCCGTGAACTTCGCCGTTCCGAGCAGCGGTTGCAGGTCCGGCTGCAGCGCCTTGAGCAGCTGAACCGCCAGCGCACTCGAGAAATGATAGCGGCTCGCGTAAGGCCCGGGCACGTAGGCGGTCACCGTCCCGAAGAAGCGGTCGCCCAGGAAGAACACGAAGGTCGCCGTGCGATCGATTGAGCGAGACTCGATCATTCCTCCGCCGCGTGAGAAGCGATCGGCGCGATTGTCGCCCGTGCCGGTCTTGCCGCCGACAGCCAGCGGAGACCCGTCCGTCTTCAGATAGGCGCCGCGCAGGCGCGACGCCGTGCCGTCGGATACCACGCCCGTCATCACCCCCGTAAGGGTGCGGGCAATCTCCGGCGCCATGACGCGGACCGGCTCGGTTTTCCGCGTCAGGATGGTGTCGTAAGGCGTGTTCGCGCCGAAACGGAGTTGCGTGAGCGACTCCGTGGGCAGTTCGACGCCGCCGTTCAGGATGATGCCCATGAGCTTTGCCAGCGCGTCGGGAGAATCGCCGGACGCACCGACCGCCGTGCCGAGCGACGGCACCAGATGCTCGAACGGATAGCCGAGCGAACGCCAGTGTTCGAGGATGCGATCGAAGGCGGCGCGTTCGAGCAGGATACGGATCCGCGTGTCCTGCTTGTGCAGGCTGCCGCGGAACAGCCATTTGTAGACCTGCTGGCGGATATCGGCACTGGCACGCGCAACCTCTTTCCAGGACGCGGCGGGATGCGCGATCCGGTAGCGTGCGAGCCAGAGCTCGAGCGGATGCACGCCCGAGACATAGCCGAGGTCCTGCCACGAGAGGCGCGCCGGCGAGTCCGTCGCAAGCACCCTGTAAACTTCCTCGTCGGTCACGCGGGCCCGCGGCAGATGCGCAAGCAGAAAGGCTTTGAGCTCTGCAAACGGCGCATTCGGATGCACGCCCAGATAAAGGGCGGCAAGCGGTCCGGCCGCGGGCCGCGCCTGACGCGCCAGCATCGCCATCATCTGGTCGCGCGGCTGACCCGACAATTGCTTGTAGAAACGCCGCAGGAAGTTCTTGCCTTCTTCGTCCGCGAAGGTGCGGAGATAAGCTCGGCGCGCAGGATCGGACGGATCGTTCAGCAGCCGCGCACGATTGGGCACGGCCTGCACTTCATAGAAGGTCACGATGTCCCTGAGCAGCCGGACGAAGGAGAGATTGATCGAGTGCTGGAAGGCGAGCGAGATCGTCGGGTTCTGACGGTTCTCGCTCTTGTCGAAATTGCCGAAGCCTTGCCGCCCGCTGCCGGTGAAGAAGGCGCCGGGCGCGCCTGAATAATGCCGTTGCATGGCGGCATCGAACATCGGCTGGAGGCCGCGGTCGTGCGTCCGTGAAAGATAGTCCGCTGCCCAGAACGTCAACGGATCCTGCGCCGCTGCCGCAATCCCGAGAAGCTCGCGCCGTGACCGGGTGGCGAATTTCTCGTTGAGTTCGCGCATGATTTCGAGATAGGTGGCGAGCGTCCTTAGCTTCGCCGTCGAACCCATCATCAGCTTGGCGCCGGAATTGATGTCGAATGGCTTGTTGAGGCTGTCGGCGCGCACCCGGAGCAGGTTGCGTTCGCCGCGCCGCTCGTAAAGCACGAAGCTGTAGGTGACCTTTGCCGGATCGGCATCGCCGAGCAGCTGGTGACCCACCATGCCCTGGCTCTTCAGGAAATCCGGGTCCGAAAGGCGTTCGAGGAAGCTCGAGATGCGGGTCTGTGTCGCCGTGTCGGTCGTGGTGTCGACCTTCAGGTCGAGCCGGTCAAGGCTGTAGAGATTGGGCAACTGCAAGAGCGACACGAGATTGTTGCGCACAGATTCGACGGCGCGATCGGTGCTGAACGCGGTGATACCGCTCGTCGGCGGCTGGTAGTGGAAATGCAGCCTTGCGTTCAAGGCGGCGTCGCGCAGCTGCGCGTCGATGACGCCGGCACGGAATAGAATCCGCAGATAGCGGTCGATCAGCACTTCGAGCCGGTCACGATTCTGGATCAGGTAGAAGTCCGGGCGGCGCGCCGAGAGGATGAGACTCAGGGCTTCGCGGTAAACCTCACCCTTGAGCGCCAGTCCGGCCGGGTCGTGCGGAACGCTCGTGAGGATGCGGGTCGCATCATTGTTCGAGACTCCGAACCAGGCCCAGAGCGCATCCGGCAATCCTATGACCTCGCCGTAACCCGGCGCCGAGGCGAGCGGCGTCGAATTGAGATAGGTGGTCACGACTTGTCTGCGCCGGGCCAGCGTGTCCGGGCCGCCGAGGTAGAGCCGTGCCGACGCGCTCGTCACTTGCCTCAGTTTGTCGGCGATGCCTTCCGTTACACCGTTGTGGGAGTGACGGAATTTCTCGATCTGGGTCGCGAGAGTGCTGCCGCCGCCTGCCTTGAAATGCGGGGAGACGACACGCACAACCCGGCCGAGCGCTGCCCAGGCGAAGCGCTTCCATTCGACGGCGCCGTTCCGCTGGGGATGTGAGCTGTCGAGGAGATAGCGATCCTCGGTGAAGAGGAGGCTGTGCACGATCAGGGGCGGGATGCTCGCGAAGTCGGGATAGGCGAATTGCGGAAAGCGCGCGCGATAGAGGGACTTGCCCTTTTGATCGACGATATCGAGCCCGCCCTGGTCTTTCTCGTTGTAGATCGCAAATCCGCCGCGGCGCACGAAGTGCTCGAGCCCGCCCGACCAGTGCGCCTGTTCCCGGACGGCATAACCGTCGGCTACGAGGTCTGAGACGAACCGCGGCAGCGCCGCGTAGCCGAGGCGCTGGTCGTAAGGGCCGTCCTCGGGAAAGAGAATGGAACGGCTTGGGCCGGGTTTGAGCGGCGCGGTGATCCGGTGATCGAGATCGACGAAATATCGCGCCTCGAAATGCGAGGACTGCGTTTCGTAAGCGGCTGCAAGAATCGCGATTGCGAGCAATCCGATCCAGGGCCGTTTCGCGATCGCGTTGAAGATCGCAGCCGGCGTAAGCCGCCGGCGGACAGAACCATACGCCGTCGACAGGCGTACGCCGATCGCACCGGCAGAGATGGTTCCCGCCGCCTTTCCGGTCCAGCCCCCCAAAAGGGAGTGGGTGCTTCGATAAGCCGTGCGAAAATCGTCGAGCACTTGTCGGGAACCCCGGTCACCGCCGCCGCCTTCCGGAAAGCCGGAGCCCATGCAAATGGTTGCACGGTTTGGGTTTCCTGCGGGTTCTGCTCGGGAACCGACATCTCTTGGTCACACAGCGGAAAGGCGGAAGAGCGTTACGCGCGTGCCCGCTGGAACTTCGCCGCTTTGTTGCCTTGATTGAGCGCGGGTGCAGTTGTCGAGACTCACGGCCGGGCGCGCGGCACAGCGCATCCGGTCAACCCAAGCTTTATGGGAACCCGGCGCTTGGGCCGCGTTTTGCCCTCAATGTTCCGGCGTCGGCCGGCACAAGAAGGGCAGCACGTATTTCTCGACCAATTGCTGCGTCTGTGTGTGCATGCCTCTGGTGTTGTAGTTCTCCCGTGTGATGACCGCCGCCGCATCGAGCGAACGAAACGACAGGATTGCGTTGCCGCCATTGCCGGCCATGTACCAGCCGGAAATCGTCCCGCAGTCGGAATGGTAATCGTACTGCCAGTAGAAATACCCGTAGCCGTGATCGCCATACGCGCTGCGATGTGCCGTCGTCATATCGTCGACAAAGCGGGCGGGCAGGATCTGCTGGCCATGCCAGCGGCCGTGGTCGGTCACCATCGAGGCCAGCTTCGCGAGATCGCCCGCCGAGAGCTTCAACCCGCCGCCAGTCATCACCTCGCCCTTCGGCGAGCGCGGCCACTCCCAGCGTGTGATGCCGAGCGGACGAAAGATTCGCTTCTCGATATAAAGATCGATCGGCTGGTGCACCGCGCGCTGCACGATCTGTCCCAGGAGAAATGCGCCTGCGGTGCAATAGCGCCATGAGCCCAGTCCGGATTTGTCGCGCTCGTAATCGCTCCATAGCGGCAGATCGACCGCCCAGCGTGTCCAGTCCTGCTGCGCATGCATGTTGTCTTCCCGGCCGGGACTGTTGTCATCGTCGTCATTGCAGGCGAGCGCAGAGGACATGGTCAGGAGGTCCCGGATCGTGATCGCGCGCTTGGCGGGGCTGTCGTTCGCGAACGGCGCCATATCGGCGAGGAAGGCGAAGGCGGGCGTGTCCACGGACGCAATCGCACCGTCTGCAATGGCAGCTCCCACCGCTAGCGCGGTCACAGATTTCGTCGCCGATCGCGTATCGTTGAGACGTCCGGACGCGCCTTCGCCGAAGTAGGATTCCGAAACGATCTGTCCCTTTCGAACCACGAGCACGCTCGTCGTTTTGGGAAATCCGCCCCGATCGATGGCGTCGGCGAGCCCCGGAATTTTGGCCGGGACGTCGGCCATGGCGGTCATGCCCAACAATCCGAAGATCGCGGCAAGTTGAATGAATCTGGCCATGGCGCTCGCTCAATCCCTCGACGCAAGCGCAGCCTAGCCGCAAGATCGGGTCGCAAAGCCGCAAAGAGAGCGCCGTACGCGCGGCCAAACGTCGAAATCGGAGAAAATCCGCCGATGGACCGCATCGACAGGAAGATTCTCGTTCTCTTTCAGGCCAATACGCGCCTGGTGGCGACGGAGATCGGCGCAAAGGTCGGCCTCTCCGCGGCGGCCGTGCAGCGGCGCCTCAAGCGTTTGCGAGAGGCGGATGTGATCCGGCGTGAGATCGCCGCGCTCGATCCGCAGCAAGTTGGTGTGCCCATCACCTGCATCGTGACCCTTGCCATGGTTTCGCGTGCAGCTCCGCGTGAGCAGCTCGAGCGCTTCAAAAGCGCGATGTTGAAGCTTCCCAATGTTCAGCAATGCTATCAGGTTACCGGCACCGTCGACTTTGTGCTCGTGGTTACGGCTGCCAGCATGGAAGCCTATGCCGAATTCGCGCGCAGCTGGTTCGAATCGAATGCCACCGTGGCGCGCTACGACACGCACGTGGTTCTCGACAATGTAAAAGTAGGGCTCGAACTACCGATTCAATTCGTGTGATTGCGCGTCGTCGCACAACGATCATCGAACCGATTCGAAAACAATATAATGGGACTTTTTACTGCCCCCCGCCGGCAGCATAATCTTTCCAATCCCGGCGGCGGCTGGATCCCGACGATTGTCGCCGTCAATCACGGCGTGCGCAGGCTCACCGACCCCACGCCCTACAATCACTATTCTTTGCTGCGCACCCTCGAGGATGCGCTCGGTCTCGACCATCTCCGCCATGCCGGCGACGCGGCTGCAGGGGCGATGACGCCGTTGTTCACTATTCCCCGCCAGTGAGACCTGAGATGACAATCACCATGGGCGGGCGGGAAACGATAGATCGCTCGCCGGGCGCTCTGATTCCTATTCCGCTGCCTCTTGCACGGCGGCAGGCAGGCGCGAGCGGTGATAGGGCTTGTCGCCCAGGATCGTCGCGCGATTCATGATCCGCCGGTGGGGCAGGTAATCGTTGACCGCGTAATGCTGCGTCACGCGGTTGTCCCAGAAGGCGATGGCGTTCGGCTTCCAGCGCCAGCGCACCTGGAATTCCGGCTTCTGTATGTGCTCGAACAGCATCGCAAGGATCGCCTCGCTTTCCTTGCGCCGGAGTCCCTTGATCCTGTCGGTGAAACCATAGTTCACGAACAGGCCATCTTCGCCGGTTTCGGGATGCGTGCGCACCACCGGATGCAGAACCGGCGGATGCTCGGCGAGCGCCTTCTCGTATTTCTCCGCCCCTGCGTTCGCGGCCACCGTCCGGCGCGGCGGAAATCCGCGCGCGAAATCATGCACGGCATCGAGCCCGCTTAAGAATTCGCGCATCGGCCGCGACAGTGCCTCGAAGGCCGCCTTCATGCTCGACCACACCGTGTCGCCGCCTTCCTCCGGCAGGCTCTTCGCATAGAGGATCGAGCCCATCGGCGGCGTCTCGATGAAGGTGACGTCGGTGTGCCAGGCATCGTTGTCCGTGAGATTGCCGGCGTGATTGTCGAGGATGAAAAGCTCCGGGGCTTCGGGCACGCCCGGATAGAGCGGGTGGGTATGGAGCGCGCCGAAGCGGCGCGCGAAATCGCGGTGCTGGGTCGGCGTCAGATGCTGGTCTTCGAAAAACAGCACCTGGTGACGAAGCAGGGCCGCGCGGATCTCGGCGATCTCCTGCTCGTCCAGAACGCGCGACAGATCCACGTTACCGATCACCGCGCCGATGGCCGGCGTCAGGCTCGCCACGGTCATCCTCGGCATCTGATCCTCGCCTGAAATCCGGTCCGCTCCTTTACGATATCAGCTTATCGGAGGTTTCGGCATCTGGCCTGTAGCGGCTGTCCGTATATAGAGTGGGCCGCGCCGCCACCCACGTCCGGAGTCTTCATGAACGAACGGCCGGACGTGAACGAGGCATCCCTGGAGCCCGCGATCGGCGCAGGCCGCGCGATCGTCGCGGCCACCATCGGCAATGCGCTCGAGTTCTACGATTTCATCACTTACGCCTTCTTTTCGATCCAGATCGGTCGCTGTTTCTTCCCCTCGACCAGCCCTTACGCGAGCCTGATGCTTTCGCTCGCCACTTTCGGTGCGGGCTTCCTCACGCGCCCCATAGGCGGAATCGTCATTGGCACGCTCGCCGACCGCGTTGGGCGCAAGCCCGCGATGGTGCTGAGCTTCATGCTCATGGGTGGCGCCATCGTCGCGCTCGCGCTCATTCCCTCCTATGCCGAGATCGGCATTGCGGCGCCGGCGCTCGCGGTTCTCGCGCGCATGGTCCAGGGCTTTGCGCTTGGCGGCGAGATGGGGCCGACCACGGCCTACCTCCTCGAAGCGGCGCCGCCGTCCCGCCGCGGCCTCTTCACCGCGTGGCAGGGCGCGAGCCAGAACATCGCGGCAATCGTCGCGGGTCTCGTCGGACTCGTGCTCGCCTCGATCATGAGCGCGCACGCGCTCGATCTCTATGGCTGGCGCGTGGCGTTTCTCCTTGGCGCCGTCACGCTGCCGTTCGGAATCTGGATCCGGCGGAGCCTTCCGGAAACCATTCATGCGCACGAAGCGCCGGCGCCGGTCCATCGCGTCCACACGAGCGTGCTTGCGACCGTGCGCGCGAACGGGCGCATTCTCTCCTTGGCTTTCGTGGTGATCGCGAGCGGCACGATCGGCACCTATATCGGCAACTATCTCGTCACCTTCGCGCAGAACACGCTGCACATGCCCGCGCGCACGGCGTTCCTCGCCTCCGTGCTGCGCGATGCGACCGGGCTCGGTGCCGCGCTCGTCGGCGGCCGGCTGTCGGATCGCTTTGGAAGACGCCCCTTGATGCTGTGGCCGCGTGCCGCGATTCTCGTGCTCATCTATCCGATCTTTGCCTGGATCGTGGAGACACGCACGGCCACGGCCCTGATCGTCGGCTACACGATCCTGTCCATCCTCGGCGGACTTTGGGGCGGCGCGTTCTACGCCGCCTTCAGCGAAAGCGTGCCCAAGAGCATTCGCGGCGGATCGATCGCGACCATCTATGCGACCGCGGTCGCGATCTTCGGCGGGACCACCCAGCTCGTGGTGACGTGGCTCCTGCATGCTACCGGAAATCCGATGGCGCTCGCCTGGTATCTCCTTGCCGCCGCCGTGGCCGGCACGCTCGCCATGGCTTTCATGCTCGAGAGCGCGCCCGCCCGCGTTCGCCCGCTCGCAGAGCCGCTGGTCGCGCCGGCGGCGTAATGGTTTATCGCGCGAAGCGGAGGGGGAGAGCTTGCCCCGCACTTGTTTCGGGGTGGCCGCGTGCTTCAGCACACGGTCGGAGGGGCGTAAGCAGCGCTCACTCTATTCCTACGCCGCGCGCGCCGTTGTCCGCGGCCTTGCCCGTTCGTGCGGCAGGTACACCGTCACGCAGGTGCCCTTGCCGGGCTCGCTCTCCAGCACCACGCGTCCGCCGTGGGCTTCCGCGAGGCCCTTCACGATCGGCAGGCCAAGACCGGTTCCCTTTTCGGGAACGGCAATGTCATGCGCGCCCTGGCTGAAATTGTCGAAGACGCGAGCCTGGTCTTCCGCGGCAATTCCGCAGCCGGTGTCTTTGACGCCGAAACACAAGGCCGCTCCGGCCGAGAGATCGACGAAGGCCGTAACCGTTCCGCCGGACGGAGTGAACTTCAACGCATTCGACGCGAGGTTGAGCACGACCTGCCGGATGCCCCGTTCGTCGGCCAGGACGAGCGGCGCGGCTTCGTTGATCTCCGTCCTGAGAGCGATACCGGCGGCGTCCGCCCTCGGTCGCATCAACGCGAATTCCTCTTCAATGAGCCGTCCGATGTCGATCTCGCGCTCGCGGAGCTGGAGCGCTCCGGCTTCGATCTTGGCGAGGTCGAGGATGTCGTTGATGAGGGCGAGCAGATGCTGGCCGGCCTTGTGGACAAGCTCGGCGTATTCGCCGTTTTTCTTCGGTTCACGCGCGGCGGGCGCCGTTGCCACGATCTCGGAGAATCCGAGGATGGCATTCAGGGGCGTTCTCAACTCATGGCTCATGCGCGCGAGGAACTGCGATTTGGTGCGGTTCGCGGACTCCGCGGAATAGCGGGCACGGTCTGATTCCTGCTTGGCCGTGCTGAGCGCCACGATCAGCTCGGAGCGATCGAATTTGAGTCCGAGCGCGTTGTTCGCGCTCGCGTGCATCTGGCGGGCCAGATACAGCGTGTAAAGCGTGTAAAAGAACGCGATGAAAGAAATGGCGCCGTAGATGAAGGTGCCGGCGCGCAATGGGACGAGCACGAACGCCGTCCCGTCGATCGCAAAGAGCGCGGCGGTGAGCGCTTTCGAAGGCGCCGTGAAGGGGCACTGTCCCGAAAGGTATCCCGCCAGGAACAGCACCATCAGCAGATGATTGAAATCGTCACCGGGTGCCCACAGCAAGACGGACTGCGTCGACCAGGCGAGCGTGGTGAGCGCATAGCTTGCTGTGGCAAGCGTGATCCAGCGGCCCGTATCCGCCGTTTCCTGCTCGCGCGCGAAGAACCGGTTGAGCACCAGTGCGAGTGGCACGAGCGACAGCACGAACGTTCCAAACCAGAGCGCGAGAAGATGGAAGGGCATGGTCCGCGCATAGATGGCGCAAATGGCCAGCGCGAAGACCGGCATCAGGTAGGGGTGCGGCTTCAGCCCCTTGAGTGCGAGGGCGAGAGCATCAGACGCGATCTGCTCATCGCGCCGCCGGTGTCTCTCCTGGGGGCTCTCTTCCACGATCCCGCGGCCCTTTTTGGCAGCACCATCATGCTCTTGAGATGTTAAGAAAATCGTGACCACGGCTCGGTCGGACAATCATCTGATGAGGGATCGTCCTTATCGTTCGACGCTTTGGGAGGCTGGCGGTGTCGCCCTGTGCGCGGCAGAAGCAGCCCAATTCCTTAAGACCTGCGCGGATACCATCGCTGCGGCTGCAACCATGGGGGCACGCCGTTGCCGGGTGGCGATGAAGCTCGAGAACTCCACCAACGCGATCGCGGGGACTGAGGCGCACCTCGTCGTTTCGAAAGACGATGGCCTGCAAGAGAGCGCAACAGGGCCTTTCTGGAGCCATGTCAGCGAGGCGCTGGCGCTGCGCCGGCCTTTCGCATCCCTGGTGCACGAATCCGATCGGGCATTTTTCGAACACAACTGGCGCTGGGTCGAAAAGGAAATCGGCCGCGACGGAACGGTCCATCTGCGGATCCGGCGCACGGACGGCCGCTGGTGTCCTGCGATCGTCAACATGGCGAATCTAGGAAGCGGTAAGCTCCGCATCCAGCTGCAGACCAACGAGATCGAGCTTGCGCACCGTCGCGAGCTTCAGATGCGCCGCGTGGTCGAAGGCTCGTTGCAGGGCATCATCGTGCTCACGCCGACAGAAGTCCTCTACATGAACGACGGCTACGCGCGCCTGGTCGGCTATCCGTCCGCGCGGCAATTTCTTGCCAGCCACAAGACTCTGAGCATCGAATACGTGCACCCGGACGACCGGCAGATGATCACGGATCGCATCCGGGCGCGGACGGCCGGCGAGAACATCCTCTCGCAATACGAATACCGCATGCTGACGCGCGACGGTGCCACCCGCTGGGTTTCGGTGACGGCGACCCTCGTCCAATGGGATGGCAAGCCCGCCTCCCTGTCCTGGGCGACAGACATCACCGAACGAAAGCTCATGGAGGATGAGCTTCGCTCCAGCAAGGAGGCGGCGGAGTTCGCCAACCGCAGCAAGACCGAGTTCCTGGCCAATATGAGCCACGAACTTCGCACGCCTCTCAACGCGATCATCGGTTTCTCCGAAGTGATTGCAGCCGAGTCTCTGGGGAAGGTGGGAAACGCAAAATATATCGAATACGCGCGCGACATCACCACCAGCGGCCGGCTGTTGCTGGACCTGATCAACGATGTGCTCGATCTCTCGAAGATAGAGGCCGGCAAGCTTCAGCTGCGCGAATCGGAATTTTCCGTGGGAGATCTTGCGTTCGATTGCGAGACGCTTCTCCGCGACCGCGCGAGACAATGCGGCGTTGCGCTGAGCAACGAAGTGGCAGCCGGCACGCTGATCAAAGCGGATCAGCGCGCGGTGAAGCAGGTGCTCCTGAATTTCCTCTCCAATGCGATCAAGTTCACGTTCGAAGGCGGCCGTGTGTGCATCCGCACCGCTCCCTCCGTCGATGGCGGCCTGCGGCTGATGGTGGAGGACACTGGCATCGGCATGAGCGAAGCCGATATCAGGATCGCGCTCGCGCCTTACGGGCAGATCGACTCGAAGCTCGCGCGAAAGCATCAGGGCACGGGATTGGGCTTGCCGCTGTCACAATCGCTGATGCGCTTGCACGGCGGCGACATCGAGATCGAAAGCACCCCCGGCAAGGGAACCGTCATGACCGCGTGTTTCCCGTGCGCCCGGGTCCTCGCGGCGAGCACGCGCGCGGCGTGAGTTTCATAGACGCCGGATTACCTCCCGGTCGCGAAGCAGCGGCGGAAAGTGCGGCGTCAAATCCCTGGTACGTCTTCATGGGCGAAATCAGGATCGAACGCGCTTTCCCGCGCCGACGCGCCGCGCTTAGTGCGCGGCCGATATTTCCGCAGGCACGTCGCGCAGGATGACCGTCCTCGCGAAGGGTATGAGAACAAGCGCCGCCACGAACAGCACACCGATCAGATAGAAGACGTCCTGGAACGCCTGCGAGAGGGCCTGCTGCGTCACGATCTGCGCGAGCTCCGCTTCGACCAGCATGCGCGCGTGCTGGGCATCGGCCGCGATTGTCGAAAGGCGCGAAGCCGCCGCTGAAAGTTTGCTGAGATCGGCATGGGAAAGGGCCTCGCCGAAGTGCGCGCCATGGATCCGGCCGTAATCCTGCAGCCAGGTCGTCACCGCTGCGATGCCGATGGCGCCTCCCAGATTGCGCATCAGGTTGAAAAGACCCGAGGCGTAGCGCAGCTCGCCCGGCGGCACGCCGTTGAGCGCCATGCCGACCGAGGGAACGATGCAGAGAAGGATGGCAAAGCCGCGAACGGCCTGCGCCGGCAGCAATTCGAAGAATCCCCAGTTGGACGTAATGCCCGACATCAGCCACATGGAAAAGGCGAACAGGAGAAACCCGCAGGCCATCACGATACGCTGGTCGATCATGGTCGTCAGCCGCGCGGCCAGCGGGGCGCTCGTCAGCATGAAGATGCCTTGCACGAACACAGTGGTGCCGATGTCGAGACTCGAATAGCCGCGTACGCGCCCGAGAAAAATCGGCGTCAGATAGGTGGCGGCGTAAAGCCCGAAGCCGATCACGATGCTGAGCATCGAAGCCAGTGAAAACGTTGGCCGCCGGAACGGCGTCAAACGCACGATGGGCATGGTCGAGAAGAAGGAGCGCTCGAGAAAGAGAATGGCTGCGACGAACGAGATCCAGGCCACGGTCGAGACGGTCTGATCCTCGAACCATTGGTGGCGCGGGCCTTCCTCGAGCACGTATTGCAGACAGCCGAGAAAGAGCGCCAGCGACACGACGTGCAGCCAGTCGATGCGCTTCAGCATCGATAGATCGGGATCGTCGACGCGCCCGAGCAGCGGCAGGAGGATGGCGATCATCGCGCCCGGCACGACATTGATGAAGAAAAGCCAGTGCCAGCTCAGCGTATCGGTGATCCAGCCGCCGACCGTGGGGCCGAGCGTGGGCGCGAGCGTCGACACCACGCCCAGCACCGCCGGCACCATGGCCCTTTGCCTGCCGGTGAACATGGCGAAGCCCGTGGCAAAGACCGTGGGCACCATGGCCCCGCCGACAAAACCCTGGATCGCGCGGAACAGCGTCATGGAACCGATGCTCCACGCCATCCCGCACAGGAGGCTCGAGAGCGTGAAGAGCACGGCGGAGAGCGTGAACAGCCAGCGCGTCGACAAGGCCTGGCTCAAGAAAGCAGAGAGCGGGATCATCACAATCTCGGCCATCAGATAGGCGGTCTGCACCCAGGCGATCTCATCGGGTCCGGCCGAGAGCCCCGCCTGGATCGAGTTGAGTGACGCCGCCACGATCTGGGTGTCGAGCAACGCCATGAACTGGCCGAAGGCCATGATCGCGAAGATGAGGACTTTCCGTGCATCGCTCATCCCTTGGGTCGCAGCCGCCGTATGGCTCTCCGAAGGCTGAACCGTCCTGCCGGTCTGCTTGTCCATGGGGCCTTGCAGGTTTATATGACGATCAACATATAATGGCGGAGACAGGATCGGCAAGCGATGCGCTACACGGCATCCCATAAACAAGAGACCCACCAGCGCCTTCTGAACGTTGCGGCGGAAGCGTTGCGGGAAAAGGGGCCCGAGCGGCTCGCGGTGGCTGACGTCATGCGCGCGGCGGGTCTCACCCATGGCGGTTTCTATGCGCATTTCAAGTCGAAGGACGCGTTGCTTGCCGAAACGCTCGCGGCCGGTTTCGCGCAATCCGCGCGGCGGATGCGCCGCCTGGTTGATGGCCTGCCGCCGCGCCACGCGCTCGCTACCTGGATCGATCAGTATGTGTCGCCGCACCATCGCGACAATCGGTCGACCGGATGCCCGATCGTGGCGCTTTCCTCCGACCTTCCCCGGCAATCGAAGAAATTTCAGGCGGCGTTCGACAAAGGTGTGAAGGCAATGATCCGCCAGCTCGAGAGCTGGATGGCCGAGAGCGGAATGGACGAGCCTGAGAGGCTTGCGGAATCGGTTCTCTCCGCGGCGGTAGGCGCCGTCTCCATGTCGCGCGCCGTTTCCGACAAGCGGCTCTCCGACGATCTTCTCGAAGCTGCGCGCGCGAACATCAAGGCGCGGCTCGCGCTCGGCGATGCCGCGCTTTCGAACGAAGCGCAAGACCAGAAAGGCGGGCGCGTATCATGACCACGGCGACCTTCGATCGTCCGGCGGAAACCGGTTTGCGGTCTCGCACGGCGAAGGTTCTGCCGCGGCTCCCGCGGCGGGCGTTGATCGCCGGTGCGGCGGCGGCATTGGCGATGGTTGCGGGCGCGGCCTGGATCGCCATGCCGGCTTCGTCCGTATCGACCGACGATGCCTACGTAAAGGCCGATTCCACCATCGTCGCGCCGAAGATTCAGGGCCTCGTCGCCCAGGTGCTGGTACGCGACAATCAGGCGGTGAAAGCCGGCCAACCGCTCGTGCGCATCGATCCCGAGGATTACCGGCAGGCGGAACGAGCCGCGGCCGCCGACGTGCAAGGCGCAGAAGCCGCGATTGCGCAGCAAAGCGCGCAAAAGGATCTCGCGAGCGCAAACGTGGATGCCGCCTTAGCCTCCATCAAGGCCGCCGATGCCGAACGCGCCCGCGCCAACGCCAACGCGGCGCGCTTCAGTGCGCTCGAGGCCGAGGGCGACGTATCCAGAGAGCAGGCCGAACAGATGCGCGCGACGGCAGCAACGTCGCGCGCCGATTCCGATCGTGCACGCGCCTCCTTCGCCGCGAGCGAGCAGCAGGTCACCGTCATCGAAAGAACGCGTGCGCAGCTCGAGGCATCGCTGGCCAGGGCAGAGGCCGCGCTCTCGCTGGCGCGGCAGAATCTCTCCCACACCGTCATCCGCGCGCCCGTCTCCGGTATCGTCGGCAATCGGCAGGTGCAGCGCGGCGAATTCGTGGGCGTGGGCACGCAGATGATGACGATCGTGCCGATGAACACGCTCTACGTCACCGCGAACTTCAAGGAGACGCAGACCGCGCGCATGCTGATCGGCCAGCACGCATCGGTGACATTCGATGCGCTTCCCGGCTACCGCTTCGAAGGCGAGGTCGAAAGCTTTGCGCCAGGCTCGGGCTCCGAATTCTCGCTGCTGCCCTTCGAGCCGGCCACAGGCAATTTCACCCGCATCGTGCAGCGTGTTCCGGTGCGCATCCATCTCGATCCCGGACAGGCCGGAGCGGAACGGCTCCGTCCGGGGCTGTCCGCCGATGTGACGGTTCAACTGGCGACCCACTGAGGAGTTGTTGCCGGCTGGGAAGAAGGCCATGACCTTCATGCGCGAGAACGCGCCCACAGGCTTGCGCTCGCCATGACCATGCGTCTGCCGCGCGGGTTCTGTCGGCGAACACGCGCGCAGCGTGATCACTGAACGCAGTTCGAGCCGGCAATACCTAAGGACGCTCGCCTGCATTAGCCGTATGATCGGATTGGCGGCGCTGCCACCAAACCGAGATCGCTGGCCCTTGAGGGAGAAGCATGCATTGGACGGGTGAATTGCTGCACATTCACGTTGCGCCCAGGGCCTCCGCTGCTATGCAGACACTTTCCGAGGCCCGGCTGATCGCAAATGTTGGGATTGAAGGCGACCGGTACGCGACAAGGCTTGGTACGTACTCGGCGAAACACCACATCGACCGCCAGGTGACATTGATTGAAGTCGAAACGCTTGAGGCCCTCGCTCGTGATCGAAAAATCGACCTGGAGCCCCATGAACACCGACGCAATTTGACGACACGGGGGGTGCCGGTGGCGCATCTCGTAGGTCAGTATTTCCGCGTTGGCGAATGCGTTCTGTATGGCGGTCGATTGAATGTACCCTGCCTCTACCTCGAAAACCTTGTGCAGAAGAAGATATTCAAACCGTTGCTCAACCGTTCTGGCCTGAACTGCAGGATCATCGTCGGCGGGGTAATTCGCGTCGGCGATGGCATGGTTTGGTGCGATCCCAACGCGCTCGACAAGGGGCTACGATCGGACAACGAAGCCGTTCCAATTGCGCCCGCGCCCGACGCCTGACCACAAATTTCACGTACGTGGAGTGGCGCAAGGGACCGGGTGAAATTGCGAGCTTGTTCTTATTGATCTGGCCGGATGTTTTCGCTGCGTTTGAACGAGGGCCGCGTACTCATCTCCTTGAGCCACTTCGTCGTGCGCGGATATTTATCGGGAGAGATCCCAAGTCCCACCAGTGGATACATCGCAACCCGCGGATAGACCGAACTATCGGCGATGGAGAAGCGGTCGCCGACGAGGAATCCGGTTTCGAGCGAGCGCTCGATGTGATCGATGCGCTTTAGCAGCTGCCCCGCCAGCAGCCGCGCCTCGCCTTCGCCGACCGCCGTTCCGTCGTAGACGCGGCTCACCCAATCGAGATGGGCGGGATCATCTGTCGAGCGGCGCGCGTCGGCCATCACCTCTTCCTTCGGACGCTGCCGGTCGAGCGGCCCGATCACTTTCAGGTAGATCAGCGGCCGGAATTCCTTTGCCATGGCGAGCTCGAAGCTCTGCCACATCTTCGCGCGTGCGCATTCGAAGGGATCGGACGGATAGAGTCGCGGTTCGGGAAAGAGCGCATCGAGATATTCAGTGATGACGTTCGATTCGTAGATCACGCGCTCGCCGTGAACGAGCGTCGGAACGAGGCCGTTGGGATTGAGCGCGAGGTACTCCGGCCGCTTCTGTTCCATTCTCGTCAGGTCGACGAGGCGCGTTTCCCAGCTGAGGCCCTTTTCCAGGAGCACGATGCGCACGCGCCGCGCACAGGGCGAACCGCGTGAGTCGTAGAGAACGATTGGCGAGTCCATGCGGGCCTCCGTTCAAGACCGCGAAGGAGAACGCGTCGGCACGCGTTTGTCACTCGTTTCTTGCGCACGATCATTTGCCGTCGCAATCGCCCCGTAAGAGCCCATCGCGGTGGGCGCTACCGGTCGATCTCTAATTGTCTGAATTGCACGGCCAAGCCTACGCGGATGGCCTTTTCACCGGTTTGGAGTGAGTCAAGAGGGATATCGGCTGGCTTAACGAGAGCGAGAACAACGTTGGGACTTCCGTCGTCACCGGTAAGAGGAAAGGCCGTCATCTCCCAGAACCGCGAGAATCCGCGCTCGTAGTGAACCGGCGCGACCCACCACACACCGGAAGGTCCACTGAACATAGCGTTGACAATATCGATCGCCGCCGCGCGTCGCTCGAACCCCATAAATTCGAAATAGTCTTGGCCAACAATATTGCGTCCAATTTGCTGGCGAATGGCGTCGCCGACGAGCCGGACGCGAAGCGTCGGATCGTCGGGAGTAGGAGCCTGCACCATAATCAGGTTCGTAAGAAATGCCTTGGCGGAGCGAGGTTTGAATGATTGCCGGCTGGGAACGAGCCCTTTGCGAGGTAGTCCTCGCCACAGTCGCTCGAAGTCGGCGCTCTGTTGCGAGCGAACAAGGTTCTTACCCATTGCGGCGGCTTGGCCAATCAGTAGGGGGGACCCGACATTCGCGCATGGGGCAATGTTTCCGGCGCTCCGTCACTCGGAGAACGGCATCGATCACCATGAAGGCGAATGATATGCGTTTGGAGAGCGGCTGTCGCCTCAACTACCCATTCACCGGACACCGCCTTTTCGTTCCGTTTCAGCAGGCGGGCAGGGCCCCGCGACCAGCCGAACAGGTTCCAAGGGCACATCAGAGCGCCACGGACAAACCTCCGAAGAAGCCTCGCCGAGCACCCCATTGCGGCGCGCCGACCCCGACGCCTGTCCCGTCGCGGATTTCATATTTCTCGTCGAACAGGTTGATCACGTCGAAGCGCGCCGTGACTTTGGTGACGCCGAGATCGAACTCATGACTCGCGCCGAGATTGACCGTCACGTAAGCCGGTACGTGATCGGCATTGGGCGTTGCGCCGCCACGCCTGAGACCGGTGCCGAAAACCATGTCCGTGCTGAACCGCGTGCCGAGCCAGAAATACGAACCGCCCGCCGAAATGCTTCCGAGCTGCTGGTGATCGAGCGGGATAAAGTGATTGGCGATATAGGCAAGGTCGTCGGGACTGAAGTTGAACTGGCTTGAAACGATGTGCTCGCCCACGCCGCGCTCATAGGCGCCATTGGCATAGAGGCTGAGCGGACCGCTGCTGTAGGTGGCCGTGAGCTCGATTCCGTATTGGCGCCCCTTTGCATAGTTGAACGGCGTCAGAATGATCGGCGCGCCGAATTGGCCCTCGTCGATCAGATTGTGCGAGAGCTTGTAGAAGCTGTCGAAGCCCAGCACGAGGCCATCGTCGATGTTCTGAAGCACGCCGAAATCGTAGTAGTCGGCGCGTTCGGCCTTGGGCGTCGTGTCGGTGTCAGCCGCTGCCGCGGCCGTGGTGTTGTCGAACAGCATCACATCGGGCGAGGCCACCAATTCGATTGGCGGCGGCGTGAAGTAGCGCGAATAACCGAGGTGAAAGGTCGTGCCGTCGAACGGTTTCCAGACGGCATTGATCCGCGGGCTGATCTGGCCCTCGGAATCGAACGCGCCGAACTGGTCCCAGCGGACGCCAAAGTTGATCGTGACGTCGTGGAGGATCTTCCACTCGTCCTGGAGATAAAGCGAGTAGCTCCAGGCATGTTTCGTTCCGTTGTCCGGAATGACGGTCGGCGTATCGCTGATCTGGCATGAAAGATCGGGGTTGCCGGGCGCAGGCGGACAATTGGCGTTGGCAGGTGCGCCGGTCTGGTCTGGCGCGAGCGTGAACACGCTCGACGAGGTGCGTGAGGCAAGATCGTCGGCCTGATAGATGAAGCCGGCCCGGATCGTGTGCGCGTCGCCGAGGTGATAGGCGCCCTCGATCTGCGTGCCATAGGCGACGTCTCGCTTGTACGCCGTCTGCGCGAGGCCGTTGAAGAGAATGTCGCCCACCGCGTCCGGTGTGAAAAAGAGACTGGAAAAACGGCCGAAGACACTCGCCTGGAGGTCGAAAGGACCGGAGGCGTAGAGGTAACTCAGAATTCCGAAATGCGTGATCTCGCGCTGGTCTTCGTTGAGTGCGGCGCTGGGAAACGCGTGCTGGCCGTTAACCTGAAGCACCTCCGTATTGCCGGCGCCGCAATTGGGAGCGGGCGGCGGACCTGGCGGAAAGAACGTCGAGCCGTCGCCGCAGGGGCCAAGGCCGACCACGCCGCCGAGGCCCGCAGGCTGAAGTCCCGGCGTGTTGGGAATCTGGAACATGTCGTTCGACGTCCCGAAAATCCCGGTCAGGCTCGACTGGTTGTCGAGGATGTCCTGCAGGAAGGCAAAGCCGTGCCATTGCTTGGTGCGATCGTGGATCGGATCGGACCTTCCGTCCGGCGATTCGATGCCCAGCGTATTGGTCGTGTAGTCGCCGCTGACGAAATAGTTGAGGTGCCCTGTCGAGCCGCCATAGGTGACGCTCGGCGCGAGCTCGCTGTGGCTGCCGCCGTACATGGACACATCGCCGCCGGGCTCGAAAAGACCGGTCTTGGTCTGGATGTCGATGATCGCGGCCGTGCGATCGCCGTATTCGGCGGGCAATGCCCCGTCGACGAGCTTCACGCTGGCGGCAAGGCGCGGATTGAGCGACTGCCCGAAGACGGCAATGCCTTCGGGGATGATCACGCCGTCCAGGCGATATTGGATCTCCGCATGTTCGGCGCGAACATGAAACTGTCCGAACGAATCCTGCGCCACGCCCGGCATCTGGAGCAGAACCTGATTGAGCTGAAGGTTGTCGCCGCCGGGCTCCTGCGCGATCTGCTCATCCGTGAGCGTGTAGGTCGACGCGCCGAGCTGGGTCTGGATCGAGTTGCGCGCCTCGTTGAGCTTTTCCGCCGTCACCACGACGGTTTCGACGGTGTCGTCGGCCCGCGCCGCGACGGATGTGAGAAAAGACGCCGAGACAAGCACCGTGGCCGCCGCTATACGAGAACGAAACATCGCTGAAACTCCAACTTGCGAACGCGCGCCGCGCGAGGCGACGGCGTCCGGGAATGGCTGAATCGTCCTCGACGGCGAGCAAACGCCGGCGCGAACGGACTTCGATCGTGTTGTGAGTTAAGCGGCGGGCGGTGCGCGGCCGTGCCAGGAATGCGACGGCGGCCTGACGTGATTTCGCTCGCCGACGATGATCTGGACGAGCGAGACGTTCTGCCAGGGAACGACAAGAACAAGCGCGGCCGGCGCGAGAAACGCGCCGGCAGCCTGCGCCGCCTGGCAGATCGGGCAGCGCAGCGTGTCGTCAGTCGAAGGGCTTTGCTTCGCCGGCGCCTTCGCGGCGTCCTCGCCCTCGAAGGCCGCGGAAATTTTGGCCAGGACGCCCGAGATCCCCGCATCGCGCGATACGACGGCGCCATGAATATGGGTCTGGATGACGAGGGACTGAAGTAAGAAAGTAAACGCTACCAGGACGGTGACGGCCGGACGCCATGCGCCAGCCTTTTTGCGATGAATCGCGCGCGCTTTCGTTCGTCTCGTCATCAGCCAGGAAGGGTCCCGCTCGCGGCCAACGATAGCGAGTCGGCCGTGTTTTGCAATGCTTCACGCGAATCTCAAAAGGTCTTCACGTTCTCGCGAGGCAGGAAAGCCAAGTACCCTCGCGCAGAAGCGCTGCGCTGCCGAGCTTGCGCGAAATCGCGGCGGGTCACACTGAAAGGTGCGAGCTCGGCAACCCGAGTTAGTTTGTGACAAGCGCAAAATGGCAGATGTAGGTGTTGCCCCCGGGAACCATGACGCTCGTACTTTGCCAACAGATCACTTAGTTGGCGGGTCAGCTCCGCCCCGCCGCCGTGCCGTTCACATGAGGTTCAGGTCAACGCGGCGATGTTGCCGCTTCCCACGATATCTCGCCTCGAGAAGGACATTGGATGAAGGACGCCGGCAGCATTGTCAGCAAGGTTCCGGCGGTCACGTTGGGTTTCTGGGTGATCAAAATCCTCGCTACGACGCTGGGCGAGACCGGCGGAGACAGCGTGACCATGTCCTGGCTCGGCGAGACCACGGCCGCCGCCAATCCCAACGGTTACCTCATCGGCACGGGCATCTTCGCCACCGTGCTTGGCGCACTGGTCGCTATCCAGATCGTCGCGCGAAAATTCCATCCGTTCCTCTATTGGGCGACGATCGTCGCTTCCACAACCGCCGGCACGACATTGGCCGACTTCTTCGACCGCTCGCTCGGCATCGGATACACGGGCGGCACGTCGGCCCTGCTTTTCTGCGTGCTGGCATCGCTTGCCGCTTGGTACGCGGTCGAGGGCACGGTCCAGGTCGAGACGGTCAACAAGCCGCGCGTGGAGTTGTTCTACTGGATCACGATCACCTTCTCGCAGACGCTTGGCACTGCGCTGGGCGACTGGACGGCCGACACATCGGGGCTCGGCTATCTCGGCGGCGCCGGCTTGTTCGTTGCCGCACTCGGCCTTGTCGCAATCATCTACTCCACGACGAATATCTCACGCGTCGCACTGTTCTGGTTGGCATTCATCCTGACGCGACCGCTGGGAGCAACGGTCGGCGACTTCCTCGACAAGCCATTCAACCATGGCGGCCTGAACATCAGCCGGCCGATCGCCAGCGCAATCATGGCGGTCGTCATCGTGGTCTTGATCCTGATCTTGCCGCAGCGCCCGGGCGAGCATCCGTCGGCAGCGACCGCAACAGGCTGAGCGCAGACGAAAAACGCGGCATGTGTCCCACACCCGCGTCTCATGCACGTTGTTTTTGCCCAGACGTGTCAGTCGGGATGAGCGCCTTCGCGGTCGTTCTCGAGAACCTTGCCGGTCGTCCAGCGCACACCAGGACGGTCGATTCGTGCCGAGCGTCGCCATTCACCTGATCGCGGCTAGCCGCTGTTTCCGACAATGACGATCGTGCTTCCCGTCTTCCGTCTCGCTTCGAATTAAGGCGGAAAGCCACAATGGGACGAAAACCGCGGTCGAGGGTTAGTTCATCGAGGGCCATCCAGCGACAGACCCGTACCATTCCGTTCAACCAGATCGCCGAACCGCCTCGTGCGCGAGCGCGCGGGGGCCGGGCACAGGACCGAACATGGGAACTTGCGCGAAAAGTGCTTCGATTCTGCTGTCGTCGTCGTCAGGCGCGGCACCCGTCGCTCCCAACACTGCACTCGAGGACAACAGGGCGCTTTTCGTCGGTATTCATGCCGACCACCGGTCGCAGGATATTTTCTTCGCCCGTACCCAGTCGGTCGGCATGAATGCGCTTGAATGGGATTCGCGGCTGAAGCCGCTGCGTAGCTGGGGCGTGATTGGGCTCTGGGGCATCGCAATCCTGATGTTCGTCGCGGCTTCGGCGAGCCTGGTGCGGTGATGAAGGCGCGGGGGGGCAGGCAGACAAAAGGTGACAAAGAGGCGGGGCTCCGTCATTTGCCTCTGCCGTTGTCCCTCGGGCCAGAGTTCGAGGCAGCCAGAATGACTCGCAAAGCAAGCGCGTTACCGGGCACGGTTGTGTTTGCCGCGAGCGTCGGATTCGCCGCTCTATGCGGCCCCGGTTGGCTCGCGAGCGAGAGTCCGGTTTTCTCCTCGGATTCGACTTGCCATCAAGACCGCACAGCGCAACCCCGAAGCAGAGGCGCCGGTGTCTACGACCTTGTAACCGGCCGTGGCCCAATCGAAGGCTGCTACTACGAGGTCGGCGTTGCGTCGGCCGCTGGCGTTGAACCGACCGCCAAAGCATTCGCGCGCTCGTGGTATCGCCTACCAAATCGCTCCGGTCTGGAGCGCATAAACCCGAAGCTGGCGGATACAAGTCGCTTGCTCCAGTAAGTCCCCGCGCAAAGTCATCGTGACGGAGGCGGATATTGTCATCACAACAGGAGAGTTCTCGACATGAATAGGAAACACGGTTTGGCGGCAAGCGCGCTCCTTCTGGGCGCCCTCGCTCTGGCAACGCCTGCACCGGCCCATAGTCACAGCGGTGTGAAGGTCGGCGTGCTGACATGCGGCGTGGCAAGCGGCTGGGGGTTCGTATTCGGATCTTCCAAGGATCTGCACTGCACGTTTCGTGAGAACGACAGGAGCGCGGTTCATTACGTCGGCTCCATTTCAAAATACGGCGTGGACATCGGATACACCGAGGGCGGCGTTCTGATCTGGGGCGTCTTTGCGCCCACGTCCGATGTACGCCCGGGCGCATTGAACGGCGATTATGTCGGCGCTAGTGCGAGTGCAACGGTCGGGATTGGCGCAGGTGCAAACGTGCTCGTCGGAGGCTTCGACAAGTCGATCGACCTGCAGCCTCTGAGTGTGTCGGGCAACAGAGGTCTGAACGTCGCCGCAGGCGTTGGCGCGATCAGTCTGACGCTCTCGCCGTAAAGGGCGAACCGCGCGGGGTGCATGAGCCCGCGCGGTTTTCCGCCAGGCCATTGGGCATGGCTCATGCGTAAATAGCTCCAGGGAGGATTATGATGCCCGCAGAAACGCTTCTTGTTTGGCTTCTGGTCGGCGCGGTCGCAGGCTGGCTCGCCGGAATGATCGTCAAGGGTGGAGGATTTGGTCTGCTTGGCGATATCGTCGTGGGAATTATCGGCGCGTTTGCCGGTGGATGGATCCTGGCGCGTCTCGGCGTTCACCTCGGCGTCGGCATAGTGAGTGTTATCGCCAGCGCCACGATAGGAGCGGTCGTACTGCTGACGCTCCTGAGGCTTGTGCGAAGAGCCTGATGGGCTTCGGCCGGGAACCTGCAGCGACGAGCGTGGATTGCGCTCTAGCTGCGGGTGTCTCCGGCCGCATCGACAATATATTCGTGTGCCTGCTCGATCGCGTCGACCACCTTCCGGGGATCGGACGTCAGGGCCATCGCCGCGGCCTCGCGGTCGGGCCGGTTCTCGATCAGGGGATCGTCGCGGCGCAACTCCTCCAGCAGCGCGATCACCTTGGCGACCTTGAGATCGGACGAGAACGCGAGCTGCAGCATGAGCTGATCGCGCCGGCTTGCAAGGATCTGCGACCGCCGCTGGCTTGCGAGGATCACCACGGTCATGAAAAGCGCGGCGATCGCCAGCGACAGCTGTAACCAGACGAATGGTGGCGGATCCGGCCCGGCGATACCAAGCTGGCGCAGCGCCAAACTCCCCGCTATCCAAAGACCAACCAATCCCGGCACGACAACGACGGCCCGCACCTGGCCGATCGAGGCCATGAGCCGGCCTGCAAACCGCTCCAGGCCGCCGGCGGAAGCTTCGTGCTCCGCATGGAGGTTGGCGCTGTCATGGACCGCCGTCTCGACATGATCGGGAAGCGGGGACCGAGGCTTCTTCATGCCGTCTGCCGGTTGCCTTTCAGCGCTTCCTGATCCGGGAGTGCGGCGGATCAGATACGCCCAAGAAGCAGGAGTACGACGATGACGACCAGAACGATACCGATGACGCCCATTCCGCCATGGCCGTAGCCGTATCCGTAGCCGCCAAAGCGGCCGCTGAATCCTCCCACGAGAAACAGGACCAGAATGATGATGAGTATCAGGCCGAGCGACATATTCTCCTCCGTCTTTTAATGCTTCTCGATCGAGATCGAATGGCTCCCGATGTCCATTTGGATGCTGGCGGTGTTCTGGTGCTCCTCGTAGAGGCGATAGCCCAGGCCAGCGGTGGCCGCCGCAAGCACGCCGACAATAAGATAAAGCAAACTGCGACTCACGGCAGCTGGTTCCCTTCTCATTCGTCCCGACCGGCCTGGTCAGGGCACCCCTTGCATGCGTTTGAGCAAACGCCGAAGCACGTCTCCGGCGCCCGCGGGCGTCCGTTGGCCGGCCGGCGTCTCTCAGCCGGTTGAAGTCTCGAGCTGGCCTAAAGGAACCCGGCGCCCGAAGTCGGCCGCCGGGTTCGCTTCAGCCCGCCGTGTCAGTGGCGTTGCCAGCCTTGATCGCCGTCGCGATCGTGATTCCAGTCGTGAAAGTTCACGTCCTGGCGGCTGCGATAGGCCTGGTACTCGCGATCATTGCTCCAGCCGTGCCAGCGATGGCCGTTGTCCCAGTAACCGTCGCGATATCCGAAGGCGATATTGCTGAAGTTGAGGGAAACGACCCCGAGATCGCCGCGCGTATGATAGCGGTCGCGATACGAATCGGCGTGGTCGCGTCGATAATCGCGGTAGTCGTTGCGGTGGTGCCAGCGATGCCAGTGTTGATCGCTGTCCATGTAACCGTCGCGATAACCGAGCGCGACGTCTCCGAACCCGATGCTGACGCTGGTGTTTGAATGGTCGCGATTGTGGTAGTCATCGGCCATTGCCGCGCCGGTGAAGGCGAGCGCAAAGGCCGCGCCGGCCAATAAAAGCGTACGCATGAATGATCCTTTTCTGGCTGTCGCGGTATCGCGCTCTCGCGCGGCGAAGCAGCGGCTTTTTTGGAGAGGCGCACGCCTGGAAGGACGTGTGAAGCAGCCGGTGGGGCGGCTCACCTCAACTAACCAGCGAACGTCGGTAAGGACCCAATTTAAATCGTTTCGGCATGGGTCGACAAAGGACCATGAGCCACGAAGTCTGTATACTAATGTGAGATTGACAACGATCTCCCGGAGCCTTGATGGACGTCGCACATCACCCCTTCGATCCGAAGGAATTCCTGGCGAAGATCGGCCAGGGACGAACGATCGCGAAATACCGCAAGGATCAGGTCGTCTTCCGGCAGGGTGACGAGGCCCAGTCCGTCTTCTTCATCCAGAAGGGCAAGGTCAAGATCACCGTGGTATCCGAGCTCGGCAAGGAAGCGGTTGTCGCCATCCTCGATGCCGGCGATTTCATCGGTGAGGGTTGTCTTGCCGGCCAGAAACTCCGCATGGCGACCGCGAGCGCCATGTCGGCAAGCGAGATCCTCAAGATCGAGAAGGCGGCGATTATCCGTACGCTGCACGAGGAACCGGCGTTTTCGGAGCGCTTCGTGGCCCATCTTCTGGCGCGGACGGTGCGCGTCGAGGCGGATCTGGTGGATCAGCTCTTCAATTCGAGCGAGAAGCGGTTGGCAAGGACGCTGCTTCTGCTTGCGAACTTCGGCAAGGAAGCGAAACCCGAGCCGGTGATCGCGAAGGTGAGCCAGGAGACGCTTGCTAAGATGATTGGCACGACCCGCTCGCGGGTCAGCTTCTTCATGAACAAATTCCGCAAGCTGGGCTTCATCGACTATAATGGCGGGATCGAGGTCCATAACTCGCTGCTCGGCGTGCTCCTGAGCGACCAACCTCACTCGGCGAAGAAGGCCAGCGGCAAGCGCGAAGAGTGACTGCGCTGCGGCGCGTCACGTCGCAAAAGCAATAGATGCGCCGACCGCTACGGCAAGCACTGGCGCCAGTATCGCAATCCAGCCGATCGGGCTGATGGCAAGAGAGCGGCTCCGTTCCTCGCGCGCCTGCGAACGCAAGCCACGCAGGAACGTGTCGGTCGTGGCGGCGGTCCTCGCGTTCGTTCCAGGCGCCGTCATGCTCGTGCACCCAGGCCCGCTCGGGAAAGGCTCGTGATGGCGGAGAGTTGCGCAAGGATATCGCTGCCGGCGTCCTTCGCGCGGACTGCAGCGCGCGGTGGCAAACGCTCGCCGCCCTCCAGCAGGTCCAGCAAGGCCGCGCGGCCGCGGGCGATCCGGCTCTTCATGGTGCATTCGCCGGCTCCGGTGATCTGCGATGCTTCCCTGTGCGTGAGACCGCCCGCGCCGACGAGAATAAGCGCTTCACGCTGACGCGTTGGAAGACGCGATACGGCGCGCGAGACGTCTGAAAGCTGCATCGCCCATTCCTGCTCGAGGGGCGGTGCCGCGATACGCAGAGCAGCAGTCTCGTCCCAGGCGGCCTGGCGCCAATCGCGGCGGGCTTGCGAGTTGATGCAGTTGCGCAGGATCGTGAACAGCCAGGCCTTCATGTTGGATCCGGCTTCGAAGCTTGCCTGTGCCCGCCATGCGCGCGCGAGTGCGTCCTGGGCCATGTCCTCGGCTATCGCGCGCCCGCTGCACAACCGGCGAGACAAGGTGCGAAGAAAGGGGATCAGCGCCACCAATTCGCGCTCGAAATCGGAAGCCGGCACATCGCGCGGCGCGATCGGTGTTTTGCGGCAGTTCGGCATTGCATTCCTCATTTTCGACTTGCCTTGCCTTGGGTGCGGCCTGGGAGGGCGCACGCCGGCCGCTGGGCCGGCGAAGACAGGAATATTTGCAAGCGGGGAGGTTTTGAGCCGATTCGGGCGCATTTGCTGTGCTGTATTGACCAGGCTGGCGAACACTCACCCAGATCGGTTCAGCAAAGCTCCCGGCGCTGCAGGCGATTTCTGACAACCCCGCCTGTGCCAACCAGAACAGGGACCGCAACCACTTATTGCGGCGCTCGGGTTGGTCCGATCCGCGGCACAGACCTGGACCAAAGCAGTTATCCGAGAGACTTCAATAGTGAGCACTAGGGCTCAGTCTTGTGGCCGAGATCGGGCTAGCTTGGCGAACGCGGGAGAGACCTCTTCTCCTCCTCGCACGTCAGGGGACTCCGTTTCGTCTGGCACAGGATCTTCCCACAGACCTGATTTGAGGAGCGACCTACGGAGTTCAAATGACCAAGTTAATTCCCATAGCTTTCGCCGCTGCAGCAATCAGCTGTTCCAGTGCGGCAATTGCTGACCCGGTCCGGATCAACGACGATGAAAACTATTCGCGGCTGGCAAACTGGGAGCAGCACCTCGACCAGACCATCGCAGATCGTGCGAACCGCGGTTCGTTCCGGGCGCGCGATGCGTGGCGCTTCCAGAAGCGGCTGGACAACATCGAAATTCATCTGCTTCAGGCTTATTACCAGAGCGACAACGGCCTGGACGACGCGACTGCTCGTTCCTACGCCAACCAGCTGCGTAGTCTGAGCAGCGATCTGCGCGATGGCTGGAATGGTTATTACAGTGGCGGCTACGGTGCCAACCCGAGTTACGGTCCGCCGGCAGCGCCGCCGCCTTCGCAGTACAGCTATTATCGAGAGGGTACGTACGAGAGCGACTGTCATCGCGGCAATCAGGCGGCCGGGACGATCTTTGGCGCTGTTGCCGGTGGCTTGATCGGCGGCGCGGTGAGTCATGGAAATGGCGGCGCGGTCGCGGGCGGCATAGTAGTTGGCGGAATCGCCGGCAATGCGCTTTCCCGCGACATCGATTGCGATGATCAGCGTTATGCCTATGCCCGCTACAATGATGGGTTCAGTGGCCCGGTCGGCCAGGAGTATCGCTGGGAACACGGCGACCGCTATGGGACCTTCAGGCCAACACGCGAATATCGCGATGGAAATAGCGTCTGCCGTGACTTCCAGACGGTGAACTATCGCGACGGGCAGCAGTATCAGGAAAATGGAACGGCTTGCCGGCAGGACGATGGCTACTGGCACATCCGGTAAGTAAAGACTGCGCGTGCAAAGGCGGGGCGAAAGTCCCGCCTTCATGCATCAACCGCACTGCGCCGTCTCCCGTCAGGGCAGCTCGGTCAGAAATCCGATCGGTGCAATTGCGATCGAATAGTCTAGTTTGGATGAATGACGGCAAAGAGATTGAAAAAGGCGAAGAAGAGGGCGTCGAAATTGCATGTACGCCCGCGCGCCGTGCGTGTTTGTTGGCGTAGCCCCGATGATCGGCTTGACGAGGCCTTGCGGGAAACGTTTCCGGCTAGCGACCCGATCGCAGTCATGATCGCGAAGCTCTGAAACTGTTCCACGATGTAACGCGCGCGACGGCCGGGCGGGATGCGTCACCCGTCATGATAGCCGATATCGCCGCGCACCTTGCCGCGAAAAACCCAGTACGACCAACCGACATAGACGAAGATGACCGGCAGCAGGAAAAGCGTGCCAATCAGGAGAAAGAGCTGAGTGTCCGGCGGGGATGCCGCCTGCCAAAGTGTATAGTGGTGCGGGACGATCATCGGAAAGAGGCTGATTGCGATGCCCACGAAGGAAAGCACGAACAGAAGGATGGCATAGAAGAAAGGCGCGATCTCGTCCCGTGAAAGCGCGCGCCATTCGAGCGCGGCTACCGCCGCGGTTGCGATCGGTACCGGTGAGAGAAAGAGCAAGTTCGGCCAGGAGAACCAGCGGTGCGCGATATCGGCGTCCTGAAGCGGTGTCCAGATGCTCACGACCGTGATTGCCGCCAGCACACCGATGAGCGCGACTTTACCCGCCTCTCGCGCATAAGACTGGAGCTTCCCCGCCGTCTTCAGGACAAGCCAGCCCGCACCGAGCATTGCATAACCGAATACGAGCGCCAGACCGGTTAGCAGGGAAAAGGGCGTGAAACAGTCGAGCGGGCTGCCCGCAAAATGGCGACCGTCGACTCGGAAACCCTGAATGAAGCTTCCAAGAACGATGCCCTGGGCCAGGGTTGCGATCAGGGAGCCGTAAGCGAAACCATGGTCCCAGAAGGTCACGCTTTCCCGATCGCGAAAACGGAACTCGAAAGCCACGCCGCGGAAAACCAGCGCGAGCAGCATCACGAAGATTGGAAAATAGACGGCAGGCATGATGATCGCGAAGGCGAGCGGAAACGCCGCGAGAAGGCCCGTCCCGCCAAATACCAGCCAGGTCTCGTTGCCATCCCAGATCGGCGCGACCGAGTTCATCATCAGGTTGCGCTGCGCACGATCGCGGGCAAACGCGTAGAGAATACCGACGCCGAGATCAAAGCCGTCCAGCAGAACATACAAGAAGACACCCAGGCCGATAAGCAGTGTCCAGATGGGGACTAGATCGATGATCATGCTGACGCCTGCTCGCTGGACTCCGGCTGCGCGCGCACGGGGCTGGCAGATCTGCCGCCTCCGATTGGCGTCTCGACGCCACCGGACATTCCTGCTCTGACGATCCGGCGCATCATGAGGAACCCTGCCGGATAGACAACCGCGTAAACCCCTATGTATCCGACGAGCGTGAGGAGAACATCGGCGCCAGTGAGTGACGGTGAAACCGAGTCCGCCGTGCGCAGGAGACCGTAGACAGTCCAGGGTTGGCGGCCGACTTCGGTCGTTGTCCAGCCTGCAAGAACCGCAAAAAACCCGATCGGCACCGCGAACTGAACTACGGTGAGAAACCACTGCGTTTCAAAAAGGCGCTTTCGCACCCGAAGCCAGATGCTCAGCAGCACGATCGTGAGCATGACGAGCCCAAGTCCCACCATGATACGGAAGGCGAAGAACGGGACGATCACGGGCGGAAGGTCGCGCTTTGGGAATTGCTTCAGGCCAGGCACCTCGCCGTCCGGATCGTGGGTGAGAATCAGGCTGCCGAGCTCGGGCACCTCCACGGCGAAACGGTTGGTTTCGGCGTTTTGATCCGGAATCGCAACCAGCGTCAGCGGCGCGCGGCGCTCCGTTTTCCAGTGCGCCTCGATCGCCGCGAGCTTGGCCGGCTGAAACCGCAGCGTGTTGAGCCCCTGCGCGTCGCCCAAAACCATCTGCAGCGGCACGAGCAATGTGAGCAGCCAAAGCGTCATCGACAGTGTGAGGCGCGCTTCTTCGACGAACCTCGCCTTGCGCAGGTAGTACGCGGCAACGCCGGCCACCGCGAAGCCGGTGGTCACGTAGAAGCCTGTTACCGTGTGCGCGAACCGATAGGGAAAAGACGGATTGAAGACGATTGCGGTCCAGTCCGTCGGATAGAAGCGTCCATCGACAATTTTGTAGCCGGCGGGCGTTTGCATCCAGCTGTTCGCCGAAAGAATCCAGAAGGACGAGAATAGCGTTCCGATCGCTACCATCAGCGCGGCCACAAAATGCATCCAGCGCGGTACCAGGGAGCGTCCGAAAAGAAGCACGCCCAGGAACGAGGCTTCGAGAAAGAAAGCCATCAATCCTTCATAGGCGAAGAGCGGCGAGAGGATGTTCGCTGTCGCGTCGGCATAGCGGCTCCAGTTCGTGCCGAACTGGAACGGCATGACGATGCCGGAGACGACTCCCATGCCGAATGAAACGGCAAAGATGCGTGTCCAGAACGATGAGATGCGAAGATAGATGTCGCGCCCAGTAACAAAAGACAGACCCTCAAGAAGGGCGATGAAAGAGGCGAGGCCGACCGTGAATGCCGGCAGGAGAATGTGAAATCCGATGACCCAGGCGAACTGCAGGCGGGACAGCAAGACCGGGTCAAGGCTCATGGAGCAGCGGCCTGAGATTCAGCCTCGATAGCTAGCGCGCTGGCAGGTTCAAAGCGAGCCAGTCCTCCGGCGCAGCGACAAAGCCTGTACGGGGACGGGGTGTAGCGAGAGCACACAAACTTCACATTGCACAGTGCTCTGTGTACTGACGAATGTGGAAAGGGTTCATTGGTCCAAGCGGGCCGGCACCTGAGTGCCATGTTAGCCAAAGTTTGACCGCACGAACGTGCGGGAGGAATCCGACTGAGTGGCGGAGGACAAAAGGCCGAGACTCGCTAACACGGGCCGCTTCTCATTCATCATGCACACTCACCCATCGCCCCATCGCCTTTACTTGCAAAGGCCCAATAAAGTCGCGCTTGCCGATGGGGACGCCCTGGTGGCGCAGGAGGTCGTAGGCGGTCGTTATGTGGAAGAAGAAGTGCCCGATGGACACGGACAACAGAAAATCGCGCGCGCCGATCTTCGCGCCTGGGGGCGTCATCAGCGCCACTTCCGTGTCGGGATCGACGCTGAGGTCGGCGGGCTCGACCGTAGCCAGATAGGCCACCGCCGCATCTACCATCGCCTTGCAGTCCTTCAGTGTCTTCAGTCCCTCGGCCCGCGGATAGGAGTGGCCGCGCAGAGTCGCCACAGCTCCGGCGGAGTGGACGATCGCCTGGCGCACCTGAAACGGGAAGGGCTGCATGTCCTGATGGAGCCGGGACCCGATCACGGCGGCTTCCGAAAGCGCGCCCGAGGCGCAATGGGTCTCGGTCTTGGTGAGGATGCCGGACAATGCCGCGAGATATTGTCCGAACACAGGCACCGAAACATCGTAGAGAGAAAGCGACATCGGATCGTTCGCCAATCGGATGAACCCGGCGACTCTAACAGCTAAAGGCCCCCGGAATGGCAAGTCCAATCAAGGATGGGTAGCGCGCGGACGCGCAAACTGTGGTCCGTCAACCGAGTTTGATGTTCCACCAGTTTGCAAGCTCAAGAATAAAAAGAGCAGCGATGCAGAGCCCATGCCACCAGCTTCGGTTTGTCCATATGAGTGAAGCGCAGACGAGAGCAGCCAGCAGGTCCTGTCCGACAAAGTACAGGAAATCCGGGCTCATCTGATTGAGGGGATTCACTGCAACCAGCGCCGTTTGTGCGACCATGAAGATCGCCATCGCACCCCAGAAGTGCGCGCGATTCTGGGAATAAAAGCTCTTCAGATCCAAGCCTTCCGACGGCACCTCATCGGGAAGCGCAGCGGCGGCCCCGAGATACAAAAGGACAAATAGGCCGATACTCGCCAACATGTTCGGAAAGTGCACGGTCTTGTTCTTCGCAGACCAGGCACTCATGAATTCGCCGACGACGAGGATAGCACTAAGGACCGCGACGGCCGGCGCGGCCCAGTGCCAATGCACCTTTCTTCCCGCTGCCAATAGTTTGTGCGTACTGATCGTCAGGTCGGAAAGCGCGAGGCCCACCAGGACGACAAGCAGAACCACAAAATATTCGTACGATCCCATTCAGGCCGGTTTCTTGAAGCGCTGCAAAGGCCCTCAATTCTAGCTGAATTTAGCGACCAGCCTCGGAAGCTCCTGGCTCCGGCGTACTGAGACCGCGAAAGGAGACTCGAATATCTGGGCTCGTCCTTCTAATTACAATCAACACCCAGTTCGCATTTTTCGTGCTGATAACCACCATTCCGATTCTGTTCGCCGCGCTACGCTCTTGATTTCACTTTGGTACATTGGTACCAATGTACATGAAGTTGGTCAAACGCGTTCAGACGGGCGTCCGTCTCGAAGCGCATCTCTTGAAGGTGTTGAAGGCCTTGGCCGAATATCTCGACCTGACGCTAGGTGATCTACTGGAGGGAATCGTGCTGAACGCTTTCGAGGGAAAGGCGGCTTTCAGCGCGGACACGCTGCGCCAGATCGTACAACTAAAAAAGGTCTACGGACTCGAGCTCACGGCGAAGGATGCGCACCAGCTCAAAGAAAGAGAATAATGCTGTGAAAGGCGAGATACCCGTTGCGCTTGCGCAATTTCTTCACGGAGAACTCGATCCGGCCCTTTTCCATCACGCCGATCATGTCCGCACAGCGTTTGAGATTCTTCAACGGCATGAATTCATTGTGGCGGCCCAAGCCTATTCCAACGGGTTGAAGGTACTCGCACGCAAGGCTGGTCGCCCGGAGGCCTATCACGAAACCATGACTTTAGCCTTCCTGTCGTTGATCGCAGAGCGAATGGTCGGCGGCCCGTTCGAAGACTTTGAAGCATTCGCCGCCGCCAATCCCGAGCTGATGCAAAAGGCGGCGTTGGAGCGCTGGTATGAACCGGAACGCCTCCACTCGGACTTGGCGCGCAAGTCATTCCTCTTGCCAGGTCCGCGGCCGGTATCATGAGCACGTCAAGGGCACTGTTAGTCTTTCGCACGGTCTTTGTGGCGTTCATTGTTTTCGCCAGTGCGAGGGCTTTGCTCGTGGTGGATGCGTTCGCGAACAGTGCCCATATCGCGAGGCCTCACCTGATTGCTCTGGCGTGCGTTGAGATACTTGCGGCGATTGCTCTGCTCTGGGAGCGGACCGAACTTGCAGCGGCAGGTGTGCTTCTTCTGGTGTTCGGAACGGCAGCGGTACTCGATGCAACAGCGGGTGATATTCCCATTCGCTACGCCTACTATTCGGCGACGGCCCTGTTCGTTGTCTTTCTCCGCCGCCGGCTAGCTGCGCGATTCGAACCGCCGAAATCAGCAACGGATTTTGCGGGCGATATATCGCAACCATGACTTCGCTCGAATCCGTGACCGCAAATTAGGCGACGCGGCGCGGGAAAATTAGGCGACGTGGCGCAGGATAGAGCAGTCCAGATCTGCTGGTTCAGTGGACAAGCGGTTTCCAACGCTCATTGCTTGCCAATTGTTCGACAACCCAATTGTTCGACAACGGGACCAACATTAGCCTGAAGCAGTGCGGATCGAGGCCGCGCGATGGAGGGGCAATGTCAATCATCATGCGGGTGATCGGACTGAGCATGATCGCATTTGCGCTGGTGATTTTCGGCATCGATCTTTTCGCGATGTACGCGAAAGGAGGCGCGTTCACCGCGCATTCGATCGGAGAGGATTGGCAGCTTTATAGCAGGACTACTTATGTCGGTTTCAACGTCTGGCTTGAACACGCGCTGCCGGCGAAGCTGGCCAGCTATGTCGAGGTTGCATTGGGCTTGTGGACCTGGGCGGTGCTCGCGCTTGCAGGCGTCTTGATCACGCCGTTAAGGCATCACTCATGGAACATCAGCTCCGCCCGCGCCAATCTGGACAATGCGGAACATTGGATCGAAAGCGCAGCACCTTAGGGGATACGCAGTTCGCCTCGTCCTGCGCTTGCGGCACTGGAGGAGGCCGTACTTTTTCTGATCTGGATCGTGACAATCAATGATCAGAGTCGCGATCCGCTTGCGGTCGATCTTTCCAATTGCGAGAACGGATCAGCTTGGACGCGGCAGGTCCCACTCCGTTCCCTGGCCGCTGGAGTCTGATAGCTGATCGCGGATGCCTTGTGGCGTCATTTCGGACGACGGCGTAATCCGCCGGATCTTTGGCCTGAACGCCTGATGGCGCCGCGGCGTCGTGTCGACCAACTTCCTGTTCCTCATCAAGCCCGAACGCTGCGCGCGAACAAAGATCGGTTCCGGCTTCGCGCGAGCCATTGATGACGGCGACAGCTCCTTGGCGTGCATTGCTTCGGGCAGCCGTCCTTCCCTCCGGAACCGACGAGGCAGGAAGGACGCGCGCAATCCCTCGACGATCATCAGCACGAAGAACGCGACGCCGAGCCAGACGAAGATCGGCACGGGCGTGGGCTGACGCGCGACGACCGCGTATGCGACTGTCCAGATGTCTCTCCATTCGGCGGTCATTGCCGAAGCCCCTACGCACCCACCACCCCGTGCGACGGACCTTGCACCAACTGCGCCGCGCGCGCCAAGCAAGAAAACTGCGATAGACCCGTTGGTGTATGCACATCAGAATGGCAGAGCGTTCATTTTTTTAGCACTGTTAGCATCGAGGAGGGGCGGCAGCGCTGCCCGGTTCGTTTGCCGTACTCTCATCATAACCATACGTTCCACGCCCGCTGATGCTTCTGACACTGCAGACTCTGATTCTGCTTTTGACCGTGATGGCGGTGGTCGCGGCCGTCGCGCGGCGCGTACAGATTCCGCCGGCGATTCTTCTCGTCCTCGCCGGGCTGGTGCTCGCCTTTATCCCCGGGCTTCCGGCAATCCAGCTTGCGCCCCAGCTGATGCTTCTCGTGGTTCTGCCGCCTGTCGTCTATTGGTCCGGGGTCACCATGAGCTGGCGGGAATTTCGCGCCAATCTTCGGCCGATTTCGCTCCTCGCCGTGGGCTGCGTGACGTTCACGACCGTCGCGACTGCCCTCTGCGCGCATGCGTTTCTGGGATTTCCGTGGGCCGTTGCCTTTGTCCTGGGCGCGATCGTCTCGCCGCCGGACGAAGTGGCGCCGCTTGCGATTGCGCGGCGGCTGAGATTGCCGGCGCGCATCCAGGTCATTCTCGAGGGCGAGGGTCTTGCCAATGACGCAACGTCGCTCGTCCTTTATCGCTTCGCGATCGCAGCGGTCGGTGCGGGAACGTTTTCCTTCGCGCAGGCAAGCGCCGAGTTCGTTGCCATCGTTGTGGGCGAGATTGTCTGGGGCATTGGAGTCGGCTGGGCGATGCTTCATCTGCGTCATCGCGCGCGCGATCCCAATGTCGAGATCCTCCTCTCCGTGCTCACGCCTTTCATTGCCTATTGGCCGCCCCAGTTCCTCGGCGGCTCGGGCGTGCTGGCGGCGGTATCGGCGGGTCTCTATGTGAGCTGGAACGGCCCCTATCTGATCGGCTCGGCGACCCGGCTCCAGGGCATCTTCTTCTGGGGTTTCCTGAACTATCTGATCGAAGGCATGGTTTTTCTCGTGACCGGCCTTCAGGCGCGCGCGCTGATTGCCCGCATGAACGCTCTGCCGCCGGGTGCACTCCTTGTGGCCACCGCTGTCGTCTGCGCCAGTGTCGTCGTTGCGCGCTTCATCTGGGTGTTTCCGTCAACCTATTTGCCGAGACTGCTTGTCCGGCGTGAGCCGGCACCATCATGGCGCGCGGTTTTCGTCATCGGCTTCACGGGAATCCGCGGTCTCGTATCGCTGGCGATCGCGCTCGCCATTCCATTGACCACGCAATCCGGCAAACCCTTTCCTTACCGCGACGAGATTCTCCTCCTCACCTTTGCGGTCATCCTCGTCACCCTGGTGGGACAGGGCATGACACTCCCATGGATCATACGGGCGCTGGGTCTCGAAAATTCCGACGAACATGAAAGGCGCCAGGAGCGCGCGCAGGAACGCGCGGCGCGGCACGGAGCGATCGAGGCAGCATTGGCCACGCTCGCGCGCCTGGAGGAACAGAGCAAGCTATCGCATGATTTTTTTGCGCGCCTTCGTGCGCGCTACGGCGACCACCGCCGCGAACTCGAATATCGTGGCCTCGTCGAGAGCACGATCGAACGATACGACGAAATCGAGGATCGCCTGATCCGGGCGGAGCGCGACACGGTCAACGCTCTCTATCGGCAGAACAGGCTCAGCGATGAGTCGCGGCGCAGGCTCGAGCACGAACTCAATCTGCGCGAAGCGCAACTGAGCAAGCTGCGCGAAGCGGACGGTCCCTGAGCGACGGAAGTTGCTTGGAGACCTCGGCGCTCGCCGACTCAGATCCTCGGATCTTCGCCCGTATGCGCATGCCCGATGGCGCGCCGCAGAGAAAGGTCGAGCTTGCCGCAATCGAGGATCACTTTTTCCGAATGCACGTCCTTAACCGCACTCATGGGGATCGTGAAGTCTCCGGCATTTTCGACATAGACGATAAGCGCGTCGCGCCGCACGGCGCGCACGGCGCCGAAGGCCTTCAGCCGTCGTGAACGAACACATCGAAGCCCTCGCGCACCTTTTCTTCGAACATTGGGTTCTCCTTCAGACGTAGCGGGGAATGGGTCCCGGGTGAGGTGTCTTCCGGTCGGTAAGATCGAACATCACTTCATCCATATAGCACCAGCCCCAGCCCTCGGGCGGATCGTAGCCTTCTATGATCGGATGTTTCGTCCGGTGGAAATGCTTCGTCGCATGCCTGTTGGGGGAGTCGTCGCAGCAACCGACATGCCCGCAGGTCCGGCAGAGGCGTAGATGTACCCAGGGCGAACCGGTTTTGAGACATTCCTCGCATCCGGCCGCGCTCGGCGTGACGTCCCGGATCGTAGCGAGATGGCTGCAAGTCTCAGACATGCATCACCTGCTCTGCTGCTGTTGCGCTGTTACACCGGACATTGGCACTAAGAACCAACTTAAAGGGGGCATAGGAGGAACACGCCGCCAGGATAGTGGAGTTCTCGGCATCGGACGGAGCCTATTGCCTCAGTGAAATTGCAACGACTGGCGCGATAACCGCGTCAGTGACTTGAAGCCCGCGAGTCGGAGGCGATCCGGGTCCGATCCGCCGCGCTCAGGTACATACCGCTTGCTGCCTGGTACTGTGCCCGCGCTTCAGTCTGGCGACCAAGGTAGGACAGCGCTTCGCCCCATTTGAGATGCAGCCGGCCCCATCGCGGCGCGTATTTGTCGGCTTCCCGAAACTCCACCAGCGCGAGATCGGAGCGGTTCTTCTGCATGAGCGCCTCGCCCCACATCTCAAGGGTGTCAGCAAAGTGAGGGGCTTTCGCGAGTGCTTGTTCGAACTTCTCGATCGCGTCTTCGGGATGCCCGTGCGCGAGTAGCATCTTCCCCCAGTCGGTTGCCGCAAATGGGGCGGAAGGCGCGTCGTGAACCGCGCGCGCAAACCAAACGGTCGCGACCCCTGTGTCGCCTGAAAGCGCAGCGACCTCACCGCGCGTTGTCGTGCAAGGTACGCAGTCGACAGGAGTTGGCTCGATTGCGGCCTTGGCCGCTGCGAAGTCGCCTTGCTCGGCAAGAGCGAGTGCCAACAAAGGCTGAACGCGTGTCTTGATGCGAAGCGCGACATATTTCTGCCCCAGATCCTTCGACGCACGCAGGTCCGTTTCATACGATTCGATGTCGCTCACGGCGCCCTTCCAGTTTCCGGCCTCACCATCGATGTAGAATTGTGTGAGTCCGGAGAAAGCCTTTTCCGAAGGATCGGAGGCCAGAGAGGCTCCAAACGCGGTGCGGGCTCCGCCCACATCGTGGAGTCGCGCAAGAAACTCCGCGCGATACATCGCAGCTTCGCTCCAGGAGCAAACGCGGCAGGGTGCTGCGAGCCCGTGGGCGAAATCACCCGTCGCCTTGATGTACTCGTATTCGCCAGCATCGAGGAGTACGTCGAAACCGGAGCCCTGCTGATTCAGCGGCTGGTCCTCGCGTCGAAATTGATGGAATGAGTTTGCCAGCGCGAGAGCGGCTTCCGTGTGTCCAAGGAGATCGACGTTGTTCATGAGCGCGCGCGTCGCCACGAGCAACTTGGGATCAATTGCGATCGCTATGTTGGCGCGCTGGATGGCGAGGTATGGGTCGCCCAGAAGTCGCTCCGTTATGAAGGCCCAGAGCGCGTAGGCGTCGGCCCGGTCTCTGGGCGAGACCAACAATGACGGTCCCATCGCCGCTACGGCGATGGCCTCACTGCCCCGGCCCTGGCCAACGAGATAAAGCACATAATTCACCGGGTCGATGGTCCCGAACAACCGTTCGGCCGCCTGCTGCTCAAGCTTGGACAAATCCGATCGGGCGCCTTCGAGCGTGAAGGCGGGAACGTCCGCCATTGCCACGGTCAGAGCAATGCGGCCGCCGTCGCCTTCGCGCACATTGCCGCTGACCGTGCGTTCATGCCCGAGCCAAGCGCGCAAGTAGCGCCATAGCTCGGCGAACGAAATCCCTGTGTCGGGAATGTCGACGTGCACTTCCTCGTCGCGCTCATTGCGCACGTCTTTCGAGACGCCAAGCGACCGGCCACTGGCAATCTTGCGGATCGCATCGATCTTCTGGGTCAGGTCATCGGCGACAGTCGATCCGGCAATACCGGACGCAATAAACGCTGGTGGAACTGAAAACTGTTCCACGACGAGACCGTCGGCTTGGCTTGCGTTCCATAGTGCGGCGCCAAGCGCAATTACGGCGATCGCACCCACCACTACGATCATGATCTGCATGGCGCCCTTCATCTGATCGTTGAAACGCCGCCAGCGCAGATGGGAGATCTCGAACTTGTTTTGATCGCGCAGATTTTCCTTTTGGAGCCTGGCAAGGTCCGTCTGCTCGCGCAAATAGGCGCGAGTGTCGGCGTCGAATTTGGGGTCGGATTTGGTCATTAAAGCCGCCGTCAGTGCGTCTGTGGGGCTCGTTAAACCACCAGCTGGCTGACGGCCCGACCCATAATCGTTGACGTCTTCTTCTGCTGTCATCCCGGTGCCCCAGCGCGGAGCGCTGCACCGGATTATAGCCCATGTTGTGGTCTTGGCGTCTGTCAGCTGCTGCGCGAGTGGTACCGGAGCAAAGCCGGGCGAGCCAATGGAACAACCTGGGCGGAGCACTTCGCGACATCGGCGCAGGTGACGGTGCGGTAGAACGGGCCGACTGTCGTTCTTAGGACGGCGCGCCCGCGTCGAGTCTTGCCGCGACTCCGACACCTATTTCCAGCGCCTTCCAGAAACCCGGCGAAGGATTTCATGGTGCGAAATCCAGCACAGAGCTGCGGCTCGCCCGGCTCCGGTTCCTTCTTCCCGCCGAGTCGACCGGCCGCACGAATATTGGCGCGAACGGGGTCTGCGATTTTGTTTTTCCCGCCAGTCTTCCGTCCTCGAAATTCCTCCGCCATCGCCTTGCGGATGTTCCGAATCACCGATCCGTCAAACGGTCGGTACCGTGCCACCATCGATCACACATTCCGTCCCTGTAATCGAGGCAGCGCGCGGCGAGACTAGAAACGCAATGAGGTCCGCAACCTCCTGAGGTTTTGCCGGCCGTCCGAGTGGAATTCCACCGAGCCCCTTCATGATGATCTGCTTTCCGCCCTCATAGTCGGTGCCTGCCTCCCTGGCGAGTCGCTCAGCCAGTGCAACCGCTGCCTCGGTCTCGACCCATCCCGGCGACACCCGAACCACCCGGACTCCCTTGGGCGTCACTTCCTTCGAAAGAGCCTTGCTGTAGGTCGCCAGCGCAGCCTTTGCGGCTGCGTACGCGATAGTCGATTCCGGAAGTGGGAGTTCGTGCTGAATCGACGTGACGTGGATGATGACGCCAGAGCCCTGCTGGATCATCGACGGGAGCAGCGCCCGGTCCAAACGAACCGCCCCCATGAGGTTCTGGTTGATCTCCTTGGACCACTCGGCGTCGTCGAGCGCAGCGAACCCTCCGCCCGGCGCGCTGGAGCCGCCGAGCACATCGACGATGATGTCGATCCCGCCAAACTCCGTGAGTACGGTCTGGGCAACCGCCGCGCACCCCTGGGGGGTCGAGAGATCGGCGGCGAAATAGCGGACGCCATCGATTGTCTCGGAGGGGGCGGAACGAGCGGTCGTGATGACCTTCACGCTCGCACTCCGGAGCACATCGACAACGGCCGCGCCGACGCCCTTCGTTCCGCCGGTAACGAGTGCCCGGCGACTGCTGAGTTCGAGGTCGAATGTCATGGAATGATCTCCAGATTCGCGATCTTGCCGCGCTCCAGGCGGAAGAAGAATCGCAGATCGGCTCTACCGCCCGGAAAGTTACCTTCGAGACGGCAAGTCACCACGGTCCTGCCGTTCCTTTGTTCAAAGCGGATCGGCTCGCAGGTGTAGGTGTATTTCGCGGCCGTTTCGGACTTCCACCGTTTGATCTCGGCGATGCCGTTGTGTGTGCGGCCTTCGTCCTTCACCACCGCATTGTTGGTGAAGCATCGTGCTAAGGCTCCGCCATCGAGCCGGTCGGCTGCGAAGTAAGCCGCTACTGGTTCCGGAAGATTCCACTGCTGGGTCATGGGGCTCTCCATCTCTGAAAGAACCCAATCTGGCGATTTCTACCTATAAGATAATCGCCTATAATTGGATTAGCCTATTTAGAGAAGCAGACATAATGCGCGGATCGGAGTTCGCAGATCTGAAAGCCTTTGCAGCGGTCGTGGAGCGCGCGAGCTTCACCCGCGCTGCCGATCATCTGGGCGTGTCGGCCTCAGCCCTGAGCCAGACCATTCGTCATCTGGAAACACGCCTTGGGGTGCGGCTTCTCAATCGGACCACGCGTAGCGTTGCACCTACCGATGCCGGATCAAGGCTGTATGAACGTATCGTTCCCGTGATGAGCGAAATGGATGCGGCGGTCGCCGATGCGGTCGCTGCCGCCGGGAGAACCGCGGGCACGCTTCGGATAAACACACTCGAGATGGCAGCGAAGAATCTGATCGCGCCGAGACTCGGGAGATTTCACAAGGCCTATCCCGATGTCGTGCTCGACATTGTGGTTGACCAGAGCCTGAGCGACATCGTTGCCGGTCGCTTCGACGCCGGTATCCGGGTCGGAGAACGGCTCGAGAAAGATATGGTCGCGGTCCGTTTGACTCCGGATCATCCCATGCAGGCGGTGGCATCGCCCGAGTATCTCGCTCGCAACGGAGAACCGAAGCAGCCTGCCGACTTGTACCGACACGCGTGCATCAACTGGCGCTTCCCGGGGAGCGGTGCCGTTTACAGATGGCCGATGGAACGAAAGGGGAAGAAATTCGAAATGGCTGTCGCGGGTCCCATCGTCTCCAATTCCGAGGATGTTATGCATGAGGCTGCGCTACAGGGACTTGGGATTCTATATGCGTACGATGACGACCCCATCCGCGAATTGATTTCAGCGGGACGACTCAAACGCGTAATGGCGGACTGGTCGCCGATCGTGCCTGGCCTCTTTCTCTACTACCCAAGCCGGCGGCTGCCGACACCAGCCCTGAGAGGCTTCATAGATTGTCTACGGGACAGGGATGTCGTACCGCCGGACAATCGGCGGCGATCGAGGCGAAGGGCTGGTGTCGGGTCTTAGATGGGGTTGAGAGTCTTGTGCGTGGCCGTGCGGCCTCGCAATCCGCGTTTTCTCAGTCATTCACCACGGGATCTGGCGCTGTTCGGTTTTTGGCGCTTTCATCGAGCATAAACACAAGCCGCAAAAACACTGTCGCGCTGATTAGCAGAAAGAAAAAGTCACCGACTAGATACATTGGCATCGCGGGAATCTGGCCAAAGGCGGCACCAATCAACCCAAGGATGGTCAGAGCCCCCAAGGGCGTCATGAAGTTGAATTGCGCCGTACTCAACCCTTCTTTCTGTTCACCGGTCAGCCGCGAACGCGCCCTGGATATCAAGAAAAGATAGGCGAGCCCGACCACGGACATTGCGGCACATCCCGCGCGCCAAGCCAGTGGCGGAGGCATTTTGAACGCGATAAGAAAAATTGGCAGCACCGAAAGTACGATCACGCAAAGAGCGCTTGAGATCAAACTCTTGATGCGGAAAGTTGTGACTTGATGTGAGACGTGCGCGGCACGTCGATCGATCAAGGACACCACGCCCGTGAAGCCCGCAAATGCCACAGCGGCCCCCAGAAAGCTCAACAGAACCTCAAATTCGTTCATTCGTGGCACCTCGCGCCGACTAGTGTCCTGCCGACCGGCTCTGTAGGCAAGAACAGCGAGCCCAGCCGCTTATCAATCGTCTCCTAAAAGTCTGGCAGGCAAGGTTTTGCTCGCCCAGGTACTGCCGAGCCTTGTCGGATAAGGGCGATGGCTCGTCGCTCGAAGAGCCGCGGCGCACAAGAATCGGCGCCCTCAGTGAAATTGCTACGACGGGCACCATGGACTTCTTTGCCCGAGATGCGAATCTGCATCATGTTGCACATCGCGAACCGTGCCGCCCAAATCAGCAACTGAGACTTTTGTCTCGAAATGCGGAGAGGGCGTCCGACGGAGCCTATTGAGACTCTGAAGTGAGACTCGAAAGCGCGATTTTTCGGCGGGAAAGCGCGACATTCAACCGAACCGTATCGGTGGTTCACTGCCTCTGGTTCCTTTAACGACGTGACAATCTCAATGTCATATTCGGGCGCCCAGCCTTCGCAGCGAGTCCGGAGTAGGAGGAGGCGCGCGAATGGCTTACCCAAATACAGCGATCAACGAATGTCCGGGCCGACCAAGTTCGGGCCGATCGGCGTCGCTGCCAGCGCTCCGAAGCCGCAGCGCCGATCGAATGCCATTTGCCTAGGCCACAGAAGCCAACTCCCGCGACATCAGCGTTTTCCAAGTCGCGAGCGCATCGTAGGCCGCTCGCGGTTTGATGTCGCGCATGAGCGCATCGACATAGTCGCGGTAGCTGCCGCTCATGAGATGGCGATTCATCGTCCAAGCTACCCGACATGCCGGAACGGCAAAGAAGCCCCGCAGCGTGGCGTCGTCCGTCTCCCAACTGGTCAGAATCAGGAGCCCGGCCCTATACTGCAGAAAGCTGTCTTCGATGCTCCAGAACAGCGCTGCGAAAAACGCATTCATCGATTCGACCTGGGAACCATCAAGCGTGAGGTCCGCCTGGAGACCTCGGGTCAACGCCTTGCTGAGCTCCGGTTCGGTGCGCCTCAGGATGAGCTCTGTCACACGCGCGCTGCGCCCTTGTTGAAGAAGAGCCTTTTGATTTTTGTCGGTCTGCCGCATCTGCAGCAGCAGAAAAATCAAAGTGCCGATAACAGCCAGCCCGCTGACGAAGCTTCCAAGGCTGGACAGGTCTGCGAGTGTCATGGTCATCCCCTGTAGACTGGCGTCAGCAACCTAGACCGGATCGGTGCAGAGCGGATTACGGACATTGGAATACACATCCGTGGGATGCGCGCCCGATCGGCCCGCTTTCTCGCCAGAAAAGCCGAACGGCGGTAGAGTTTACTCATGCGACGGTTGAACGACCCCGACTCCAATCCGGCTTATCGCGAGGCGCTTGCTTCCCGCGTCCACGCGGTTTTGGCGCGCGATTCCAGGGTTGCGAGGGTAACGAGGTTTGGAAGCCTGGCCGCCGACCCAGATATTCCGGATCAATACTCGGACATCGATTTTGAAGTGTTCGTCGCGCCTCCCACGTCCGACCTGGCCTTTCTAGGTCAGGCCGTGGCAATCCTTTCGGAAGTCGCCCCTGTCGCAGCGTCCGCAGCGACCTCACTGGGCGCGTTTGGATATGTTGCCCATGTCTGGTTCGAAGGGATGCCGCCATTCTGGAATGTCGACATTCGTTGTCGCGCCGATTGCCATCAGGAGGCCTCCGATTTCGGCAAGGCCAACGGTTGGAGCACTGGCTACCGACTCTGGCTCCTTGCTGTGAAGAAGCTGCTACGTACGACGGCTTTTATCAGCGAGTTGCGAGGGAACATCGCAGGTGAAGCAGGGAGCGTTCGAATCGATCCGTTGTTAGCCCAGGAAATGCGTGACTTGCTCAACCAACACTGCCTAGCAACAACACAGATTGCAGAGGCGACACCGCTCGCTCTCCTCTGCCGGTCAGTCGCGGAAGCGTACCTCAAGAGCGAGGGAACAGCAGAGGGATAAGACGCTCCAGTCGATGTAAGTCCTATGGAAGCCACTCCGTTTTCCTTGGGCACGCCTTCAGCATGCGCATTAATGCCAAATTCGCCTTTAGTTCCAAGTGCTGCGCGGCGATAAAGACGCCCCCACGCGCCGGAGCCCGACACGTGTTTCTCGCCCCGGCCCGAATGCGGACCGCACCAAAGTTCAGAACTTCGTCTGCAGCTCCGCGGCATTGCCAGGCTCTCGCGCGAGGCCGAGCTGGCCGCGCGTGGAGATGATGATTGCTGCCGCTCCGATCGTGTAAACGATCGCCGCGAACATCGCCTGATCCCCTTCGAGAAGCAGGAACCGGTTCGAAGCCCAATGCATGAGAATTGCCGGAATCACTGCGCCGCGGGTGTTAACGGCGACCCAACTCATGAGCACCGTGAGCGACACGACGCAGAGCAGAAACCATCCGACCGTAAGGCCTGATTGCGGCATGCCAGAGAAGAGAAACGCCGGCAAATGCCAGACAGCCCAGACGATGCCGAGAAGGATAGAAGCCACTGCCGGGTTGAAACGTTGGAGCATCCGCGGCAGCGCATAGCCGCGCCATCCCGGGTCCTCGCCGATTGGGCCGGGATCTACCACGAGCATCGAGAGGCCGTACCAGGCAAGACCGGGGTAAGCGGCTATGTTCATGATCGACGGATCAGGCGCGTGATCCACGACCGCCCGTGCGAGGCGGGCCGCCAGCGCAAGCGCTGCGATTCCAACAGTGGAGATCAAGTACCAGCGCAACGCGATGCGCCAACGAAAGACGCGGATCACAAGATCGCGCAGGCCCGCGACGCCGTCGAAGGTGAACGCTAGAGTGAAAGCCCAGATCGTGGGGGTCCAGATGGTAAAGAAGACGAACGGATTCCATAGTGTCACGGGGCCAAAAAAGGCGGGAAACCGCAAAGCCAGTCCGCTGAAGCCCCATGCGAACACATAAGTGAGGATGAAAAATACGACGATGCCTTTGCGACTCACAATCTGCGCCCCGTTCCAACTGCGCGACGGTGCTCTTCGGCAAGAGTGTTCTAAAGGAGCAAGCCCCGATGATTTTCCGATGATTTTCCGATGAACGCGGAGGATTTCCGTTTGGGCTGTCTCACAATTCACCCGCTGAGCAGCGAGGTCGAGACGAAGACCAGTGTTGAAAGGCTTGAGCCGCGGGTGATGCAGGTGCTCGTCCTGCTCTCGAGGAAGCGTGGTGAAGTCGTCACGCGCTCCCAGCTGGTCGACTGTTGCTGGGCGGGCAGAGTGGTCGGAGATGACGCGATCCAGCGTTGTATGGCGCGACTTCGCCGGCTGGGCGAGACCCACGGCGGATTCGAGATCGATACGATCACCCGCGTCGGCTATCGACTGCGCGAAAGCACTGTTGCTGCCGTTGATTCGTTTGTCAGCGAACTCCTTGAGCACGGACGGGAACTGGCGGTCGGGTTCGGAAAACCTGGCGCGGTACGTCGCGGGATCGCACTTCTCGAGGAGGCGGTCGCGCGCGTACCGTCGCTTGCACCGGCATGGGCGCTGCTTGCGCAATCGCAGGTTCAGTATCGCGCGCGCGAGGCTCCGGAGCATGAGGTGGAGTCGCTCCGCGCTGCGATTGCCATTTCTGTCGAGCGCTGTCTCAGGCTCGACCCGAATAACGGCGGAGCACTGGCCTGTCTTGCTTTCATTGAGCCGCCGATGGGCGCGTTCGATCGTCAGGAGCGGATTCTGGAACGCGCGCTGGCTTCGAGTGGCTCCGCTGACGTAATCGCGCCTTACAGTGCGTTTTGCGCGTCGGTCGGGCGTAATCGAGAGGCTTTGGCTCTGGCGGAACGTGCTTGGGCGGACGATCCGCGCCACCAAGGGATCGCCAACTGGCGCGCGATCCTGCTTTGGCAGAACGGATTGGCCAAAGAGAGCAAAGAGGCGCTCTTTCAGATTATTGAGACGGGCGGCCTCACCGGCCCCATGCTCGGTCACGCTGCCGTGCTCGCGGCCTACGATGCCGACTGGGAGGCCATGGATCGTCTACTTCATGCGGCAAACAAATTTCTTGAACGTGATCACGACCACGGTCTGCAATCAGCGCTTGCCACTGTCTCGCTCCTACGCAACCCGAGCCCGGCGTCTCGCCGACAGGTCCTGCATCGGGCGCGCGACCGCCTCGCGAAGACTGGCACCGTGAGCCTCGGCACGCTTGTGCTTCTATCGCATCTGGAAATGGTCGAAGACGCTTATGCATTGGCCGGCCAGGCATCGTTCGCCGATCTCGCGCGAGGCTCTGCGCGGCTGCGCTCTGCAGATATCGGATTTCACGTTCTCTTCTCGCCGCCGGCGAGACGGCTTCGACAGGATGCGCGGTTTGCGCTGCTCTGCACGACACTGCATCTCGGCGAGTACTGGATGAAAAGCGGTCGATGGCCAGATTGCGCCGTCCAATTGAGACCTCACTACGATCTGACGGCGACGTGTGCGGCAGCCCACCAATCGCGCGCCGCGTAGCCCTTTGCGGCGGGTTCTCACCCGCGGAGTAGCGAACCGTACCGCCGAAATCAGCAACTGAGACTTTTGTCCCGAAATGCGGCGAGGGCGTCCGACGGAGCCTGTTGAGACTCTGAAGTGAGACTCGAAAGCGCGATTTTTTTTGGCGGAAGAGCGCGATATTCAACCGAACCGTATCGGGGGTTCGAATCCAGCTCTGCCCTTCCTGAGAGAGGGGTGACAGTTCATTCCGGGCACATGGGTAACACAATCGGGCTTTTTGCGGGGGACGCAAAATGCCCTGGAAGGTGTGTGAACCCATGGATGAGCGACTGAAGTTCATTGCGCGACTGCTGGATGGGGACCGGATGTCGAGCCTCTGCCGGGAGTTCGGCATCTCTCGCAAGACGGGCTACAAGATTCGAGACCGATACAACGACTGCGGCCTCGAAGCTCTGAGGGATCGTTCGCGGCGACCCTATCGGCAAGCCAATCAGCTTCCGATGCAGATCGAGAAGCTGATCGTGCGTTTGAAGCAAGAGAAGCCGACTTGGGGTGGGGCGTTGGACATGCGCTCGCCGGCTCAGCTCTACCGCAAATCGTCCCGGATATACCGAGGGCTGCCAGATCTCGCCTATCCGCTCCACGACAAGACGATCACCGTCACGACATGTTGCGGCATCTTCAACGATTGTCGACGGGTCCCGACGAACCCGTTGAGCTGCTGCCGTTCATTCCCCCAGATCCCTTTATCGGCGGAATCTTGTGGCAGCCCTGGGGCGGCGTGGGCAATGGGCTGAGCGTCGGCGTGTTGTTCGGCCCGCAAAGATATTGGTAATTCGGTCCTCCCCCACCGGAAGGTTGCGAGCCTCCGGAAGCCGGTGCCGGGCCGCCCGCACACAACAATTTGCCCACAACGAAAAAGTGCGCGGCATTGCAGCGATAGTAGTCGAGAGCATTGTCGCAGCTGAATTCGTTGCTTTTGCCCAAGGCGCAGCCGCTGGTCCAATGAACGATCAGACTGAGGTTGGCGGTGGCGGCCAGTCGTTGCTTGAGCTGGAAGTTGAAATTCTGACAGGCCTGGTCTGGATCTGCCGGCGCGGGCAAATTCGCTGCTGCCGGCCGGCCCTGTTGCAGCCAATCGCGCACGACGGCGCCTCCGGCCGCATCGAGCGTATTTTGGCAATAGGTGATGCTGTCGGCCCAGAGTGGAGAGAGCATGGTCATGATCTCCTCCCTCGTCTTCGTGTCGTAAGGCTCCAGCGTGAGATCAAGGTTCGGATTCCAGTCAATATTTGCCTGCAGCTTGGCACCGTCGCTCACGAGGGCGTTCAGCGTCGCAGGATTCTTGATCACCGCAATTGCGTTGGCATAGCCCGCCAATTTGTTCTGGACCACCCAATTGTCCCATTGCGGCAGAACCTGGCTGTCGTACCAGCCAAGGAGATCGACAATCTTCTGGTATGAAAGGCCCTGCGATTGGCCCAGACCGGGCAGCGTGTGCTCAAAGTCCACATAGTCCGAGAAACTGATCTCGATGTGTTGCACGCCGGCCGTGACCTGGGCGGCCAGGAACGCCTGCGCCAGCTGTTGCGGCGTTGGTGAAGGGGCCGACGAACTGTCGCAACCGCCCCACAAATCCAGAGAGCAGCCAAGGTTTTTCAGACCGCTGACGAGATCGCCGCCGAGATCGGCGAGAAACTGGGCCGCCTTTTCCGCTGTGTTGAGGGCAGCTTCGGCTGTATCCGCTAGAGTCTGAAGTGCGCCGCAGACATCGATGTCGGTGATGACCAGGGCTGCGGCGCAGGCGATGGTTTTGCCGCCGTCCGCAAGCAAACCCCAATAGTCCTTTTTCTTGACATCAAAGTAGATGTTGATCATTTGCGGCAGAAATGACGGCACGCCGGCCTGCTGCGCCTCTGGATTTGCTGCAACGCTGTCTGCGCACGCCGTGACATCGTCGCCGGAGCACTGGTCGAGGATCGTCTTCCAGGCTGAAAACTTGAAGGTGAAACTCGGATCGCAAGACCGATCGCCGCCCATCCCGTCGTCGCATGCGGCGTCGATATCCTGGAAAGCGCTGTCGATGAAATCGGCGCGCGCCGGAGTGATCAGTGCTGCCGACATGAGGATGCCGATCAGCGCGCAGAATACAAAGGACCTGGTGATGGCGCGCTCGCGGTTCATTGTGCGCCTCCCGTCAGGGGATGGGCGCCCGGCGGCATTTTCGGCCTCAGGAATGCCTTGAGCTCGCCGAGCGTGACGCGCGTACCCTTCGGGCTCACCAGCACTGTGGAATCGGGCGCATATCGCAACGAAGTGCGCCCCTTGCTTTCCAAATCGGCGATGCTGGCGACGGGAATGGCCGGACCCGTCGGTCGAGCCACCAGCCTTCTGCCCCGGCCCGCGAATTCAGGATGCTGCTTGGCGTAAGGCGCCATGGCGCGGAGCTGCGCGACCGATACGCTGTGACCGTTCGGGGTGCAGATGCTGTCCGTTGCCGGTCGCGCCAGGAGCTGTGTTTGCGTCTCGCCGCGCCGCGGCGGCGTGCAGGGTGTAGATGTCGGCGGCAGGATCGCGAAGGACGCGGTGCGCATTGGGCGGATGCGCGCGGCACCGACGCCATTCATGATCGCGCGTACGCGAGCGACAGGCACACGGTTGCCGGAAGGTGTCTCGATCGTCTGGTCGTCGCGAAGGATGGTCAGGTCCTGCTTACGAAATCCCGGCGCGATGCGTACGATGGGCGCTGCGCGCAACTCCGTTGCGTCGATGCCAGGATGCCATTGCACGCGTGAAGCAGCTGCCTGTGGAAATTGTACAGGTGCAGTTTGCGCTACGACCACACCCTGACTGCCTCGCGCGTCCTGGCATGGCGAGCCGACGGGCAGAGGCGCCATCGGCGCATAGTCCTGGGTCTGACCGCTGCGCGGTCCGGAGGTGAAGTGGCATAGCGTGCTCGATCGGGCCGCGGGCCGTGCCGACATCTGTGCGAACACAGAGGCAGGCGCCACCGCGGCGACCAGGGCAAGCACGACGAAAATGCTTCGCCGCGATGCACGGAGCTCCACAGACCAGCTACTGACAATCCTCGACAACGTGACGCCCCCAGTCAGCCTTGGAATGAAGTCTATGCTCTTTGAAGCCGAGTCCATAAAGACTGGTGTGACCGGCAATCCGTCGAATGCGCTGATTAATCAGACGGTTGATGTCAGCGGTGATTTGGGCAAAGCCGAAAATTACGCGCGCGGACTGACGAAACCTTGGGAATTGGCGCTGCGATTTCGGGGACGGGCGATGACTAATTCTTTGGGCGGCGCGAGGGGCACATCGTCGAGTCGCGTGCATGGCCCCTCCCCGAAGAATTCTCCGCGCCCTTTCTATGCGTTACTGCCTCGCCGTTTGAGCGTGGGCGCTCGAATTTTTCGACCCTCCCGCAAGGGGGAGGATAGGCTTGACTCATCGGATTCAAACCCACGATGGGAAACTGCATCATGTTGCACATCGCGAACCGTACCGCCGAAATCAGCAACTGAGACTTTTGTCCCGGAATGCGGCGAGGGCGTCCGACGGAGCCTACTGAGACTGTGAAGTGAGACTCGAAAGCGCGATTTTTTTTGGCGGAAGAGGGCGGTATTCAACCGAACCGTATCGGGGGTTCGAATCCCGACCTGCCCTTCCTGAGAGAGGGGTGACAGTTCATTCCGGGCACATGGGTAACACAATCGGGCTTTTTGCGGGGGACGCAAAATGCCCTGGAAGGTG
>Ga0070734_10000659_pt1 | contig 65054 bp, 58 predicted proteins | sample Coa_R1_8_FD_66444 | JGI IMG/M metagenome (GOLD analysis project Ga0070734, IMG submission 66444) | Surface soil microbial communities from Centralia Pennsylvania, which are recovering from an underground coalmine fire - Coalmine... | ecosystem: Environmental > Terrestrial > Soil > Unclassified ...
CCAATAATCGGGTCGCCCCCAATCCCAATCGCCGTCGACTGCCCAATTCCACGCGTCGTCAGCTGGTACACCGCCTCGTACGTCAGCGTCCCCGACTTCGAAACAATCCCCACCGAGCCTTCCTTATGAATCCGCCCCGGCATAATCCCGACCTTCGCCTTACCGGGCGAGATCACCCCCGGACAGTTCGGCCCAATCAGCCGAGACTTCGACCGCTTCACGATCTCCCAAGCCTTCACCATGTCGAGCACCGGAATGCCCTCCGTGATGCAGATCACTAGCGGAACCTCCGCAGCCGTAGCCTCCAGAATCCCATCGGCAGCAAACGGCGGCGGCACAAAGATCACCGATACATTCGCCCCCGTCTCCTTCACCGCCTCCTCGACGGTGTTGAACACAGGCCACCCCTCATGAGTCGTCCCACCCTTACCCGGCGTCACACCACCCACAACCTTCGTCCCGTACTCCGCGCAGGCCTTTGCATGAAATGAACCTTCACGCCCCGTAATCCCCTGCACAATCAGCCGCGTATTCTTATCCACCAGAACTGCCATAGCTACTTACCACCTTTCGCGGCGGCCACTGCCAAATCAGCGGCTTCCTTCATCGTTGCGCCCACCTGAAACTTCAAGCCCGATTCCATAAGAATCTTGCGCCCCTCTTCAACATTCGTGCCCTCTAATCGCAGAATGATCGGCAACTTCACATCCAGCTTCTTCGCCGCCGCAACAACCGCGGTCGCCAGAACATCCACCCGCAGAATCCCACCAAAAATATTGATAAAGATCGCCTTCACATTCGGATCACTCAGCAAAATCCCGAAAGCATTCTCAATCTGTTCCTGATTCGCCCCGCCGCCTACATCCAGAAAGTTCGCCGCAGACCCACCCGCATACTGGATGATGTCCATCGTCGCCATCGCCAACCCTGCACCATTCACCATGCAGGCAATATTCCCATCCAGTTTGATGTAGTTCAGCGCAAACTTGCTGGCCTCGACCTCCAGCGGATCCTCCTCCGCCAGGTCACGCAGCTCCTTCAAATCCTTATGCCGAAACATCGCGTTGTCGTCAAAATTGATCTTGCAATCCAGCGCCAGCAGCTTGTCATCCTTCGTCGTAATAAACGGATTGATCTCCATCAGCGTCGAATCCGTCTCAACAAACGCCTTGTACAGACCCATCATGAACCCGACTGCCTGATTGATCTGCGTCGGCTTCAGCCCAAGCTTGAACGCCAGCTTCCGTGCCTGATAAGGCTGAAAGCCAATCGCCGGCTCAACATATTCCTTGTAGATCCTCTCCGGCGTCGCATGCGCGACCTCTTCAATCTCCATGCCACCGGCCTGCGAAGCCATAAACACAACCTTCGCCGAAGCCCGATCCAGCACCAGCCCCAGATAAAGCTCGCGATCGATCGCCGAGCCCTCTTCCACCAGCAACCGCTGAACCTTCTGCCCCTGCGGTCCCGTCTGATGCGTCACCAGTTGCATCCCGAGGATCGCCTTCGACGCCTCAGCCGCGGCCTCCAGCGACTTCACCACCTTCACGCCGCCGCCCTTGCCGCGCCCACCCGCATGGATCTGCGCCTTCACCACGACGACAGCATTCCCCGCGTCAAATAACGCCTTGGCAGCCGAATCGGCCTCTTCCAGCGTGCTCGCCATCTCGCCGCCCGGAACCGGCACGTTGTACTTCCGCAGAATCTCTTTAGCCTGATACTCGTGAATTTTCATAGGTTGTCTTCGGAAACTGCCCGCGCGAGAAGTGTAGCGGACGCCCACAACTGCCCGCAATCCGAAACGCGCACAATGGTGCGGTTATCGTCCTCTCCGCAACATACCCTCGACAACCTAGCGCAGCGCCGCCAACCCATTTCCTCCCTGATACGCCTGTATGGAATGAACATCCACAACTGCCTCTGCCTGCCGAATGCGACGCTCTATAACTTCCGCCTCATCTACCCGCCGGCTCTCGCGAAGGAACTTGGCATACTGTCTCGAAGCAACCAAACTAGACGGATTCCCCACGCCAAGCTGCTCGTTCAGGACGTCCATCCCCTCTTCCATATGTCTCCCCCCTTCGACCAGATTCCCGGACTTCCAGAACACATAGCCGAGCAGAAAATCACCCATACCATCTTGGAGCAAATTGGCCTTCGCCTCATGGACTGCGTCCTCCAGAGGAGCAATAGCCGACGCACAATCCTTGCTCATGCAAAGCGCCACTCCCAGGACATACCGCACCGTGATCCTGTCATAGACAGTCGTCCCCGCGTTGGCCCCGAATTCAGCGATTGCCTTCTCCGCAAAACCTTTTGCCTTAGCGAACTTGTTCTCCGCCAGATAAAGGGTGGCCAGATCACTCCAGCTGCGGGCAATCAGCAAGGGGTTCCGCAGGTTCTCCCTCAACCGCAGAGCTTCTTCCTCCTCCTTCTCGCTCTGCCGAAACTTTCGCATCACCATATGCAGGGTCCCCAACACACCCAGCGTTGTAGCCAGATCACGACTCGACTCAGCACTATGGGCTAACAAGGAGCGCGCCTGCTCCAGATTTATCTCAGCCCGGTCCCACAACTGAGCCTCATCAGACAACACGCCAATCGTCAGGTAGAGCCTGCCCAATTCGGCATCCGATGCGTGAGCGTCCTTCGCCTGCCTAAGAGCATCCTCATACAGATCGATCCGATGCAGCAGCTGTTTCTTGGTCGAGACACTATTTCCGTTTTGCACGTCCGCCGGAGAGGTCGCGCCGTGGACAGTGGCATCGCTCTTCTCAGGCATAGAACTCGGTGCCGAAGCACCAGTCGTATCGCGCAGCCCGTGGCCCATCTCGCTCCCCGCGGGCATCGTTTGACCCGGCGCACATGGAGACAGCAACAGAGCAAAAGTAAGGCTGATAAAAAGACGAGGCTTCATCACAACCTCCCGTACTTCTCGTTGGAGCGCGCAACGGAGAGAGCGCGCTGAAGACAGGGATTTCCTTGCACGTTCTCCAGCGTGATGACTCGTCACACCCGCGAGAACGCGCCTATCGACAACACCAAAGGCGCCACATCAAGTCACGTCGATGGGAGCGCCACCGGAGCGCCTCCCATTCATTGCGTCCTGCGAAACAACCCTTCAGCAGAACTGTTCCTGCAAAATTCCCCAGCACCGGGCCTATGCCTTGCGGCGTTCCATTTGCCGATTAGACAAGTGGCCATCTACCTGGTTAGGTAGAAACACCAAAACTCTGTGCTCCGACGACAACATTTTGCATCGTCATTTCACGGCATACGGCAGCAGCGCAGCAGTGGTTCACTCTTTGTGACGAATGGTTGACGAAGCTCAAAAATTAACATCGTAGAAGGTGAAAAACTTATTAATTGACTTGCCTTCTGAGCAATGGGACGATGGCAGCTTGATGAACTCCGGAGGACCTGATGAGTCGTCTTGCTCCCTGTTGTCTGGCGGTTTTGCTCCTTACGGTAGTTCCCCCCGCGCCCGCGCAGGATACCCCCGCGCCCATCCAAGCACCGATGCGCGTCTCAGCCGGCGTCATAGCCGGGCTACTTGAAACGAAAGTCGCTCCAATCTATCCGCCCGAGGCCAAAGCCGCCAAAGTCCAGGGAGCCGTAGTGATGCACGCCATCATCGGGAAAACCGGCCTCATAGAAGAGCTCGTCGTCATAAGCGGACCCGAGATGCTGCGGTCTTCAGCGCTTGATGCTGTCCGAGAGTGGACATACAAGCCGTATCGACTGAACGGCAATCCGGTAGAAGTGGACACGATCATCACCGTCAACTATTCCTTGAACCAATCGGAACCCTCAGACGGCGTTCACGGTGGTGTGATGGGCGGAGTAGCCACCGGAACACCTCCGCTCGCTCCCGCGTCATCACCGTCGAGCCGCATCAGGGTCTCCCCCGGTGTGATGGCCGGCTTGATCGACACAAAGAAGACCCCCGTATATCCAGAGGACGCAAAAGCAGCACACATAACAGGAGCCGTTGTGCTCAGTGGTGTCGTCGACACGCACGGCAAGGTAACCGACCTAAACGTTGTCGATGGCCCGGAAATGTTACGTCAGGCCGCGATCGACGCAGTGTCGCAATGGACATATAAGCCATATGTGCTCAATGGCAAGCCGGTCGAAGTCATCACAACCATGACCGTCCACTTCATGCTCCTGGATTAGTGCCCGAAGATCATCGGCCAACAATCCATCGAAGCGAGGACGCTCCTCGAATCTGCTTCGTCAGCAAGATCGAAAAGAAATAAACCGCAACAAATGTAACCACTCCCGTAAATAGCAGGAGCGACCCATTCGCCGTGATCCCCTCTCGCACACCCGCTTGAGCCAGACAATGGCAGCAAGCTGAGGGCATCACCTGCTACCCTTAAAATCAATGTCCCTTCAGCCGCATCTCAAGCACCTCATCGAAGGCCGCGCCACGCTCTCCCGCGAAGACGCCCGCGACCTCATGCAGCAGATCCTCTCCGGCCAGCTCACCGACATCGAAATCGCCGCTCTCCTCGGAGCCCTCGCCGCCCGCGGCGAAACCCCCGCCGAAATCGCCGGCTTCGTCGAAACCATGCGCGCCGCCGCCACCACCTTCCCCCTCGAACCCTCCGAGCGCGAGTTCCTCGTCGACACCTGCGGCACCGGCGGTGATGCCTCCCGTACCTTCAACATCTCCACCGCCGCCGCCCTCGTCGCCGCAGCCGCCGGAGCCACCGTAGCCAAGCACGGCAACCGCGCCATCACATCGCAAACCGGCTCCGCAGACGTCCTCGAAGCCCTCGGCATCCCCGTCGGCCTCTCGCCCGTCGAAGCCACCGCCGCCCTCCGAGCGCATCGCTTCGCCTTCCTCCACGCCCCCAGCCTCCACCCGGCGATGAAGGCCGTCATGCCCGTCCGCCGCGCCCTCGGAGTCCGCACCGTCTTCAACCTCCTCGGCCCCCTCACCAATCCCGCCGGAGCACCCGCGCAGGTCATGGGCGTCTACGCCCCGCACCTCGTCCCCCTCGTCGCCGAAGCCATGGCCCAGCTCGGTACCCGCCACGCCTTCGTCGTCCACGGCACAGCCGCCACACCCAATGGCCCCGGTCTCGACGAAATCTCCATCTTCGGCCCCACCCACATCGCCGAAGTCCACAACGGCATCGTCACCCTCTCCACCATCACCCCCGAGGACGCTGGCCTCACCCGAGCCCCCGCCGAATCCCTCATCGGAGGCGACGCCCAGACCAACGCCGCCATCCTCTCCGCCATCTTCTCCGGCGAGCCCGGCCCTCGCCGCGACGTCGTCCTCCTCAACGCCGCCGCCGTCCTCGTCGCTGCAGACCTGGCCCCAGATCTCCGCACTGGTGTAGCCCTCGCCGCGCGCACAATTGATACCGGAACAGTTACAATCCTTCTCACGAACCTCCGCACTCAATAAAAACCCGCCAAAATCGGACGTCGGAGTACAATTCCCCGATAGCAATCAGGAGAAATCATCTATGTCCTCCTACCCCCCGGCACCCGCGGTCTTCGACGCCACCATGGTTACCACCGCGCTCGAGCTGCCCGGCTACCGTGTCGTCCGCAGCCTTGGAGTCGTCCGAGGCATTGTCGTCCGCTCCCGTTCCATCTTCGGAACTCTCGGCGCGGGCCTGCAGACCATCGTCGGAGGCAACATCACCATCCTCTCCCAACTCTGCGAAAAGACCCGCCAGGACGCCTTCGCCATCATGATGCAGCATGCCGCCGAACACGGTGCCAACGCCATCATCGCCGTCCAGTACGACGCCAACGACCTCATGCAGGGCGTCACCGAAGTCCTCGCCTACGGCACCGCCGTCGTAGTCGAGCGCATCTAGCCCTGTAACCCGCACCAGGAATTCCGCACCATCCTTACTCCGTCCTCAGCGCCTGCACAGGATCAGTCGAAGCTGCACGCCGCGCCGGAATCATTCCGGCAATACCCGTCGCCACCGCCAGCGTCACCATCGCAAGAATCATCACAGTAGGATTCGCCCTCGTCACCTCATAAAGCTGCGCCCGCACATAGCGCACGCTCAGCAGCGCTGCCGGAATCCCGATCATGAGCCCAACTCCCGCCTGAGCAACTGCCCCCCGCATGATCATCGCGATCACGCCCGCCCGATCCGCGCCCAGCGCCATCCGAATCCCAATCTCCGAAGTCCGCCGCACGACGGTATACGCCGTCACGCCATAGACTCCGATCGTTGCCAGCAACAGCGCCAGCCCTCCAAACAGCATCGTCAGCCGCGCCAGCATCCGCTCCTCGGTGAACTGGTCCGCAATCTGCGCATCGAACGTCTGAAACTTCACGATCGTCAGATTCGGATTGATCCCCGCCAGCGTCTTCCGCGCCAGCGTCTCCATCTCGCTCATCGGCCTGTCTGTCTGCACCACAATCGCCCCGGCATACAGATTCAGATCATCCTCGATTGGCTCGCGCGTATTCACTGGCCGCTGCATCATGGGCACAAAGACCATCAGATGATTCTTCCATCGAACGCTCTGATAAATCGTATCTTCCACCACCCCCACAATCTCGAAATTGCCCGGCGAACCCGGACTGCCGATGCGGCTTCCAAGAGGATTGCGCGATCCAAAAAACTTCTTCACAAACGTCTCGTTCACCACTGCAACCGGCGCAGCAGTCGACGTATCCTGCAAGCCGATCCCGCGCCCCATCACGACCTTCGTCCCCACAGAGTCGAAGTAATCCGCATTCGCCTTCACAAACGAAGCCCCCAGCGTCAAACTCGGCTGACCTTGCACCTGCCATCCAAGGCCGTTGTTGTTGTCCTCCATCGGCGTATACGACGAGATCCCAACCTTCACCACTCCCGGCAGCGCATGGAACCGCTCCTCCATCGTCCGGTACAGCGCCTCCAACTCCGTCTGCGAATACCCCGCCGCCTGCGGATTGATGTGCACAATGTATCGATTCCTCGCATCCAGCTTCATGTCCGTCTTCTCAAGCTTGTTCAGACTCTGCGCAAACAGCCCCGCTCCCACCAGCAGCACAAACGACAGCGCCGCCTGCAGCACCACCAGCCCCTTCTGCAGCCGCGAACTCCCCGCCGATGTCGTCCGCACTCCGCTCCGCAGAGCATCCGCCGGCTCTGCCCGCGACGCAATCCACGCCGGAGCCACGCCAAACACCACCCCCGTCAACAGCGACAGCCCAATCGCAAACCACACCACCACGCCCGAAGGACTAGCCCCAATCGGCACATTCCCCTCCCCCGGAAACGCCAGCCCAAGCAACATCCGCGTCCCGCCATACGCCACAGCAAGCCCCAACAAGCCACCCATGGCCGCCAGCAACACACTCTCCGTCAGCAACTGCCGCACGATTCTGCTCCGCGCCGCCCCCAGCGCCGTCCTCAACGACATCTCCATCTTCCGCGCTATCCCCCTCACCAGCAGAAGATTCGCAATATTCGCGCACGCCACCAGCAGCACCAGCCCCGCGATCCACGTCAACAGACGCAGATGAGCCCCATATTCCTCCTGCATACGCTGAATCCCCTCCCCACCCGGCGTCAGCGTCACATGCGCCCGCTTCAGTGCCTCCTTGCCCTTACTGCCCGAGAAGTTTTCCGTCGTCGCAAACGCCTCTCTGAGCACTGCGCTCAACTTATCCTGCAGCGGAGCCAGCCCCACCCCCGGCTTTACCCGCCCCACAATGTAAATCCAGTCCTCCTCCGGATTGTGCACATACCGCACATTCATCAGCGCCGGCATCGTCTCAATCGGCAGATAGAAATCCGGCGGCGTAGTCATCAGCCGATCGCCGTAAAATCCCTGTGGCGCAATTCCCACCACCGTCACCGGCTTCGTATTCACCCAGAACGTGCTCCCCACCACCGAAGCATCGCCCGCGAAGTTGCGCTGCCACGTCCTGTAACTCATCACCGCCGTCATCGGCGCGCCCTTCACATCATCGGTGTCTGTAAACAACCGTCCCTTCTGCGGCTGCAGCCCAAATGTCCGGAAGTAGTTTCCCGAAACATACTCGCCCATCACCGACTGTGCCATCGCCCCGTCAGCATCACGCCTCACCGTCACCGGCCGGTATCCAAAACCCGCCTGGATCGCTGCCAGCTCCGCAAACTCCGGAGCACCCCGCTTCATCCGCTCATAAACATCCATCGAAAACAGCGAATAATCGCCGCTGTCCGTCGTGCCGCTAAAGACGCAGCAATCGTTCTTATCCCCCACCCTCACCAGCGTCGCAGGATCGGCAACCGGCAAGCTCTTCAGCAATACCGCATGTACCAGCGTGAAGATCGCCGCGTTGGCCCCAATCCCCAGCGCCAGCGTCAACAGCACCGTTACCGTAAATGCAGGCGTCTTTCGCAGCTGCCTCAGTGCATAGCGAACGTCCTGGATAAGCGTCGTCATCGTCGATTCTCCTCGGAGCAGAGAAATAAGGGGATCCCACAGATAAAGATGCACGCGATTCTCCAAACTCCAAAGCCCTTACCGTATGACTTATCTGCAACTTACAAAATCACCCGCCAGCCCCGAGTGTTCATTCCCAATCTTCACCGTCCAAACGCGGACACTCATATATATTTGTCTCAGTTCACGGAGACACCCATGGCAAGAGTCACCGGCATAGGCGGAATCTTCCTCCGCGCAAAAGACCCCAAAGCCCTCACCGCCTGGTACGCCCAGCACCTCGGCATCACTCTCAGCGAATACGGCGGGGCCACCTTCCTCTGGACCGACGAAGTCCCCGCCACCACCGGCATGACCACCTGGTCCCTCTTCCCCGACGACACCACCTACTTCGGCAAGGGCACCGACCGCGGCCCACAGCAAGCCATGGTCAACTACCGCGTAGACGACCTCGACGCCCTACTCACCCAGCTAGCCGCTGCCAACGTCACCATCGACCCCAAACGCGAAGACGCCGACTACGGCCGCTTCGCCTGGATCACCGACCCCGAAGGCAACCGCATCGAGCTCTGGCAGCCCCTCGTCAGCTAGCAATGAACACCGCAGGAAGCCGGACAGTGTCCGAAACCACCGAACCAAACGTAAAACAGGCTGTCCCCTTCCTCATGATCACCAACATGGAAGCCTCCCTCCGCTTCTACGTCGAAGGCCTCGGCTTCACCATCACCAACAAGTGGATCGACGAAGGCCGTCTCCGCTGGTGCTGGCTCCAACTCGAAGGCGCAGCCCTCATGCTGCAGGAGTATCGCCCCGACCACATCCCCACTACAAAACGCGGAGAAGGCGTCTCCATCTGCTTCCAGTGCAAGGACGCCCTCGCCCTTTACCGCACCTTCCTCTCACGCGGCCTCGCACCTCGCGAACCCTTCGTCGGCAACGCAATGTGGGTGACCATCATCACCGACCCCGACGGCTATAAGCTCGACTTCGAAAGCCCCACCGACGTCCCCGAAGAGACCCTCTACTCAGCCCTTCACAGCTGATCGTCTCTGCACTGCAACACACCCTCAATTCAAAACTCCGCATGTAACCGCATCCACTTCGTAACGCGAAGAAAACCGTTTGTCTTCTAGGTTTTCTCTCTGTCTTTTACCTTGACACTCCCCAATCGCGATGCTTCCATTGTCGCCGGCCGATTTCGGCCATAGTTCAAACTATCTAACTCGTTTTTCACCCTAAGGAGATGTCCATGTACGTAAGGAAGTCTGCTGTAGGTATCGCCCTCTTATCCGGCGCGTTGTGCGCGGCGTTATTCTCCTCCCCAATAGTCCAGGCCCAAACATGGACACATCCCGGCATCGTCGTAAGCCAGCAACAACTAGACGCAACCCGAGCCGCCTATCAGGCCGGAAACTCCGTCATCGTCTCGCAGGTCAACAAAGCCATGGCCAGCAACTACGGCTCGCTCACCTACACCGTGCAGGGCCCGTGGTCCGGCGGCATCAACCAGTGCGGAGCCTACTCCACCCCCAACAACGGCTGTTCCCAAGCCGACAACGACTCCAACGCCGCATACGTACAAGCGCTCCTCTGGTACATCACCGGCACCCAGACCTACGCCAACAACGCCATCAACATCATGAACACCTACGCGGCCAACTTCAAAGGCTATGCCGGAACCAACGGCCTCTCCTGCCCCAGCGGCACCGACTGCTCCAACGGCCCGCTGCAATCCGGGTGGGACACCGAAAAGTGGCCCCGTGCCGCTGAAATCATCCGTTGGGGCAAGCCCGGCGGCGCAAGCTCCGGATGGTCCTCCTCCTCCATCACCGCCTTCACCAACATGCTCAACAACGTCTACCTCCCGGTCATTCAAAACGGCTCCGGCACCAACGGCAACTGGGACATGTCCATGATCGACGGCATCATGCAGATCGCCGTCTTCACCGAGAACGCCTCCCTCCTCTCCACGGCTCGCACCTTCTGGCAAGGTCGCGTTCCTGACCTCTACTACCTCAACTCCGTCGACGGCAGCACCCACGCAACCTCGCCGCGCGGCACGCCAAGCTGGTTCGGACAATCCGTCTTCAGCTCCGCCACAACCAACGTCGCCCAGGAGACCTGCCGCGACCTCACCCACACCGAAGACAGCATCGCCGGAACCATGAACGCCGCCGAGACCGACTGGATCCAGGGCGGCAATCTCTACCAGGACGCCGGAAGCTACGCCCAGCAGCGCATCGTCGGCTCCATGAACCTCATGTCCGGCTTTGAAGGCCAGGGCGGCGGCCAGAACGCCATCATCACCGCACCCTCCAGCTTCTGCACCAGCTCCGGCGCTACCAACATCGGCGAAATCACCCTCGGCGCGGGCTCCACTTACGCCATCGGCTACAACCAGTACCACAACCGCCTCAACGATCCCAACATGGCCAACAGCACCGGCACCACCGGCCTTCGCGGAACCTCCAACGTCTATAACTGGATCCAGAACGGCCTGCTCAACCTCACCGAAACCACCGACTACGGCAACCACATGACGCTCTTCGAAGCGCTCACCCACTCCGTCAACCTCTACCAGACCGCCTCCAGCACCTGGTCCAACACCTCCATCGCCGCACAAACCGGAACCTTCACCGCAACCTTCGACGCCACGCCCTCCGGCAACGACATCAACACAGTCGTGGGCTTCAGCAACGGCGCGCAGACCGCCTACACCGGCCTCTCCGCCATCGTCCGCTTCAACCCAACCGGCGACATCGACGCCTACAACGGCACCGCCTACGCCGCAGCATCCACTATCCCCTACACCGGAGGCCAGACCTACACCTTCGAGTTCGACGTCAACCTAGCCGCCCAAACCTACACCGTCTGGGTCACGCCACGCGGAGGCTCGAAGACCCTCGTCGGTCTCAACTACGCCTTCCGCACCGCAGCATCCACCCTCAACACACTCACGCTCTACGCGCAGGTCGGAACCGACAACGTCGGCGCCCTCGCCGTAAACGCCTCGACCCCGTCCTGCCAGACAGCAAGCACCACCTGGAGCAACACCACCGTCGCCAGCGAAGCCAAAACCTTCACCGCGACCTTCACCGCAACGCCCTCCGCCACCGACATCAACACCGTCATGGCGCTCAGCAACGGCGCGCAGACCGCCTACACTGGCCTCCCTGCCATCGCACGCTTCAACCCAACCGGCTTCATCGATGCCTACAACGGCACCGCCTACGCCGCAGCCAACAGCATCCCCTACACCGCAGGCACAACCTACGCCTTCGAGTTCCTCGTCAACGTCCCCGCGCAGACCTACACCGTCTACGTCACCCCAGCCGGAGGCACCACCACGCTCGTCGGACAGAATTATTCCTTCCGCACCAGCGCCTCGCCTCTCAACAACCTCTCCCTCTACGCGCAGGTCGGCAGCAACAGCGTCTGCAGTGTCTCCCTAAGCAATCACTAAACAACCGTCACCCAACCACGTCAGCCCAGGTCACAAACTTGGGCTGACGTTTTTTCTACCGTCCACTCCCCTGCGCACCACTCGGCTCGGCCCCACCCAACCGATCACCCAATGCCTCAATCAAATCAGGAACGTCATACCGGAGCAGCACTCCCGGAGCAATATCTTCCGCAACATCCTTAGGCATCGGATCAGCAAGAATCCCCGCATAGCTCCTTGGAATGTTATGAACCTCAACCCGGGTAAGCTGCGGATCCAGCACCGCCGCATGCAGCAAAACCAGCGCCGTGTGCCCCCAACCCTCAGCAAATATGCCCTGCTTATGCGGAAGCACAATGCGGCTCAGATAATTCGCCGCCTCAATCGCGTCATCAATCCGATACCCAAGAATCGTCCTTCCAACAAGCTGATCCCGCACACCCGTCAGATAGTAGTACCCAAGCAAAGGCGGCAAGGGCCCACCCGCAAAAGCAGGCTTCTCTCCCGCTCTCTGCTGCGGATTCATCAGCGCAACAATATGTCCCGAAGCAACCAGCCGTTCCAACTCCGCCTGTCCCTCAGCATAAGAAGTCTCCATCAGACTCGGAATCATCAGCGCAAGCGAGCACGTCTCCGCGCGATGAGGCACAACGAGCGTAAAACCAATCAAGCCCCCACGCGGCCCCCACACCATAACCTGCCAGCTACTGAACTTCGCACCCTCTTTCACCGGAGAGACCTTCCCCTCCACCCACAGTCCGTCACTCGCATACGGCTTCTCCAAATGCACACCGCAGAGCATCGGCTCCCCACTCTCCTGTGCAACAGCCTTGGGCACCGGCACATCACGACGCACCTTAACAGGCTCTACCTCCGCCGCCGTAACCTCGCGAATCGCGCGCTGAAGTTCGCCAAAGTCCTTCGGCCGCGCAGGCGAGAGAGCCCGAGCCTCCTGCATATTCAGCGTGAAGACCGTCTCCGCACCAAAGTATGAGGTAGAAACCTGCCCCGTAGAAGTCACCTGAAACGCCTCTAGTCGCGGTTGCATCGCCGCGCTCTCATCGTCATAAACCGGAGGAAAAGGCTGCGGCTGCAAGCTATTAATGAAGAACTCCAGAATACGCGGCATGATCACCCGAAGATCGCTGGGACCGCCCGGCGCCGTAATGTATGCCAGCTTCGTATCAGCATCGAACAGCTTGTAGAAATCACGTGCCTCCTTCTCCGTCGCCGCCGTCCCTGCCTGCGTCGCGATGATCGCGTAAGGCCGCGGAGCAGCCAACTCAACCCAGTCGGCAAAATCCAGTCCCGCCTTCACCCAGTTCGCCGCCCCCTGCTCACCGTCCAGCATCACATCCTTCGTCAGCAACGCATCGAAGCCCGACAGATAGCACGCCGTGCCAACCGCCGCTATCCGCGTATCCAGCGCGCCCAGCAGAGCAGCCATCGCACCGCCGCTCCCGCACCCATAAGCACCTATCCGGCTCCCATCGATCTCAGAGCGTGACTCCAGAAAGTCCACCGCCCTCATCCCATCCCACAAAAAGTACTTCGCAACTGACTCGCCAATCAGCAAAGGTTGCAGCCCTGCCTCCGCATGCTCCCCCGCCGGGCCACCCGCCAGTGATCTCCCCGCATTCTCCGGGTCCGGATACTGTAGCCGCTCACCCTCCCCAATCGGGTCGTACGAGAGCACGGCAAATCCATTCCGGGCAAACGCAGCAGCCACCGCAAAGTCACTCGCCTTACCTACAGTCGAGTGGTCCGGAGCCATCACAATCGCAGGATACCGCTCAACCAGCGTCGAGTTGGGCAGATAAAGCAGCGCCGTGACATGAAACCCCGGCTGCGAATCAAACACAATCTTCTGAATCCGAAACCCCGGAAGGATCGTCTCCCCGAGAATCCGATCATTCAGCGAACCCTTCTCCGGCAATGGCCCAATCAGCCGAAGCATGGTCTCCCGCACCCGCGCCTGCCGCCCCTCAGCCTCCGATCGCGTCCGAACCCCGCGAACCTGACCACGCCGCGCCTCTAAATCACGCGAAGCCAGCGCATCAGGAGCACTCCGATCCGGCGGAATAATGACCGTCTGCGAAATAGCCCACCCAGGCAACACCACAAAGACAAATGCAGCCATCACCAACACGGATCGCTTGATCATCGGCCCTTTCTACGGGCTTCCCACATCGAGGTCAAGCTTTTCCATCAAGGCCGCGATCTTTCTTGGAGCACCGCATTCACTTCATCGATCTGTCTCTGAAGCTGCCGCGGGCGTCGAAGGCACAAAGCCATCACCAGTGTCCAACCCGCCACGCAGAATCCCGCCCAGAGAGGATCCGCACGGACCACTCCCTGGGCAAACATAATGCCTAAGAAATAGAAGCCAATCGCAAAGTAAATCAACCTGCCAAGGCCCGACTTGAGAAACTCACGCTGACGTTCCAGCTCCAGCTTGCAATACTGAGTCAAGTCTTCCGCCGTGTCATACAGAGCTTGTCGCTTTCGCTGTTGCAACAGCAAAACACCCCCCATGTAGACCCCGCATACAGCCACCATGCCGTCTCCTATCCGCTCGGTCAGGCTGCGGGCGTCCAGGAGTTTCAGCAAATAAGGAATGGCCACTATGAGCAAAAACACATAGCTATAGCTTTCCTTGCTGATCGACTCTGAAAGCTGACGGCCCTTGGCAGCAACATCGGCCAGCGAGCGCATCGGAGCCTCTCGACGGTCGAGCAAAACTCTCGTGCTCCCAACTGCCCACAGCAACGCAGACCAATCGTCCTCGATGAACTCAGCCTCGCGCGCCAATCCCTCGGCCCACTCCCTGCATCCGGGCGATGCATACCGCACCACGAGTCCTGCTATCCTCATCGCCAATCCGCGAACGGGAGTCATCAGCCTGTCACCTCGCCGAACGCCGGCGCTCCAACAGCACGTTTGGAGGCCACACTCACCTGCTCCCGCGCATACCGCAACCCTTCGCGCGTCAGCTTGTACAAATGCCGAGGAGGCCGACCCGTCTCCGCCGTCTCCCAACTCGTCTCGAGCAGGCCATGCTCAGCCAACCGCATCAGAATCGGATATAGCGTCCCCGATCTCAGACCTGTATTCCGGCTGATGTCATACCCATATCTCCACGCCGTCTCGCACTTCAACAACTCAGCCAGTACTCGTGTCGTCTGCGGAGACCGTCGCATCTTCATGCCGCTAAATCTACATATGTTGACTTACCCCGTCAATAGAATTTCCGTCGGCATAAACGATCTCAAAACGGAGTCCTTCAACACCTATTCGACCCACAAAAATAAACCCAGAAAAAGTGCCGATTTTCTCGCGTCTCAAAAACGTCAGTCCGCTAACCACGTTTGCCACACTTTTTACCGCTTACTAACCACAAAACCACCACATCTGCGCACCACTTTTCGCAAAACCCCCAGCAAAAACGCCCTTCCACCACACCAAAAAATTCGACCAGATTATCCACCGCCCAAGCCGTTTAGGATAGCCAAAAGACCATCTGAAAAGAGCTCTCCGCACATGACCGCAGCACCCACCCCCGGCCGCCTCGAAGTCATCACCGGCCCCATGTTCTCCGGCAAATCCGAAGAGCTCATCCGCCGCCTCAAGCGCGCCCGCATCGCCCGTCAGCGAGTCGCCTGCTTCAAGCCCGACATCGACCTCCGCTACCACCGCACCGCCATCGCCAGCCACAGCGAACAAACCCATGACGCCGCAGTAGTTACACCCACCAGCGACCGCCTTCGCGAAGACCTCTTCGCCACCGGCAAGATCCACGAAGTCGACGTCATAGGCCTCGACGAGACCCAGTTCTTCGACCAGGACGTCATCCCCCTCGCCCTCGAACTCGTGCATCTAGGCAAGCGCGTCATCCTCGCCGGCCTCGACACGACCTTTGCCAACGAGCCTTTCGGCCCCGTCCCCAACCTCATGGCCCTCGCGGATGAGGTCACAAAACTCTCCGCCGTCTGCATGGTCTGCGGCCAGCCCGCCATCCACACCCAACGCCTCGGCCAAAGCCAGGAACTCGTCGTAGTTGGCGCTGCCGGCCTCTACGAAGCCCGCTGCCGCGCCCACTTCCACCCCTACCTCGACGAGCACCAATCCGAACAACTCGAACTCCCCGCCGTCAACGCGCAAGTCTAACCATTGCTGTATCCTTGTCCCTGCACGTGTCTCAGGAGAAGAAGCCCATGCGCCTTACCCTTACCACCGCTGCAATCACTCTCAGCCTCCTCGCCGTACCCGCCCTCGCCAAGGCCAAAAACGCCATTACCGTTCCCATCAAGACCAGCGCAGGCGAGGACGCCGGCAAAGCCACTTTCCTGTCCGGCAAGAACGGCGACGTTGTCATAAAAGTCAGCCTCAAAAACCTCCCCTTCGGCGAACACGCCGTCCACATCCACCAGAATCCCAAGTGCGACGCACCCGACTTCAAGACCGCCGGCGGCCACTTTAACCCCAACGCCAAGCAGCACGGCACCCTGAACCCTATGGGCCACCACAACGGTGACATGCCCCAGAACATCTCTATCGGCGAAAACCACACTGGCGAGGCCACCTTCAAGGTCAACTATCTCTCCCTTGATCCCGCCGCCCCCAACTCCATCTTCGCCAACGGGGGCACGTCCATCATGGTCCATGAGAAGGCCGACGACATGAAAACCGACCCCACAGGCAACGCCGGTAACCGGATCGCCTGCGGCATCATCATCGCCCCAACCCCTTAAATTCTCTGTAACCTACCGTTGAACTACCCGGAACGCCCATACGTATAAAGAAAACATGGGCGTTTTACACATGGCGATTCCAGCGGCGGGCCGGCAAATCGGCCGAACAAAACCCGCCACCCGGATCTCGCCCCGAAACTCGTCATCCCTCAAGACCCTGGCCCAATCTGGCCCTGTACCAGCGCCGCCAGCACAGCCAGACGCGTCTTCCTCTGCCCCACGCGGTACACTTCTTCCACTGTCAAATCCTTTAGGGGCAACGTTGGAGCGCACGCCAGAACAGGAAGCCGCACAGGAAGCCTTAGCCAAGCTGGTTCGCCAGTGCATGGCTGGTGATGCGCAGGCTTGGCAGCAGCTCGTCGTCTCCCAGCACCGCCGCATCTACGCCATCTGCTACCGTTTCACTGGCTCCGGCTCCGACGCCGAGGATTTAACCCAGGAAGTCTTCCTCAAACTCTACAAAAATCTCTCCAGTTTCGACCTCCAAAAAGGCAGCTTCCAGACCTGGATTACCACGCTGGCCCGCAATCTTCTGGTCGATCACTTTCGCCGCACCCGCCAGGACCGCGTCACCGACTCGATCGACGCCAGCTTCGACGGCGAAGACGACGGCCCCACGATGGCCGCCCGCCTCGCCGACGACCGCCCCTCGCAGGAACAACACGTCGCGGGCCTCGAGCTCAAGGCCCGCATCCAGGGTGCCCTCAAGCAGCTCTCGCCCGAACTCCGCGAAGCTGTTATTCTGCGTGACCTCGAAGATATGGATTACAAAGAAATCGCTCAGGTTCTTCGCATACCAGAGGGAACCGTCAAAAGCCGCATCAGTCGCGGCCGCGGGGAACTTGCAAAGCTTCTGCAACGTATAGAAAAGCAGGTGATGTAGGTGCTAGAAAGACAGGTGATCTAAAGTGGCAGACCTCAACCAATTCGGCAGCGCAAAGCCCCCTCAGTCGGCAGACGCACAACACTGCGCTCAGTGTGAGGCCATGCTGACCGATGCCCTCGACGGCACCCTATCGACAGCCGATCAGGCAGCCTTTGACCTTCACATGGTTGGCTGCTCCGCCTGCGCCACCATGCTCGCCGAAGCCCGGCGCGGAGCCGCCTGGCTCAACATGCTGAAATCTCCCAGCCCTGAGCCCCCGGCCACCCTGCTTAGCCGCATCCTCGCCCAAACCAGCGGCCAAGCCAGCGCTGAAGCCAAGCCGACCATCGTCCTTGGGCCCACCGACTATGTTCGCCAGCCCAACACTTTGCTCGGACAACCGGCGCACACCATCCCGGCCTCGTATCCCATAGCAGCCTATACCTCCGGCGCCACCGCGAAAGTTCTGCCCTTCCGCCAACGCGTTGCCGCGGCCTTCCGACTCCAGAACATACGTCACACATTGATGCAGCCTCGCCTTGCCATGACGGCTGCGATGGCCTTCTTCTCGATTGCTCTCACGCTCAATCTCACCGGCGTGCGCCTGAGCCAACTTCGTGCCAGCGACTTCAAGCCTTCCAATATCAAGCGCAGCTTCTACGACACCAACGCCAAGGTCGTCCGCTATTACGACAACCTAGTCGTGGTCTATCAGCTTGAATCCCGCGTGCGCGATCTCCAGCGCGCAACCGAAAGCGAATCCACCACCCCGGCCCCCCAGAACTCCCCCGAAGCATCCCGGCCCTCGAACCAACAGCAAAATCAGCAGCCTGACGACCAGAAGCCCCAGAATCCCGACCAGAAGAAAGCAGCTCCCCGCCCTAAGTCCGGTACCAGCAGACGTGAAAACCCCCAGGGCGGCAATACTCACTTCGTCGGTTCCACTCCGGCTCGCGGCTCCAGTCCCGCCGCCACCGAAGCTCTTGCTTTCTTTACGAATAACTTTTTCAACCACATACAGGAAGGGGGACTGGTATGAACTGCGCAAACCATCCTGACCGTGAACGAACTGCGTTTTGCCAAAACTGTGGCAAGCCTCTCTGCCAGGAATGCACCCGCGTGGTCGGCACCGCCGTCTTCTGCGAGCCATGCCTTGCAGCAAAATTAAGTGGAACCGGCGCCCCCCCCGACGCCTCCGCTCCCGGCACTTACCCCAACGCCGCAGCCTACGGCGCCAGCATTCCACCGTTAAACAGCAGTGAGCCGAATCCCGGCCTGGCCGCCCTGCTCGGTATCATCCCCGGCGTCGGCGCCATGTACAACGGCCAATACGCCAAGGGAATCGTCCATCTCATCGTCTTCGCCATTCTCATCACCCTGGCCGACGAACACGGCATCTTCGGCATCTTCATAGCTGGCTGGGTGATCTATCAGATTCTCGAGGCACACCACACCGCCCGCGCCCGGCGCGACGGCACTCCTCTGCCAAATCCCTTTGGTCTGAATGATTTGGGCGAACGCCTCGGCTTCGGTAAGGCATGGCCGGGTGGAACATCCGGCACAACCGGAGCCGCCGCCTTCACCCCGGATCCGACGGTCCCTCCGGCGAGCAGCTACGTCCCGCCGCCTCCGTCCGGCTACCCACCCCCGCAGCAGCCTGTAAGCGGCGCTGCTCCCTGGGACTGGCAAAATTACGCTCCACCAGCCTCTCCCTATGGAGTTCCCTACCCTGGCGTCGATCCTAATTTACCCCCCGTGCGAAACCGTTTTCCCGCTGGAGCCATTTGGCTCATCGGCCTCGGCACTATCTTTCTGATCGGCAACGCTGGTCTCTTCCACGGCTTTCCGGTGCACAAACTCGTTCCTTTCTTCCTCATTGGCTTGGGCCTCTGGCTCTTCATCCACAAGATGACAGGCACTGGAGCTACTCTCGCCGATGACGGGACGGCCCTCTACCGCATGCGTCTCTTCAGCGCCCTGCGCGGTTCGGTCTGGGTTGTCCTGGTCGGAGTCATGTTCGGGCTCTCGACCTTCAACATCCTCTCCTGGGGCCGCAGTTGGCCGCTCTTCATCATCGTCGCCGGCCTCATGACCTTCTTCGAACGCACCGCCTACAGCAACGCAGCAGCCTCCATGCCCGTCTACCCGATGCCGCCCGTCCCTCCTCCGAGCTCCCCTTCCACCTCCATCGTTCCCACGAACACGCACGATCAGGAAGGGCGCTAACACCATGGCAGGCTATCCTCCACCCTATCCTCCGCCTACCCCTCCTCCGGGCCCACCTTACGGCAACGACTGGAAATACCAGCGCCGCGTCATGAAGGACCAGGCCCGAATGCAGCGCGATATGCTCCGCGCCCAGCAGCAGGCCTATCGCCAGCAACTGCGTGGCACGCGACGCGGCTCTATCCTCGGTCCCCTGATGGTCATCGCCATCGGTATTGTTTTCCTGCTTGTCCAGCTCGGCCGCATTCCAGGCCACGATCTCTGGCTATGGTACGGCCGCTGGTGGCCCGCCCTGCTCGTTGGCGCAGGTCTCGTCATGCTGCTCGAGTGGTCCTTTGATCAATACCTGCACTCCGGCGAGGCGCCCCTGCGCCGCCGCAGCATCGGTGGTGGCGTCTTCACCCTTCTTCTCCTCCTCGGCATCGCAGGCATCTTCGTCAGCGGTATGAGGGAAGGCCATTTCTTGGGCAAGGGCATCAACATCAATCAGGACAACCTGGACGAGTTCCTCGGCGATAAGCACGAGAGCGACCAGACTCTCTCCCAGGATTTCCCTGCCGGAGCCAGCCTCTCGATCGATAATCCGCGTGGTGACATCTCTGTCTCCGGCACAAGCGACGACAACCAGATCCACATCGAAGTCCACAAGCAGGTCTACACCCGCTCCGATTCCGAAGCCGATAGCAAGGCCCAGCAGCTCAGCCCCAAACTGACTCCCAACGGAACCACACTCAACCTCTCGGTGCCCTCAATCGAAGGTGGCCGCGCCGACCTTGTCATCACCGTTCCCGCAGCAGCAGCCGCCACCGTCACAGCCAATCACGGCGATGTCCACGTCACCGAACTCAAGGCCCCGGTCAATGTCACCGCCAACCACGGTGATATCACGATCAGCGCCATCACCGGATCGGTAGGCACACATATCAACAACGGCGACTCCTCGTTCTCGGCTCACAGCATCACTGGCCCTGTCAGCGTCGAAGGGCATGGCCGCGATCTAACCATCTCCGATATCTCCGGCATTGTCACCATGGACGGTGACTTCTACGGCACCACCCATCTTGAGCGCGTCCGCGGCGCAGTACGCTTCCATTCCAGCCGCACTGACCTCCGGCTGGCCCGCCTCGATGGCGCAATAGAATTCAGCCCCGGTTCGGACTTCTCCATCGACCAGGCCGTAGGCCCGATCATCCTCTCCACACGTAGTCACAACGTGACCTTTGAGCGTGTCGCAGGCGATATCTCCGTCACCAACCGCAACGGGTCCGTCGATATTACCAGCGCACCGCCTCTCGGCAACATCGCCGTCGAAAACCGCAACGGCAGTGTCAATGTCAACGTCCCCGAGCAGGCTGCCTTCACGGTTCAGGCCGAGACCACGAACGGCGACGCGGAGAATGACTTCTCTATCCCTGTCCAGGAAAATGACAACCGCAGGAACTTCGGCGGAATCGTGGGTAAGGGGGGGTCGACTATCCGTATTACAACTACCCAAGGCGATATCGCGCTCAAGAAGGACTCCGTCGCCCCTCTACCGCCTCTTCCTCCTCCACTTCCGCCAATCTCTATCCACGGATCGGATGGTAGCAGCGTCGTTATCGGCAATCGCGGTGTCAACATTCATTCAAGTGAGGGCTCCAGCGTTGTCGTCGGCAAAGACGGCGTGCGCATCGTCACCAACTCGGATGGTGGCAGCTCCTTTACCGCAAAAGACGGGGCCACCCTCAACACCTCTCCCGATGGAAGCAAAATGTATGTAGGCCATGACGGAAGCCGATACAACATTAGTCCCGACGGCAGCAAATCCTATGCCGGCCATGACGGAACCCGCATCACCCTGAGCGCCGATGGCACCCGTGTCGGCATCGGACCCAACGGCAAATCCCTCTCCAATGCCCAAATTGACGATCGGCTCCGCCAGGCTGACGAAGAGGTCCGCAGACTCTCCCAGCAACGCGACGCCAAGACCCGCTAAGTAACTGCGCGCCAACTGATATATCGTTAGTTACCTTCACCTGGCTAAACGGTCTGGCAATGTGCATCCGGGTCCGCATATTGCTCTGACATCCAGCGGTCCATGAGAGTTCCCGCGCACCGCGCACCACACAGATGCTTCACGCCAGCCGAGTGCGCATGGCTCTTCTGCCATCGCGTCAGCTTGATCAGCGGCTGGCCCTCCTCCAGATTTTCTCCTTGAAAACAATCCACCCACGCCAGCCACCAGTCTCCACCCTCACCCTTTTTATCGCCGCACACATCGCATGTGTAACTTTCCGTATAGGACATGGCTTTTCTCCTGCCGCTGAAAATACCACATTCACAACCTGCAGCAATAGAGTCAGACGTTTACCCGTTCTGGGAGAGCCCTGACAGCGAAAACCCTTGAACGTCCTTCCTGTCGCACACGTAAACTTTCCTGACGGCTCACCCGTCAATTGAGTGGTACCGAAACATTCGCCTGATTGAAGTGTTTGCTATAGAACGCGTGTTGTCGACCTCTGTCGTCGTATCCATAGCGACCCTGACTTCGATCACTCGCCGCACAGATCCTCCGAAAGACTGGGCCCACAGTTGTCCACCTTAATTCAACCCCAGATTGAGACCCAGACCGTCACCGCACCGCCGAGCATGCGGCTCAAGGCACACCTGTGCATCACCCGCTTCGATCACTCCATTAAAAATGTCTTCATCCTTCCCGGTATCATCCTTCCGCTAAGTATCCTGAGGGAGCCCCTCACTCCGGTATTAATCAAGCGCCTCGGCATAGGCTTCCTGTCCGCCACCCTTATCGCATGCAGCAACTATGTTCTCAATGAAGTTCTGGACGCTCCCTTCGACAAAAAGCACCCTATCAAATGTAACCGTCCTACGGCCCTCGGCCTGATCAACATTCCGGCTGCTTACTGCCAGTGGCTCCTGATGATGATCGCCGGCATCGTGCTGGCCTGCACGATCTCCTGGCAGTTCGCCCTTGCTGCTGCCGGACTCTGGATCATGGGTTGCCTCTACAACATACCGCCCATCCGCACGAAGGACATCCCCTACCTCGACGTTCTCACCGAAGCCATCAACAACCCTCTACGCATGCTCCTCGGCTGGTACATGGTGACGTCCACACTCGTCCCCCCCATCTCGCTCATCGTCTCTTACTGGATGCTCGGCTGCTACTTCATGGCTCTCAAGCGTTTCAGCGAGTATCGCGAGATAGGCAGCCCCCTGATGGCCGGAGCCTATAGAAAATCTTTCCTCCGCTACACCGAGCGCAGCCTGCTCGGCTCAGTCCTTTTCTATGCATCCGTCGCCATGCTCATGTTCGGAGCCTTCATCATGCGCTACCGTATGGAGCTCATCCTCGCAGTTCCCTTCGTCGCACTCCTCATGGCGATGTACTTCGATCTCGCCTTCCATCCCAACAGCGCCGTGCAGCATCCTGAGAAGCTCTACCGTCAACCCGCATTGATGGCCACCACCATCATCACGTCGACCGTCTTCATCGCGCTGCTCTACTGCAACATCCCCTGGATCGGAAGGTTCTTCTCGCCCACACTTCCCCAGGCTCACATGGTTAAAATCAGCACCAGATGATCAAGCACCAACAGCATCCGTCAGCTTCTAAGCAAACCTCAAAGATTCACTACCCGCTCCTCCCGCTCTTTCTCCTTGCCTGCGTTGCCATCCTCATTCAGGGCTATCATCTCGGAGTAAACGACTCTGAAATCTTTCTCCCCGCAATCAAGCAGGTTGCCGATCCCAAACTCTATCCTTTTGGCGCGGAGTTCTTCCTCACTCACGCACGCCTCTCTCTCTTCGCTCCGATCATTGGACACTCAGCCCACTGGCTATACCTTCCCACCGACCTCGCGATCTTCCTCTGGCACATTGGCAGCGTCTTCCTGATTCTCATCGCAGCTTGGCAACTTGCTTCTCTCTGTTTCCAGAACGTTCGTGCTCGATGGTCTTCCGTCACTCTGCTCACCGCACTGTTGCCCATACCCGTAGCCGGAACCGCCCTCGCCATCTCCGACAATTACCTGACACCCCGCTCTCTCTCGACTCCGCTCGCCATGCTGGCCGTCGCCTCTCTTCTTCGCGGGCAAAAAGGTGCCACCGCCATCTGGCTTCTGCTCACGGCGCTCATACACCCGCAGATGGCAGCCTATGCATTTGTTCTCTGCCTTTTCCTCTCTATCCCGCTTCAACGATTCCGCAAGACACAGACGGGAACGAAGCACTCCCTTGCAACCCATGCGCTACTCTTTGCGTCGCCACCAGGGAGCTTCGCCCTGGTACCTACGGAAGGCATTTACCGTCAGGTTCTTTACACCCGCACTTTCTTCTTCGCCTCGCTCTGGACCTGGTATGAGTGGCTCGGCGTCTTCGCTCCACTTGCAATCCTCTTCTGGTTCTCGCGTCTCCGTCCTCGAGCCACCCTCCCCACCTTTCACAGACTCAGCCGCGCACTCGTCCCCTTCGGCCTTGCCGCAACGCTCGTCTTCATCATGCTCTCCTCCAGCCCGCGCTTTGAAAACCTCGTCAAGCTGCAACCCATGCGCTGCTTTCACCTGATCTATATCGTCATGTTTCTCCTCATCGGAGGACTGCTCGGAGAGTACCTCCTCCAGAGTCATCCATGGAGATGGGCCGCACTCTTCCTCCCCCTGGCCGCGGGCATGTTTTTCATGGACCGAAGCACCTACCAGCACAGCAGACACGTCGAGTGGCCGGTAACCGCTCCGCGCAATCCATGGTCCCAAGCCTTTCTCTGGATCCGCATCAACACGCCGAAAGATGCCATCTTCGCCATCGACCCCAACTACATGGCAATCAACAGCGAAGACCAGCACGGCTTCCGCGCCCTCGCTGAGCGCAGCATGTTAGCCGACAATATAAAAGACAGCGGCGCCGTCACCATGTTCCCCGCCCTCGTCACCGACTGGCAGCAGCAGCAGGAAGCGCAACGCGGCTTCACCCGCTTCACCCTCGCCGATTATCAGCGATTAGCCGCGAAATACCCGGTCACATGGACCGTCACCCAAAACCCAATCCCCAGCCTCGACTGCCCCTACCGCAACGACGAAATAGCCGTCTGCCGTATCCCACGCTGAACCTAGGCCGCCGGCTCTTCCGTCTCTGTCGCCTCAAAGTACAGATACTTCCGCCACGCGGCATCCGCACTCCCAATCATCCGCATGATATGCCGCGACGTATGCAGCGAGAACGGCCTTGGCTCCCGCAGCAGCCGCATCTCCGTCAACTCATGAAGCATCTGGTTGCCCTTCCGCCGATTGCAGTTATGACAACAAGCCACCAGGTTCTCCCACGTCGAAAGCCCACCCCTCGACCGCGGAACCACGTGGTCCAACGTCAACTCACCAGCCGTCAAGACAACGCTGCAATACTGGCAGCTATTCCGGTCGCGCAGCAAAATATTCTTCCGCGAGAGCGCCCGCGTCTGATGTGGAATCCGCCGATACTCCAGCAGCCGGATCACACTTGGCATCGCCACCCGCATCCGTGCCGCATGGAGAATTTGCCCCTGCTCTTCCTCTGTCCGTGCCACACCTTTCAACACCAGCACCAGCGCCCGCCGCGCCCCGCAGATGTTAATCGGCTCATACGAAGCATTCAGCACCAGCACCGGAGTCTGCATCACTGGCTGCCGAAACACCCCAGCCCGGACATCCAGCTCCGTCACCGGCCGCTGGGCATGGCTCCCAGCATGACCCGTGTGTCGCTTTCCACTCAGCCCTTGCTTCCTCATCTTCCCCGATTGCATCGTCACGCCCTCCGGTTCAAAGTGTTCGCACTCCGCCAAGCTCTCTTCTGACTAATTGTTACCCTGCATCCCAACTCGCAACGTTCGCCCGTTCTGTCCGCGACGCGCCCCACAAGGCCACCATCTCCACCTGAGCCCGAGCCACAGTCGCCACCCACACCTTGCTCGCCCCCGCACGACGCAGCACCCGAGCGCATTCCCGCGCCGTTGACCCCGTCGTATAAATGTCATCCACCAGCAGCACCTCGTGGCCCGCTACCATCGCAGCCTTTTCGACAGCAAAGGCCCCGCGCAAATTTCTCCTCCGCCCCTGTGGCGTCAGCGAAAACTGGCTCTGCGTATCCCGCACCCGCCGAAGCACCCCATGCGATGCCCGCAGTCTCCACCCCGGCCTGCTCTTCTTCAACTCCCGAAGAGCCGCCTCCGCCACCAGCACCGACTGGTTATACCCTCGCTGCCTCTCCTTAGTCGGAAACAGCGGCACAGCCACCACCATCAAATCCGATCCAGCCGCACCCTCCAGCGTCTCCATTGAGAGAGCCAGCATCTTCCCGAGTGGTCGAGCTACACCGCGAACCCGCTCATACTTCAGCAGATGCACCATCTCTCGCAGTTCATCCTCATATGCCGCATAAGCGACCGCCCGCTCAAACTCCGGAGGAGCCAGCCTGCAAGGCGCACAAAGCAAACCCTCAGCCGGAAACTGCCCGGCAAACCGAACTCCCTCCATATCAAGCGCTTCCCCGCACAAACGGCACAATACAGCTGTCTGAGTCTGCACTCGGCCCACGCAATCACAAATTGAATAGGATCCAGCCCGAAGCAACGGCTCCCCACAAGCCTTGCAATCCGCTGGGAAAAAAGTAGTAGCTAAGTCATCCAATACAGCCCGAACCACCCTGCCCGGACTCTTCAGCACGCGAGAGACCGCGCGCCACTCCTCCACCCCACCAGCAAAACTACCTGGTGGACCACCGGGCGGAGCCCCGGCAGTAACACCGAGCGCATTGTCATTCAAGCATTCGCTGAAGACTCACCTCACTCGTTAGCGGGAAAACCCGCGCCATTGCAGGCAGTATAAGCCCTTCCCTCCACCCCTCGTCAATAATTCTGCACCAAGGCAGATGCACCTGTGCTAAACCTAGGCAATGTTCAAAGCCATCACATGGTGCGCCAAGTGCCTCTTCCTCTATCTAATCGTGGTCATCCTCTCCGTCCGGTTCGCCTGGATCTTCACCCTCCCGGTCTGGAGCATCGCCACCCGCTTCCACTGGACCACCCTCAAACAATTCCCTTTCCTCCTCAGCTACTTCCTCCCCATCTTTGCTGCGGTCGGCTTCCTCATCGGTCTCATCCCCTTCGGCAGACTCACCACAACCGCTGGCAAGCTCTTTTCCGCACCCTCACGAACCATCACGACCGATCCAGCCAACTTCTTCGAGACCGTCTCTCCCGTCCTCTGGGCCTGGCTCCCCGTCACTTGCGCCTTCCTCCTGCGCTTCATCACCTGGCAATCCACCAACACCAGCGTCATGGACACGCACCGATCCGCCGGCCGCCTCGCTCGCTTCTTCGGAACCCTCAACGTCCAAACCCCCGCCCTCATGGACACCAAATGGGCCACCGACCGCTTCATCTACACCGCCCCCATGCTCTTCCTCATGGCCTGCGCCCTGGCCGTCTACCTCCGTCAGCGCATCCCAGGCAAAACCCAATCACAAGCCGAACCATCCGACCTATAAAACACCCCGAAGCTCAAAGCCCACAGCTCATAGCTGACTGTTACACTCCCATCCAGCCTTAAACCAAGCAAACATCAGCGCGGGAGACACCCTATGGCCACCATGACACGACCCACCTTCCAACCCTTCGTCCCGGCCACCGAATCCCGCCCCGAGTTCACCATCCGCGCCCTCATCCTCGGTGCCATCTTCGGCATTCTCTTCGGAGCAGTCACCGTCTACGTAGGCCTCCGCGCTGGCCTCACCGTAGCCGCCAGCATCCCCATCTCCGTCCTCTCCATCTCCATCCTCCGAGCCTTCGGCCGCGCCAGCATCCTCGAAAACAACATCGTCCAGACCACCGGAAACGCAGGCCAATCCATCGCCTCCGGAGTCATCTTCACCCTCCCAGCCCTCATCTTCCTTGGCTTCGACCTCGAATCCACCCGCATCTTCGCCCTCGCCCTCTTCGGCGGATGGCTCGGTGTCCTCTTCATGATCCCCCTCCGCCGCCAGCTCATCGTCGAAGAGCACGGCACCCTCACCTACCCCGAGGGCACCGCCTGCGCCGACGTCCTCATGGCCGGCGAACGCGGCGGCTCCTTCGCCTCCCGAGTCTTCCTCGGCCTCGGACTCGGCGGCCTCTACACCCTCTTCCAGAATGAGAATCTCTTCGGCCTCTTCCCCGGCACCCCCAACTACTCCCCCAACCTCGGCGACCAGCACCTCCTCAAAGGCGGAGCCATCCGCGCCGACGTCACAGCCGAATATCTCGGCGTCGGCTACATCATCGGCATGCGCGTCGCCGCCGTCATGCTCGCCGGAGGAGTCTTCTCCTGGCTCGTCCTCATGCCCGCCATCTACTTCTTCGGATCACACCTCGCCACCCCGCTCTACCCCGGCACCGTCCCAATCCACGAGATGTCCCCCTCCGATCTCTGGCGAACCTACGTCCGTCCCATGGGCGCAGGAGCCGTAGCCTGTAGCGGCCTCATCACTCTCCTCCGCACCGCCCCCACCATCCTCGCCGCTCTCTCCGAAGGCCTAAAATCCATCGGCAAAAACAAAGGAGAAACCCGCGCCGCATCCTCCGAAGTCCCCCGCACCGAACACGACCTCCCCTGGTCCGTCGTCATCGGAGGCTCCGTTCTCCTCGTCATCCTCCTCTGGTTCTTCCTCCAGTTCAAACCCGTCCCCGGAGCGCAGGTCGGCGCACTCGCCAACTTCTCCGCCGCCATCCTCGTCGTCCTCTTCGGATTCCTCTTCGTCACCGTCTCCGCCCGCATCGTCGGCATCGTCGGGTCGTCTGCGTCTCCCGTCTCCGGCATGACCATCGCCACCCTCATGGCCACTGCCGCCATCTTCCTAGTCAAAGGCTGGACGGCCCCCGCCTTCGGAGCCCTTGCCATCACCATCGGCGGCATCGTCTGCATCGCCGCCTCCAACGCCGGAGACACCGCCCAAGACCTCAAGACCGGCTACCTCATCGGAGCCACCCCCTGGAAGCAGCAGCTCGCCATCATGATCGGAGTCATCATCTCGGTCTTCTCCATCGGCACCACACTCAACGCCATGAACAAAGGCCTCGAGACCTTCCAGCTTCTCCCCCACCCCATCGCCTTCTCGCTCTCCCAACTCCCCGACGGTGTCCAGAACAACGGCAACTTTACCCGCGACCGCATCTCCATCACCAACACCTCCGCCTCCACCACCACGCACAGCGAGCTCAACAACACCCGCCAGTTCATCCTCCTCAATGCCATTGGCTCAACCACCCTCGCCGACGGCAAGTACCTTTACAACCCCACGACCAGCCAGATCGAAGTCCAGTGGGTCCAGGGCATCGGCAGCGAAAAGGCCGCCGCTCCGCAAGGCCGCCTCATGGCCACCGTCATCAACGGAATCCTCAGCCGCAAACTCCCCTGGTCGCTCGTCCTCCTCGGCGTAGCCCTCGTTATCATGGTCGAACTCCTCGGCGTCCGCTCTCTCACCCTGGCAGTGGGAGCCTACCTCTCCATCGGCACCACCCTCGCCATCTTCGTCGGCGGAGTCATGCGCTGGATGGTCGACCGCGCCGTCGCAAAACAATACGAACGCGAATCCGAAATCGAACATCAGGCCTCACTCGAACTCTGGCACCGCGATCACGAAGCCTGGCTAGCCCAGCACCCCGACTTCGACCCTACCAATCCCGACCATCTCAATCCCGCCACCGGCCTGCCTAACAACATCACCCTCCGCAGCCCCGAGGTCGAATCCGAGATCTCCTCCGGCTCGCTCTACGCCTCAGGCCTCATCGCCGCCGGAGGCATCGTCGGCCTCCTCGGCGTCGCCGTTCGCCTTTACGAATCTGCCACCGACAAAACCTTCCCCCGTTTCAGCGAACACAACCCCCTCCACCAGGACTGGGTGAGCGTCCTCATGTTTGCTCTGCTCGCCTTCAGCCTCTACTACTTCGCGCGTAAACCGCTCGACCAATCCTAAAGAGGTCACCTAATGAAGCGTCTCTCGTTCGCACTCGCTGTCCTGCTCCTTCTCCCCACACTTGCTCATGCCGACGACGCCTCCCGGCGCACCAAAGTCGAAGAGATGATCAGTGCCACCAAAATGGATCAGATGATGAGTCAGATGCTGGATCAGATGTCCGAACGAATGAAGACTATGACCAGCCAGCAGACTGCCAATCTCAACATGTCCGCCGATCAGCGCAAAGTCTTCGACGACTATCAGGCCCATGTCAACCAGATCATGGCAGATTCCCTCTCATGGGACAAGATGAAGCCACTCATCATCACCCTCTACAGCGAAACCTACACCGACGAAGAACTCGACGGCATCCTCGCCTTCTACCGCACCCCCGCGGGTCAGGCTCTCATCGCCAAATCGCCACAGGTCTTGTCAAAGACAATGGATCTCGTGCAAAAGCAAATGCAGGACATTCAACCCAAAATCCAACAGGCCACGGAGGACTTCACCCACCAGATGAAACAGCTAAACTCAACCGCACCTGCAAAACCCTAACCCACCTCTTCTCATTCCACCGAAACCGGATGCCCCACATCTCGATTCTGAGATGTGGAGCATCGCGCAAAAATGCGACCGCCTTTCTCCTTTGAGAGACGACCTCAGCTCAGCCTCTCCGTACTGATGGCCTCATCATGCCTCTCAATCAACGCTGATTCCTTAGGCTTCAATCCACGCAGCGTCTCCAGCAACTTCGCCGGATGGAACGACTCCAGATGAAAGTCTGCTCTCGGGCATCCATCGAATCCAGGAAAAGCAATGACGACAACCGGGATCTTCGGCTGTATCGCCTTCAGCTCCTCCGTCAGTTCCTCCGCAGAGATATCGTCGATCCCCCCATCCAGCACCACCCCATCCACCGCCGGAAAGCGTTTGAATACCTCCAACGCCTCCCTGCCGCTATACGCCGTAAGCACATTGAACTTAGCGGTCTCGATCACCAGCTTTCGCGTCGAGATGCTCCCAGGAAACTCGCGGTCGATCACAAGAAAGCAAGGTCTGATCATGCCGAAGATTATCTATTACCACTCTGACGTCTGCCTAATCAGCGAAAAAACCTGTCAAGCCCCTAAACAGCAAATCCCCGCGCCAATCAAGTCGATTCGCGTGCGTAGTAATTCCACTCGATCCTCTATACTGAATACAGAGATAGAAAAGCCCCGGTCAAACCACCGGGGCTTTCCTGTTTTTCAGCCAATCAACACCTAAACCATTTGAATGGAATACTTTGCAATATAGACACCCATAAAATCAACACTTTATGAGGAGGTCCCGACCTAAGCCAAATAATTCTAATACTTTAGAACCTAAGGCATGGGTAAGGGTACAACCGGGAGATCACCGCGAACTCTGAGCCAGCGGAAGGGCAAACGAGAACACCGACCCCTGCCCCGCCTGGCTGGTCACCTCAATCGACCCGCCATGCGCCTCCACAATCGCCTTGGCGATCGCCAACCCCATCCCGGTGCCCTGAACCCGATACCGTTGCCCCTGGCCCCGGTAAAACTTATCAAAGATCATCATCCTCTCAAAATCATCAACACCCGCGCCCCGGTCCGCAACGCTGGTCACAAGCCGGCCCTTTGCCACCTCAGCACTGATAAAAATCGGAGCCCCCTCAGCTGAGTACTTCGCAGCATTCTCCAACAGATGCTGCAACACCTTCGCGATGCGTTCCAGATCCATCTCCACCCTGGGCAGCGAGTCCGGCAGCCGAACATCAACCGGATGACTGCGAAGCGGGATCTGCACCGCCTCCAGCGCCTCATCGACAGCCTCACGCATCGAGTGAGGCCGCAAATCAAGCTGAATATCGTGCGCGTCCAGCTCCGCCATCTCCATCGCCTGCCCCACCAAGCGATCGAGACGGCCGGCCTCCTCTTCAATCACCTGCATCATCTCATCGCTCTGCTCTCGATTGAGAAGCGGGTCACTACGCAAGCTGGTAATAGCCGCAGTGATCGAAGTCAGCGGAGTCCGCAGCTCATGCGCGACCGAATCCAGCAGCGCATTGCGCAGCCGCTCACTCTCACGCGAAGCCTCCACACGCGTCAGCGTCTCCACCGCACCGGCACGCTCGATCGCAATAGCCGCAAGCCCGCAAACTGCATCCAGCGCCTCAGGAGAAGTCCCCGAACCAGTAATACCCACCGCCCCAATCGGCCGCGTCCCCAGCAGGATCGGCACCAGCGTCACATCGCGCTCCTCGTCCCGCCGATGATCGCGCATGAACGCCGCATCACGAAGCTCCGCCGCCGTCACATCCATGTAGTTCGGGCTCGACCGGTAGATTCGATCTTTTTCGCGCAAATAAACCGCCGCACCAGCAAGGTTGAACGTCGCCGCAATCATCTGCGGCAGTACATTCAGCAGGTCGATCACATTGCCCTTCACCAGCATCTGTTGGCTGAACTCATACAACCGTTCCGCCTCGCGCTGACGCCGCCGCGATATCTTCGCCTCGCTCCGAGCTTTCTCCGCCAGTTGGCTCGCGACAATGCCAGTGACCAGAAACGCAAATAACGCAATCCAGTTCCGCCCATCGCCGATCGTGAACGTCATCACCGGCGGCAGAAAGAAGAAGTTGAAAGCAGCCGCAGAAAGGATGGAAAGATAAATCGAGTGGCGAAGCCCCCAGTTGGCCGCCACCACAAGAATGCCGATCATAAACGTCAACGCGACCGTTGTCTCATTAACATGCAGCCAACGGAAGTAGACAGCTACAATGACAGCGGCAGTAGCCGTTGACACACCATACCGTATGATACTTTTCCTAACCGATCGTCGCACCACCCTATCTTAGCCGTATGCCCAGTCGAGACCCACTACCAGCCGCAGCAAAGAGCCCAGAAGAGTGGCTCGAACAAGTCGCGCCCGAAAAGACGCGCGGCACCTTCAAGCTCTTCCTCGGCTACGCGCCAGGAGTAGGCAAGACGTACAACATGCTGAGCGAAGCAATCCGGCGCCATCAGCGCGGCGAAGACATCGTGATCGGCGTAGTCGAGACACACGGTCGCCCACGCACCGCCGAGTTGGCCCAACAACTGGAGCAGGTCCCACGTCGCAAGATCGACTACAAAGGAGTCGTCTTCGAAGAGATGGACCTCGACGGCATCTTGGCCCGCAAGCCGCAAATCGTACTCATCGACGAGCTCGCACACACCAACATCGAGGGCAGTAAGCACCGCAAGCGCTACGAAGATGTCCTCGATATCCTAGCCGCAAATATTGACGTACTCGCCACCATGAACGTGCAGCACATCGAGAGCGTCGCACCCACCGTCCAGAGCGTCACCGGCGTGCAGATCCGCGAGACTGTACCAGACTGGTTGATCCAGCGAGCTGACGAGATCGTGATGGCGGATCTCACGCCCGAAGCCCTGCAGACCCGTATGCGACGCGGCGACATCTACGGAGTCGACCGCGCGGAAAAGGCATTGGCAAATTTCTTCCGTCGCGGCAATCTGATCGCGCTCCGCGAACTTGCGCTGCAACACGTCACCAAGGCCGTCGACCGCACCCTGACGGCCTACATGGACGCCAAACGCATCGAAGCCAACTGGGCTGTGCGCGAGCGAGTAGCAGTCTGCATCAGCTCGAACAGCGCATCGCAAACCCTGATCGCCCGTGGCGCCCGGGTGGCTGAAGGCGTGGGCGGAGAACTCTTCGTTCTGCACATCGATACCAACGAAGATCTCGCCAAAGACGAGCAGAGCACTTTGGCAGCCAACCTTCAGTTCGCCCGCAACCTCAACGCTCAGGTCTTCGTCATCAAGGGCAAGAACGTCGCCCACACCGCCGCCACCTTCGTCCGCGAAAAGCGGATCACCCATATCGTCTTCGGACGCACGGCGGTCACAGGCCTGCGAAAATACCTGTACTACTGGGCGATTCAACACTTTCTGCGGGAAGCACCAAATGTCGACGTCCACATCGTCACGCAGCACTCGGAGCACGAATGAAGCAACCGGAACGCGATTTGCCCGCGAAGGTCTTGATCGTAGATGACGAGCCCCAGATCACGCGCGTACTGCGAACAGCACTCTCGACGCAGGGTTACTCGCTTCGCATTGCTGCCAACGGCGTGGAAGGAATGGAAGCCGTCCATGAGTGGCGTCCGGACTTGGTGATCACCGACCTTGCCATGCCTGAGATGGACGGCGTCGAGCTATGCCGTAGCATTCGCGCCATCTCCGAAGTCCCCATCCTTGTGTTGTCGGTACGCAATCAGGACCGCACGAAGATCGAGGCGCTCGATGCCGGCGCGGACGACTACGTCACGAAGCCCTTCAGCATCCAGGAACTACAAGCCCGTGTCCGGGCCCAGCTTCGCCGCCACTTTGCAAGCCAACCGGAAGCCCAACAGGTGATTGCTCTCGGAGACTTCGTGATCGATATTCCGCAACACCGAGTAGTGGTTCGTGGTCAGGAGGTTCACCTAACTCCAAAGCAGTTCGATCTGCTCGTAGTCCTGGCTCAGCATGCAGGCCAGGTGTTGACGCATCGTGCCCTTTTACATGCCGTGTGGAACTCCAACGCAGATCAACCGGAATATCTGCGCGTCAACATCGGCCAACTACGCAAGAAGATCGAAACCTCCGACGAACCGCAGTACATCATCACGGAACCATGGATCGGCTATCGTTTTCGACCAACGGGCAAAGACGACATCTAGCGCGTCTTTACGAATTCTTTACGAATTCCCTATCCATTCTTTATGCACAAAGTCGTTCCATAGCAATAGCAGCGTTCGCGAAGGAGGCGACGATGCGACGCCATGCGCAAAACATTTGTCTCCATACGCAGTCCAGCATCACACAAGCCTTTAACCGACCCCAGTAGGCAAACTCACTCTACCAACCCCTCTGAATTGTCAGGAGAATCACCATGTGGGATATCGGATGCATTGTAGCGAGCGTGGCCTTCTTCCTTATGGCCATCGCCTATACCAGCGGCTGCGAGCGGCTGGGCATGAAGGAGAGCAAATGATGCTTGAGATTGTATTGCTTGGATTCGTGACTGTCGCGTTGCTTGTCTACCTCGTCTATGCGCTTCTGCGCCCGGAACAGTTCTAGCCAGATTCCTAAAAAGGAAGTTTATTCATGACCGCCAACGGTTGGTTTCAAATATGTTTCTTTTTCGGCCTTGTGCTTGTTTGTGCAAAGCCTCTCGGCCTCTATATGGCCCGTGTCTTCGAGCGCGAACGCACCTTTGCCGATCGCCTCTTCAGGCCGCTCGAGAGGTTGATCTACCGTCTCACCGGCGTCGATGAAATGCATGAGATGCGCTGGACGGAATACGGCGTCGCTATGTTGCTTTTCAGCCTTGTCACCATGCTGGTTACGTATGGAATCGAGAGACTCCAGCATGCGCTTCCGCTGAACCCGCAGCATCTCGCCGGTGTAGCGCCAGACCTTGCCGTGAATACCGCTGCCTCTTTCACCACGAACACAAACTGGCAGTCGTACGTTCCCGAGACGACGATGAGCTACCTGACCCAGATGCTCACTCTCGCTTATCACAACTTCTTTTCGGGGGCGGTTGGTATCGCACTGGCTATCGCGCTAGTGCGAGGTATCTCACGGCGTGAGTCGAAGACGCTGGGCAACTTTTGGGTCGATACGACGCGTGCTGCACTCTGGGTGCTACTGCCAGCTTGTTTTATCTATGCCCTACTGCTGGTATCGCAAGGCGTCGTGCAGAACTTTCGTCCCTACGATCAGGCGAAGCTCGTCCAGACGCAAACTGTAACCACTACAGGCGCTGACGGCAAGACGGCCGCGCAGACAGTTACGACGCAGAGCATCGCGCAGGGTCCAGTGGCCTCGCAAGAGGCGATCAAGATGTTGGGCACCAACGGCGGCGGCTTCTTCAACGCCAATAGCGCACATCCATTTGAGAATCCCACTCCACTATCGAACCTGCTGCAGATGTTTTCGATCTTCGTAATTCCGGCTGGGCTTACCGTTACCCTGGGTCGAATGACGCGCTCGCCGAAGCATGGCTGGGCTGTGTTCGCAGCGATGGCTGCCCTCTTCTTTGCCGGAGTTTCTGTTGCCTACTATGCGGAATCGCAGGCTAATCCGCTGCTGCATTCTGTCAATCAGCACGTGTCGACACTCCAGGCTGGCGGCAATATGGAAGGCAAGGAGGTTCGCTTCGGCGTCACGAACTCGGCTTTGTTCGCCACTGTTACGACGGACGCAAGTTGCGGTGCTGTGAACTCGATGCATGACTCGTTCATGCCGCTAGGCGGCTTGGTTCCGCTCGTGAACATCATGCTCGGCGAGGTCATCTTCGGCGGTGTTGGCGCTGGACTTTACGGCATGTTGATCTTCGTTGTGCTCTCGGTGTTCATCGCAGGACTGATGGTAGGACGGACGCCTGAGTATCTGGGAAAGAAGATCGAGGCGTTCGACGTGAAGATGGCCATGCTGTACGTGCTCATCTTTCCCCTATCGATTCTTGGATTCACTGCAGTTTCCTTGATGATGCCTAACCTGGGCTTGTCTTCGCTGAACAACAGCGGACCGCATGGCCTCTCGGAGATCCTGTACGCCTACACTTCGGCCACGGGCAATAACGGATCTGCGTTTGCTGGCTTGAACGCGAATACGCACTGGTACAACTTATCCCTGGCTACGGCGATGCTCGTAGGACGCTTCCTGATGATCGTTCCTATGCTTGCGGTGGCCGGCAATCTGGCGCAAAAGAAGCTTGTACCGCCATCGCCGGGGACGTTTCCGGTGCATACGCCGCTGTTCACGGTGCTGTTGGTGGGCGTGATTCTCATCGTCGGTGCACTTACGTTCTTCCCTGCACTGTCGCTTGGGCCGATACTCGAGCACCTCCTCCTGCACGCAGGCAAAAGCTTCTAAGCAGAAAGAAAAGGACAATGGCAAGCACACGCAAACGCTCTCTCTGGGACACAAAGATCGTCCGCCGCGCACTTTTTGATGCGGTGGCCAAGCTCAACCCACGCAAGATGATGAAAAATCCCGTCATGTTCGTAGTCGAGATCGGTAGCGTCATCACGTCGATCTATCTGTTTCGCGATATGGCCGCGCACCGCGATTCACTCGGCTTTGATCTGCAGATTACCCTGTGGCTCTGGTTCACGGTGCTCTTCGCGAACTTTGCCGAGGCGATGGCGGAGGGCCGCGGCAAGGCTCAGGCTGATGCGCTGCGCCGGGCGAAGTCCGAGACGACCGCAGTACGGTATCGGCCTGACGGCAGCACAGAGGAGGTTCCTAGCTCGCATTTGCGTGCCGGCGATCTGGTCTTCGTTATTGCCGGCGCGATGATTCCTGGCGACGGCGAAGTGATCGAGGGCGTTGCCTCCGTAGACGAGTCGGCCATTACGGGCGAGTCGGCTCCAGTGATCCGCGAGGCTGGTGGAGACCGCTCGGCGGTTACAGGTGGCACGCGCTGCCTCTCCGATCAGATCAAAGTTCGCATCACTTCGAATCCGGGTGAGACATTTCTTGATCGCATGATCGCGCTGGTCGAAGGTGCTGAGCGACAGAAGACTCCGAATGAGATTGCGCTCAACATCCTGCTGGCCGGGCTTACGATCATCTTTTTGCTCGCTGTCGTTACGCTTCAGCCGATTGCTATCTACTCGACGGCTCCGCAGACGGTTTTTGTGCTGATCTCGCTACTGGTCTGCCTGATTCCGACGACAATTGGCGGACTACTCTCAGCTATTGGCATCGCCGGCATGGACCGTCTGGTTCAGCACAATGTGCTAGCGATGTCTGGGCGCGCGGTCGAGGCAGCCGGCGACGTCAACACTTTGCTGCTCGATAAGACCGGCACTATCACGCTGGGCAATCGGCAGGCGGCGGAGTTTATTGCAGCGCCAGGAGTCAGTAAAAATCAACTGGCAGACGCGGCTCAGCTCTCCTCGCTGCCTGACGAGACGCCCGAGGGACGGAGTATCGTCGTGCTGGCTAAGGAACAGTACGGGTTGCGCGGGCGCGAACTGCACGAGCTGAATGCGGAGTTCGTTCCCTTCTCTGCTGTGACGCGGATGTCGGGCGTGAACCTGGACGGGCGCGTGATTCGTAAAGGCTCGACCGATGCGATCGCGCGATTTTTGCAAGAGAACGGCGGAGTGTTGCCGGACGAAGTTCGTGCGGCGGTTGAGACCGTTGCGCGCAGTGGCGGCACACCGCTCGTCGTTGCGGAGAACCGTCAGGCGCTGGGCGTCATCCATCTGAAGGACATTGTCAAGGGCGGCATGAAGGAACGGTTCTCGCAACTTCGGGCCATGGGTATTCGGACGATCATGATCACGGGCGACAATCCGCTGACTGCTGCGGCCATTGCGCGTGAGGCTGGCGTGGATGACTTCCTGGCCGAGGCCAAGCCTAAGGACAAGATGGACCTGATCCGGCGCGAGCAGGCCGAAGGCAAACTGGTGGCGATGACCGGCGACGGCACCAATGACGCTCCGGCGTTGGCGCAGGCTGATGTAGGTGTCGCCATGAACACTGGCACACAGGCGGCGAAGGAGGCTGGCAACATGGTCGACCTCGACAGCAATCCGACGAAGCTGATCGAGATTGTCGAGATCGGCAAGCAGCTTCTGATGACGCGTGGGGCGCTGACTACGTTTTCGATCGCCAACGATGTGGCTAAATACTTCGCGATCATCCCGGCGATGTTTGCGGCTACGTTTCCGGTGCTGGGCGCGCTGAACATCATGCACCTGAAGACACCGCAGTCGGCGATTCTTTCGGCTGTGATCTTCAATGCGCTGATTATCATCGGCCTGATTCCGCTGGCGCTGCGCGGGGTGAGCTACAAGGCCATGTCGGCGGAGTCGCTGCTGCGGCGCAACCTTATCATCTACGGCTTCGGCGGGATTATTGCACCGTTTGTCGGGATCAAGCTGATCGACATGATTATCACTGCCATTCATCTGGCGTAAAGGACTTGGCCATGCGTCGAAATTTTGTAATCGCTCTTCTCTATACCGTCGTTACGACGATTGTGTTCGGGCTTGTGTATCCGCTCGTTGTGACCGGTTTCGCGCAGGTTCTGTTCAGGGACAAGGCCAATGGGCAGCTGATCTACCAGAATGGCCAGCTTGTGGGCTCGCGCATCATCGGCCAGCCGTTCAGCGCGGCTGGGTACTTCCATTCGCGGCCTTCGGCGGCGGGCAACGGGTACGACGCTGCCAACTCGAGCGGATCGAACTATGCTCCGACGAACAAGAAACTGATCGACCGCATCTCGGGCGATGTGGCTGCATTTCAGACGGACCATCCGGGCAGCGATGTTCCGGTCGATCTGGTTACGGCTTCGGGGTCGGGGCTGGACCCGCACATCACGCCAGCTGGCGCGGAGTTTCAGGTTGCGCGTGTGGCACGGGAGCGGCATCTCTCCGAGGATGCGGTCCGGAAGCTGGTCACGGAGCATACTGCGGGGCGTCAGCTTGGGTTTCTTGGTGAGCCTCGGGTCAATGTGCTTGAGCTGAACCTTGAGCTTGATCGCCTGGCACCGCTGGCTGCGAGGCAATGAGACTCCGGCCTTGTTCCCCTCCCCACCCTAAGTCCTAAAGTATTCGAATCATTGGTCTTAGGTTTGGACCTCTCTCGCAAAGTCTCGCTTCCAGGGGAGTCGATATTGCAAAGTATTCCATTCAAATGGTTTAGATTTTGATTTGCTGCCAAAAAAGCAGAAAAGCCTCGGCCGAGCCGCCGAGGCTTTTTCTTATGCTCTATATCAAGTATAGCGATTTGAGGGGAATTAATCGGCGAGTTGAATCGCCTTGGTTGGAGCGGGGATTTGCGGTTTGGAGGCTTGACAAGTTTGCAGCCGGATAACCTGTCGGTGTTGTTCGATGGCTGAGATAGGGCTTGAAAAACAGATCCGCCTACGGAGGATGACAAGCAAGAATGCAGGGATCTTTGTCTTTGTTGATTGAGCTGCCGAAATTTCTCTAATGAGAACCTGCTTTTCCCTGCAACAGATCGCCTTTCTGGTCCTACCTCTTTTCTGTTAGGATGGCGGGCCTATGGACTCTTTCCTCTCTGCCCGCCGTGAACTTCTGAAGAAGGGAGGCATGGGGTTGGCTGCTGCTGCTGTCGCCGCTGCGCCTTCTGCCTATGCCGCTCCGAAGAGCTCTTCCCTTACCGTAACTCCGAACATCTTCGACATCCGCACCTTTGGTGCGATTGGCGATGGCAAGACGGTGGACAGTCCGGCGATCAATAAGGCTATTGATGCTGCGGCGGCTGCGGGTGGCGGGACGGTGCTGTTTCCGGCGGGGACGTGGCTCTCGTTTTCGATCCGGCTGAAGAGCCATGTGAACCTTTTTCTGTCGCAGGGAGCGACGCTGTTGGCTGCGGATTCGCCGAAGGTTGGAGAGACCACGGGGTACAACGGTGGAACCTATGACGCGGCCGAGCCGAAGACAGAGTGGGACGCCTATCAGGACTACGGACATAACCACTGGCACAACTCGTTAATCTGGGGCGAGGGGATACAAGATGTTTCGATCACGGGGCCGGGGCTGATCTGGGGCAAAGGGTTGAGCCGGGGCGCTCGCACGGGTTTCGTCGCGGAACAGGCGGGCGTCGGCAACAAGGCAATTGCGCTGAAGAACTGCCGTAACGTGATGTTTCGCGATTTTTCAATCCTTAAGGGCGGCCACTTCGGCCTGCTGCTGACCGGCGTCGACAATATGACGATCGATAACCTGATGATCGATACGGACCGCGATGGAATAGACATTGACTGCTGCAAGAACGTGAGGGTGTCGAACTGCTTTGTGAATTCGCCGTGGGACGACGGCATCTGTCCGAAGTCGAGCTATGCGTTGGGGTATGCGAAGCCTACGGAGAATTTGACCATCACAAACTGCGTGATGACCGGCTACTACGAACTGGGTACCGTGATCGACGGCACGTTCAAGAAGTTCGCGGCGGACTTCAGGGTTCCGCGCAATGGACGCATCAAGTGCGGAACGGAGTCGAATGGCGGCTTTAAGAACATCACGATCTCGAACATCACCTTCGAAGGCTCAATGGGGCTGGCGCTCGAGAGCGAGGAAGGCGCGCTATGCGAAGACGTCGCTATCTCGAACATTACGATGCGCGATGGAGTGAATGGGCCGCTGTTCTTCCGGCTTGGCGCACGTTTGCGCGGCCCCAAAGAGACCACGAAGGTGGGGACCTTGCGGCGGGTGATGGTCAATAACCTGGTGAGCTATAACTCCAGCTCGCATATCTGTTCGATTCTGAGCGGTATTCCGGGCTATGCCATTCAGGATGTGAAGATTTCGAACGTGTATGTCCAGCATCAGGGTGGGGCTGCTGCGGATACGGTGGCGCTGACTCCGCCGGAGAACATCGAGAAGTATCCAGATCCACCGATGTTCGGGCCGATGCCGTCGCAGGGGTTTTTTCTGCGGCACGTCGACCACCTGGAGATGAGCCATGTAGAGGTGCAGCCCGTGCAGCCTGATCCGCGGCCCTCTTTCTATTTGCAGGATGTGAACCGGGCGGACTTCATTGCGGCGACGGCTCCGACCAGCACCGAAGCCCCGGCGTTCCATCTGAACAAGGTGACGGATCTGCGGATCGCGCTCAGCCGGGCCGCAAAGGACACGCAGCTGGCGACGGCAGACGGCCAGACGTTGTAAGGTTAATTGCAGTTGGAATGGGCCCGGGCTTCGGTCTGGGCCTTTTCGTTTTTGGGACCTTAAATTTAGCGGACGCGGAATCTGATTGTGTGGAAGTCCCGTCCGTGTTTTCATCGAGTTGCAGCATATTGAGGAGGCAGCTATGCCCTATCAGATCTCACGCGGCGGCCAGATGTATGGCCCGTACACTCTCGAAGATCTTCAGCGGTACGTTGCTTCGGGTAACGTTCTGCTCACCGATATGGCCAAGAGCGAGGAGATGCCCGACTGGGCGCCGGTCTCGCAGATTCTTGGCGGAGCACCGGTTGCCGCTGCTGCGCCGATGTATCCTTCGGAGCCGGTGTATGCTCCGACGCCGACACCGGGGTATGGTACGCCCGCGGGCATCTATCCCGACCCACCGAACCTAAACTGGGGTCTCGTGCTGCTGTTCGGGATTCTGACGTGCGGAGTCTTCTTTCCGATATGGGAGCTGGTGCAGACGCTGTGGATGAAGCGGGTGCAGCCGCAGACCAAGGCGATGACGTACTACATCATCTATATGGTTCTCTGGTTTCTCTATATCGGAAGCTCCTTGGGTAATAGCGCTGCGATGATGCATGGCGAGGTGCGGCATGCATCCCCGTTGGCGATTCTGACGTGGGTGGCGATGGCTGTCATGGCGGTTGTCTACCGCTTCGCGATGCGTGCCTCCATCGAGCAGCACTTCAACGGGCCTGAGCCAATCGGGTTGCGTCTGGGGCCAGTAATGACGTTTTTTTTCGGTGGCCTTTACTTCCAATACCACTTCAACAAGATCAACGAGATGAAACAGGCGGCGCGCTACCGGAGTTTCGGGCAGTGAGGTTGAGCGGCCGGCTGGTGGGGACGGCTGCTCCCGTAGTGTGTGTGGCTCTGGCTGCGATGGTGCTTCTTCTGTTTCCGCCGCAGCAGTATGGCTTCTATCCGGCTTGCCCTGTCTATCGGTATCTGCATGTACTTTGCCCTGGGTGCGGGGCTACTCGGGCGCTGGCGGCGCTGCTGCATGGGCAGGTGGGGGAGGCTCTACGGCTGAATTGGCTGATTGTGACGTTGTTGCCCGTATGTGGGGGATATGGGGCTGCGGCGCATCGCCGATGGTTACGCGGTGAGAAATTTGTGTGGCCGCGGATTCCGCTGGTGGCGATCTATGGAACGCTTGCGGTTACGGGTGTCTTTGGCGTTATGCGCAATCTGTAGCGCGGACGCAGAAAAGCCCCAGCGGGCGCCGGGGCCTTCTTGATGGAGCGAAAGATCGCCTGCTTTATGCTTCGACCGTTACGGGTTCGGCCACTGGTGTCGCCGTGCCACCCTTCAGGTCGGTGCCGCCGGGCTTGCGGATGTCGATGCCGCCCTTGAAGAAGGCGCCGTCCTCGATAGAGATACGGGCTGCGATGACGTCGCCGGTCAGCGAGCCTTCGCTGCGGATGTCGACGCGATCGCTGGCCTGGCAGTTGCCACGCACTTTGCCGAGCACGACGATCTCGCGGGCGACGATGTTGGCGGCTACCTGTCCGTTGCGGCCAACGGTGACACGGTTGCCGGGGAGGTTGATGGCACCCTCGACCTTGCCGTCGATGTAGAGGGACTCGGAGCCGGTAACCTCGCCCTTGACGACGAGAGATTTGCCGATGGTGGCCTGTTCGCCCGTTGGCACTGCCGTCGCGCCGGAGCTGCCGACGGTGGGACGTGTCGGGCTGGCCTCAAAGCTCGAAGTGGGGGGCGTCGGACGCACCGGTTCAGGGGTTGAGGGGCTGTTGCTGCCGGGCTGGTTCGGTTTCCACATATTCGTTTGTATCCTTTCGTCACTGCTCAGATGTCCCGATGCGGGCTGCATGGACGCGCCACCACATGGCAGCACGCATTCTTTCCACGATACTACTCTGGAGTAGGCCGCGGAGCGTCACCGATCAACAAACAATCCACAGTTTTGGCCCATAGTTAGGCACCTCCGAAGGTCTTTCCGGGTACTAAGAATTAATTTCTGCAGGTAATCCCTTTTGTTCCAACCCCCTAAAAGTGTTAGTGGTATGGTAGATCGGCTCGGCCGAAATGATCATGCCTGAAGTAGCATGACAACATTTGAAAAATATGCGCGTGCCTGCGAGTGATCCTATGCTTGCGTTCTTTCTCTACGATCCCGGGCCTCATGCGCCGGACAGCCTTTAGCGAGTTTGCCCTTGAATCGGTTTATGCGTTTTTGTCTGCCTTGCATGCGGGCAGTGGTTGTTTTTGCTCTATCTATGTTTGCCCTGAGATCTGTGCTAGCTGCCGTGCCCAAGGTTCATACTGTCACTCTTGGCGCGGTGCGGAAGGTTCCTTATACGCAGCCGGATGCTACGCCGGACACCAAGTCGGACGAGACCTCCACGCTGAAGGTGCGGCCGCTCTTTGTGGACGACCGGCAGAAAGAGTGGACGATGGGCGAGCTGCACGACATCACTGACCGAACATTTGCGATTCGGCGCGCGCTGCGCATCAACGACTCGTTGCCGACCGATTCGACTGCTCACTGGATCTGGCAGCCGGGTCCGTGGATCACGGTTGACCGCGTGACGGGTCACATCACCGCGCTGCATCTGCCGGACTTCGATCCTGTGGTCTCGAACGCGGTGTGGTTTCGCGATTACGCGGCCTACTGTGGAACGGCGAACACGGCGAAGGGTGGGTTGTTCGCTATCGTCGCGCAGCTTGGGGCAAGGCGAGCCGTCGTGCAGAAGCTTATCGGCAAATGGCCGCAGACGGATCACTTCATTCCAGTGTGCCAGCCGGCGCAGTGGCAACGGCTGCCCATGCGCGTGACCATCAAGCCTACAGGTGGGGAAGCATCGACATACGATGTGTTGGGCACGGCTTCGATCATCGAAGAAGGTGACAACTCGGACGACAACTGAGCGGCTGTCGCGCTTTTATCCGCTCCTATCGCAGGAATGGGATGTAGGCTGAGACGGTCTGACGATAACGAAAAAACTCGTCGCCGAAGCGAGAGGCCAGAAGTCCATCCTCGGCCCGCACGCGAATCTCAGTGCCCAGCAGAAATACGATAAGGGCGATAAGGAACAACAAGGGAGGCGTGATGAGAACGCCGCTGCCAAGCAGGATACATAACATCGACGTGTAGATGGGGTGGCGGAGGATGCCATAGGGACCGGAACGGACGAGTTGGTGATCGTGGCTGAGGGCCGCATCGAATCGGAGATGCTTACCGAGTGCGCGAGTGCTCGTCCAGGAGAGAAGCGACGCAAAGAGAAAGCAGAGAATTGCGAGTGCGACCTGCCAGAGCGCCGGGGAGCGCATCCAGAAGTGACCTTGCCACAGAAGAGAGTAGGCGACAACCTGAAGCAGCAGACCCCAGCGGGAGCGGTTATCTCTTTTCGCTGGCGCAGACCAGTTCCAGCCGCTTAAAGGAAACGGCAACAGCCAGAGAATCCAGCCCACGGCGAGAATAGCGTAGACATAAACAGGCATGCGCTGTCAGCTCTGGACTAACTCGCTGTTCCGCAGATATAGGCCTCGAGATGGCGGATGGTCGTCTCCTGCTCGCTGATGACGTAGTTCACGAGGTCTCCGATGGAGACGACGCCGACGACCCTTTTTTCTTCGCACACGGGGAGATGACGGATGCGGCTGTCGGTGATGATGCGCATACAGTCGCCCACGGTGTGGCGCAGGGATACGGTGATGACGGGACTACTCATGATCTCGGCGACCGGGGTGTCTTTGGAGGACCGGCCCTGCAGGATGACCTTGCGGGCATAGTCGCGTTCGGAGATGATGCCGACGAGTTCGTCCTGTTGGAGAACAAGGAGCGCGCCGACCTGTTTGGCAGCCATCATCTCGACGGCCTGATAGACGGAGGCGTCAGGGGGGATGGAGGCGACCTGACCGGCCTTCTGCTTGAGTAACACGCCCACTGTCGTTGCAAATTCGCTCATCGGGCACCTCGGGCCTCGAATAGTAACTCGGGCAGAGGGCTGTGCGCAATAAAACTCGGATCCCTTTGGATCTAAGAGATATGCAGAACAGTTTCGAGAAGAGGGGACAGACCGTTCCACGCTATCTGGACACCGATGCACAGCAGGATAAACGCGATGACCCGTAGGATACCGTGAGCCGTTGCGGGAGAGATCACCTGTGTAATTCGCGGCGCATAGGCATAGCAAAGATAGACCAGCCAACTGAGTACAGCGGCCGCGACCAACAATCCAGCTCGCGCAACCAGGTTTCCGGTGAGGGTTTTCTCGGTGGCGTGGGCGCTCAGCGTAAGCATTACAACGATGCAGCCAGGCCCCACGGTTATGGGGAAAGTGAAGGGATAGAACGACTTCTCTTGGAAGTTCGCGTTTAGGGTATCTGCCCCGCTGGCCACCTGGGCCTGCGCGTCACTGGTGGCGTCCGCAGCTTTCTGGTTAAGCAGCGACCACCCCATCGCAGCCACGACGAGCCCTCCGGCGAGTTGCACGATCGAAAGCGAGATCCCGAAGAAGCCCAGCAGATACGATCCGACCAGCTCAATGACCACGAAGAAGAAAATGACGTTGATTGCGATTTGACGCGCGAGAGACTTGTATATCGCCGGAGGCTGCAAGCCAACCAGGCCAAGAAACACGAGCGCCGATCCGAGCGGATTGACGAGTGGCAGCAGGGCGCTGAACCCAATGGCGAAATGTTGCCAGAACAAAAGCATTTCATACCCTTTGTTGCAGGCTGCGACTGATCGCACATTGGCTCGCCCTGCAGATGGATAGACAACACCGGTCAATCGAAGTGTAGCGTACCTCTTGGCGAATTACGGCAGTATGATCACCTTATGCAGACCTTCGAAGCTCTGCTTGGCGAAGCGGAAGTGGCCCACGGTCATCTGTGCGCGGGGCAGATTCTCGGCGTGCGCATGGCTATGCTGGGGTGTCAGCGGCTGGGTATCGATGATCCCAAGGGAGCGGATCGCAAGCGGCTGATTACCTTCGTCGAGATCGATCGCTGCGCCACGGACGCCATCGGTGTCGTCACAGGCTGCCGGCTGGGCAAGCGTGCCCTGAAGTTTCGCGACTGGGGAAAGATGGCCGCGACCTTTCTCGATCTCAGCACTGGCAGGGCTATCCGGATTGCGGCGCTGGAGTCGTCGAAGCAACGGGCGCGAGAGCTCTATCCGGACGTGGAACCGAAGAATAAGCAGCAGATGCTGGCCTATCGCGAGATGCCCGACGCGGATCTCTTTGCCGAGGAGTGGGTGCAGGTTCCTATGCATGCGCGCGAGCTGCCAGGCTACAAGTCCGAGCGGATCGCCTGTGCTGTGTGCGGCGAGGGCATCAACTACGATCGCCAGGTTGAGGTCGGCGGCGAAATACTGTGCCAGGGTTGCGCCTTTCCTGAGACGCGTTACTACCAACCGCTCGGGCCAGAATAGTGAGCTACAAACAGCAAGGCCGGCGCGGAATCTCTCCCACGACCGGCCGTCTGAACCTCAATCAACGATTAGTAACGATAGCCGTAACCGTAGCGGTGATCACGCTCCCATGCATTGTGGCGGAGCCAAGCCTGCTGACGCTCCCAAGCCTGCTGGCGGAAGGCGTCGCGACGCTCCCGTTCCCAGCGAAGACGCTCGTAGTAGTCGCGGCTGTAGCCGTAAGGGGGATAGCCCACCTGCACGCGCACGCCGATTCCCTGTGCCTGGGCCTTTGTCGGAGCGGCTAGAACGAACGCGCCCGCCAGCATGCCAACTGTCATCGCCTTTGCAACTATTGCCTTTACGTTTGAGAGCTTCATAACAACCTCCTGCCTACGTTGAAATGAACACTCATTCACCGCTGCGGTTGCGCGCAACCTTTTTACAAAACTGATGTATCTATTGCCCTTGGGCTACATCAGAAGTGATGTAGACTACAACCACCATGACGGTCGCCCGCCAATTCGCGATGCTGTACCTCATGCCCACTTGTTGTTGTCGCTAGTTCCCTCCGCGCTCTTCCCTTTTCCTCAAAATCTCAAGTAGCAGCTGCTTACGCGTAGTTTCGTGAGCGCAGTCGCCTCCATAGGAGCATCTGAATATGTCTTCCAAACGCCTCCATCTCTCTATCGACGCCTGGGCTATCGTTCTGTCGCTGACGCTTGCCCTGTTCGTGCGCATCGGCCTGATCAAGACCATCGCCTGGTAGTCCAGCAGAACCCAAGGAGAACGACCCCATGGCCACCTCAGCTAAAGTTCACGATCTGCGTACCGAGCGCCCGGCTCGCCTTGCCGAAGAGCGCGCTTCCTTTCCTTCCCTGTTACCTGGCATTGCGTTGCTCTTCGTCGTCGGCTATGCAGGTAAATTCGTCGAGCACTTTCTCAACACCTATACCAAGGCACACCACATCACGTTTCCCAACATCGAATACGTTCTCTGGGCCATCGTCTTTGGCGTCGTGATCGCCAACACTGTGGGCGTCGCGCGTATCTTTCGTCCAGGCGTAGCGACGTACGAGTTCTGGCTCAAGGCGGGCATCATCCTGCTGGGAGCGCGGTTCATCCTCGGTGACATCCTCAAACTAGGCGGCATCTCTCTGATTCTCGTCTTCGTCGCCATCACGCTGTCGATCACGTTCATGACATGGCTAGGACGCCGATTCGGTCTGAATCCTGCGCTAACGACGCTGCTTGCAGTAGGCTCATCGATCTGCGGGGTTTCGGCGATTATTGCGACGCAGGGAGCCATCGACGCTGATGAGGATGACTCGGCCACGGCGATTGCGGCGATTCTCGCGCTGGGCGCTATCTCGCTGTTCACATTTCCGTTGATCGGCCACACGCTGCATATGTCGGATCGCGCCTATGGTCTGTGGGCTGGTCTCGCCGTCGATAATACTGCCGAAGCCACAGCAGCCGGAGCTTTGTTCTCGGATGCAGCGGGCAAGTACGCTGTACTCGCCAAGACCTGCCGCAACGCATTGATTGGATTCGTAGTTCTGGCATATGCAATTCAGTGGGCACGCAAGGGCCTGGCCAACACAGCTACGACAACGCAACTCGAAAATAAGGCGGCGTTTCTCTGGAAGAAATTTCCGAAGTTCGTCTTGGGCTTTTTGTTCATCTCACTGCTTGCGACGCTGGGCAGCAGCACGAACCCCTTTGTGGCTTCACTGGGCTTCAGCAAGCCGCAACTGCTCGCGTTGGGCAACCTGAGCCGCTGGGCTTTCCTACTGACCTTCGCAGGAGTCGGCCTCCGCACCAATTTGAAAGATCTCTTCCGACAAGGTGCTCGTCCGTTCCTCGTTGGTGCAGTTGGCGAGACCGTAATTGCAGCCATCACGCTAGCGCTGGTCCTTGGAGTTGACCACTTCTATCATCTGTAGATTAGCCAATCAAAACCCTATGGGCACGTCGTACAGTGAACCTTAAACTTACCTGAATGTGTGTCGAGAGAAGCATCAACTCGCGCTTCGTCTATGGGTGATTGAGGAGTTCTGCTATGGTAGCCTCGTTTAAGTGGTTGCAGTATTCGCTAATATTCTGCGGCCTTGAATCTCCCTATGCTTGTGGCCCCCAGAATACTGTCCGCGTACGTTTGCCTTACAACGTCTTTCTTTCTGACTATGGATCGGGCGTGCTTTGCACAGAGCCCTGACCTCCGCACCGCGTCCAGCGTGTCGAGTTCGTTACCAGATGCACCGCAGCCACAGACCCCGACCACACCGACAAACTCTTCCGCCCCAGCGCCGTCGAACGCACCCGAAGACATTACACTCTCCGGTACTCCCAAGCGCTTCCTGCGTGACCAGAAGGCGATCTGGACCAGCCCGCTACGCGTACAGCCCCTTGATGCGATATGGCTTGTTCCTTTTGCTGTATCGACTGGCGTGCTGATCAACAGCGACCAGCACACGATGACACAGTCCCTCCATATCAGTCCGAGCGATCAGAAGACAGCAAACACTCTATCGAACGCAGGCATTGTGGCATTGGGAGCGATTCCTGCAGGCGCATATACGTGGAGCCTCTTCAACCACACTCCCCAGGCGCGAGAGACCGGATTACTGGCTGGCGAAGCAGTAGCCAACGGCCTGGTCGTCAACCAAGCCTTCAAATTTGTCTTCCGCCGCGATCGTCCTCTGGTCAACAACTCTCAAGGCAAGTTCTTCAACTCCGGAATTACGGATTCGTCGTTCCCATCGAACCACGCGACAGCCGCCTGGGCCATAGCTGCTGTCGTCGGCGAGGAATATCCCGGCTGGCTCCCGCGATTGACGCTATACGGTCTAGCCACGACTGTGAGTGTCAGCCGAGTCATCGCGTATCAACACTTTCCGTCCGATGTTCTCGTCGGCAGCGCAACCGGATGGCTGATCGGCCACTACGTTTACCGCACTCACCATAACTACAGCCTTACGCCTTTCAGTTCGCGGCCGACGTTTGAAGATTATGGCGCACATCGGGCCAGCAAGACGACGCCTACGAATGCCAGTTCTAGCGCTGCTCCCGTGCTACAGGGCTCGATCGCCGATCTTCCGCCAGACCCGATTCCCAACCGCAAGCCGCTACCCTTCGATCCCGATCCAGACACCATCGGCTCAACCAATGTCCCAATGGACAGCTGGATCTATCCCGCTCTGGAACGTTTGAGTTCGATGGGCCTGATTCCGACGCAGAACGTCGGGATTCGTCCATGGACACGTCAGGAGTGCCTGCGTCAGCTCCAGCAGGCAGAAGAACTGGCTGACCGGCCGGATGCTTTCAGCCCAGGCATTGTGGCGGAGGCTCACCGCCTGATGACCGATTTGCATCACGAACTGGCCGACGAGCCCGTCTCCTATGCGGCGCTGTCGCTGGAGTCGGTCTACGGTCGCTTCGGAACGATCGCAGGGCCAGCACTGGCCGACAGCTATCACTTCGGCCAGACATGGTGGAACGACTTCGGCCGCCCCCTTGGCCGTGGCAGCAGCTTTATCGGCGGGGTCTCCTACCGCGCTCATTACGGCCGCCTCTTTTTCTACGACCGCCAGGAGCTGCAACACAGCCCTGGAAACCCTGCAGAATCGCCCGAAATCAATGCCCTCATCAATACGGTCGATCGGGTATCCGCGGACGACCCACAAATTCAGCCAATTCCCGCTCGCGCCGCATACGATCGTCAGCGCCCAATCGAACTATATGGAGGCGTCGCCTTCGCAGGCAATGCGCTCTCTCTCGGCAAGCAAGAGCTCTATTGGGGACCTACCACGATGGGTCCACTTGCCCTCTCCAGCAATGCAGAGCCTAACTACAACCTGCGCTTTGTGTCCACGCGTCCTCACCCGCTGCCTTTCATCCCATCGATTGGGACTTATCGGTTCGACATAGTGCTGGGCAAGCTATCAGGGCATTCGTATCCAGCGCGCCCTTGGTACAACGGACAAAAAGCAAGCTTCAACTTTGGCGACTACCTGGAGATTGGCTTCACGCGTTGGTCCGTCTTCTGGGGCCAGGGACATCCCATTACGCTTCATAGCTTCAAGCAAAATGTCTTCAGCTTCAACTCAACCGGCTCGTTCACGGGTGATACCGGATCAGCGTATGGGGACCGCCTCGACCCTGGTGATCGCAAGAGTAATTTCGACTTTCGGTATCACCTTCCAGGCCTGCGTAAACTCGTTACCCTCTACGCGGACGCCTACTCAGATGACGATCCCAATCCGATCGCTGCTCCGCGCCGAGCCGTTTGGAATCCCGGAATTTACTTCGCCCGTTTGCCTTTCCTTCCTCACATGGATCTTCGCGTCGAAGCAGTCAGTTCCACGGGCCTGGCAACCGATTTCGGCGGTGCGCATTTCTTTATCAACGGAGTTTATCTGGATTCCAACACCAACAAGGGATTTCTTCTCGGCAACGCGATCGGCAGGGATGCTCGAGCAATTGAAGGACGCACCAGTTATTGGTTTTCTTCACGCAGCCGCCTGGAGTTTGGCTATCGCCAGAACAAGGGTGGCACCAATTTCCTGCCAGGTGGGGCAACGATCACTGATGGCTTTGTCAACAATTCTTTCGCTATCAATAAGGACCTAACCGCTGAAACCTTCTTTCAATATGAACGCTTCTTGATCCCTTCCTATATGTCCGGTTCACAACACAATGTCAGCGCCAGATTCCAGCTTACATGGAACCCAAAGATTGGGATTCGGCGCTAATCCCGTCGGCTATAAACCCCAGCGATCTACCTTGAATTTGGCTTCTAAGCCAACCTTGCTCATACCTTTAAGACGACTTATATAGGGTATTGAGAACCTCCGCAGTCTGTGCGGCACAGTCTTGATAACTAAATGCCTTCAACCGGAGGAACCCCCTTTCAACTAGACCGGCGCGTAATGCAGGATCCGATGCAATTTGCAAGAGCTTCTCCGCAAGGTCGCCCGAATCTTGGGAGTTGAAATATAGCGCGGCATCAGCTGCAACCTCCGGCAAGGCACTCGCATTTGACGAGAGAATTGGGCACCCCATGCCCATAGCTTCGAGTAGTGGAAGACCAAAGCCTTCATACAGCGACGGAAAAACAAAGAAATCCGCCCCTCGATAATACTGTCTTAGTAGTTCATCACCCACTTCACCCGTTAGATGGACTCGGCTCGAAAGACTCTCTGCCTCACGAACTACCGCATCATCTACGGTATTCATGTTACTCATCTTGCCGACAATTACCAGACGATGTGGTATTTGATCCATGATCTGCCGAAAAGCTCTCAGCAATGTCTTCAGATTCTTATTCGGTTTTATATTTCCAACGTACAGAAAATACGGGAGTCCATCAGGCTCTTTGTGTAGGGGTGGATTGGAATTCCACTTTGCATCAAGACCAGGGCGGGTTACATAAATCCTAGATCGCGGTATGTGCAAGTACTTTTGCACTTCGCTTGCAGTAAAGTCCGATACACAAAAAACTGCGGAGGCCCTTCGTCCAACGCTCTCAAAAAGCAACTTCGCGTAGCCACGTTTGATTGACCCACTCAAAGACTCTCGCAAGGCGAGATGACACGCATCATGAATCGTAACGGCCAATCGCCCTCGATACAGGAAAGGAACACTGTAATGAGGCACCCAAAGCAAGGTTGAATTCCGAAATGCCCCTGCCAAAGAGAGCGCCTGTTCCTCAATGCTATAAATACCTGCTTTGCTATCGAAGACTTCAACTCGTTGATCTTCGCTCCAGGCATCTTCGAGCAAATCAGTTCGGTCACCTATTACACGAATGCGGTCCACATCGAGCAAAGGTAGCAGTAGTGGAACAACATTTCGCAAGTAACGTCCAATTCCTGACATGCGATACATTCGAAGGTCGATCGTTAGCATCAATTCCACTGTCGACCGTCTCCTCACTTCTGTCAAATATCGAACTCACTTAAGCGTAGGTGTAGCTTCAATTACCCGCAAATCAGGAACGAGTCCAAATCAAAGGCGGAGGCCAGAATCGTAGCAACCGGCACCCCATGAACTCATCGGCACGATCTGGCATCTGCACCTGCAACTGGAAGCTGTTGCGATTTGATTAGCCACAAGCTATTCTGCAAAATAGCTCGGTAAATGCATCAATGACGGACTTAGCCAGTTTGAGCGGCATTTTGCAAAACAACCGCGCTTCTAACACAAAGCAAAGAAATCATGGCGAGAGATCAGAATTCAGGCTCCAGTGTGATTGACAGACGCAGTTTTATTCAAAAGGCGGCGCTAATTGCGGCTGGATCGGCCTGTGGCTCTCACCTGTTAGGTTGCGGAGATCCTGAATTGGTTATACCGTGCCTGGGCCCGGCACCGGCACCGGCGCCTATTCCGGGAATGACCTACATCCGCGCATCGGAGATCGGCTGCGCGCTTGATTGCAAGCTCGAAACCGGGCGCAACAAGTACACAGGTGGGAATGCAACTGACGATGGTCCGCGTATCAATGCCGCAATGGCCGGTGCAACCGCAGACAATCCGATCACGCTGATCATCGACGGAAGTGCGCTGATCTCAGGCCTGTTCCTTCCTGCCGGCGGGTATTGGAACATCGCGGGATTGGGCTGCGGCACGGGATTCTTCGTAAAGACGGGTACCAATAACGACGGGATCCACAATGGGCCTCCTAATGCGAACGTGCCGTCCGATCCGGGACCGCCAACCCCTCCACGAGGAAGGAATGTATCGCTCAGCAACTTCACGTTGAACGGCAACCAAGGAAACGGCCATAACGGGAATTCGACGAGCGGGTCCTCAAAGGGTCTCAGTGCAACTTGGTACTTCGGTATCAACCTGATGAACCTGGACAACATCGTTATCGACAAAGTGGTCGTGGTGAACACTCCCACGTACAACATACGGCTTTCGAATGTCGGCAATGTTACGGCATCCGGATGTGCGATGCAGAGCCAGGGCCTGAGTACAGATGGACTGCATTTCGATGGCCCAGCCAACGACATCACTATTTCAAATTGCTCTTTCACGACGGGCGACGACTCAATCGCACTTAACTGCCCGGAGGGTTACTCGGGCGATATCTCGCGAGTCACAGTGACCAACTGCACGTTCAATAGCTATTCTTTGATGCGGCTCTATACCTCGTACGGAGGTCCTAACCGGTACAGCATCGACACTGTGAATGTGAGCAATTGCAGCGGCACCCTTGTGGAGGCGGCTTTCCTGATCGGCGTCGGCAATGGCAGCAGTCCGAATTCTGTTGCGTCTTTAACTATTTCCGATTGTAGCTTCACGGCCCCCGCTGTACTCGGAGTCGCAGAGAACTTCGGAACCATAGCGCTCAGCAACGTTAACTTTCTCCCGAACCAAGCCCACGTTGACTGGGTCGCACCTCAGTCAAACCGTGTCCCTGGCTTCTTTCGCACGTCCCCACTTTATGGAGGCGTAACATACGCGGGATCGAGTCTCTCGTTTGCGAATTGTGTTATCTACCGCAGTTCGGAAAACAATGCCCTCCCCGTGATCCTCGAAAACAACTCGACGATCGGCAACGTGTCGTTCAATGGATTTAGTGTGCAGGACGCCGGATCCCCCTCCCCGGTGCCGGAGCTGGTTTACATTGGATCGGGATCAATTGGGCAACTGATCCTAGGCTCCGTAGCCAGCAACAATATCAAGGCTCCCGTCCCACTCGGTGGCTTCTCGGATGTCAAATCAGTTTCCGGAGCAGGAGTGCTAGCGACAGGCTGGAAGTTTCCCGATGCAGTAATGGCGAACGGAGTACCGTACATCTCGGCAAGTTCAGGTCAGCCTTCGATAAAGGTCGGGGGCGTGGTCGAGCCTTATACGCAACTCTGATTTGGCATTGAACGGTAACTGGAAGGTGCAATGATTCGCCGCGGCAGTCGTCCGGATGCCCATCACGCTTTTCCACACTCGAGCCTTGACCTCCCTGTTATTCTTAACTCAATAGAACGCTGTCGGAAGCCCGGCCACCAAGCCGGGTTTCCACACTTAAGGCCTAAACGGAGTCCGGACTTAAAGATTTTTGCTTTGAATACTTTGCCCACTTAAGATGGGAAGGGAAGGGTACCACTGAAAGAGGCAACACATCACAAAACCAGCCGCTTCTTTTATCAGGTAAACCGGAGAATCTTCGCCAAACTTTACCACGGTACTCGTTTTTCCACTCGGTTCGCCGCAGCAGAAGCAGCTTGCTTGTACATCGATCACTACTGACCGCTGCTACGTTTTTTAGCCGTATACTTTCGAAGTTGTGGTTCAGTCAATTGTGATTGGGAAGAGGGCGCCTAATGAATCGATGTAGAAATTGTGGTGCGGTGACTATTCGCGAGCTTGGTTTTGTAGGTGTCCTCGCTCCGTTTTTTTTGAAACGCGTGGTCGGAGCGGAACTGATAACTCGCTACTCCGCCAGCCCACTCAAACGGTCGATACAAGATCTCGCGAGCATCGTTCATCGATTCGTTGCAAAAATTCGTCCCCAAGCCGTGGCGGTTGAACTCCAATCCTGTCTCAACTGTTCTTTCGTCCAGACAAAGTTCCCCTTCTCGGATGAAGCTATTAGTCATCTTTACGAAGACTACCGTTCTGATTCCTATAACAAAGAGCGTAGTTTTTACGAGCCTGACTATGCTGCCGTTGCAAATAGCATTGGCAGTCATACTGAAGCCGGTCTAGGCCGAATCGAAGCGCTTACCTCTTGGCTCGAGGGCCGAATCAGCCTTGATGAAGGATCCATGCTGGACTTCGGCGGTGCCGACGGCAAATTCCTTCCCGCATTCCGCGGCCAAAAATATGTCTACGAGATTTCAGATATACAACCTGCTCCAGGTGTCGTGCGTATCGCCGCCGAATCTTCGCTTCAGACCTATCCCTACGTTCAGCTTGCCCATGTTCTTGAACACGTCACAGAGCCACTGCAGCTGGCTCAGCGAGTCGCCGCACTGGTGCAGGAAGGCGGCTACCTTCTCATCGAGGTGCCGCAGGACGTAAGTACAGAGATCCTGCAACAACTTCAGTTAGGCGACACTCACCACACTTTCACCGTTCATGAACACATCAACTACTACAGCGCGCTGGCGCTTCGAAAACTGCTGGAAGCCATAGACATGGAAGTTGTCGCCATCGATGCCGTTCCGATCGAAAGCCCTATGGGCAGGCAGACTTTCATTCGTGGGCTGGCAAGGCGCCACTGAGACTCCACTCTGTCTCCCCATGCCAAATCAACCAGGGCTCCGCCCGCTCAGCCCGAGACACTTGGCATTACTAGCGTTGCCTGAAAGAACCTTTGATTCTCTTTTGCTTTTCGACATGACTTTACTAAGTCGAGCTCAATACGAGGCAAAAACGAACGAACTACAGAGGAGTCGCTTGAATAAGCGGAATCGTCGATCCCGTTTGGGGAACCAGACGCGTCGCAAAGCCAATCTCCTCAAGAATCGCGCAACATCTCTTGGTTGTTAGTTGGCCGCCAACAAAATGCGGCTCGACAATTAGCCGCGGTCTCAACTGCGACAACAAATCCTTCGAGCTTTCCAATACCTCGATCTCCGTTCCTTCAATATCGACCTTGATGAAATCAATCCGGTTGATCTTGCGTTCGGAACAAAAGTCGGCGAGGGTGGTTGTCGGCACATTAAGGATCGCACCACGTCCAGTTCCCACAATCGAGACGGCGCTTGAGCCCATCGCACCCTCGCTCGAAAATTCCAATCCCTCTCCATGCCACCAAACAGCTTTAGGCACAAGCGTGATGTTGTCTGGTGCACCGAAACGTCGAGATGTCTCCAGGTTTTCCGAAGCTGTTTCAAAGTTTAAAGGATCTGCCTCAAATCCGTAGACATTCCCTTCTGATCCGACGAGTCTCGCAAATACGATTGTGGTCAAACCCGCATACGCTCCCAGATCAAAGACGACATCTCCCGGCTTCAGGCGCGCAAAGGCCGAATACTGCTCCAGAGTTATGTATGGTTCCGGAATCGACGGGAAAAGGATAGGAAAGAAGTCAAAGCCACTTACCTTGTGGTAGCGCGGCCCACTGAAGTCAGCCAAACGTTTGTCACGCAATTTTAGTGGCTTCACCGACTCAAAAAAATAATCGAAGGAGAGCAAGCACGCCTCCAAATATATTTCCTGTCCGTACCCAAGACGAAGTATCTTATCTTCCTTCGATAGCTCGATGATTTTTTTGCCATAGCAGAGCGCCACCCCGTTGCTGGCAGCCAACCGTATCATTCGTCTGTGACGCAGAGATCGCAGGATAGGTGCAGGAATAAAAGGCTTCATAAATTGTTTTCCAACAAAGTATGCTCCCAACTCAAAGAATACTACTATTGCGACCAAACGTGATCGCAACCACGCTGTCGGTATTCGTCAACAACCCAAGCGAAGACCTCGCTGCCGAACTTCCTCCCATCAGAAATACAAGGGTCGCCGTGAAGAGGGGCCGGATTGGAAGCCACATTACCTTCTCGGCTAGCTCAAAACCGCTTTCGCAATATCCTCGAAGCGGAAACTGGCACGCGCAAAAACTAGTGGCAGTCAGCATGGAGATCTTTAGAAGACCCCATAAACCGGTTAACCGGGTCCCAATCGGCACCGCAGAAAACTTCTAGTTACTTGTTATCCCAAACTGGGGACTGCGCCCAAGATAGAGACGGATCAATTTCGTCGCCGAGTCAAACCTTTTTTCCCCTAAAATATAGCCCACCACACAATACAAGTAGAACATAGGATATTTATAGAATCCCAGCCGTCCATAGCCACAACAGAGCTTGATGTATTCACTAAGCGGCAACGTCAATTGGTCCTTAATGTAAGGATAAAAATAGTTGGCATAGTCGCGCATCACATCAGCGGCAACATCTATACCAACTCTTTGTTTTAGATCCTTGATAATAGACAAGGCCCCGCCAACCATATTGAGACGCGCTTGTGGAGTATATTCGCCCGGAATATATTTACCCTTTTCCTTGTCACTGTTTCCAAACTCAGGAACTTCGCTATCTCTGCACAGTACAAGCACCTTCGGTGTTACAACTGCATTTTTCTTTGAAAGAACGGAAGCGGTCAGATGCATCTGATAGTAAAGAGTTCCATCAAACTCACTTGTCGCCACCGAGTAAGCAGTATCGCGATGCACGATATATCCTGAAATAACACCTGACCGTCGGAAACAAATGGTAATGGCTTCTTTCCCGGCCTTGAACAATTTTTCATCACTGAAGTAGCGTACCTCCTGATTGATTCTTTCAGGCGCATCGTCAAACCAAGCATAGCTTTTCAATACGAGTCCGACATCTTCATAACGACTCAGAATATCAGCCACATTCGTGAGCGCGCCTTGGCACATCAAATCATCGTTACCCATGAAAAAGCAATATTCACCTGTCGATTTTTCAATCAGGTTACGGATATTCGCGTCGTAGCCTAGGTTGGTCTCATTTTCATGGTAATACAGTACGCCTGGAAACTGGTCAGCGTAACTTTGGACAATGGCAGCAATCTCTTTACGCTCGCGCGACCGATCTTCACAAACGACGATGTCGAAGTCTTTCCAGTCCTGAACAAAAATTGAGTCTAGAAGTGGTCCGAGATACTTTGCCCTATTGTAGGCCGGGATACAGATCGAAAACTTACGGCGGTCCTTGCTCATATCTTTTCCCAGCAATTCGAGGTGTGATTGAACTGTTTAAGTGCGACAGCAGGAACCCCAGCAACAATGGTCTCAGCCGGTACATTCTCTTTGACGACTGAATTGGCGCCAATTACTGCGCCGTTACCAATCGTAAGGGGTCCAACGATGACAACATTGTCGCCGATCCAAACGTTCTCGCCTATGAGGACCGGGCCTCCCTTCAGCCGACGCTGACTAGGCGCTTCCGATGGTGAGCTTTGATTCACTCCTTTATAGACTCCATGGTTATGGTCAGAGATATACACTCCGCTTCCTATCAAGGTATTCTTTTCGATAACCACGTGTTCCACACAAGAGATGTGAACACCATTGGAAAGAGAAACAAAGTCCCCAATCTCGATCCTCGGAGTAAAGCGCTGACCGGCGTAATGTGACACAGCCTCAAGCCAAAGGCCTTCACCTATATAAATTCCGCATCCGAACGAGATGTACTTCGACCCTCGAATTACACTGCGGGAGCCAAGATGTAGCTGTGGAGCATGGAGCATTCGACTGAAGATGCCATCCTTCAACTTGCCTACAACTTGACAAGCGAGGAGCCATGTGGCCCAGAATTTATAGTCCGAGGTATATGTTTTGTCAACCATGCGGGCAATTTACTTCATCTCACTCTATAAATAGCAGCGTTAGCAGTTCTTCCTTGAGGCATAGGTTCTCCATGGGAGAATACGGCCCTTTACACCTCTACGATTATTTTAACGCATGAGCACAGATCCCAATGCTTTATCAACTTTATTAAGAACACGTATCAAGAAGAGCCAGCTGCTGGCGAGACGATGCGGCATCTTGAGAATCGGAAAGACAAAAAACCAGTAGCGAGGGTTGCTGCCAAATACAGGTGTCAGAACTGTCTCTGGTGCTTGTTCTTTCTCAAAACGCTCTGATCTACGTACGTATAGAAGCGCCGCTGGGAGGAAACGCATCAGCGTTCCGTTAATAATACTCTGCGCTATTGTTCGGTCATGCAGGCGATGTTCGGTAGTAGTTTTGAGATTCAGCCCAAACACTCGAGAGAGCAGGTAACCACCAGTATTGTTTGTCCGCATACCGACTAACTTTTCATGGATATATAGGCCGCGCACGTATCCATTTAGCGCCGCATAAGTCCAACCCAACTGCACCAAGTTTGTTCCAACCAAGGCTGACAGATCTTCTTGATTGGAAGCCATTACATAGTTTTTGTTAATGATGCTACCGCTGATGAAAGTGAAATTGATATGAATCGCTCGGACGAAAACGTGCACATCGTTTATTACCGTCGGTATCCGGCAGGAGCTTGCTCCGTTGAAAGATTTCGATCCATCAAAAACATATGAGCTGACATAAACTAGGTTGTATTCGTTTCCCTCTAGATAAGTAATAATCTTACCGATGGCACCTGGGACAACGACATCGTCGTCACCGATAATCCAAACATACTTACCTTTTGCCTTTTCGAAGCATTGCAGAAAGTTTCTATCCGCTCCGAGATTAGTCGGGTTACGAAGGTAGTGGACGTCCAAACCGCGATCGATATAAGCATTAACGACACTGGGCGTCTCGTCCGCAGAGTGATTATCAGAGACAAGTAACTCTATTTTTGGATTAGAGACGCATTGATCGAAAAGACATGACAATAGCTCATTCAAAAAAGAAGATCTATTGAATGTCGGAATGGCTATTGTAAGAAGGGGTTGGCTACTCTGCATGCCAAACCCTCCTATATCTAAGGAAAGTAAAAGTTCCAAGCCCCAGACCAATCAACGTAGTGACACCCAAATACGCGCTGACCATTCCAAGAGCGCCAAAGCTCTTCCCTAACAGATAAGAGGAGATAAGCATTAATAATGCGCCTAGGACAGAGTTGAGTAAGAATTTTTCTTGTTTATGCGCTCGCAGGTATATGGCCTCTGACGTAACAATATGATTGAAAATCATTGTCAGTAAAAGTAGCCCAAAGGGAAGAGGGCTCAGGACTCGATGAGCGAACCGACTCTGTTCCATATTGAGATAGATCACACCGCTCCAGATTGCCACCGACCCTAAGATACACACGACTAAAGATTGCACAACTGTCCGGAGAAACATGTGATCCAGGCTCACGTATTCTTTCCGGGCGATCATCGCACCGAAGGGTGCAGCCTTGGTATTGACCCATGCAATGCTTACTGCCATTACAGCATTGCTGATATTCAGTGACATCCCCATCTGCCCTGCAGCGACCGGTCCCCAATATACGAAAAGTATCGGATTGAATAGTTGAAAAATAAAATATCCGCATATCCAACTGACAGCAATACGCCATTGAAAGGACCACACCTCTTTCCGCCAGTGGATGCGATCTTTCCCTGTTTGATAGGTCAGCAAAGGCAACAGAAGCCGACGTCGCGTGTAGAGCCAGCCTCCTCCCGCCAATACTTGACCTAAGATCACCATCGCTGGAGCAAAAAGACCATGGTGCGTTAGCATTGCAGTCCAAGCCAGCATACTCCCAAGAATTGCCTGCCACAGGCGCGTATGCGCGACCTGGGGAACGTAGCCGCAACCTTCAAGAAAAGAAAAAACCGGATCAATCTGGAAAGCAAAACTTGCGGCAATCACCACCAGGCACCAGGGCAGGCGCCATGCGACCGTCTGACCAGGGTGCGAATTACTAGAAAAAAAGTGGATTCCTGCCGGAATGAGTATGAACAACATCAAAAAGGCGGCAATCGAATACCAGCGTACTGACTTCTGCAGTACTGACGCTAGTCTTGCGTGGGCTACGGTATCTCCCGTAACTCTGCCATCTTTGGAAATAGATAGATGTACGCATTCATGGCTTGCCATCTGCAGGATGACAAAGGAAAATCCCAATTCAAAGACGATCTGCAAAGCGACGAGACTGCCAAAGGTGTAATAGTACCCCTGCTCCGCGCCCGTGAGCGAATGAGCGATAAGCACGATAGTTACGAGGCCCGCCAGACTCGACCATCCCCGTGCCAGCACAGTAAAAATGACGGCTCTATCTAGGCCCAGGAGCCTCCGAAACCGCGAGATAGCGGAGGGACTCGAGGCAAGCGTATCGATTTGGACCGGATTTAACAGGGGGTTTAAACTCAATCAGGTCGCCTCAGCAAAGCGTATCCTGGACTTTGCTTACAGGAGGGATCTAGGACACCATTGACTCTCATCATCTTTCCTCTGCGCAATCGCCATACCAAGCGGCCGTACGGCGAATGGACTCCTCCAAGTTTACCCTTTCTTCTAGACCAAGTAGTTCCTTTGCCCGATCGACAGAGGGAATGTAGCGCGAGGGGGCGGCGCCACCCGACGGACGGCCTGCCACACAAATGGCAGCTTGGGGATTGAGGGTTTTAGCGATGGTCTGCGCGAGTTCCATAATGCTGACGTCATGCGACGAACCTACGTTGATGGGCACCAGAGACGGTGCGCGGAAGAGCATCGTCCAAAGCCAGATGGCCAGATCGGCGGCATAAAGATAAGAACGTCGGGATGTACCATCGCCTTCAATGTGGATGGGCCGGCAGGCGAGCACATCTCCGATGAAATTGCCGATAGCGAAGTGTGCGCCCAGTGGGAGATGCGGGCCGACGAATGCGAAACAGCGGGCGATCTTGATCTCGATATCCGTCTGGTTTGCATAAAGGGCGCACATTTGCTCGGAAGCGCGTTTACCCTCGGCATAAACCGAGGATGGGTCGAGGGGATCGGGACCGCCACGATAGTGTTCCGCCAAATGGGAAACGTTTGGGGGCTGAGGGCCATATACGGCACCGGAGCTGGTAAAGAGGAACTTACTCGTGCCGTGGCTGGCAGCGAATTTGAGCGTTCGTTCAGTGCCGGCGAGGATGGTGGTCAGCATCTCCAACGGCTCCTCAGCGGCTTGCTTCGCGCTTGCCTCCGTTGCGGCATGTATGACGAAGGAGAACTTGCCCTCAGGGAAGTCGAAGGTACGAACGTCGCCCGCTAGGAGGGTGACTGCGGGGTGGGCAGCGAGATGGGGGCACTTAGCCGCAAACGCGGAGGGTGTGCGTGTGAGCACCGTGGCTTGTGCGTTGAGGTTGAGGGTGTCGTTGACGTAGGCGAAGCTCTCGAGCAGCCAGCAACCGAAGAAGCCAGTACCACCGGTCAGGAAGATCCGCTGGTTGCGCATCTCCTCCCAGAGCGATCTGGTCTCGCAGAGAAGGAGGTCGAGATCGGTGATGGGTAAATGCCGCTTTGCCATAGTTCCGGTCTAACCATTTTCGCAGATGTGGACCCTATATGTCAGGGCGACTTGGGCAAACTGAACAAAGCGAGTTGATGACCTCGCTATATAACGTACGTGCAGAACGACGGGCTCGTTCGTCATAGAACAGCATGCGTTTCCCTATGGGGGTCATCGCACATTCGCTTATCCGTTGGCAATGTTTCTGGCAGATGAACCACCTATCGATTACGCAGGCTATTTTTCGCACATTTGATATGAGTCGGGTGTCGGAGGGCTGGCACAAGCAAGCCTCCAAGTTCGGCATGGACAGTGAATCAGTGTTGGACTAACGCACGGAAGAGGTACTGTTAGGTTGTGCCGTGGAACGGAAGATGTGTCTCATAAAGTCACGTAAGCGTTCAATGCCGATGTAAGAGAGAGGAAGACCGATCCCTATAATGAACCAAACTAGGAATATTCCCTGCTCAAAAACATTCAGACGCCACAACTCCGAGGAAGCATAGAGAATTGCCCCGCTCGGTAGGATGAAAATTGTTTTCCCCGGGCACATCAATGCTTCAAAGGTAAAGCCCATGAAGCCGCAAATCGCAGCGATAGATAGCCAGCAGAAATATCCCTCCCGCTCATGCATAGCCACAAAGGCTGAATTGGTGTTCAGTGACTCTTCCACATCGACATGTTTCCTGTACTCATCGATTCCTCCTGCAACTAACTGATCGGTCACTTTAGACGAAGCAATGGCCGCTTGAAACGGTGATCCAAGGTAGGCGAGTATTTCAGATACACCGGCCACGGCAAAGCTCTGGTTTTGACTCTCATAGAAGGTGGAGTTCCGTGCAGCATTCAAGCCCGAAAGCACGAGAAACACGACCGTGAGCACAATTAAAACCCTGAAGAATTTGATCCGAATCACTTTCCTGTCGAGGTTTGTAAGGAGAAAGACATTAAGCAGGGTGGCAACAAACATAAGCCGCGAATTGATGACGATGATAGCCAGCATCAAGAGATTGATTAAATTCAAAAATGAATATTTCCTAAAACGAATGATGCGGTACAGGGCAATGGAAGCCGAGTAGATTACCACATACCGTAAAGACACAAGACCAGGACTGTAGTCCTCATCGTGCAAAGCCGCGGAGATCAGATTAGCTCTCCCTGAAAAAATAGACAGGGCGATTTCTTGAACGGATAGAGTGTGGAAAATTTTTAGGTAGGAGGCTATAAGTCCAACCGCCGTAAGAAAGCTAAAGCTGTAATAGATCAGGTTGGAGTCAAGGTCTACAACTCTACTCTTTAACCGAATACCGCGAAACACTGTGTGGCCAATCTTTTGTCCGATAAAAAAGCTTAGGAAGATCAGAAGGTACCAAGATGAAAGAAGAATGACTGATGTCACGTCGAGCGACTCTTGTGAGTCGAAGCCTTTTCTTAGGACGCCAAAACTGGGGAAAAGCCATGCTGAAAAGCTGAGGCCGACAGCCACCATGGAGAAGTATGACGGCTTCGCGAAGGCTTTGACTGGAAAGGCTATCTTCATGGAATCACGTGATTTCCATACTTTCCGCTTCAACAACTGACTTTGTTTTCACGGCGACGAACTCAACGTTTGTCGCCAAATATCGCAGCGGCGAGGACTCTGTAATGAGTTGATCCATTCGTTCAAACAGCCGAAAGGCTGGATAGCGGACTGTATTCTTGGGCAGCAACTGCCTATACCAGAGATCTATGGGTTGCATCTCAGTCGCGGAGAGTAGATCACGAATTGTGCGCTCGGTATAGAGCCGATCGTGGTAATTCTCCCCCTTTGATCGCGCGATCCGCTGCGTCCAGGAAAGCTTCGCCGGCAGGTAAAAACAAAAGAAAAGGCCATTCGGTTTCAATATCCTTTGAATTTCAGCAAGCGAGGCAGCATCATTGGGTACATGCTCCAAGACCCCAAAGCTTAAAACAATATCAAAACTGCCATCAGCAAACGGGAGTACAAAGTCGTGAGTTAGCGGCGTTACGTTAAGCCCTAATTTCTCGATAATCGGCACTTGCTGTCCAAAGGTTGAGTCCTGCAATTCTGACAAGATGTCACATGACTCAAGTTTCTCAGGCGCAAGATCCCTAATTAGCTTGCTGACGTGCCCCTTCCCGCAGCCCCAATCTAATATCTTCAGCCGACTGAACTTTGTCCCAAAGTGATATTGGGACAAAGCCTTTACATATTGAGTTAAATAGACATAAGGATATAAGCCAGAAGGATTTGCTAGGAATCCGTGCGACGGCAGCCCCTTCGCAAGGGAAATAATATCCTTGTCCAAGTCCCATAAGCTTGTGAAGGTATGTTTCCGAATCCGTCGATAATTCCCGTTCATC
>Ga0070734_10000660_pt1 | contig 65047 bp, 59 predicted proteins | sample Coa_R1_8_FD_66444 | JGI IMG/M metagenome (GOLD analysis project Ga0070734, IMG submission 66444) | Surface soil microbial communities from Centralia Pennsylvania, which are recovering from an underground coalmine fire - Coalmine... | ecosystem: Environmental > Terrestrial > Soil > Unclassified ...
CCGGGCGAAGGATTTATCGATAGCCTGAAGGTATTGGACAAGGGCCGCATTTCCATTGCCGCACTGGCCGTGGGCATGGCGCAGGGCGCCTTTGAGGCCAGCCTGCGCTACGCTCAGCAGCGGCAGCAATTTGGCAAGCCCATCGCCGAATTTGAGGCTATCCAGTGGAAGTTGGCAGACATGGGAACCGAGATCGAAGCGGCGCGATTGCTCACGTTGCGCGCCGCGCACCATGCCGATCAGAAACGCCGGGTAACGCGCGAAAGTGCCATGGCAAAGCTTTTTGCAGGCGAGATGGCCGTCAGAGTGGCCAATGAGGCGGTGCAAATCCATGGGGGTTATGGGTTTATCAAAGATTACCCGGTCGAGAAGTTCTATCGGGATGTGAAGCTCTGCACCATCGGCGAAGGGACAAGCGAGATCCAGCGGCTGGTGATCGCCCGCGAACTGCTGCGGAATGAGAATATCTGACCGTTTGCTTTCCACCCGGGTTCCTGGAGTGGATTCTCTCCCCGGTCCGTAAGAAGTCGAAAGAGATGATGGGAAAGGCACACGGGCTCTCGATTTTCAATGCTGAACCTTCCACATTGTTCAATGGTTGAATTCATCGAGGAATGGACGGCAAAAATTCAGGCGGGAGATCGGCGCGCAATGGCGCGCGCCATCTCTGCGATTGAAAAGGGCGATCCCCAATACGTGCTCCTGTTAAAAAAGCTCTTCCCGCTTGCGCGCCGCGCGACCATCATCGGCGTGACAGGCTCGCCGGGCACGGGCAAAAGCACCCTGGTTGAAAAACTCGCGGCGGCCTATCGGCGTGCGGGGTCGCAAGTTGGAATTCTAGCTGTGGATCCTACGAGTCCTTTCAGTGGTGGCGCAATCCTTGGTGATCGCGTCCGCATGCAGAGCCTTTCCACGGACGAAGGAATTTATATCCGCAGCATGGCCACGCGAGGCCGCCTGGGCGGGCTTGCACCTGCCACAGAGGACGCCGTGACGATTCTGGAATCCGCGGGCTATGATACGGTGATGATTGAGACAGTCGGCGTTGGCCAGGATGAGGTTGAAGTCGCCAGCCTGGCGGATGTAACCCTCTTGCTCCTGACGCCTGTGATGGGAGATGACGTGCAGGTTTTTAAGGCCGGAGTGATGGAAATTGCGGACATCTTTGTAATCAACAAGGCGGATCACGCCGGGGCGGATCGCATGGCCCAGGAAATCAATGCCATGCTTTCTCTGTCTCCTTCTCGGGGTCATTGGCGGCCCCCCATCATCAAGACCGTTGCCACCACAGGGCAGGGCATTGAAGATCTATTACAGGCGGTCGGCGAGTTCCATTCCTGTGCCGAGAGAAGCTCGTTGTGGAAAGATCGTGAGCGAGAGAAATGGCGCTTGCGGCTCTTGCAACTCCTGCGGCAGAAATTATTTGAGAGAGTGATCCATAGCGCCTTGAACGATCACGAGATCACGAAGCACGTGGATCAGATTCTTGAACGGCGAACCGATCCGCATACAGTCATTGAAGCAATCCTTCAAGGTGTGCCGCAACCCGCTGAACTCGATTCGGCGAGCCCCGCAGGCAATCCCCCGCGCGACGAACGGATGTCATGAAACTTCATCATCTTGGCATCGCTGTAGAATCGTTGAAGCAGGCGATCCCGATCTTTGAAAAACTTCTGGGCAGATCGCCAACGTCTGAGGAAGTGGTGGAGGATCAGAAGGTGCGCGCAGCGATTTTCGAGGTGGGTGAGAGTCACATTGAATTGCTGGAGGCCACGGCGCCGGATTCGCCCATTGCGCGCTTCATCGCCAAGCGAGGCCCGGGGATTCATCATCTGACACTGGCTGTTCCGGATCTCGAGCGCTCACTGGAAGAGCTTGAGCGATCCGGCGTGCGGCTGATCGACACCCAGCCGCGCCTGGGAGCGGGAAACCAGCGCGTGGCATTTCTTCACCCCAAAAGCACTGCGGGAATTTTAATTGAACTTACTCAGGAGACGAAATGAAATTAGGGAGGTTCCATATTGATGCATTCACGGACGGCACTTTTACCCTGGACGGCGGCCAGGTGTTTGGCATTGTGCCGAAACCGCTCTGGGAGAAAAAGCTTCCGTCAGATGCCCGCAATCGCGTTCGGATGAGCCTTACTTGCCTGTTGGTTCAAACTGAAAAGCTGAATGTTCTGATTGAGACCGGCATTGGAGATCAGTTTGACCCTAAGCGCGCTGATATATATGGCGTCGATCACTCTGTCACTTCGCTTCCGGCAGAGCTTCAGAAGCGCAACCTCTCACCGGATGACATCCAGATCGTCATCAATACGCACCTGCATTTCGACCACTGCGGCTGGAACACGTGCCGCGAGGGATCGAAATGGATCCCGATGTTTCCACGCGCGCGTTACTTTGTGCAACGCGGCGAGTGGGAACATGCCGTCTCGCCCACGGAGCGTGATCGCGCAAGCTACATCGAACAGTTCTTCGCGGCGGCCGAAAAACAGACGGATTTTCTGGAAGGCGACACGGAATTGATTCCCGGCCTCCGAGTCGAGGTCGTACCTGGCCACACACGTTATATGCAGGCTGTACGGATCAGCTCCGAAGGCAAGCAGGCCTATTTTATTTCAGATCTTGTGCCCACGCGGCTTCACCTTCCTTACGCCTGGATGATGGGCTTTGACCTCTATCCACTCGAAACCCTGGAAAACAAGAAGCGTCTTCTTCCGCAACTCGCTGCGGAAGGCGCTCTGGTGATCTTCCCACATGATCTTTCCACGCCGTGGGCACGCCTCGAGGAACGCGATGGCACCTTTTCCGCCATCGCAGATTCATCAATTGCCGGATTTTTCTCGACACAACCGGTAGACAGCAGCACCGTTTCTGTGTCTGAATAAAGGGTTTGGCTTCGGAGACGGCAGCCCAGCGTTGTCTCAATTCAGAGAACCTTTCATCCTGAGGGGTGAAGCCGCCAAGAATCACATTGAGGTGCTATGTGAGAAATGATCAGTGACAAAAAACCCGCGGCGTCGGAAGCGATTCTTTGCTTCTTACTCGCCACGACCAGTCCCCACTCGTCACTGCCTGATTAAGGATAAGCGACTATGGCCCAGGCTGAAATCGGAATTGTCGGTGGCAGCGGAATTTACAACCTGCAAGGCATCGAACGCGCAAAGGAAGTCCGGCTGGTGACCCCCTTCGGCCGGCCTTCAGACGCCTACCGGGTGGGGAAATTCGAGGGGCGTCACGTGGCTTTTCTGGCCCGCCACGGAAGAGGCCACTTGCTGCTGCCCTCGGAACTGAACTTTCGCGCCAACATTTACGGCTTTAAAAAGCTCGGCGTGGAGCGCATCATCTCGTTGAGTGCGGTGGGCTCATTGCGCGAGGAATTTAAACCCATGGAAATGGTCATCCCTGATCAGTTTTTTGACCGCACGCATCATCGGATTTCCACATTTTTTGGGGGAGGCATCGCCGTTCACATTAGTTTTGCCGATCCTTTTTGCCCCACGGTGCAGGATACTCTTGAGAAGGCTTGCGCATCCGCTGGCGTGACAGCCCACCGTGGAGGAACCTATGTCTGCATGGAAGGACCGGCTTTTTCGACCAAGGCTGAATCTCGCCTCTATCGCTCCTGGGGGATGGATGTGATCGGCATGACGAATCTTCAGGAAGCGAAGCTGGCGCGGGAAGCCGAGATTTGCTACGCCACACTGGCGATGGTGACCGATTACGATTGCTGGCATCCGGCACACGATGCGGTGACCGTGGATCAGGTTTACGAATGCCTTCAGCGGAATGCGGAAAACGCTGCGGAGATTATCCGGCATGCGGTCCGCAATCTTCCGAAAGAGCGTGTCTGCAAGTGCGGATCGGCCCTGGCGCATGCAATCCTGACCGATCGCAAGAAGATTCCCGCAGCCACGAAGAAGAAATTGAATTTACTGGTGGGAAAGTACTTGAAATAGGTGTTCTACAGGGATGTAAGCTGGATTGAATGAGGAGGATTTTCCCGTAATGTCTTTGCTCGTGGTGGGTTCAGTAGCCTTCGATAGCATCCAGACGCCCTACGGCGAGGCCGAAGAGATTGCCGGAGGGTCAGCGACTTATTTTTCCGTGACGGCAAGTTATTTCACACCGGTGAATGTGGTGGCTGTGGTGGGCGAGGATTTTGGCGATGAGCAGATGCGGATTTTTCGCGGGCGTCCCATCGATACTCAGGGCCTGGAACGGGCGAAAGGCAAAACGTTTCGCTGGCGGGGAAAATATCAGGGCGACATGAATGAGGCGCAGACTCTGGAGACGCAACTGAATGTCTTCCAATCCTTTGCTCCCAAGATTCCCTCATCGTATCTGAATTCTGAATTCGTTTTTCTTGGCAACATTGATCCCGTGCTCCAGCTGCACGTTCGCAAGCAACTTCCCAAAGCTCGCGTCGTGGCCTGTGACACGATGAATTACTGGATTCAAGGCAAGCCCGAAGATCTGAAAAAGACGCTGGCCGCAGTTGATGCTCTCGTGATTAACGAGGGAGAGGCCCGAATGCTTTCCGGCGTTGAGAACCTCCGCCGGGCGTCTTCCATCATTCAAAGGCTGGGGCCACGCACTCTGATCGTAAAGCGCGGGGAGCATGGCGCGTGCCTGTTCCAGGATCAATCTATATTTTTTGCTCCGGCCTTTCCCCTGGAGCAGGTTCACGATCCCACGGGAGCGGGCGACTCATTTGCGGGTGGTTTTATGGGATATCTTGCCAAGACCGGGGACCTTTCAGAACCCAGCCTTCGCCGCGCCCTCGTCTATGGTTCAGTCATGGCAAGCTTCGCGGTGGAAGAATTCGGTCTCTCGCGCCTGCTGCGGGTTCAACCTGAGGAAATCGAGACACGATTCAAGGAATTCAAGGCCATGACGCACTTCGATGTTTAACGCGCTGTCAGGATTTTTTGCGGCAAAGGATCCAGGGTGCCAGCACTCTTCCTTCCGGGCGAGGGGTGGCGGCGGAGCGAGAACAAGAAAGCTAGTTTATCGGGCCTCTGTTTGATGATGCGATGCGAGATTGGCTGTGCCTGCACCTGAAGATCAAAACCTGCCTGCGATTTCGCGGCCCATGGCGGCGCTGGTCTGGGGCATGATCTTGATCGCTGACTGGGGCAGCCTTTACTTCTTCGAATCGCATCATCTCAGCAACCTTTATGGCGATGGAATCGCGCATGTGGAGGGCGCGCGGCGAATCTTCGATTCCTTAACCCCGGGCTATGAGGCTATCGGCAGCGTCTGGTTGCCGCTGCCTCATCTTTTGGCTGCCCCGCTTGCAATAAATGATATCCTCTGGCGCACCGGTCTTGCAGGCAGTCTGGTTTCCGCAATAGCCTTTGCCCTTACTGCCTGGCTGCTCTTTCGCGTGTCACTCGAAATGAACCACACTCTGACAGCGGCAGCTGCAACTCTCGCTTCCACTCTCCTTTGTCTTAATTGGCTTTATGCCGCTACGACGCCCTTAACCGAATCCTTGGCTATTTTCTGGGGCGTCCTGACGGTCTTCCTACTGTTCAGATTCCAGCAATCTGGAAGGATAAAGACGCTGGTGAGCGCAGCCCTAGCAGCTTTCTTTGGAACGCTGACCCGCTACGATGGCTGGTACCTGCTGCCTTTTGCCGTACTGTTTATTCTGCTGTGCCGGTTTCGACCCTGGAAGGACCGTATCGGTGAGGCGCTTGTTTTCAGTTTGATCGCAGGCACAGGTCCGCTTCTTTGGCTGCTGCACAACGCCTATCGTTTTCATAACCCTCTTCAGTTTTATAATGGGCCCTATTCCGCTCAGGCCATTTATGCTCACCAACTTGCTACGACCGGCTTCCGTTATCCCACCGACGGAAGCTGGTGGCTCTCGGCGCATTACTACCTGGAAGATTTAAGGCTGGTGTTCGGCGCCTGGTCTTTGGAATTGGCCGCGCTGGGTTGCATCGCATGGATTCTGGATCGTTCGCTTCGTCGCCGACGCGCGGCCATGCTCATCTTCCTGGTTCCGTTGCTTTTTTATACACAATCGTTCGCGTACGGTAGCGTACCGATCTACGTTCCCACCTTATTCCCGCACACCTACTACAATTTGCGTTATGGTCTTGAGATGGCGCCGGCTGTGGCGCTTCTGCCGGCGTTCCTGATTCCTGAGCGTGCTTCAAAAAATCATCGGCGCATTCTTCTCGGGGTCCTCTGCGCCATTTTCGCGGCGCAGGCGATGGGTATGGGATGGAAAGGAGCGGAGAACCTCGCCGTGGTTCGGGAAGGAATCTTGAATACTCCGTGCAAATCGGATGAGGAACAGGACGTCATCCGGTTTTTCAGCCGTCACTACGACGGCCAGCGTGTGCTTCTGGCCGCTGGCGAGTGGCCGTGTCTCATGCCTCAGGTCGGAATCCCCTATCGAAAGACGTTGACGAACATCGATCGCAAATACTGGCAGAGAATCCATTTAGGGGCAGGCCAGTATGTGGAATGGATTGTTCGTAAAAGGGGTGATCCCGTCGACGAGCTGATGAAGGCCTTTCCGCAGGCCTTTCAGGATTTCGAGGTCGTGAGCCAGAGGACTTTTTCGCGGGGAATTTATGTGGAAATCTACCGACGTATTGATTAGTCGAAGTCATGTTCAACCCTCAAACAGAACGATCAACTGGCCGCGCACTCAGTTCCACAATTCCGATCATTGTTACAGACTTCAGAAGTGACGGATCAGATGAAAAACTGCATTGAAGTGCCTTTCACAAAACTCCACGGCTTGGGCAACGATTTCATTGTTACATCCTGGACCATGATCGATCGCGATTCCCGCCGAAACACGAAGATCACACTTCTACATAGCATGGTCGGAAATACGCGATCCCTCGCTCGATTGGCGCGTGCCATCTGCCATCGCCAAACCGGCGTCGGAGCTGATGGATTTTTGCTGGTGATGCCCCCCCGGTTGCGGGGTCACGATGCGCGCGTGCGGTTTTTCAACGCTGATGGCAGCGAGGCGGAAATGTCTGGCAACGGCATTCGATGCGCCGCGGCATGCCTGAGGGAGTATGATCCGCGCAAGGTATCTCTGAAGCTGGAAACTCTCGCTGGGGTTAAGGAGCTCGACTGCCTGAAAGAAGAGAGAGGGCGATGGATTTTCCGGGTTGCAATGGGACATCCTATTCTGGACCCACAAAAGATTCCATTCCGCGCCCGGAATATCTCACCACCCGTCCTGGCTTATCCCCTCTCGACCTCACAAGGGAAACAGTGCGCGACGATCACCTCCATGGGGAACCCCCACTGCTCCCTTTTCGTGCCGGACTTTGAGCAGGTCGATTGGAAGGCCATCGGCCGGGAGCTTGAAGTCCATCCGCATTTCCCCAATCGCACAAATGTCGAGTTCGTCAAGGTTATTTCCAGGCGGGAAATCGAAGTGCGTTTCTGGGAGCGCGGCGTCGGCCAGACCGCATCTTCGGGAACGGGATCTTGCGCGGCGGCGGTAGCATCCATCCTGAATGGTTATACCGGGCGCCGCGTTCGCGTCAAGACCGTGGCTGGCCCTCTTGAAATCGATTGGCCCGAAGGCGGGTCAGTCCGCCTGACAGGGCCCGCCCAGCGAATCGCTTCCGGAGTTTATGAATACTCCCCAAATTGAAACAGGAACTGTGTCAGAATTGAGGAGGGAGGTGAGTATGAGCTTCTTCGGCGACAATGAACGCAAGGCACTTGAGGAAAAGATGAGGGAGGAAGGCCGCTTGCCTCCGGGCCAGTCCCTGACGCTGAAATGGCCCGTTTTACATTATGGCGATGTACCTGATTTTGACCCCAAGACCTGGAACTTTCGCACCGCTGGCCTGGTGGAACGTCCGATCTGCCTGAGTTGGCAGGAATTTCTCAATTTGCCCAGCACTCAGGTGACGGCGGATTTCCACTGCGTCACCCGCTGGAGCCGGTTTGACAACCACTGGGAGGGAGTCGCATTTCGAACCATTTATGAGATGACAAAACCAAAGCCCGACGCGGCTCACGTGATGATCCATTGTGCGGAAGGCTATACCACAAACGTGCCGCTGGCCGACCTGATGGAAGAGAATGTGCTCTTCGCCTATAAGCACGATGGCGAACCCCTGCCGCCGGAACACGGGGGGCCGCTGCGCCTGGTGGTGCCCAAGCTCTATGCGTGGAAGAGCGCTAAATGGGTGCGTGGCCTGGAATTCATGCCCCATGATCGGCCAGGTTTCTGGGAGCAGAATGGTTACCACATTTATGGCGATCCTTGGAAGGAACAGCGCTTCGATACGGATTGAACAGATTGCGTAATCGGGTCGAAGCATCGCTGCATTTGTAAGATCAGGCAAATAGAGTGTTCCCTTCGCCGCCTGGTAGGATGATGGAGGGGTCAGGGCCGGATGCCGGGAGGACAGGTCATATCATGTTTCCCGCAAAGAAAGCGTCACTGCCGAATGGCAGGTCGCGCAGGCAACCCTTGAAACAACTTCTCCCCGTTCACGATGGCCGCTTCAACGTAAGGGTCGATGTTGACGACGCGTCTGGGAACGGGGAGCCTGGCCTGGAAAAGGGTGACCGCGGTCACGTCGGCCCGCGTCAGCTCGTTTACAAGGTCATCGCCATCCGCATCCACGTTGATGCCGAAGCGCCCCTCCGATTGAATTCCGTGATGCTGGTTGAAGGCGTTGTTGGTGAATACCCGCAACGAAACCACATTGCCCGATTGGACAAATAGCAGGATCACTAAACCGGGCGGATCATCCAGTCCCGAGCTTTTGATGCTCTCAGGCGGCAAGCCCATGACGTGCGAAGTGTCCCAGGAGCCGTCCAGACGACGGGCAATTACGCCAAACCATACTCCTTTGGCATCCAGCAGTTGCGCGCCGCCTGTGGACGTGGCATCACGGATGCACTGCAATTGTGCTGTCATCTGGCGGGGAGCATTTCGATGAAGCCTGAGCCGTTCATGCCGATGGTCTTGCGCGGGTCGGCGGCGGATTGCTGGGTCACAAACTCGCTGCGCTCATTGAGACAGCGCATCGCGCAGGCATGGTGTCCCCATGATCAAACGTGAGGAAGTCAAAACGGTTTCCCTCCACAAAGACTCTGGTCACGATATCTCCCCTGCCGCCACGCAGGGAAGATTGTGACAACCGGAGCAAGCGTTCGCATAGGGTCCTGAAAGCCGGTTGGTATTGCGAAGAAAAATGAGCGGATCGGAAGGGTCAGAAAGCGGCGCGAGCGGCCTTCCCTCGCCTTCCTGACTGGTCCAACAAGTGGTGAATAACTTCTCTAAGCAATCAGTTGCGGGATGGAAAGCTCATATTCCTGCCCGTCCCGAAAATGCACTTGAACAGCTACTTCGCGGCCAATTGCGGGATGACCGAATGAGCCCTCATCGCTCTACGCCGAGACGTGCGAAGTGAGAAGGAGAGGGGTGAAAGCGAGGTCAGCAACAGAATCACTGTGAACAGGCGTTTCAATTTTCCCCCTTGGATGGCCGCGGCGCACTGCAGGCCGTGGCCATACCCTCCGTCATGCCAGCGCAGGATGATCGCCGGTGAAACTTATCCTTCGCAAAGGCAAGGGGAACGAGGGATCTGGCAGGATGCTGAAAAATTTTATCGCGTAGCGGCGATTTTACATCGCTACAAGCTCGTCTTCTTAACGGCCGGACGGCGGCGTGAAGCCGCCGCTACACCTATTTAGCATCCTACTCGGGATGCATCCCCGCTTCTGCCGGAATAACTATTCTCTGATGCAGGGCAGCTCACTTGAGGCCCATGGATCGTGGAGTGCACTCGCAACATGTGCCGACTTAGAAGTGAGGTAATATTCGGCAGACTTCATCGCGAATCGCCTTTTGAAATGGCGAGTGAAGTTAGGAATGCTCTGATATCCTACCAAGAGGGCAGCCTGCTTGACGCTCGGATGGTCGGACGCCAGCAACTCCGCAGCTCGCATCAGCCTCACTTCCCGCAGGCGAGCCTTGAGGATGAATCCTGTCTCTTTCTTGAAAAGAAACTCCAGGTGCGGCCGGTTCAGTGTTGGCGCGCATCAGAAAACGTATTTTTTGAACAGAGACCGGCCAGACAAGGGTCATTCTTACCTGATCGGTGCCGGTTGTCCAGCGCTTCCTCTGGAAACCGGTGCCTGCGGCCTGTCTCACAGTCATTCGTCAGCGTGTTTGTCGCTTTCCTCCCTGTGGCGCAGTGTTTTATCTCTGCCACCATTGTGATCGCAGCCAGCAGTATTGCAGCCCGCGCTGCCGCGAAAAATCCCGCCGCCTCCAGCGTCGCACGGATCAAGCTTCCGTCCGTTCCTCTTCCTGTGCGAATCAAACCGCGCCCCGTCGAACGGCGGAACCTGTCGAGGCCATCCCAGAGCCTGATGGGGTCGGACGGTATTGTAAGTTCGTTCCCAGGCTTCGAGTTCTCGGTTGAGCTGGGTGATGGGGAGCAAGTAAGCATGGATCTCATAGAATTCCTCGGTGTGAGTACGTTGGCGCGCTCGACCCGGCCGTTGAGTTTGGGCGAGCGCGGTGGTAGCACGAATAAACGCAGGCCCCGTTGCTGATAAGCGGCTTCGAAGAGGGCGGCGAACTCGCTGCCCCCGTCCACCTGGATGGCTCGCAAGGGAAACGGCAAACGGCGTTGCAAGGTGTCCAGGAACAAAGGGGCCGCCGTCGAAGTGGCACGATGATGGACCTCGATCACATCCCAGCGAGAGACCACGTCACGAGCGGTGAACTGTTTCAGGACCACGTTGGGCGTCGGCCGCAGGTCCATCGTATCGAGTTGCACCAGATCGCCCGGCGCCTCCACCGCGTAATCCTTGGGTTTACGCAGCGCCCAGGGGCGTCCCGCCGTGCCTCGTCGCCGTTTCACCCGAAAGACCCCAGGAGCGCGCAGCGCTCCGCGCTGGGGGAGAGACGTCAGGATTCGGCCGACCATCGAGACCGACACCGGCCAGCCCTCCCGCCGCAACAGCACCGCCAACTTGTCCTTGCCCCAGCGCGGAAACTGCTCCCGCAGACGGCGAACCTGTTCGGCCTGTTCGGCCGTCCAGGTGGATCGGCGGCGGTGATGAGGCCGGTGGGAACGGTCCTCCAGCGTGCTTCAATGCTCTGGATCGTAGCGCCGCTTCCGGCGATAAAAGGCTTCACGGCTGATCCCGAAATAACGGCAAGTCCGGGCTGCGTTGCCGCCGTGAGCTCGGTAATGATCGAACCATTGCAGCCGCTTGCGAGCCTCCCGGCTCAATTCCGTGCTGCCCCGCTCCAGGTACCTGGAGCGGGGCGGTTTACCTGAAACGGTTTGCATCTGAACACTCTACCAAGAGTGTCAACAATCATTCTGAACGAGCACACACATACTTAACCTAGTATTACTGGGGAGCTCGACGTTGCGGAATGAACTGGGGTTGCGCGGGGGTTGCGGATTTTGCCCGGCTTGTTCGGAATTTGCAGGGCTAAGTTGCTGATTTCCTGTGGCATCATCGGCCCGCGAGAAACTCTGGATCTGCCTATCGGGGTTCGAACCCCTGCCTCCCAGCCATAGAATTGCTGGCCCTTTGTCACATTTCTCAGCATCTGCCAACTCGCGGTGTCAGCAGATTTCCGATTCTCGCGAGTTCCATCCTTTGCGAGGAAAGCGCGTTGTCGTCTTTTGGCGTAGAGTTACCGGCTGGTGCACTATGGCTACCGACAACCTGCCCGTGATTTTCCTCATCGAATGAGAGAACGCTATCTGTGCTCCGGCAGGGCGCGGGCCGCTGTGGCTAGAATAAACGCCAGCCTTGGGGCGACTGAGGGCGCGCAGGGCAGGCAGAGGCGTCCCTTTGTGCACCAATCGCGCGGACAGCAACCAACCCCAATCGAGAGACCACTCCAATGACCTCCCTGCGATTTCGAAATTTCAAAATGCGTGTGATGCTAACGTGGCTGAGCTTAGCCTGCTGCGCGGCATTGTCGTTCGCCTTCGACCAGACGGCTCAAAACAGAAGCTCTCTTTCACAACTCGATGCGTTCAGTAGCGCTGTTCAGACCCTGGCGGCTCATGTATCGCCGAGCGTGGTCCGGATCGTGGTGACTCGCTATGCTCCCCAAGTGGAAAGTGGGCGTACAGAACTGGCAGTGGGCAGGCAGGAGAACATCGGATCGGGTGTGATCGTTGACCCGGATGGCTATATCATCACCAACGCCCACGTTGTGGACGGAGCACAAAAAATCAGGGTGAACCTTGTGCCCCGGGGGAATCAAACCATTTCGGGCGTGCTGGCGCAGGCTTATGCGCGCCCGATCGATGCAACCCTGGTAGGAGTTTTTGATGAAGCCGACTTGGCTCTGCTTAAGATTGATGCGCGCGACCTGCCCGCCTTGCCGTTTGCCGATTACAGCAAACTCCGCCAGGGAGAGGTGGTGTTCGCTTTCGGAAGTCCGGCGGGTTTACAGAACTCGGTGAGCATGGGCGTGGTGAGTTCAATTGCGCGCCAGCTCGACCCCGACAGCTCGTTGCTTTACATTCAGACCGATACGCCGATCAACCCCGGCAGCAGCGGCGGACCACTGGTCAACACGGCGGGCGAGATCGTGGGCCTGAACACTTTTATCCTTTCCCAGTCGGGCGGCAACGAGGGGATTGGCTTCGCTATCCCGGGCGTTCTGGTGCATTGGGTATTTGAGCAATTGCGGAAATACGGCCATGTTCACCGCCCCGTGATGGGCGTCGGTTTGCAAACCATCACGCCCATTCTGGCCGCCGCACTCAAATTGCCCCGCGACTCCGGGGTGCTGGTGAGCGACGTTTTGCCGGGCAGCCCGGCTGAATCAGCGGGACTGAAGGTCAATGACATTCTGCTGTCGGTCAATGACCGCCCCCTGGATAACGTCGCCGCCATGATGGGAGTGGCCTTTGAGTATGGCAGCGGTCAGCGCCTGAAACTTCGTGTCCTGCGCGGCAATAAAGAATTGTCATTTGACATTGTGCCGGCCGAGGTGCAGCATCCGGCGGACCGTTTGGCGGAACTCGCCGACCCGACACAAGGGCTAATTCCAAGGCTTGGGATTCTGGGCGTCAGCGTAGATCAGCGCTCCATGTCGCTAACCGGCGAGTTGCGGCGCGCTTCAGGAGTGATTGTGGCGGCGCGAGTGCAAGACCCCTCCTCAGTCCATACAGGACTCGAAGCTGGCGACGTAATCCACGCGATCAATGGAAGCCCTATCCCTGGCGTGGAGGCATTGCGGTCCGCCGTGGCGCAGATCAAACCCGGCAGCCCTGTGGCCTTGCTCATTGAACGGGGCCGAAAGCTGCTTTACGTCGCGTTTGAGATGTAATGAAGCGCCCGCGGGCCCCGGTGTCACCCTTCGTAGTGCTCGACAATTTCCGGAGGGCGTACACGCGCCTGCTTCGCGTCACGTCGGAATTCACGCAGAGCCCGGCGCTGCCGCAAAAGATCCCAGCATTGGTCAAGCTCCACCTGAATCTTAGCGAGGCGCACGCGATCCGCTTCGCTGCCGGTTCCCTGGTTGTAAAGCCGGTGCTCTTCCGCGACCAACCGTTCAATATGCGCCAACACAGACTGGTCGCCAGCATCTTTGATGTTTTCTTCCATTGCATGCTCTCCAAGCCAAGATAGTTGTTCCTCCTTCCAACTCCACGTCAGATCCCGACACGGGAGCGCACCAGCGCCGCGCAGGCATATTCAGAGATCGGAGGATACGATTATGATTTCGCTTCCACCAGGGGAGCGTTCACCAGATGCTCGCTCAGGAACCAGACCTGCATCTCGTTAGTGCGAAGAACCTCGCTCACCAGCAGATCGTTAGTTCCATCATCACCTAATTCCGAGGCGCGGCGCGCGAGTTTCCGCACCTGGCCGATAATGGTTTGATGGGCATCCAGCAGCCGCGAGATTTGAACCGGAAGTTCTTCTCTTCCGCGTGGCGGACGCTCGATGCGCGTGGTTTCGGCAACATCGGCCGCCATCGCCAGGCTCACTCCGCCCAGCGTCTGAATGCGCTCTGCAATCGCATCAACCAACTCCAGTTGCTCATTGAAGTGTTTGTCAAACAGGAGATGAAGCTGATAAAAAGTAGGGCCGGAGGTTTGCCAGTGAGATTTCTTATAAAGATCGCGCAAGGTCATGGTGTCCGCCAGAAGCAGATTCAGTTGTTCCGTCATTTCCAAGCGGGTGGGTTCATCGAGTTCAATCGGCAATAGCCTGACAGTGTCATAGGATTGGATTTCAGGCGCGGATTGATGAAAATGCGGCTGGGCACTGTTTCGGTGATATATCCTGTTGCTGTTCGTTGTCCTGGTTTTCATGGCGTGTGCCTCCTTCAGGCGGTTTTTTCTGCTCGGTCCCCTTACACAGAGAAGAGGACGTGCAGTCTTGATCTCTCGTCATAACCGAAACCATCATGGAAGGCTGCCTCCCAATTTTGGCGTCTCCTCAATCTTACGCCTATCCAAGAGGAAAGTCCCCAATTCTCAACCACCGGGCTCGCTTTCCTTCATCCTTAGATCACAATGTAACTTTATCTTGATAACAAGCATCTCTATATCAAGGTTTATGAATACGAGAAGACAACTCCGGCAGCGCTCCGACTCCGACCTACGCGGAATTCACCTCTGGTTGGTGCTCTGGAAAGCCGCAAGGGCGCTTGAAGCGCACGCCCGAGAGAACGTCAGGATGCTGGGAATGTGCGCAAGCGATTTTGGGGTCCTCGAAGCACTTCTGCACAAAGGACCGCTGCCGGTCAGCGCGCTGGGGGCAAAAGTGCTTCTGACCAGCGGATCGATTACGACCGCAGTCGACCGACTCGAGCGCCGTGGATGGGTAAAGCGCCGCAACGACGCCAACGACCGCCGCGCCCGTGTGGTGTACCTGACAGACAGCGGCCGAAGACTGATCCGCAAGGCGTTTGCGGACCATGAGCAAGCGATGGAGCAGACAGTTTCCGCGCTTGCTCTCGGCGAACGCAGAGTCCTGGTCAACCTGCTGCGCAAGTTGGGGCGCAGCGCAGAGGGGCTGTTGGAGAAGCGCCGAAGGGGGGCTGTAAAGGGCGGCCATTGGCAACAAAAGATTTGAAAGGAGACGAACATGGCAGAGACGAAGAAAGTATTGGGAATTTACGGACCTGGTTCAACCCATTGGGTTGGAGACGGTTTTCCGGTGCGAAATTTATTCCCATCGAACGGCGTTGAGAAGGAAATCGATCCATTCCTGATGCTCGACTATGCAGGGCCTAGGGATTTTAAACCATCCAATCGGCCCCATGGCGTGGGGGAGCATCCACATCGCGGCTTTGAAACCGTGACGATTGCCTATCAGGGGGCGGTGGAGCATCGCGATTCCAGCGGCAACTCCGGCACGATCTATCCCGGAGACGTTCAATGGATGACCGCCGCCTCCGGCGTGGTGCACGAAGAGATGCACGAGCGGGAATTTGCCCAGAAAGGCGGTACGTTCGAGATGATCCAGCTTTGGGTCAATCTACCCAAAGCTTACAAGATGTCCCGACCGCGGTATCAGGCCATCGTGAAAGAGCAAATTCCGGTGGTGGAGCTCGACGCGGAAGGGTACGCCCGAATCATTGCCGGCGAGCTGAACGGAGTCAAAGGGCCGGCGAAGACTTTCACGCCTGTCAATCTGTTTGACGTGCGGATGAAGGTCGGAAGCGAGGCGGAGCTGAAGCTGCCTGCGGGTCATAACTCCGGAATCGTGCTGCTTCGAGGCCAAGTTGTCATAAATTCTTCGCAAGCGCTTGAAGGAGAAGCCAAGCTTGCGCTCTTAAGTGCTGATGGCGAGCGTGTTTCGCTAGCCGCCAGACAGGACTCCATTCTTTTGGTGCTGAGCGGAGAGCCAATCAACGAGCCAGTGGCAAGCTACGGCCCATTCGTCATGAACACCGAGGAAGAACTCGTACAAGCTGTTGAGGACTACAGGGCCGGAAGGATGGGGCACCTGAATTAATCAGCGTTATCCATCGTCGAAACGTTCAGTAAAGTAGCGGCGGCTTGACGCGCCGAGGAAGGCAACAGCGCTACGACAAGCGAGGAAGAATGCATGGGTGAGGTGATGAGTAGCTGGGAGCGTGCCTCGCTACGCTCTCCGGAGTCACGAACATTGCAGAGGCAACAGAACTGTGCTTTACTTCTGACATCCCTGTGAATATTTTTCATCCTCAACAATAAGGAGTCGTTATGCGTCTTCTGTGGTGGATCGTCGTAGGATTAATTGCCGGTTGGGCTACGGGAAAAATCATGAAAGGTTCAGGTTATGGTGTCCTGTTGGATATTGTGATTGGGGTTGTCGGGGCCATTATCGGGGGTTTTATCATGGGCTTGTTGGGTTTCTCCAGCAGCGGAGGTCTTATTTACACAATCCTTGTGGCTATTATCGGCGCAGTGATTCTGACTGCGGTTGTTCGAGCCTTATCCAAAAAAGCAGTCTAAGCGCCGCATTCCGTAAGATTGTTACGACTTTGAGGCAAGAGGGAAGGCATTCAGCGAGCCGCGCCGGTAGCCTTCGAGGTCAAGAGTAACGTAAGTAAAGCCGAGGGTTTTCAGGAGTTGCACAAACTTACAGGCCATTTGAAGGTCCAGGGCGCGAGGGAGTTCTTCGGCAGCGATTTCGACCCGCGCCAGATTGCCATGATGCCGCACGCGAAACTGTTGAAAGCCGAGCGCGCGAATGCCCTCTTCGGCCCTCTCAATGGTCGCCAGCCGTTCAGGCGTCACCTCCAGCCCGTAGGCAATACGGGAAGCCAGGCAGGCGGACGCTGGGCGGTCCCACACCGGTAGTCCAGCCTCACGGGCAAGGTCACGGATATCAGCCTTGGTCAATCCCGCATCGAGCAGCGGCGTCAGTACGCGATGCCTTTGCGCCGCGTGTTGGCCGGGGCGCCAATCTCCGTGGTCGTCCACATTCACGCCATAGGCTACCGCAGTAAATCCCCGGCGAGCGGCAAGTTCGTCCAATTTAGTAAAAAGCTCATCTTTACAGAAATAGCAGCGATTTGGGTTGTTGGCGCGATAATCAGGGTTTGAAACTTCGTCGGTCGTGATGAATTCGTGAGGGAAATGAATTCGTTCGACGCAGGCTTCAGCCATCTGGCGGTCGCGCGCCGAATAGCTGGCACTCAATGCCGTGACGGCCAGCATGCGGTCTCCCAAAGCTTGGAAAGCCGCATAAGCGAGGTAGGCGGAATCCACGCCGCCTGAATAAGCCACAATCAGCGAAGAATGCTTTTTGAGTTCTTCCAGAAGAGTCCGCTCTTTGTCGTGAACTGAATCCATAGAAGACTGAACCTACCTCACAGCATAAACCGAACCATCATGGCTGATCAACCACGAGTTCATGAGATGAGTTGCCAAACCTTCTCAATCCAAGCTTTTGCTCTGCCTGCTCCCATCAGTGGATTTCGTTGACACTTCCGCCTTCATCTGAATATTCTCAAATTTTACGGCAGCTTTGCGCTGGTTCAGACGCTTATGCGGCATTCCAGATCCCTCTATGCGCTTTTCTTCTTTGTCTTCCTGATCGGCGTCAGCCCTTCACGATTTTTCCTTGCCGGCAGCGATGACGTGGTCTGTGCATCATCCCAGGAACGGATGGCCCGGGACGTGTTGCAAAACCTCCTCTCCAGTCCACTGGGAAAGCTTGCTCCTCAACTGCGTTATAGCGTGACATTGGTGAACTCTCGTTACCCCAACGCTTATTCCAATCATCAGGGTAAAGTTTACATCACCTGGGGATTGTCTCCGGTTCTGGATGATGATGCTGGAGTTTGGGCGGCAGTGATTGGCCATGAGCTGGGACACATCATCCTGCATCATCCGGATTCTCTGCCACGCTTTGAAGCCGGACTGCGGCAGGATTATCAAAAGGCATGTTCAGAAGGAGAGGACGGGGGACCATCGCAATGGCCGGGCGTCAAACTGGGAGAGCGAATCTCCAGATTCAAGCTCTCGCGTAACGAGGAGTTACAGGCTGATTTCATTGGCCTGATGCTGATGGCTGAGGCGGGCTATCAACCCGGCTTTGCCCTTCTTCTCGACCAGAGACTGCGATATGGTCTGGGTGATGTGCCGGGTATTATGGCGATATTCTCGCACCATCCACGGTTGGAAACCCGGGAAGAGCATATCCGGAAGTTTTATGACATCGCCATGAGCATCTTTCAATATCGCTGGCCGAACGTCGCAAATTCTCCGGGAGGAAACCTGCCTCCTTACGGCGCGATCGAACATTGGGAATTTCACCAGGAGGATAGAGGCACGGAGTTAGTCTTTCAGGTTCCGTTCCAGGTGCACAATGCGGAAGGCATGCAGGTGAGAGTGGCAGCGTTTTTTCTGGATCACGACCGGCGCGTTCCGACTGCTAATCCGCAATATCGCGCCATCGATGGTTCGCTGGTGCTGAACGCCTTTTTGCCCGGGGGGGGCAACAAAGCCGGCGAAGTCACTCTTCGCGTGCCTCGTAGCGCACTTGGAACACATGAAAACAATCTCTTGGCGGTGGTGTTCCTTATGGCTGGCAAGCGCCCACTTGCCGTCGTCAAGACCAAGGTGGACCTTGCCGGAAAGTAGACTTATTGCGCCTTAAAATCCGCAACTTTTCCGGCACGACAAAGATTTTTGCCCGGAGTGCTGCACTTTTTCGTTTCGCAGGACCCGTTCTTTGAAATCTAAGATTTGGCTTTTGTTTTTTTCTGACCCGCGATCCCCTTTACTGGATCAATGTTCTTTGGGTCGGCTCCGGACTCAGCTCGCCGTCACCATTCTCTTCAACCCTCACCAAGCAGGCGGCGGCCACCTGGTCGCCTTCCTCCAGGGTGATCAGACGCACGCCCTGGGTTGAGCGCCCGCATTCCCGAATTTCGCTTGAATCGAGCCTCGTAATCTTCCCCTGCTGGGTAATCAGCATCACTTCGGAATCCTCGGTGACGCTGAGGACGCTTACGACTTTCCCGTTGCGCTCAGTTGTCTTGACATTGATCACGCCTTTCCCCGCGCGCGATTGCAGGCGATACTCTGTGATAGGAGTTCGTTTGCCATAACCCTTTTCCGTGATCGAGAGGATCAATTCTTTTTCGCCAACGATCTCCATCCCCACAATGTAATCGCCCTTGTCGAGATCCATGGCGTAGACGCCATAGGCCGCGCGGCCCATATCCCGAACGTCCTGCTCCGAAAAGCGAATCGCCATGCCTTCATGAGTGGCCAGGAAGATGGTATCGCGCCCGGTGGTGAGCTTGGCGGCGATCAGTTCATCCCCCTCTTCAATTTTCATTGCCAGGATTCCCCGCGAATTGGGGTTGGAAAACTCAGCGAGGCGCGTTTTCTTGATCAGGCCGCGACGTGTGGCGAGCACGACATAACCCTCGGCGGCATATTCTTTCCCATCAACTGTGACATCCTTGGGCTCGTCGGGCAATTCCTTCACCGCCAACACCGCGGCGGTTTTTTCGCCTGGCGCGAGATTCACCAGATTGAGAATGTGCTTACCCCTGCCAGCTGCGCCCACATCGGGGATTTCATAGACCTTCAGCCAGTACAGCTTGCCCGTGTTGGTGAAAACCAGGATGTAGCTGTGAGTAGAGGCAATGAAGAGATGCTCCACAATATCTTCTTCACGCGTCCTCATGCCCAGGCGTCCTTTGCCGCCTCGCCCCTGTTGGCGATAAGTGGTGAGCGGAGTGCGTTTGAGATAGCCCGAATGAGAGACGGTGATCACCACGTCTTCCATGGGGATCAGGTCTTCCAGCCGGATTTCCGCCTGCTCTTCAATAATCTGTGTTCGCCGCTCATCTCCGAATTCCTTCTGCACCTGTTTGAGCTCGTCCACAAGTACTTTCTTCAGCGCCTTTTCGTTGCTGAGAATCTCCTGATATTGAGCAATCTTCTTTTGCAGTTCATCGTATTCCTCTTGAATCTTGTCGCGTTCAAGGGCGGTGAGCCGCTGCAACTGCAATTCCAGGATCGCCTGCGCCTGCCGTTCAGTGAATTCAAACCGCGTCATCAACCCTTCACGCGCTTCCTTTGGGGTCTTTGAAGCGCGGATCAGCTTGATGACGGCATCAAGATTCTGGAGTGCTTTCAAAAAACCTTCGAGGATATGCGCGCGCTCCTGCGCTTTGCGCAGGTCATAAGCCGTTCGCCGGCGCACCACCGTAACGCGATGATCGATAAAGAGCTGAAGGGTTTCAATCAGGGAGAGCGTTCGCGGCTGACCGTTGACAATGGCCAGCAAGATCATGCCGAAAGTTTCCTGGAGCTGCGTATGCTTGTAGAGGTTGTTCAGAATCACTTCCGGCTGCTCGCCGCGCTTGAGCTCCACCACAATGCGCATCCCTTCGCGGTCCGACTCGTCGCGCACGTCCGAGATGCCCTCGATCTTCTTGTCCTGCACAAGCTGCGCGATGCGCTCGATGATCTTCGCCTTGTTCACCTGAAAAGGAATTTCCGTCACGACGATCTGCTGTTTTTCCTTTGTCGGGCGTTCGATCGCGGCTTTGGCGCGCATGGTAAACTGTCCGCGTCCGGTGGCGTAAGCGGATTTGATGCCGGACTTGCCGTAAATAAACGCTCCAGTCGGAAAGTCCGGTCCAGGAATTAGTTCCAGCACTTCGTCGAGCGTAGCCTGGGGTTTCTGAACCAGCAGGATGGTTGCGTTGATGATTTCGGAGAGATTATGGGGCGGGATCTTGGTGGCCATTCCGACGGCAATGCCGTCCGACCCATTCACCAGCAGGTTCGGAACGCGCGTGGGCAGCACGCTGGGCTCTTCAGTGGACTCATCGAAATTGGGAACAAAATCCACCGTCTCTTTCTCAATATCGGCCAGCAGTTCTTCAGCCACGCGGGACAAACGGCATTCCGTATACCGGTAAGCTGCCGGAGGGTCGCCATCGACGGAGCCGAAATTGCCCTGCCCGTCAATCAGCGGATAGCGCATGTTAAAGTCCTGGGCCATGCGCACCAGCGCGTCATAGACTGCCGCATCGCCATGCGGATGATATTTCTTAATAACTTCCCCCACCACGCCCGCGCATTTCGTATACCGTTTATCAGAAGTGATGCCTTCCTTGTACATGGCATACAGGATGCGCCGATGCACCGGCTTCAACCCGTCGCGGACGTCGGGCAACGCTCGCCCGATGATCACGCTCATCGCGTAATCCAGATACGAGTTCCGCATCTCGTCTTCAATGTTGACAGGGATCTGATTTGACGGAGAAATCAGTTCTTGATCACCCATGAAATATCCATTCCTTTCTCGTGTTCATGAAAAGACAGAGGCACAGGCCGCCCCTCAAGCTTTGGCCTCTTCAAATGCCAAGCCGCCTCGTCTTGTGGGCACGGTTCAACCCTCCCCAGCGCCTTCGCGTTTTCTTGCGGAAGTTGCCTAACGGAACTCGCTTACCTTGGACTGTTAGTGTGAGTGTATCGCTCAAGCGGTGCGTATTAATAAGTATACTTGCAGCGGGGAAACCTTGTCAAAAGAAAGGGAGTTCTGGAGCACTGAGCCAGCAACCAGAAGACCTGCAATCGTTTACATACCAATTCAGTCGTTTTTCCACCATCGCATGGCCGCACACAGCAATTCCGGAGGCGAACCGGCAGGCAGCCAAGAGTCAGGCTGCACCACAATCGGCTTCCTATTTCACCTGCAACACGGCCTGGAGCGGCACGTTTTCAGACGAATCGCCCACGTAGACCATGAATTTGCCCGGGTCCACTTTCCAGCCATGAGACTTCACGTCCCAGTAAGCGAGTGCCCGGCGGTTCAGAGTGACGGATATCCGCTTTGTCTGACCAGGGTTGAGAGTGATACGCTCGAACCCTTTGAGTTCTTTGACCGGACGCGGAACACTAGCCGAAGGATCGCCCACGTAAACCTGGGCGACTTCGTCGCCGGCGAGCTGGCCGGTATTGGTGACGTCAAAGCTGACGGTGATCGGTTGATCTGCGCGGGTCTGCGCGGGTTTCACGCGCAGATGGCTGAAGGCGAATGTCGTATAGGAAAGGCCGAATCCAAAGGGGAACAGCGGCCTCACCGCGCTATGGTCGTAGTAACGATAGCCTAGAAAGATTCCCTCGCGATAGACGACATTGTGAGTGCCCGGCTCTTCATAGTAGTTTTGGTAGCAGGGGTTATCCTGTTCCCGGCGCTCCCAACTGATAGGGAGCTTGCCAAACGTGTTGAGTCCGAAGAGGATTTTCGCCAATGCCGTGCCTGCCTCCGAACCGCCGTACCAACCTTCGATCAACGCCGGGATGCGATCGAGCCATCCGCGGGTTTCAACGCTTCCACCGGATGTGACAATAACGATCGTGTGCGGATTGGCCGCAGCCACGGCTCGAATCAAGTCATCCTGACCGATGGGCAGCCTCCACGTCCGGTCGTGGCCTTCCGACTCCGTGGCGGGATCGAAACCCACAGAAACGATCGCCACATCCGCCTGAGCTGCAATTTTCTTGACGTCGGGCAGCAGCATCTGCTCGGCAGGAATCACTCCGAAGCCGACGCGGATGCGGCTGGTCTGCGGCACGTAATCGAACCGGATTGAGGCAGGCTGACCGGCAGGAAGGTCCAGGTCCACCCATTGAGGCGACTGGCCCTCCGCGCGATGGGGAAGCGCCTTAAGCACCTGTTTGCCGTTCACGTACAGGGTGTATCCATCGCCACCCACAGCTGCCGCGATGAAGCGCTGGAGACCCGAAACCTTCGGCGTATAATAGCCCGTCCAGCGATAGGCCTGCCGGACTGGAGAAGGCGGAGCAAACTGGTTGCCTCCGAATGAATTCACGTGCATGACGGTGCGAACTCTGGTGGGAGTTCCGGTGAAGCTCCCTCCGGTAAACCTCTCCTCATGCAATCCGGGGTGCGCCCCGGCCTCATCCACCGTAAAACTGCTCTGTGAGTAACCCCCCTCGCCAAAAATTGACGGTAGGTCGCGAACGCCCTGACTCCAATAAACTGTTACCTGCTGAGCAAGCGCGTCACTTAATCCGGTGAGATAGCTTACGGCATTGAACGGGGTCACGTGAGCGCTGCCACCGCCCGAAGCTTCGGCCGGGTAAGCGTCCGGCCCGATCAGAGCGATGGAGTGAATCCGGTTGCGGGCAAGCGGCAGCAGATGGCCCTCGTTCTTGAGCAGCACGACGCTCTCTTCGGCAGATTCAAGCGCTACTTGGCGCGATCTCTGATCGTAGAGCGGAATCTTCAAATCAGTCTGGTCATGGTTGAGGAAACCGAATTTAATCGCCACGCGCAGGATACGCCGCACCTTGTCATCGATCGTGGCCATAGGGACTTTGCCGGCCTGGATCGCCGGCAACAGCGTCTCGGCGTTCATAAATCGTGCAAAGGGCATTTCGAGATCAAGGCCAGCGTTGGCGGCGGCGATGCCGTCATAAGTGGCACCCCAGTCGGACATCAGGATGCCGCGAAATCCCCATTGCTTCTTGAGAATTGCGGTATCCAGCATTTTGTTCTGCGTGGCGTGCTCGCCATCGACAAGATTGTAGGAATCCATGACCGCGCCCACATGCGCTTCTTTCACGGCAGCTTCGTAGGTGCAAAGATAGATCTCATGCAGTGTGCGCTCATCCACAATCGAGTTCTCGTTATGGCGGTCATATTCCGAATTGTTCAGCGCATAGTGCTTGATGGTAGCGACCACGTCCTGGCTCTGCACGCCCTCAATGTACTTCACCGCGATGCGTGAGGCGAGATAAGGATCTTCGCCGAAATACTCAAAGTTGCGCCCGTTCATCGGCTCACGGTAGATGTCGACTCCCGGTCCCAGCAGAAAGTTCACGCCTCGAGCGCGGGCGTCGCGTCCCAATGAGACTCCGATGCGCCGCGCAAGCGCTGTATCCCACGAAGCGGCAAGGGCTATGCCCGCTGCGTAGCCTGTGGTAGGACCCCAGGTGCGGACGCCGAGAGGTCCGTCTGACATTTTCAACGCTGGCAGGCCAATCTGCGGCATCGCATAGGTGAACATGCCGTCGTGGCCGCCAATCAGTTTGATCTTCTGTTCGAGCGTCAGCTTGGCAAGCAATGCATCGGCCAGGCGGTCAATCTCGACGGGCGTGAGCCGCTGTGGAGCGCCTCCTCTCGCTTCGCCGGCGAAAAGTAAAGCAGCGGCTAGCAGGGATAAAAATACAATGCGTAAAAGAGAGGGAATTCTCATGGCCAACTCCGCGACGACGCAAAAGTATATAACAACCGTACCGGTCCGCAAATCTGATTTGCTCCCCTGCTTCTCTTGAATCCTGCGAGTTGAGCGAGACGCATACCCTCCCGTCGCCCGCAATTCTATTTCGTGGGATCAGGTGATCCAAAGTGCGGAGACCAATCAGGAAGTCAGCGCAATGCAGCGTCGCGCTTGATGAGCGCTAAAGTGAATTTGCAATCCAGCAACCTCTTCCGCTAGCATGAGACAGGTTATGGAAAGCGTTATCATTGCTCTGGCTGTCATTTTTGTCGCGATATTGATTGGAATTATTCTTCTCATTCGATCTGCGCGTGGGCTGAAGCGCGCGAATAGCGAGCTGAATAAAGACTGGCTGAACATCGAGACGTTACTGAAACAAAGAAATGACGAACTGCCTCGCCTCCTCCAGACATGTCGAAGCTATATGCCCGTAGAACACGAAAGCTTCAGGCTTATCCTCGAGGCTCGGAGCACCTGCCAAAGGGCGACGTCGGTTGAGGAGAAGGCCCGCGCCGATGCCCGGCTTGCGCAGGCCCTGCGAAAACTTTTCTCCGAAGCCGAAAGTTATCCGGATTTGAAGAGCAATAACACATTTGTGCAACTGCAAAACCGCCTGCTCGAAATCGAAGAAAGGATCGCTGAGCGCCGCGAATTTTTTAATGAAGATGTAAGGCTGTTTAACGCTCGTCTCCATCGGCTTCCCGGCAAATGGGTTCGCGGCATGGCTCGGGTGCAACCTCGCCCCTTCTTTACCCACTTCTCCGTCCAAGACTTGCAGACAGCCCCAAAGTGCGAGTTTCCTGCCGAAACCAAAAGTTCGAGGCTGCAAAGCTAATCCGTATTTCTTTGCACAATCTCGCGAACGTTTTGAAGTGGACGCGCTCACATCAATCCGCCCACAATTCTTCAATTGCCTTCACCAGTCCTCCGCATGAAAAAAGGCCCGCTCTTTTCAGAGCGGGCCTGGGGAAAGGAGAAAAATTGAGAGACTTCAGACTTATCTCTTCTTCTTAGCTGCTTTTTTCTTTGCGGGCATCAGCGACTTTACCTCCTCTCCAGAATTTCTGTAACTCACGCGCGACGCCACTTCTTGGGGTGACACGCAACGCTGCCACTATATGTAGTATTGTTAGAGGTTCTTGTCAAGACTTTTCTGAAGGTAAGTTCCTTTGTTTAGAGAAATTTAATCCAGGCGGATCCGTATCTGTGGATCATCTTTTTGCAAACGGATAGTGCCTGCGAATTTCTGAATTGTTTTTTGGTTCGGAAGCTCTCACTTCATGGCCGAGGTTTTCCAATTGGAAGCCCACGGCTCACACGGGCTGAAGCATTTGGAAGGCTGATGCTGACCTTGCTATCATAGAATCTGGGCGAGTAAGCTGGGCGGTCGCTGCTATGCTGGTTGGATTGCCTTGGCAATTCGATGAAGCATAGGAGAGGAAAGTCCGAACTCCATAGGGCAGTGTGCTCGCTAACGGCGAGGGCTGGGGATGGATTCCACCGAGGTGGACGTACGTCTCCTGTACGGAAAGTGCCACAGAAAACATACCGCCCCGTGCGTGGTGCGATGCTGTCCGCAGCGCCAAAAGCCCCCGGTGGAAACACCGGCGGTGCAATGCGGGGTAAGGGTGAAAAGGTGCGGGTTGCTTCAGCAACCTTAAAGTAAGAGCGCACCGCACAGGCAGCGATGCCTGTGGCGAGGCAAACCCCACACGGAGCAAGACCAAATAGGAGAGGAGGAGCGGCCCGCTCCGCTATGCGCCCGCGATTTTCGGTAGAACGGAAATCAGGGCACAATGACTCTCGGGTAGGTTGCTTGAGCCCGGCAGCAATGCCAGGCCTAGAGGAATGATCGCCACCCGCCTCAGCGGGGAACAGAATTCGGCTTACAGGCTTGCTCGCCCATCTCTCACCGACTACGAATCCAGCGCACACCGAGCCGACGAAAAGCTGGAGCGAGTGGGATTACAGCATCTCGGCGCGGACGTCATCCATAAGGGTGCATGCCACGCGTCTCTACTAATCTGAAATCAAGTCAAGGAAGTTCTGAAGTTCTTCCGGCAGGGGTGCTTCGAGCGAGATCAAATTTCCGCTGCGAGGGTGCGCAAAGGAAAGAGCCGAGGCATGGAGGAATGTGCGCGGAAGCGTGTTCTGCTCCCGGCCACGAACTCGAATTCGCGCCGGCGCGCCGTAAAGCGTATCGCCCACCACGGGATGACCGATGGAACTCAAGTGAGCTCGAATCTGATGGGTGCGTCCGGTGTGCGGAAAAACCTGGAGCAGTGTAAAGCGCGCAAATCGGCGAAGTGCCTTGTAGCTGCTCCGCGCTTCGCGCGCTCGAAGCCCGCCGGTCTTCATGCGCAAGCGCCGCATGGGATCTCGGCCAATCGGTGAATTAATCACACCCCCGTCCTGAATCAATCGGCCATGCACCAGGGCGGTATACGTTTTCTGGACGGCGCGAGCCTTAAAGTCCGCAGCCAGCTTCCGATGAGCGAAATCGTTCTTGGCCACGATCATCAAGCCAGAGGTCATCTTGTCCAGGCGGTGCACAATTCCGGGACGCTCGTCTCCCCCGGCGGCGGAAAGCTGGCGAATGTGGAAAAGCAGGGCGTTGACCACGGTGCCGGAAGTGATGCCCGCACCCAGGTGCACCGCCATTCCCGCAGGTTTATTGATAACCACCAAATCGTCATCTTCATAGACCACATCGATCGGCAGCTCTTCGGCCACCGCGCGTGGCTCCGGCCTTTTCTCAAGAGATATTCGAACGCAATCGCCAGCTCTCACACTCGCGCCAGCCTTTTCGATGACGCACGAACCGATCTCAACCTGCCTGGAACGGATCAGCTTCTGCAATTGGCTGCGGCTCCAGTCCGGCAACTGCCGGGCCAGAAAACTATCCAGCCGCAGGCCGGACTCCTCAGGCGCAACTACAAATTCCTTCGTGTCTGTCATAAAACATTGCGGTAGCACAGTGCGGCAGGGGAGCAACCAAAAGCCAAATTCCAGTAAGCAGCGCTCACGAAAACAAGATACAGCTTCGATGGCAAAAAGGCCCTTGTGGCGCAAGAAAAAACTTCGAGATGAGCGATGCCCGCTTGGCGTTCAATCCTCCGAGATCTTTTTGTGGCAACCCAAAGCGTCAGGGCCTGTGAAGCACTGCCATTCCGGCGATCACTCGCCTCCAATCAAGTGGATGACCAGCAAAAGAGCACCAACGACAATGGCACTATCCGCAAGATTGAAGGTAAACCAATGATACTCTCGGAAATAGAAATCCAGGAAGTCTGTCACACGCCCGTAGCGAACCCGATCCAGCAGATTGCTGGCAGCGCCCCCCATGATTAAGGCCAGCGCTACGCCGACTTCCCACTGTAACCGGCGGCTCTTCATCGCCACAGCCACTACTGTTGCAAGGAGAATCAACGAAACCGCCACCAGCAAGCCTGTCTTCCAGGGTGTGGGCGAATCCGAAAACAGGCCAAAAGCCGCTCCGGCATTATGCGTGTGGGTTAGATTAAAAAAATGAGGAATAACGGGAACGGTGGCATGGAGAGGAATAAACTGCTCCACCATCGCTTTTGATAGTTGGTCTCCAATAAAGACCAATAAGGCAATGGCGGCATAGAAGAAGCGCGAGTAACGGTGAACGCGGATCACCAAAGGTTCAGACGTCAAATCAGTCGGCGACCAGTTGCCAGCGACGGGTTGCGAGTCATGTGGACACCGCCTGCCTGAAGCTTCAGGCGGAACACCGGCAACTGCTTACTCTCTTTCTCCCTCAATTTCCGTCAAAGCTTCTGAGCAGCGCTCGCACACCGTGGGATAGTCTCTATTTTCACCCACATGCTCGGAATAATTCCAGCACCGCTCACATTTTCTTCCGGCGGCCTTGGCAACCCCGATTTTAAGTCCAGGCACCTGCGTGGTGCGGACGCCAGAAGGCCAGCGCGACGCAATCTCTACCTGCGAGACAATGAAGAGTGTGGGAAGGAACGACCGGTATTCCTGCAGCACTGGCTTGAGTATCCCCTGAGGGTCCAGATAAACCCTGGCTTCGAGGCCACTGCCGATCAATTTTTCCTGCCGGGCTGACTCCAGAGCCTTCAGAACGTCATTCCGCGCCGCAATCAGCCGTTCCCATTTTTCAAGGTTGCCCGCAAGCGAAGCCGGCAACCCCTGGCGCAGCTCCTGAGGCGCAACAGCCTGCGCCAGATGAACGCTCGCTTCGCGGAGGTGCGGGGCCGGCATGTGCGACCAGACTTCATCCGCCGTAAAGGAAAGCAGCGGCGCCGCAGCGCGCACCAGGGCGTCCAGAATCCGATAGAGGGCTGTCTGCCCCGAACGCCGCCGCCTGGAGCGCTCCGGAGCAGTATAAAGACGGTCTTTCAGGATGTCGAAATAGAAGGCGCTCAAGTCTACGGTGGCGAAATCGCAGAGCGTGCGGTAAACACGATGGAACTCAAATCGTTCATATCCTTTGCCAATCTGCTCCAGGGCCTGAGCAGTCCGTTCGAGCGCCCAGGCATCAATTTCCTCAAGTTCACATGTGGGAATCAGATCTTTCGTTGGATCGAAGTCATAAAGATTCGCCAAACAATAGCGAAACGTATTCCGCAGCTTGCGATAGGCTTCGGATAATCGAGTGAGGATTTCCGGCGAGATCACCACATCCTCACGAAAATCCACGGAAGCCGCCCAAAGCCTTAAAATCTCTGCGCCATGCGTTTTTATGACTTCTTCAGGTTGTACACCGGTACCGAGCGATTTTGACATCGCGCGGCCCTCGGAATCCAGCACCCAGCCGTTGGTCAGCACCTGGCGATAGGGCGCACCCCCCTGTGTCACCAGGGCAACCAGCAGCGAGCTGTGAAACCAGCCGCGATATTGGTCTCCGCCTTCAAGATAGACGTCCGCAGGCCAAGGCAAGTCCGGACGATGCCCCAGCACTGCCAGATGGCTGGACCCGGAATCAAACCACACATCGAGGATATCGGTTTCCCGTCGCAGCTTCGTCCCGCCACAATCCGGGCAACGGGCGCCAGCGGCGATCAGGTCTTCAATCGGATGCGTATACCAGGCGTCGGCCCCTTCTTTACGGAAAAGTTCCACGGCGGGCCGAGCCAGCCTGGCATCCATCAAAGGCTTATCGCATATCTCACAATGGAACACAGTGATCGGAACGCCCCAGGCGCGTTGCCGGGAAATGCACCAGTCGGGCCGTGTGGCGATCATGTTGAAAATACGCTCTTCGCCCCACTCCGGAGACCAGTGGACTTTTTGGATCTCTTCTAGCGCCCTCTGCCTTAATTCCCTATGCTCCATGGAGATGAACCACTGTTCCGTGGCGCGGAAGATGACCGGATTATGACAGCGCCAGCAATGAGGGTAGGAGTGGTCAATCGAGCCTTCTGTGCCTGCGAGCGTACCACGCTGCCGAAGCAGGTTGATAATGGCCTGGTTTGCGTCGAAAACCTTCTTACCGCGATATTCCGGCAAGCCTTCGGTAATTTCTCCGGAGTCACTGACCGGGCTGTAGACCTCAAGGCCATAGCGCAAGGCCGTCTGATAGTCCTCGCGGCCGTGGCCCGGTGCCGTGTGGACGCATCCGGTGCCGTCTTCCGCTGTCACATAATCCGCCAGAACGCCAGGCACTTTTCGCTCAAGAAATGGGTGCTGCAACTCAATGCGGTCAAGACTGCGGCCCGGGATGCGAGCGAGAACATCCGCCGCCTTGATTCCCATTTCAGCCAGCGCCGGAACTGAGCGTCGTGATTCCAGGAGATAAGCGTCGGAGTCGCCGTCTGAAACAACGACGTATTCAAAATCCGGATGAAAGGCTACGGCCATGCTGGCAGGGAGCGTCCAGGGCGTAGTGGTCCAGATCACAACCCAGACCTTTCGGTCCCTGAGCTGCGGGCTCAGCTTCGCTGGGTCGGAAAGTAAGGCATATTTCACGTAGATCGACGGGCTGCGGTGATTCTCGTATTCCACCTCTGCCTCGGCGAGGGCTGTTTTATCCTGAATGCACCAGTAAACCGGTTTACGGCCGCGATAAACATATCCCTCCTCAAGGAACTTGAGAAAGGCCTCGGCGATGAGGGCCTCGTAGGAATACTCCATCGTAAGATAAGCGTTTTCCCATTCGCCTAAAATGCCCAGGCGCTTGAAATCCTGTCGTTGGAGCTCCACGAACTTCTCCGCATATCGACGGCACTCACGACGGATCTGTGCCCGTTCCATCTTCGCCTTGCGTGCGCCCAACTCCTTATCCACATTGATCTCAATGGGCAGTCCATGACAATCCCAGCCGGGAAGGTAAGGAGCGTTGAAGCCGGCCAGGGTTTTGGACTTGATAATGAAATCCTTCAGAATCTTGTTCAGGGCTGTGCCCAGGTGGATGCGGCCATTGGCATAAGGAGGGCCATCATGGAGCGTGAAGAGGGGCGCACTTTTCCGGGCCTCACGGATCTTGCCATAAAGGTTCATTTCCTCCCATTTTGCAAGCCGCAAAGGTTCGTTTTGAGGGAGATTAGCCTTCATGGGGAAGGCGGTTTTGGGCAGGTTCAATGTGCTCTTCAGGTCCATAATCTTCTCCATGAAGCCTCCGAGCGGGCCAACAGCCTGTTGAAAATGCGTTATAGCGCTAAGCCGCCATGGCTGAAAATCATCCGGGCGTTGGGAATATCAAATTGCGGTCACGTCACTTAAGCAAAGTTTTTCAGCAAGCTGCTAAAATTAAGCATTATAAGGAATTGGCAAACAGATTGTCTAACCGATGCCCCTAGTGGGTGATAGCAAGCTCCTTGGGTAAAAAGGCGGAGGATAAGGTTCCACCATTCGTGCCTGGGTTGTAGCCTTTGAAGAGGACATCGACGATTCGGTCCACGCTTTCGACGTTGACAAAGCAGACCGTGGGCTGGGTCTGGCGCTGCATTTCGACAAAGCAGCGCTCGATGACGTTCGTCGTGCGCGAATTACGCTACAGAGCTTCTCGAGCCGTAAAAGCTAAATAGCTCTGGAAAACTGTACTCCGGCCGCTTGACCACCGCGAGATGGCCCTTCCGCCAGAGGGCCTGAAAGGCACATCAAGGGGCTTGAGCGGCCTCACAAGGATAACTGCAATTACGAAGCTCTGCCAGCCGACGATTTGCTTTGAAGCGCGCGATGAAGGGATTGAAGGTCAAAAACCTGGATACGATGCTCGCGCTGAGCGCGGATGCCGTTCACCATGGCGGCAGCGGCCGCAAGGGTCGTAATGCAGGCGATGCCGTGCTGCACGGCGGCGCGCCGGATGGCCTTCTCATCAAAGCGTGAGGGGCCGCCCAAGGGCGTGTTGATGATCAGGTCGAGCTTCGCGCTTTTAATCAGATCGACAACATTCGGACGGCCTTCATTCACCTTATAGACTTTCTCAGCCGCCAGGCCCGCGGCGCGGAACGCCTGCGCTGTTCCCCGCGTTGCGATCAGCTTGAAACCAAGTTGAGCCAGATCGCGGGCAATCGGAATGGCCTGCGGCTTGTCCTGATCGTTCACTGAGATGAAAACGCAACCCGCACTTCGGATCCGCTGACCCGCGGCAAGCTGCGCTTTTGCGAATGCCTGGCCGAAGCTTTCTCCCACTCCCATGACTTCGCCGGTGGATTTCATTTCCGGGCCCAGAATAATGTCAACTCCCGGAAACTTCCGGAAGGGGAATACCGGGGACTTCACAAAGTAATGATCCACTGGCAACTCGGCAGGGAGTCCGAATTCCTTCAGCTTGCGTCCGGCCATCAGACGCGCGGCGATCTTTGCCAACGGCACACCCGTTGCCTTGCTGACATAAGGCACGGTCCGGGAAGCTCTGGGATTCACCTCCAGGACAAACACCTTGCCGTTCTGGATGGCATACTGAACGTTCATCAGCCCAATCACGTTCAAAGCTCGCGCCAACTGGATGGTGTAGTCTTGCAGAACCCGGCGTGTTTCTTCAGGGATCTGCACGGAAGGCAGCACACACGAACTATCGCCGGAATGGATTCCCGCCTCCTCGATATGCTCCATGATTCCAGCGATCACCACCTGCTCTCCATCGGCGAGTGCATCCACATCCACTTCGGTCGCATTTTCCAGAAAACGATCCACCAGAATGGGGAATGCCCGCTGCAACTCTTCGGCGCGCGCGACGTAATCCACCAGCGTCCGCTCATCGTAGGCAATCACCATGGCTCGGCCACCCAGGACGTAAGAGGGCCGCACCAGCACTGGATAGCCGATGCGCTGCGCGATGGCCACAGCCTCATTTACATTCATGGCCGCGCCGTTTTCCGGCTGTGCGATGCCCAGCCGCGCAAGCAGCGCGCCAAAGTGCTTGCGATCTTCCGCCAATTCGATGGACTCCGGAGAAGTGCCGATGATCGGAACGCCCGCGTCCTTGAGCTGCCGCGCCAGATTCAGCGGAGTCTGGCCGCCGAATTGCACAATGACCCCGTACGGTTTCTCCTTATCGATAATGGCCATGACGTCTTCAAACGTGAGCGGCTCAAAATAAAGGCGGTCGGAGGTGTCATAATCCGTTGAGACGGTCTCCGGATTGCAATTCACCATGATCGTCTCATAGCCCTCTTCTTTGAGCGCAAAGGAGGCGTGACAGCAACAGTAATCAAACTCGATTCCCTGCCCAATGCGGTTCGGACCGCTGCCCAGGATGACAATTTTCTTCCGATCCGTGGGGGCAGCCTCGTCCTCTTCTTCATAAGTGGAATAGCAGTAAGGCGTGAAAGATTCAAATTCCGCCGCGCAAGTATCCACGCGCTTAAATACCGGGCGAACGCCGTGCTCGAGGCGGCGCGCCCGAACCCGCTCCACACTCGTGCCCCACAGGCTCGCTAACTCGGCATCTGAAAGGCCCAGACGCTTGGAGGCCAGCATGGCAGCCGCGGGGACTGAATCGATATCGAAGCGTTTTAACTCTCCTTCCATCTTTACAATCTGCTGCATCTGATCCAGAAACCAGGGATCAATGCGCGTCAACTCCGCAACTTGTTCCACGCAATGGCCGTCGCGCAGGGCATGGAAGATGTCCCACAGACGCTCGGGATGAGGGATCGTCAGCCGACGCCGCAGTTCCTGAGCATCTCGCGGAGGGGGCGGGGTTTTGCGGCCTGTTTCAAGCGACCGGACACCTTTCATGAGAGCCTCTTTAAATGTTCGCCCGATGGCCATGACCTCGCCTACCGATTTCATCTGCGTCCCCAGGGTGTGGTCCGCATCCGGGAATTTCTCGCTCGCCCACTTGGGGATTTTCACCACGACATAATCGATGGTCGGCTCAAAACAGGAGGGGGTTTTCTGAGTGATGTCATTCGGGATCTCGTCCAACCGATAGCCCACAGCCAGGCGGGCGGCAATCTTGGCGATCGGGAATCCGGTAGCCTTGGAAGCCAGGGCCGAACTGCGCGAGACGCGAGGGTTCATCTCAATCACCACCATGCGACCGGTTTGAGGCTCAACGGCAAACTGAATGTTGGAGCCACCCGTCTCCACGCCCACCACGCGAATCACGCGGAAAGCGGCGTCCCGCATCTGCTGATATTCCTTGTCGGTCAGCGTCTGAGCGGGGGCGACAGTGATGGAATCGCCGGTGTGGACGCCCATCGGATCCACGTTCTCAATCGTACATACCACCACGGCGTTATCTGCATGATCGCGCATCACCTCAAGCTCAAATTCCTTCCAGCCAATCACGGACTCTTCGACCAGCACCTCGTGCACCGGGCTGATTTCAATTCCATACGCCACCATGTCCTCAAACTCTTCGCGGTTATAGGCGATTCCCGAGCCGGTGCCGCCCAGCGTGAAAGAAGGACGGATAATGATGGGGAAACCGATCTGGTCGGCGGCTGCCAGCGCTGCTTCCACGTTGTTCACCAGGACACTGTGCGGAACATCCAATCCGATTTTGCGCATGGCCTCCTTGAACCGCAACCGGTCTTCAGCCATGCGGATGGCGTTGAGCGAAGCCCCGATCAGGCGCACTTTGTGCTTGTCGAGAATTCCTTTTTCCGCCAGTTCGACTGCAAGATTGAGCGCCGTCTGCCCGCCCACCGTGGGTAGGACAGCGTCAGGCTTTTCACGCTCCAGGATCGCTTCCAGATACTCCGCCGTGAGGGGCTCAATATAGGTTCGGTGGGCAAGCTCCGGGTCGGTCATGATCGTGGCCGGATTGGAATTGACCAGTACCACTTCGTAGCCATCGGCGCGCAGCGCTTTGCAGGCCTGGCTGCCGGAATAGTCAAACTCACACGCCTGGCCAATGATAATTGGCCCCGAGCCGATGATCAGAATTTTGTGGATGTCAGTTCGTTTGGGCATTTACCTACTCTGTACCGAAGAGTGAACCTTTAAGTTCATTTTCGAGCTGGTTCAACAGCGAATCAAAACCCTCTTGCAGTGCTCGCCGTGCGTTTGGCAAATGATCAAATCCATCATGGTTGGGACTTTGATGGTTGTTGTACTCATCCCAGGACGAGAGCAGTTCAGGAACTCGCCTGTAAAATTGCAGCACTTGCGCAATGCCGTCACCGCTGGGAAGGCCAACCTTGTCCACGCAACCTTCAATGACCGGGAAGTGACGGTCAGGTGCTCGAGGAAGGGGCTGGTTCCCACGGCCCACGTCGCCTCCGCCGGTTACTCCAGGAGGATTACAGAAAAGTGTCTCCACCCTGGCATTCCGAGGAGCCGAAGGCGACGAGGAATGCCAGAGTGAAGAAAGTTCAGCAACTTATCACCTCGGCTTACGTCCTCTCAAGCTTCACCCCTTCCACTCCTCCATCATCTTCACAAAGTTTTCAAACAGATAACTCGAATCATGAGGGCCGGGGGAGGCTTCCGGGTGGTATTGCACGCTGAAAAGGGGCAGCGATTTGTGACGCAGGCCTTCGAGCGTCTGATCGTTCAGGTTGAGGTGGGTGAAAACCACTTCACTCGTCTTCAGCGAATCCGGATCAACCGAAAAGCCGTGATTCTGCGCAGTGATCTCTACTTTCTGCGTTTCAAGATTCAACACGGGATGGTTTCCGCCGTGGTGCCCGAAACGCAGTTTATAGGTCCTGCCGCCCAGTGCCAGCCCGATGATCTGATGGCCCAGACAAATGCCGAAAATCGGTGCACGCCCCATCAATTCGCGCACATTTCTGGCAGCATAGGCAAGCGGCTCGGGATCGCCCGGCCCATTGGAAAGGAAAATGCCGTCCGGCTTCAGATTCATGACCTCGCGCGCCGGTGTTTGAGCAGGAACCACGGTGACGCGGCAGCCCGAATCCACCAAACGCCGAAGAATATTATGCTTGATGCCGTAATCATAGGCCACCACGTGGAAACGCGCCGGAGGCACTGAGCGGTTCGAATCAAAGAGATTCTTGGAAGGCTCCGTCCAGGGATAGCGAAACGCCGTGGTCACACGGCTTGCCAGATCCAACCCAACCATGCTCGGGGAAGCCTTTGCCTTGGCCGCCAGGCTTTTCTCATCCAAGTCAATGGAAGAAATCACCCCGCGCATGGCTCCGTGCCGTCGGATGTGGCGCACCAGAGCCCGCGTGTCGATTTCTGATATGGCGGGCACACCAAACCTGGCAAGGAATTCCGAAACCTCTTCAGCGCTGCGCCAGTTGCTGGCCAGCTCGCTCAACTCCCGCACCACCAGACCTTCTGCAAACGGGCGGATCGATTCACTGTCCAGCGGATTCGTTCCGTAATTTCCAATGTGGGGGTAAGTGAGCGTCACGATCTGGCCGGCATAAGAAGGATCGGTCAGGATTTCCTGATAGCCGGAAAGAGAGGTGTTAAAAACAACTTCGCCAAAACGTTCTGACCGGGCGCCGTGACCGCGCCCGTGAAATATAGTTCCATCTTCTAAGGCGAGTATTGCCTCCATCATTCAATCTCAGTTTTCAGGTGTCGTGGGTATCAGCCGGTATCATCAACAACGGCTGGGCGATTGGAATTGCAGTTGGCCTCTCTCTTCCTCACCAGACAGGCTTTAGCGCCCTCCCCCTTCTGATCAAGGGCGGTGGCAGATTACCGGCGTGATAACTGTTAATTCAGGGTCCCAATCTGGCTGAAGGGCCAATAGACAAAAACCGCTTTGCCGTAAATATATTTCCGATCCACGGTTCCCCACTCCCGGCTGTCATTCGATTCGTCCCGGTGATCACCCAGGACAAAATAATGATGAGGAGGAACAAAGGTGGAAGGATAATCATCATGGTCCAGGTAGCTGCGCGGGATGAAAGATTCTCTCAGAGGTTCGCCATTGATGTAAACCCGGCCGGCATGGATGCTCACCCACTCCCCCGGCAGTCCAACCACTCTTTTGATATAGCTCTTGGAGGGATCCAAGGGATAATGAAACACCACGATATCAAATCGGTGGATCGGTTCGAATCGATAAACAAACTTGTTGATGAAGATCCTTTCGTGGTTATAAAGCTCCGGCATCATGCTGGTGCCTTCCACCTGCACGGGCTGGTAGAAGAACACAATCACAATAAAAGCCATGAGCAGCGAAAGAATCAAATCGCGCAGCCAGTAGCGGCTGTCAAAGAAGCGCCATCGATTTTCCGTCGCGTTCTCCTGCTCTGCCATCGCTCAGCCACATCCCAAACGCTATGCGTGCATCAGTCGCCTCTTATTTTATACCATGCCCCACCGTCGAAGCGCTACAACCTGAAATCGCCACCGTTTGGTTTGTTGCCGCTTGGTAGGATAGGATAACAGGAGGATGCACGATTTCTTGACCATGCTCCAATGAGAAACACCTCAACCCATCCCCAGCTTGAATTCCAGCAAAGCTACAACAATCATGATTCGCCAAGAGAATCTCATTTGCAGTATGCGCTCATTATTCCCGCGCTGAACGAGGCTGAATCGATTGGCAAAGTGCTGTCAGAAGTCCCCCGGCACCGTTTTCAGGAGATTCTGGTGGTGGATAATGGAAGCCAGGACGGCACAGCCGCAGCGGCTCAAGCTGCGGGTGCTCGCGTCATAGCGGAGCCACGGCGGGGCTATGGCCGGGCCTGCCAGGCGGGATTAGCCGCGCTGAATGGCTCTGCCGATGCTGTCGTATTCATGGATGCTGATGGTTCCGATGATCCTGCGGATCTCGAGCGCCTGCTGAGTTTTTTTGAATCAGGCTCGTGGGACTTCGTCATGGGCTCGCGCGTGTTGGGCCGCTCCGAGCGGGGATCACTCACTTTCATTCAACGGTTCGGCAATGCACTCACCACGCGGTTGATTCACTGGATTTGGGGCGTTTGTTACACGGATCTTGGCCCCCTCCGTGTCGTCAGCCGTGAAGCTCTCACCAGACTTTGCCTGCGGGATCCCGACTTCGGGTGGAATGTGGAAATGCAATCTAAAGCAGCAATGCTTGGCCTGCGAGTGGCTGAAATTCCTGTGAATTATCGCCGGCGAAGGTTTGGCAAGTCCAAAATCTCAGGCACGCTGAAAGGCAGTTTACAGGCGGGAATCAAAATCATTCTGACAATTGTCCGCTGCAAAATGAAGAGGCGATGAATCCTTTCCTATAGCGCGACTCTCCAAGTCGGCCTTTGCCAGAATATGGCCGGGTTCATTCCAGCAGCGGCCCTATCCAAAACTGTTCTTCGCCTTTTCGGAGACACGCTTTTTAATGGGGCTGTTATCCACCCGCAGAGCGGGCGCCAGCGATTCGAGAATCCGGCGCTGTTCACGATTCAGGTGGGCAGGGATGATGACCTGAACTTTCACGTACAGGTCGCCATGACCACGCTTTTCAACGCTGGGCAGGCCCAAGCCCCGCAGGCGAAAGACCGTGTTGGGCTGCGTGCCCTCGGGGATGGTAAGCTTTTCGTGACCACGCAGTGTGGGCACTTTGATTTCCGCGCCGAGCGCCGCCTGAGTGAGAGAGATGGGAATGGTGCAATACAGATCGCTTCCCTGCCGCTCGAAGAAGGGATGCTCGCGGACGCGCAAAACGACGTAAAGGTCACCCGGGGGGCCACCCTGAGAACCTGCTTCACCCTCGCCACTCACGCGCAGGCGCATGCCATCTTCCACGCCGGCAGGGATTTTGATACCTAGCACGCGCTCCTCACGAGTCCGACCTTCGCCGTGGCAGGTGGGACACGCCTCTCGAATAATCTGGCCCATGCCACGACACTGCGGACAGGTCTGTGAGAGCGTGAAAAAACCCTGCTGAGTGCGGATCTGCCCTCTGCCGCCACAGGCAGGGCAAGTCACAGGCTGGCTGCCGCGCCGGGCACCACGCCCGTTACAGTCCGGACAAGTTTCCAAGCGTGGAATCTTAATCTTGGTCTCAAGGCCGGTGGCCGCTTCCTCAAAAGAAATCTCCAGGTCATAACGCAGATCAGCCCCCCGCTCCGCCCCGCGCCGTCGGGTGCGCGTTTGACCAAAGATATCGCCAAAGCCGAAGAAATCGCTGAAAGTGCCGAAAATATCCCCGAAATCGGCGAAAATAGTGGATGAAAAATCCGGCTGCGGGCCTGCAGCGCCACTTACTCCCGCATGGCCGAAGCGGTCGTAGGCCGCGCGTTTCTGGGGATCGGCGAGCACCGTATAAGCTTCGGTGATTTCCTTGAATTTCTCGGTGGCCTCTTCTTTGTTGTCCGGATTCCGATCCGGATGGTATTGAAGCGCAAGCTTGCGATAGGCGCTCTTGATTTCCTGCTCTGAAGCCTCACGCCCGACGCCCAGAACCTCGTAGTAATCACGCTTTTGATTCAAAGCAACCCCTCGTTAAAAACACCTGACGGCGAACTAGGAATGAACTGACCTGCGAGACGTTTTTATCCTTGGACTGCCCTGCCCGGCGCGACTTCATGCCCCTCACCCTTCGTTCGTCGCTTCCCGCCGCTCAGCGTCCTTGTTCTCTTCCGGGTGCGTGCCCTGCCCGTGAGGTTGGACTGCCACCTTCACCAGCGCCGGCCGCAGCAGCCGATGCTTCAGTTTATATCCCCGCTGGAGCTCCTCGACAATCTCATGATCGCGATGCTGGGGATCTTCAACCGTTTCCACAGCCTGATGGATCGCAGGGTCAAAAATCTTACCCTTGGATTCGACGATGCTCAGCCCGGCCCTTCCTAACGTCTCAAGAAGCTGTCGATGAATCAGATCCAGACCATCATAAAACTGCGCCGGAATGCTCGCATCCCGTTGTCGGGAAGCCCGATCGAACCCGTCCAGCACGGGCAGAAGCGCTCGAATCAGGTCGAAGTTAGCGTGCTGCAGGAACTCCTCTTTTTCCCTCTGCATCCGCTTGCGGAAATTTTCAAGCTCTGCCTGTTTACGCAGCAGCCGATCGTAAAGCTCCTGTTTTTCGGCCAGCAGCTTCTGATAAGCGGCGGGAAGATCCTCAGGCAGCGTGGAGCCTGCTTCCGGTTGAGCAGACTCCTGAGTTCTGGCTTCTGACTCGACCGCAGCCTGCGATGATTTCTCAAGTTCTTTTTCTGATTCCATAAATCCGATTTTGTTCCCCAGTGGCTTAAATAGAAATTCGCACCATTCCACCCTGCAAGGATTGGAAGAGAGTGCAAGCTCTAGTTGGCGCTGAGGAGGCGGCTGGTGACTTCGGCAACGTATTCTACCGTTCTGATGGCGCGGTCATACTCCATCCGCGTCGGTCCAATGACGCCAAGCGCGCCCACCGGGCGGTGTCGGTAGTGATAGGGTGCGACAATAAATGTACACTGCCGCATTTCGGAATTGGGATTCTCCCGACCAATCAGCGCCTGCACCCCGCCTCGAGGCGCTTCGAGACAGGCGCTGAGAATTTTTACGACCTTGGCCTTTTCCTCAATGGCTGCCAGCAGTTCTTTGGCGATGCCCACATTCACGAATTCCGGCTGGCTTAATAATCTTGTAGTATTGCTGACAAAGAGCGGACCAGGCTCCTCATGGGCCAGCGCTCCCCACATCAGGAGCTTTGCGACGCTCGTGAGCAGGCGATCCGAGGCGGCTTTCATTTCTTCCATGCGCTTCACCATCTCCAGCCGGATTGTTCGCAGCGACCAGCCGCGGAACTCAGCATTCAGGAAATCTGCAGCTTCATCAAGCTCCTGCTGGGTGAGATCGTCTTCCAGGCGGAAGATCTTATTCTCAATCAGGTCGGGTCTGGAAACGATTACCGCCAGCACCCGACGGTCGGGCAAAAGCACGAATTTGATATGCTCCAGCAGCTTCTCCTCCAGGGAGGGTCCTAAGACCACGCCCAGATGGCTGGAAACCTCGGAGAGTATGGCGGAAATCTTCTCCATTAACTCATCTGTTGAGGTCGGTTCGGCACCTAAACTGTCTTCGATATACCTTTCCAGCGCAGGAGTAAGCCGGGCGGGCCTGCTGATACGATCAACGTAGAATCGGTAGGCCTTATCAGCAGGGATTCTTCCCGCTGAGGTATGAGGCTGGGTCAGATAGCCCGCTGCTTCGAGGTCTGCCATAATGTTGCGAATTGTGGCAGGACTCAAAGGTTCAGGAAACTGGGCGGCGACCGTCTTTGAGGCTACAGGTATACCCATGACTACGTATTGTCGGATGATAGTCGCCAGAACTTCCTGTTCTCTGCTGTCAAGTTCGCCGTCGTCCCTCATCCTAAATTAACCTGCTGTATTTCAAGGAATTAGGGAGATACGTCAATTTAATTCTATCGGCATCAGTACTGCCTGTCAAGGTGATGTAACTCGCTGACAGAGTCTACGTCACATTGTATCCCTCGTGGGTTGAAGTGCCGCAGTCTGAAGAGGGCGGCTGCATGGGGGACCAAAGCCAGCCGCGCTGATTGGGGTCGTAAAATGACCGAGCAATGACGGCTCGAGCCCCTATCTTGCGATGGGGTTCGCTGAGTGAACAACCCTTTCGACTATTGAATGCGCCTCGGACCTTTCCGCCGTGGTCTGTGCCTGCTTCGCCCAGCGTATTCAGGCCCACTTGGCTCATTGCATCATTAAACTCCTCCACATCATGGCAGACCGCCAAGAGCGGCGAATCCGTGAACCAACTGCAAAAAGGCGGCAAAGGCTCCGGCTTCCTTGCCCTCGGGGATAGCCCGCATCAATGCATTGCCCAGCGGCCCATACCAATCAGAGGGAGTTCGAAACTATCCATCGCTCGATCCAAGATGGCGTCTACAACCTGGAACCCTTTGCTTCCCGGACCAAGTTCCCGGCCAAGGCTACCAGCCGTGTGCCATTTAAGCAAAGCGATGGGGCCTGACCGAGCTGGCTTCATTGCGCCACGATAAAAATCCCGTCTCATTTGTCTCATTCATCTCCATTGTCTCGAGTTAATGCCTTACCCTGAATGTGCTCCGGTGAGAGACGAATCCTCTCCTTGGAGTTTGCGTTCCCTTCTGCATTCCCGCTCAGGAGATCCCATGTTAGTCATCATCAGCGACCTCCATCTGACCGATGGCAGTTCGGGTGAAACTGTTCATCAGGGCACGCTGCGAGTGTTCCGTGAGAGGTTACGCAGCTTGGCCTATGCCGCTTCATGGCGAGCCGACGGGAAATATAGGCCGATTGAGGAGATGAACATCGTGCTTTTGGGGGACATCCTGGACGTGCTGCGCTCGTCAAAATGGTTGGAAGGAGAGACGGGGAATGCCTCAAGCATTCGCCCCTGGGATGATCCGCGAAGCGAGACTTTTGTCCAAAAAGTGGATGCAATCACTCAAGCAATTCTGACTCGGAACGAGATTTTCTTCACTATGCTGCGTGAGCTTCAACACACTTCCCTGGCTTCGATCCCGCCGGCCACAGAGAATGGCCGCCCGGTGCGTGCAGGCGATGGTCTGAAGCGAGGGCCAAGGGTTCCGGTCAGGGTACGAATCCATTATCTGGTCGGGAACCACGATTGGTTCTATCACCTTCCGCATCCTGCCTACCAGGACATTCGACGCAGGGTGGTGGAGGCTTTGGGTCTCGAGAACGATCCTCGGCAACCTTTTCCTCACGATCCGAAGGAACCGTTTGCTCCGGCGCTCCGGCAGGTATTTGAAGAGCATCGAGTTTTTGCGCGCCATGGAGACATTTATGACCCCTTTAATTTCGAGGAACACCGGGATCAGGCTTCTTTGGGAGATGCGATCGTCATTGATCTATTGTCGACTTTTGTGGCTGAGGTCACCTCGAAGCTTGGCGATCTGTTGCCTCTCGAATGTCTCGTGGGATTTCAAGAGATGGATAACGTCCGCCCGCTTCTGATGACGCCAGTATGGCTGGGAGGGCTGCTGCGTCGTGCATGCCCGAATCAACGCGTTCACCGCCAGGTTCAGGAAATATGGGATGATCTCGCCGATCGCTTCCTCAGAATTCCTTTTGTCCGCCACTATCTCACCTCACGGCAATCATGGACGCACGCACAAAAATTGAAATGGGCGCTGAGGTTTTCGAGAAGGCTCCTGAGCCCCGAAAGCGGCCGCGTGATTTGCTGGGCCAGTGAAAGGATCGGAAGCCGCAAAAACTCTTATTACCCCTATGCCCTTGGGGAGCGAGCCTTTCAGAGCCGCAAGGCGCGTTTCATCGTTTACGGTCACACGCATCGCCACGAAATGGTTCCTCTCGATTCCTCTTACTTTTTCAGCCAACTCTACCTGAATTCTGGCACTTGGCGTCCGGTTCATGAACTGGCGCGCTTCCAACCCAACCGCGAAGCCTTCATTGGCTATCACACGATGACCTATCTTGCCTTTTTCAAAGGCGATGAGCGCAATGGCCGCACCTTTGAGTGCTGGACCGGGGGATTGGCTAAATCCGTCCAGAGATACCCGGCTGACTCTGGACTCAGAAATGGCGCTCGGAATGAGAGTTAATAAAGCTATGAATGGAGAAACAATTTTTTCGCTTTGTTTGCGATTCAATCCCCTTCACGTTTGCAGGCATGTCCGGAAAAAAACTGTCTCATTTTTCTCATTTGTCTCCATCGTCTCACTAGAACTTGTTACTGTTTACTTATGAGTAGTTACCTCATAAATAATCAGCGCGGTAGCGGTCAAGACGGTTCTGTGAGCTCGATTCCATCGGATGCTGAATTCGCTCTTTGCGATGGAGAACAGAACCTCCATTCAAGCTCGCAGCCTGAAGGGATTGGGGGTTACGAAATTGACCGCCTCGTTGTGAAGCGGGTCTACGATAAATGCCACCCTTTCATTATGAAATCAGTTTCCGCCACCGCGCTGCCGGCTGAATTTCTGGCGGCACTGGCTGCGAATGAATCAGGCGGTAATCCGAAGGCGACATGCTTTGAACCCGAAGTCTACAAGCGCCTGAAAGCGGTGGCCAGCGGGGAGGCGCCCTCGTTCGGCAGCATCACTGGGAAAGATATTTTCGCTCAGGTTTCAGGAAGGCCAAGCCTCACATTGTATAGGGTTGATGAACCACTTTCGAGCCTCGATCAACTGCCCGGAGCCACGAAGTTGTTGTCGGCTCTTGAAGAGAACGAACTGCGCGAATTGGCCACTTCTTGGGGATTCACTCAAATCATGGGTTATCAAGCCATTGCTCGCAAGTCAGCAGCCCGTGATCTGCTGGATCCGCAGTTTCACTTTCAGATGGCAGTCGAAATTCTCACCGATTTTTCACGCAGGTTTCATCTGAGATTGTCGCAGGATTTTGAGGCCCTATTCCGCTGCTGGAATACGGGTCATCCGGACGGAAAGACATTTGATCCGGATTATGTAACCAAGGGAATGCGAAGAATGAAGCTCTATCGCGAGCTCATGGAGTCCTCGGAGCATCGTCCCCCTGTGCGGGGGAGGTAAGTCGCTTATTTACCTCGCGTTGCAATTTCCTTTCCTTGCGACGCTGGGGAAAGAAGCCCATCTTCAGGAAGCCCTCAATTCATGACATTACTTTGGAAAAGAGTGAAAGCCGATCAGGAAGGCAACAGCGTTTCGTCGGGCCAAAGTCAGGAACCGTGGCTTAGGGACCTCAACTTCCGGCCCACATTGTGGATGTTTTCGCTGTTGAAAGGGCTCTGTCTGCGCCACTGCCGCAAAGTCATTCCATGCCTTATGAAAAGGCGGACCTTCGATGATTGGCTGCGTCTTGCGCTGCTCTGCGAGGGGGAGCGCGCAAAGGTCGGGCGGGCGGTCGCCTTGCAAGCGCCGGTGGTTCACAAGGCGGCTGCCCGGTCCGATTTCCCTGATATCCCTGGATGCCAACGCTCCTGAACCTTTCGGGATGCGCATTTCAGTCTCGCTGGAACTCAACAACTCGAGGAATTGGAGTATGACAACGTCGCTTCGGCACAAAGAGATCGTTCGCGGAAAGATCCTTTATTACCTTGGTCTGATTTACCCACAAGCCGCAACCTTGCCTCTCCTGCAGGGCGAATTGGATTTTTTCGGTTATCCCATCCCCCTGGAGGAATTGAATTTTCACGTTGCCTACCTTGCCGAAAAGGGGCTTGTGGCGGTGGAGGGGGTGCGCGGCCCACATACGCATCGGAACATCTCGCTGGTCAAAATTACCGCTAAGGGTATTGATTATCGCGACGGGCGTCTTCCGACAGACGAAGGAATTTATCTGGAGCCAGGAAGGTAATGGTCAAGAATTCATCTCAACCCGAGCAGCCCCAGAAGCCGGAGCGGAAACCTCGTCTCAAGGCCCGTCAGGATAGAGATGGGGACGAGGAAAAGAAGGAGACTCCGGAAACCTGCACCAACGTAAAAGACCTTTTGCCTAGCGAAGTTGAGCTGATAAACCAGATGTTAATCGAGGGTTCGACGTTTGAAGATGTTGCTGATGCCATCACCGAATCGGGAAGGGTGAAGCTGGGGGCCCGAATCGTTGAGCGTCATTTCCGCTCGAATCCTGAACTTCAGGAAAAACGCGTCGTGCGCCAGGTGGAGATCGCGCGCCGCCTCAAAGCAGCTCTGGCCGACCCGCAGTCCGAGCAGGCGGAACTTGCCGAGTCGGTGCTCATCATGGGCCTGATGGGATTGAACCGGCGAACGGCGGCGCAGAGCATGCAGCAGGCTATGCGCTACAAGCACCAGCAGGAAAACATCCGGCTGAGAGAGGACGCCTTCAACCTGAAAGTCGAAAAGCTGGAAATGGACAAGAAACTCCTTGAAGCGCGACTGAAAATGGAGACCCTGAAGCAGGAAATGCTGGCTCGGAAGTTCCAGAGCCTTAAGGAGGCGGCCGAACGCGCCAGCGCAGACGACGCTCTGAGCCCTGAAATTCTCAAGCAGATTCACGAGATTTACGGGCTTGTTTCTCCTGAGGAAGGCGAAATGACAAGTCAGGAAAATGCCCATGCGTAAGTCACATCACAGTGAGGTTGCGAGACGCTCCAAAACCTCACATCCGACCGGCTCCAACCCTATGACAAGCATGCTGAACTCGGAAATGCGGATCGAGGTGAAAAGTCCGAAGGCGCCTAAATCGGCGGTGCAATTGCTGCCTTATCAGCGGCAGTGGGTGGAGGATCATTCAACCCTCAAGATTGTCGTCAAAGGGCGGCAGACAGGTTTTTCCTTCGCGGCGACTCTGCGCGCGGTTCTGCGCTGCATCGAGCGACGCACGAGCTGGATTTTTCTTTCCAAGGGTGAGCGGCAGTCACGGCTGTTGATGGAAAAGGTCCAGGAACATATCCAATCCTGCGGAATCGTCTCTCAGGTGCATGAATCCCAGTTTTTCGAAGGCACGATGATTAAGCAATTGGAAGTGCGGTTTCCCAATGGGTCGGTGATTTACGGTCTACCCGCCAACCCCGACACTGCGCGCGGATATTCCGGGAATGTCACGCTCGATGAATTCGCATTTCATACGGATGCCGAAAAGATTTATACGGCCCTCTATCCCATCACGACTCGAGGTTACGGGCTGGAAATTATTTCGACGCCGAATGGGCAGCAGGGGAAATTTTATGAGCTGGCAAAAGCCGCTGGCCTTGCGGATCCAGCTACCGCGCTTGAGACACTCAGAAAGATTCGGGAGGACCGGGAGACTGCAAGCGGGAATCGTGAAGGGTGGTCGCCACACTGGTGTGACATTTATCGCGCCCTGCGCGAGGGGCTGAGCGTGAACATCAGCCGACTACGCTCCGGGATTGATGAGGAGGCCTGGAGGCAAGAGTATTGCTGTGAATTCCTCTCCAGCGGTTCGCAGTGGATCAGCCCGGAGCTGTTCCAGAGTTGTGTAAGCTCGGAAGCCACAGTGGATTTTCGATGGCCGGTTGACGATTTGCGAAGGGGCGATCGGCAACCGGCCATCGAAAGTCTCTATGCTGGCTGGGATATTGCTCGCAACCGTGACTTGAGCGTGATCTGGTTAAGCGAACTCGTGGGTGAGATCACCTGGACGCGGGGTGTGATTGAAATGCGAAATGTCTCGACTCCTGAACAATTGCGTCGGGCGCGAGCCCTTCTGCCCATGGTGCGAAGAATGACGATTGATCGCTCCGGGATGGGGCTTGTCATCGCTGAGCAGCTCGATCAGGAATTCCCCGGAAAAGTCGAAGGAATCCAGTTCACTCAACCCACCAAGGAGGCGCTGGCCGTTTACGCCAGGCGTCGGATGGAAGAGATGAAAGTCCGGATTCCTGACGAGGACAATATCCGTGCTGCCTTTCATTCGGTGAAGAAGACGCAAAATCTCGTGGGGCAGTCCCGCTTTGACACGGAGCACGATGCCCAGTTCGGACACGCGGATCACTGGTGGGCCTTTTGCCTGGCGGAGGCAGCCGCTCAGCAGCCTGTGTATCACCTCGCTGGCGTGGGCGGGGTGATTGGAAGGCCTGAACTGACGGGCCTACGTGAGGCGGTGTTATGAAGCTGGCGGCAGGTGCCGCAGGGAAAATATATTCATCGTTGAAAGGACGCTATATCGATCGAGGAGGAAACGAATGGCAGATTCCAAGACAAACAAGGTGAAAGGCATTTTCAACAAAGTGGGACATGATGCGGAACGAATCGGGCGTGACATTGGCCAGGGCGCTGTGCGCGCCGGGCGCAAGACCGAGGAGAACGTAGCCCGTGCGGGTCGCGCACTGAAAGACAAGATCAATCGTAAATCCAGCAAGAGAGATGAGCAATGAACTGGCGAATCTGGTTAAAGGGCTTATTCGCAGCGATCGTCTCAAGCTCGGCCAACTCCATTTCCGTCTTGATTGCAGATCCTCATCACTTCAATCCCGGCGTAGCGGGGGGGTTCAAAAATCTGGGGGTCGTCGCGCTGGTGAGCGCAATCGTGGGGGCAGCGCTCTATTTGAAACAAAGCCCCGTGCCGAAATGAGGCGATTGAATCGTTGATCCATTTTTTCATTGAATCAATGTGCCGATGAATAAATGAACCAATTCTCTGAGGGGGGAGACGAAATGAAAAAGCTTCTGTTGATTCCGATCTTGGCCGCAGCGCTGCTAGGCTGCGACACCGCGCAGTGGATCAAGACAGCGCAGGAGATTCTGCCTGTTGTACTGCCCATGGTGACGAACCTGGTTACGGCCGCCGGCCTGCTCCAGGGCAAGACCGTTTCGGCCGTGGACCTCGATACCATCACTCGAACGGCCAATGTGGTCTCGAATGATTTGAACCTGGCGGGACAACTGGTTAGCCAATATCAATCCTCGCCAGATCCTACAACGATTGGGAAGATCAACGTTGTTCTCGGAGAGGTTCAGTCTAATTTGAGCGGCTTGCTGCCTGCGCTTCACATCAGTGATTCGGCCACTGCCCAGAAAATTTCTGCGGTGGTGATGCTGATCAACAGTGAGGTAAGCTCCATCCAGCAGATTCTTCCGATTGTTTCAGGCGGCAAGGTAACAGCCCGTCCCGCCACTACCCCCCTGAGTGCCAATAAACTCAAGGAAAAATTTAACGCCATTGTCAACCAACCCACCAACAATCCTGTGGTTAATCAGGCGTTCGCTGTCGTGAGCCTGTAGCGAGGAACAATTCCTGAAGTCCGGGAGAGATTCGGCAACACGGACAATCAAAAGATTCAGAGTTCGGAACCGGCATGAAAACTCCAAAACTAGGAAAGAGTTTGGGAAGAAAGATCGACGCTCACGATAAGCGCGATTATCGGGTCAATGCTTTGCCACACTTGGGTGTGGGAGCGCCCTTGCCGACCAGGATCGACGTTTTCGCCGGGCTCAACCTGCCGGTTTACGATCAGGGTGAGATCGGTTCCTGTACCGCCAATGCGGGCGTCCTTTATCGCAGATTTCTGGCGCAGAGATTTTCAAAGTATTCTGCGGGCGATCAGAACCTGAGCCGTCTCTTTCTCTACTATCAGGAAAGAAAACTGCGGTGGAATGATGCGGTAAATGACGATAGCGGGGCGGCAATCCGCGACATTTTCTATGTTTTGGCGCACACAGGCGTTTGCCCGGAAGATCTGGATCCCTACAATCCAGCTTATTTTGCCTCCGCGGCCTTTAACGATAACCCGAAAGATCTGGAGGGGGCTCAGCCCTTCCGGATTGGCGCTTATCATCGAGTGCCCGACGCGCTGACGGCGCGGTCGGTCCTGGCCTCCGGCTATGCGATTGCTTTGGGCTTTACCGTTTATGAATCTTTTGAGGATATCGGCGCTGACGGATTGATGCGAATGCCTCGGAAAGGTGAAGCGGTATTAGGCGGTCACGCGGTTGTGATCCGCGGATATGACGACGAGAATTCAGAATTCCTGATCCAGAATTCGTGGGGAGTCGGATGGGGAAATCATGGCTGTTTCCGCATGCCTTACAGGTTCCTGGAAGACGAAGATCTGAGCCAGTTTGACATGTGGATAGGGCACCTCGGACGTCCCTGGCGTCCGAATTGATTCATTGACTCATCGGTTCTTTGATTCAATGAACCAATAAGAAAATGAGCAAATCGTCTTACAGTTCGGGAAACGGCCTCAAAGCAAAGGCTCTGCTGCGGGAGGGGCCACGCTCTGAAGGGACACAGGATCCTGCGTCCCTTCAGCAGCGCATTGACCAAGCCGTGCGATTGGCGGACCGTGAGCTTGGCTTCGGAGGCCCCGGAGCAATGGCATCCTTGCACCCCGTCGCCGGACCTGAACCGCGCGGCACGGAGATGTCGGCCGCACGCGGAGATTTTGACAAAACTTTTGGGGTTTCCGGAACGCCGATTACCAGCGGTTTTCTGGTTGATCTTGGCGAGTACAATCCCGACCTGATGGGCCGCAATGCCATCCCGATCTACGAGCAGATGCGGCGTTCGGACGCGCAGGTGCGGGCGACGCTCTGGGCTTGCAAGCTGCCGATTCTTTCCGCGAAATGGGAAATCGTTCCTGCGGAAATCTCAAATCTGAAATCTCAAATTGCAAAGATTGGCAGCCATGGCGCAGGAAGAGCCACCCAATCGAAGGCGAAAGAAATAGCAGAGTTCGTCAGAGGAAACCTCTTTAACGGCCTCGAATTTCAGTCTCCAGCAGGCGGGTGGATTTCCCAGTCGTGGCAAAGTGTGATAGCGAATGCGCTCTTGATGCTTGATTTTGGCTGTGCCGTGCACGAGGACGTATGGAGGGTGGACGGCGAAAGGATTCTGCTGCGCGCTTTGCCTTCCCGCTTGCCCATTACTTTTTATCGCTGGCACACCGAGGCAGATGGTGAAACCCTGACAGCGCTGGAGCAGTATGGCTATCGCGGCCAGCAGTTTCTGAACGTGCTGTTGCCGGCAGACAAGATGGCGCGCTTCACCTATCAGCAGGAAGGGGCAAACTTCTGGGGCATTGCTTTGCAGCGGGCGATGTACCCGCATTGGTACATCAAATCAAAGCTCTATCGCCTCGATGCCATTGCCAACGAGCGCAACTCGTTGGGTGTGCCGGTGTTTCGCCTTTCCCCCGGCTTTTCGGCGGAGGATAAAGCTGCAGCTTACAGTTTCGTCACGCAGCTCGCAGCCCACGAAGCGACAGGGCTGGTGGAACCGCCGGGGGAACCTCATGCCGGATTGCGCATTGCGGGGTACGAAGGAAACTTGCGGGACTTGATGCCTTCGATCCAGCACCACAATGAAATGATTTCGCGAGCCGCTTTAAACACGTTTATGGATCTGGGCCAGAGCGCTCACGGCTCCCGCGCATTAGGCGCAACGGCAACAGATTTCTTTATGTTGGGGCTCCAGAGCCTTGCCGAGCAGATTGCCCTGGAGATTACCCAATCGACGATTCGTCGTCTTGTCTGCATGAATTTTGGAAATGAAGCCCCCGTTCCACGTCTGATTCCGGCGAATGTTCAGGCACGGAGCATCAGCCAGATTACCGCCGACCTTGTGGCGCTGGCCCAGCAGGGACTGGTAGTGAGCGAAAAGAACATTCGCAGAGTGATCCGCGAGCGGTTTGCTTTGCCTGAAGAAAGTAACGAAGGCGTGGTCGCTGTGCGCGGAGAAACCGTCAGCCAGAATGCCGGCCTTATTGCCGGCAGAGGCGGCGGTGAAGTGGAATAAGATTTTAACCCCCCTCGCGGCTATAAATTCCAACAAACAGGATATCAATTGCCTCGGGAGTTTTATTTCCCCTCGACTTCATGAGGTCATCGAGGGAAGGACAATATGAAGAGGCAAAAGGGAAACACGCGACGCAAGGGAGAGGACGCGCTGGCATTCCTGCTTTTGTGTTTCATGGTTCCAGCGCTCTCCTGGTCCCAAAGCTCCTCTCAGGGTGGACCTTCCGGAGCGGATCAGATTCTTACATCCATCTACGATTCCAAGACGAATTCCATCCGCGTGTCAGGCTCTAACAATGGGGGCACTGTCTCCAGCGTGGGTCTTTCCATGCCGAGTGAGTTTGGCGTTACAGGCAGCCCTGTGACTTCAACCGGAACGCTGATGGTCAATTGGGCACAGCCTTTAAGCATCATACACGGTGGGACAGGGCAATCAAGTGCCGCGGCCGCTTTCAATGCGCTGGCGCCGCCGACCTCGGCCGGTGGATTGATTTACGGAACCGGTACAAACATTTACGGGAACCTCTCATTGGGTGCGAGCGGCCAGTGCTTGCAGTCCAATGGAACCACCCTGGTGTGGGGCGCGTGCGGTTCGGGTAGCGGCTTCACGGCGGGCGGAGATTTGTCCGGAACCGCAACCAACCAGACCGTGATCGGTTTGCAGGGCCGTCCCGTATCGGCTCTCGCGCCTGCGAGCGGTCAGTTTCTTGAGTGGAGCGGCGCCGCATGGACGCCCACCACACTTTCCGGGATCGGAACGGTCACCAGTGTAGGGCTCTCCTTGCCCTCGATTTTCAGCGTCACGGGATCCCCCGTAACATCCTCTGGCGTTCTGAGCGCAACCCTATCTTCTCAGAATGCGAATTACGTCTTCGCGGGGCCCGGCAGTGGGAACCCGGGCGCACCTGCATTCCGTCCTCTTGTTGGTGCTGACATACCCTCCATCAATCTCGCCACAAATGGCAACGGGGGAGTCAGCGGCACTCTGAGTATTGCAAACGGGGGCACCGGCCAGAGCACAGCGGCCGCAGCCTTCAACGCTCTGGCACCCTCCACGGCCGCTGGCGGACTGATTTACGGCACCGGCACCAACAGCTATGGAAATCTGCCGCTAGGCACAAGCGGCCAATGCCTTCAGTCAAACGGAACCACCCTGGTGTGGGGCGCGTGCGGTTCAGGAAGCGGCTTCACGGCTGGCGGGGACTTAAGTGGCACAGCGACCATCCAAACGGTGACTGGCATTCAAGGTCATCCAGTGACATCGGCAAATCCTTCGACGGGCCAGATCCTGCAATGGAACGGCAGCGCCTGGGCACCTGCTAACGTGTCAGGCTTCGGGACGGTCACGAGCGTGGGACTTGCGCTTCCATCGATCTTTAATGTTACTGGGACACCCGTCACAACTTCCGGCACGTTGTCTGCCACGCTGGCCAATCAGAATGCCAACACGTTTCTCGCGGGGCCGGTCACGGGGGTTGCTGCGGCTCCGACTTTCCGAGCGCTGGTGAGTACAGATATTCCGGCCATCAACCTCGGCATGGGCGGGAACGGCGGAGTTGCAGGAACTCTGGGTATCGCCAATGGCGGCACGGGACTGACCAGCGTGGGGACAAGCGGCCAGTGTCTTACATCAAATGGTACTGCAATAGTTTGGGGATCATGCGGATCAGGCGGAGGCGGATTTACAGCGGGCGGCGATCTGAGCGGGACTTCAACGAGTCAAACAGTGATTGGCTTGCAGGGGCGCATTGTTTCCTCCGTCGCGCCCGCCAGCGGCCAGGTTCTGGCATGGAGCGGCGCGGCCTGGACGCCGACAACGCTTTCGGGCGGCAGCCTGCCTTCAAGCTGGAATGTGAATGGGACGACCAATGCGGTCACAGCCCAAACTGCAAGCGGACAGGATGCGACCCCCCTGACCGTTCTTCCCTCGATCACAAATCCCACGGCCGACATTTTTGACGTTTGCAGTTCGGCAGGCTGTACGAGCGGCACGAAATATTTTTCAGTAGGCCCCAATGGCAACGTCAGCTTTAACGCCAATGCACTGTCTCTCGGCACCAATAATCAGTCCACCGCTTCCAACGTGCAACTTTATTCTGGAATTGGAGCCGGAGGTTATCTGGAACTCTTCAGTCCTGCCCTGAATCCACCTGCATTTGGCAACTCAAACCTGAGTTTCAGTTCGGCGGCGGGCAGCGTCCCTGCAAATACCTACACTTTTTGGGTGACCTATCTGGCCGGCCCTGCGCAGCAATATGAAACGACGGCCAGCACCTCGGGAGTCATTACCACAAACGCAACCGGCGAGATCATGATTACCCTTCCCAATGCCTTTTCTGGGGTTACGGGAATGAATATCTATGGCAAGCAGCAGTCGAATGGAGGCGTTGTTAAATGCGGTTCATGGAACCTGTCTACGTGGACCAACACGTCGTGTACAGCAACGGTTTCAGGCAATACGGTGACAATCACAGGTTGGGTCAATTCTCCTTCGGCCTCGCTGCCGACCTCCAATAATACCGGCGGCCTTTATCAGTCGTTTCTTGGGGCCGCTACTGGCATGAGCGGCGCTCTTTGCGAATCAGCCACCGTACCTGGCCAGGACTGTGCGACGGGAAGCTGGTTAATGACGAACCCCATGACCACAGCTGGCGATCTGATATACGGCGGCACACCGAATGCCGAAGGCTTCGCTCCTCCGCAGCGGCTGGCAATCGGCTCAGTGGGACAATGCCTCACGGTGGTCACGGGACCAGCGCTCGGCTGGGGAACATGTGGGAGCGGAGGCGGTTCCGGTTCTGTGACGAGCGTCGATCTCTCGATGCCTTCAACCTTCACCGTGAGTGGATCGCCCATTACCACGAGTGGCACGATCTCTGTTGCTTACGCAGCCCAAAATGCCAATACCGTCCTGGCCGGACCTGCAAGCGGCGCAGCAGCGGCTCCGACTTTCCGTGCAATTGTAGCTTCTGATTTAGCTCCAACGCCGATCACAAATGATTGTCTTGGATATAACGGCACGAGTTTGACTTGGGTAGGGTGCGGCGGAGGCTCCTCGACCTGGTCGGCGCTTGCTGCTCCCGCAGGCAACACCATCCTGAACATGGCGGGTTATTCGACCACATTCAACTGGACCGGCACAAACGGTGGCGAGTGGTTGTGGGACACAAATGGCAACGCACAGTTGCTCAGCACAACAGCATCAACCTCCACCTCCAGCCAAAGTTCCCCTACATTTGCCTTCGGTGGCACCTATTGGAACGGGACTGCGAGTGCAAACGATACGTGGGCAATACAGGATCTAATTCCAACGGGCTCGAATCCGGCCGCCACTCTCTGGTTCAATCATGCCGGGAGTTCAGGGACGCCGGTCGTCAAATTCGACAACAATGGCTCTTCAGCAGGAGAGGTCGGTTTTCAGCTTTGTGGGACCAGTGCATGCAGTTCAATTTATGAAAGAGATAACAGTGGGACGACTCGATTTTCCGTGACCGGCTATGGGGTATTAAACGCCTATTCCATAACCTCGAACACTTCTGTCACGGCATCAAGCAACTTTTACAGTGGGTCCGTGGGAAGTCACTTCAATACTACGGGTACCACGACAGGGTGCGCGTCGGGATTTAAATGCTCGGACATCGCAGGCGTGATCGCTCTTTCTGCGGCGACCAGTGCAAGTTATACGTTCTCGACCGCCTACGCCTCCGCACCCGTTTGCGTTGTTTCGCCAACTTCGAATCCAGGGACAGCAACCTGGTGGGTCACTACCACCACCACCGCTGTAACGGTCAACATGAGCGCAGCATCCACGCTGAATTTCAACTATCACTGTGTGGGAGATCCGAACTAGAGGGACGAAATCAAGAAACGGTAGGCAGACTGACTATGAGGTTTAAGATTCAAGATCACAAATTGCGGAAGGCAGAAAGCGGAACGTGCGAAGTGAACTACAGGGGATTGAAGATGAACGGTGGGCATAACGCGTTCCACCTTCCGCCTTCGGCTTGCGACCTTCTCCTTTTAGCTCTCCCCCTGCTGCTTGCTGCATTCTGCGTTTCACCTTCCGCCTTCTGCTCTCAAATGCGGGGTACGGGTACGGTGAATGCCTGTGCGGGTGGTCCCCCCAGGTACTGCGCTGATACGTCGATGCGGATCATGGGAGAAAGCGCAATCATGTATCCGCAGATCGATCTGAATGATGGCGGGCCGGCGGTTGGCGTTCCGTTTATCGATCCCGACACCGGCACTCGCATCACACGTATTACGGATGGGTCGCTCGAAATCCCATCGGGGCGAACCAACAATAACTTCCAGACCAACTCGGCGGCGGAAGAATATTCCTGTTCCATCTTCAATCCCAATCTCGCGCAGATTGATGGTGGAATTGATATCGGCAAGCAGGGCGGCTATGTCTGTAAGTTCTACGATGGGACAGCCAACCTCTGGATGGCGGCCATTGATGCACAGACGATGCAGACGGAGATTCTGAATCCTCCGAGCTTCGTTTCCAACAATTATAACTGGATTCTCGATGGCGGTTTCAGTTGGACAGATCCGTGGGTTATCTGGGGCAGCCAGGCGGGAAAATTTGTCTACTACTGTTTCCAAGGAAATCCGGCGAATGATCCGGTTTGCGCTGGGTCGGGAGACACGATTAAGACGCTCTTTACGATCAATTCTGCAAACTGTCCCAACTTGCCCGCTGGATATACGGGCGGCACGCTGACTGAAACGCAAACCTCAAAGGACGATAACGTGATCGGGGGATGGGCACAGAATGAATATTACATCGTCTACAACCGCCAGACTGGGGCCTGCAACTGGTATGACTCTTTTTATGGCACAACGGGGGGGACAGGAATCGCCGGTGTTCAATCAACGTCACCCTGGGGAGTTGTGGAGCCCCCGGCTTCAGCTCCCACTTTGACACCCTCGACAACGGCCGGGAGTTTGGCGCCAGGAACCTATTGTTTTGAAGAAACGCTGGAGGTGTCGAATGTGGTGCCGGATTCGGAAACACTACCCGGAGCCCCGGCCTGCACGACGCTTTCCTCAACGGGCGAAATTGCCGTCGCGAGACCGACGCTTGCCACTGATCAGCCGACTAAGGCTGCCTTTACTTCAACTACACCTTATGGCTGGGACCTCTACGCTTGCCAGGAATCTTCTCCGCCCACGCCTTGCACCAACTTTACCAAGCAGAACGCTTCAATGATTAGTTGGAGCACGACGACGACAACCGTGACTTCGCTTGCGGCGGGCGTCGCTGCGCCCACGCAGAGCAGAGCGGGATTCAGCATTCATCAGGCGCGACTGGCGATGGACGGCCAGCATGTACTGATGACAGCTAACAGCAACAACGCATTCACGGTGGGCTTCATGATTTGGAACGTTGGCACAACGACTGCCAACATCAATAGCGCCAGCGGTCACATGGTGGCGGGCTACCATAACGTTCTGCTGGATCACAACTACTATTCGGCCATCGAGCTGTTGTCGGTGCCTTTTTCCAATGTTCCCAGTTCGGGCACATGGCTAAAAGGAGACCCAGCCAATTACTCAACCACCAACGACTCCCATCCAGCCTGGACGGACGATAACGCTTCCGATACCTATCCTGCCTGCGCGGCGATGGCCCCGGTCAGTTATTCCATTCAGAAATGGGGGAAATATGGATATGCTTCTCCAAACGGTTCTTGGATGAGGTACCCGCAAACCGGATTTAACCCGGCTTTCAATGTCGCGATTCCTTATGCCAATGAGATTTTCTGTTGGGCCACGGATGGTTCTGGAACGGTCTGGCGCTTCACGCATTCACGGAGCGTCGGAGGCTATTCCGGCAATTTCAGCAGTGCGGCTTTAGGCACTTGGTACGCCCAGGAAGTGCTGGGCAACATGACTCCAGATGGCAAGTTTATGATCTTCACTTCGCTTTGGGAATGGCAGCTCGGCTCCGCTGGTTTATTTGGCTGGCAGCCTAACAAATCCTACGCTCTCAATGCAAAGGTGATGGACTCGAATGGAAATGTCGAGAAGGCGACAGTCGGTGGGACGTCGGGATCGGCGCGGCCACCCTGGAATCCGGTGGTGAACGGGACGACAACGGATGGAACGGTAACCTGGACGAATCTTGGCCAATGCGCCACGCTGGGTGGCTGCCGGAATGACGTCTTTGTGGTGCAACTGAAGTGATGAGGGATGGGAGGCGAAAAACCAAAGGCAAGAGGCGAGCGAAAGGCATTTGCCTCTCGGCTCTGACAAAGGATGCGTTTACGGTGGATGAGGAGTATGCGACGGTGAATGATGAAAGAGTTCTTGACAGCGGCTTTGTGCATCGATCAACCATCAGCTCCCCGAAAGGAGGCCTGGAGAACGGCGGCCGCTTCGCCTCATTGGGATCAACCGCTGGCAGGGAATACCGAAAGCTGCGCCCTGAAACCCGGAATCTTCCTGTGTTGCTTTCCGGTCCCGGTGTGCGAGTTGAAGTCCCGGGGGCGGCCACCGCTCGTTTCGAAATCCCGATTGCAGTTACTGGGTCCTGGGTGAAAGGAAATAGACCATTTTCCATTTCAGCACAGGATTTGGTGGACATCGTCCGAAATTTCGCAAAACGCAAAAACGATATGGTGGTGATCGACTACGAACACGCCAGTGAGATGCCGGATGTAGCGAAGGGCGGCCCTGTTCCCGCAGCGGGATGGATTCACGGGCTGCGCGTGGAATCCAACGGTGCTGAAAAGCTTATGGCGTTGGTGGAGTGGACTCCTGAGGCTGAAGGGTTGATCCGCAGCGGCCAATATCGCTTCTTTTCGCCGGCCATTGACTGGGGGGCGATCGACAAGGAAACAGGCAAGCCGCAAGGCGCCACCCTGACCAGCGGCGCACTTACCAACCATCCATTCCTCGAGGAACTGCCGCCGATCATGTTGAGTGATGGCACGATCTTGGCTCAAGGCGTGCATCCAACGGCCGCAACGTTGAGGGATGGGATACATTTCATCAACGAGTGTCACGCTCAAGGAGAAAAGGCTATGAAACAACTCAGGATTCAACCCATTCCGGAGGGGCATGAGCATGCAGGGCATCATGCCGTCTTTGAAGAGGGTGTCGCAGAACCTCTGGGCTTCATTTCTCACGACGAGCTTTCCGAGTATGCCTCAAAGCATCTGGGCGTTAACCCCGATGCGGTGGAAGACACCGAAGAAAGCCTGGAGGGGGAAGGTGACGATGGAACAGAAAATCTGAAAGTAGCGGCTCGCGAGGCCCGTCGTCGCGCATTCTTTTTAAGTGAAGCCGTGCGCAAAGGCAGGATTGACAATCAGCGCGCGAGCGAGTTGGCCGAGGCCGGTAAGATTACGTTAGCGGACTATATTCGCGGTCAGGAAGCCGAAAGGCTGATTGAGTCCGCTATTGCCGCAGGTAAGATTCTGCCTCGCGACCGTGCCTTCTTCTTTCACGACGCCTTAGAGCGACCGAAGGAATTTCAAGAATATGTGAGAAATGCTCCTCCGGTGATCCAGCTGGGGACAAAGGGCCTTGGTTCAGCGGATCCCTTGCCGGTCGATGAGGAGGTTCATCTGGGAGTGAAGAGGCTGATGAGCGAGAAAGGTCTCGACTATTCAAAAGCCTTAAAGGAGCTTTTGGCAGCGAATCCCAGCCTGGGAAAGCGATATCGCCAAAAGCACATGGAACAAATGCCGAATGACTTATCGGTTTAGTCGAATATTTTCGGGGCGCCGTTCGCTGCGCCCGCAGCCGGGCGGGTCAAACCTTGCCCCTACAGGAGGAACAGATGGCAGGAGTTAATGGACTGACGGTGGGGTTTCGCAGCGGTGCAAATCAGCGCATTGCAAAGTTCAGCGTGTTGGTCAAAGACACCACAGAGACAAGTCAAAACCAACAGTATGCCACTCTGCCGGGAGCGGCGAACGCCCCCGGCGTGCTCGGCGTGCTCACGGAGCATTTTGTGGAACCCAACTATTTTGTGCCGCAGAGCACGGATCCCACCACAGTGACCGGCACCACGCCCACACTTTACAACCTGAAGGGGCGTGGCCTGACACTGCAAGTGAACGGCATAGCGAAAGTCTATGCAGCGGGCGCCGTGAATCAGGGTGATGTGCTGGTGATAGCGGATCAATACGGACGAGCCAATAGTGTCTCGAACCTGTCGATCGCGGCAGGCACGAAGATCTATCCCATCGGAATCGCGCAGAACAGTACGCAAAATGCAAATGATGTTGTCGAGGTTCTGCTGAACTTCCAGCCGACAACGGCTTAAAGGCAGTGATGAGTGGCGGGCGAAAGGTCTGTCGCTCTCACTCGGTTCAGGACGCGGCGGGATGAGTCCTCCCGACGGCTCGGGATGGGACCCGCGTAGCACGCGACACTCGGCGTGGCGAGATCGCGTGTGAGAGCTTCAAGTCGCCAGCGGGCCTGGCGAACCACGGGAGACAGTATGAGCGAATGGCGTGGCATGGCCTCGTCAACCATTCGCTCATGGCTTGTCACTTGGAGGATGAATGGCTGATATCAGCTTGCAATATCTTGACCAGCCGCTCAACAACGTGAGCGTGGGCTACGTGAATGACGACTATTTTGCGGAGAAACTTTTCCCGCCGGTTCCTGTGAAACAACGCAGCGGACGTTTCTGGGTCTTCGGCAAAGAAAAATTTCACCGCTATGAGACCATTCGGGCGCCCAAGGCGGAATCCCGCGAAATTGCCCCCTGGGCGCTTTCCGACAACCCGTATTTCTGCAACGATCACTCACTCAAAGACTCGATCTCCGATGAGGAGCGAGCGGGCGCGGACGATACGGATCTCGAGATCACGACAGTGCAAAATCTGACCGATGCCATTCTGTTGGATCTGGAAATCCGGGTGATGAACCTCATCACCAGTCCGGCCAGCGGTGTTCCCAACACTACGCTGGCGGGCAGTTCACAATGGTCAGACTATGTCAATTCTGATCCGATTGCCGCGGTTGAGGCGCAGAAGACAGTCATCAAGAAAGCCATCGCCAAGACCCCTAACACGCTGGCTGTGAGTTATCCCGTTTACGCGGTGTTGCGGCAACATCCCAAAATCATCGATCGCTTCAAATACATTCAAGTGGGCATTCTACAGGCGGACCATTTAAAGAGCGTTTTCGATGTGGATAACTTCTGGGTAATGGGTGCCGAATACGATACAGCGAACGAAGGCCAGCCCCCGTCGTTGGATTTCGTCTGGGGCAAGCATGCGTTGCTGGCTTATATTCCGCCTTCCCCTCAACGGCTACAACCGGCTCTGGGTTACACCTTCCGCTGGCTTTTTGGGGCGCCGGATCTCGGGGGGACGCTCACCAAGCGCTATCGCGTGGAATCCAAGGCATCGGACGTGATTGAAGTTCATCGCTACGATGATATCCAGATTGTTGCCGCTCAGTCAGGATTTATGTTTTTGAATGCCGTTGCATGAACAACTGATCCGCGGTTGGCTCAGCAAAAACCTCACGACTGAAAGCTTTTTGGGGAGACCTTATGCCGAAATTTAGAGTTCTTCGCCCTATTGAATACGATGGCAAACTCTATATGCCCGAAACGGAAAGCGCTCCAGATAAGGTCAAGAGCGCTGGCCACGGCCAGGATATTCCGGTCGATTCCAGTGGCGAGATCGAGCTTACCGAAAAGCAATCGGCGGAATTGACGTTGGGGCAGATTGAGGAAATCAAGTCAAAAGCGGACAGCTCAAAGGGGAGGAGCAAAAAGGAGAGCGCGTAGAGCCGCCTGCGCGCCGCACGGCTGAATTGCAATCGACGGGATCATTTTGAGTAAGCTCCGCCTTCTGGAGGAATCATGGCAATTTCGGTAACGCCGAATTACGAATATACGAGACAAACGCTCACTGGTGCAATGCTGAACAAAGCAAAGCTGGTCGTAACGGGCCTGGCGGCGGGAGCCAACATCATCCCGCACGGCCTGCCTCGTGTGCCGCTGAACGTGGTGATTGAGCCGACCAGCCCGGGCGGATTTCATGAGACGCAGCCCGCCGATTCCACCAATATTTACATCACGGCGGATGGCGCAGGTACCAGCGTGAACCTGATCGTTGAATACTAGCGGGCTTCAGCGCGTTGGCGATCTGTTGTCAGTTGACCGGTGGGGCTGACGGCAGATGACGGGCAAAGACTATGAGTTACACGACCATCCAAAACGTCGCGGGCATGTTTCCTGCCTTCCAGCGCGGAACGCCGCAGCAGAAGCCTTCGGATTCGCTCATCCAGCAGTACATCGATGACGTTGCAAGCGATCTCAATGCGATTCTCGATCGTCGCTTTGGGGAGACGATCCGACAGAATTTCGCCGGAAGTTTCGCGGCATTCCAAGCGGCTCTCTCACCAGATGCGCTGAACCTGCTGGAGAAGATCAATCGCTATGGCGCTGCCTCGCAGCTAGGTTTGGCACTTGCCACGATGGGCGTTGCATCCGCGGAACGGCTGGCCCGCGACTTTGAATCCGAATTCAGGAAGCTGTGCTCGGATTTAAGTGCGCTCAATGACCAAGGCGATCCTGCTTCAGGCGGGCTTTACGACCATTTATTTGACATCCGGGCAGCTACGCCCTCGCCGCGAGCAGGATTGCAAGGAACGGCAGGCGGAGATCAGCCGAAGGATCAGACTTGCCGTGATCGGGGCCTGTCAAACTTCTTTGGCAAGTTCGACAAACTGTGAATGGCTTCGCAGGTCTGCGAGTCAAACAGATCGCTGAGACTCCTTGTCTCAGTCATTCCGAGAGAGCGCTGGCGAAGAGGAATCCCGCCATTCCTTGGTTGGTAAAGTGAAATTCCGTACTTTGCCCGAAATGACGGTACCTAATCGTTTTCAGCAACGGACTTAGATACAACGACTGCTGTAAGTCATTCCCTCAGCAAGGCACATCATGGTTTACATACCCGCATGGAATGCAACTTTTGCGAAGCCGCTTGTGAATCAGGTCATCGCCATTATTCAGCGCGATCAGCCTGCAGCGCTATCGATCGTCAATCCGGCACTCGCGCCGATTCAGGAATTCCACAAGGGACCGGGGATGCGAACGGCGTTTCCCTGGCTTACCTTGGGGGTCGACAAGACAGAGTTTGACCCGGGCGTTTCCTGGATTCGCGCGTGGCGGGCGAGTCTGATGCTGATGCTCGATGTCGGCCAATTCGATCAGGAAATCGCTCAGGACAATAGTCAAGATTATGCACAGCTGCTCGACATGATCCTGACCACAGCGAGCGGCGCAGATTGGACGACGCCGCTGCCGATTGTCCATGAAACCGTGCCCAGCGGAATGACCTCGCCGCCCGCGGCCGGTTCGGTCAAAGAGGTTTTTGTGGAGTCTCACCGCTACAGTTCAGTGATCCAGGCCAGCCTGAACGCGCCGGTGTTGCGCGTGATATTGAGCGTCTTGTTCCAAGTGCAAGAGACATAAGTGCAATCTGGAGAATCCATGGCTAACGTAGACCAAACGAAAATTCATCAAGGCCCGGGTAGCTTGTGGCTGGGTTGTGCCACACCCCCAAACGGCTCACGACTGCTGATCGATGGGGCCGGCAATCCTGTTAGCCCTGGATTACCCTCTCCTTCCGCACCATCGCTTTCATCAACTCCGGGAGGCTCGCTCGCTGAGGCCACGTATTACGTCGTCGTGACCTATGTCAATGCTCTGGGAGAAACAGGACCTTCTGTGGAATCCAACTTGGCCGTAGCTTCTGGCAATCTGTTGGTCGTGGCTTCTCCCGCAGCGATGGGGAGTGCGATGGCTTATAACGTCTATGTGGGTACGGCAACGGGTGGTGAAAAATTGCAGAACGTGTCGCCTGTACCGCTTGGGCAGAACTGGGTTCAGCTTTCAACTGGACTTAGCGACAGTGGGTGCACTCCGCCGACCATAAACACCGCTGGTCCCATTTTTGCGGGAGCAGTCTCCGGGGCTACCACAATCATCTGGACGCCGAAAATTGAAACCCTGAGCGCGGATCAGGTGACAGGCCCCATCGATGCGCGTCTGACGGCGGAAGAGCAATCCATCGAAGCCGAAATTATGGAGACGGATTATGCCCGCCTGAGGGCATACATGACAAACGCCCTTTTTGCAAGCGGCAGCGATCCCGGTCTGCCGGCGGGCGCGCAGAACTATGAGGAGCTTTCGTTTGGGGGATTAATGCAAGTGCCGAAATTGTCGGTTGCCATAGTCTCTCCACGTGTTGACGCGCCCGGAAAGTTTGTGGTGAGTCAGCTTTACAGGGCTTACCAGGCGCAGGCGCTTACCATGCCGTTTTCCCGGGAGAAACCCACAACGTTGAAGGTGAAGTTTAATGGCCTGGCCGATCCCTCGCGCCCTCCGGGCGACCAGGTGGGCAAGATTTACCGACAACCCTAAACTCCATACCAGGTCTATCATGATGAGCGAGGAGCAAATCAATCATCTTGCAACGCCGCAGGACTTCAAGCTGGCGCAGGATCTGGATCGCAAAGTCCATCGCGTGGTCCTGCCTAAGCTGGGAAAAGCTGTTTTGATGCGACGTCCGTCGCCTCTGTGGTTCATTTTTCGCGGCCAGTTGCCGGCATCGCTAGCCGCCAAAGTCGCACACACGAACGCTAGCGCGCCGCAGAATCCGCCGTTGAAAGCCCCAGAGGACTTCCAGCATCTTGCACGTTGGATTGTGGAGCTTCTGGAAGAAATTATGGTACAGCCCCGGGTCTCGCTTTCACCAGGCCCGGGCGAGATTCCGCCGGATTTGATTCCGGACGAAGATCTCAATTTTATGATCCGGTGGGCCATGGGCGAGGTTGCTTCGGATGGGGGTGAGGCCTCAGCCGAAGGCGACCTCGCTCGATTTCGTGGAGACTGAGAGTCTTCTAGTGCTTGCGCGCGTGGCGGAGACTTTCCATTGCCGTCCGAGTGAATTGCTGGGTTTCCCGGCGATTGGATGGGTTCCTGAGGATGCTCAAATGACCCCAAACAATCCTGCACGACGTTTCAGCCCTGCATTGGACGCCACAACGGCCCTGCAAATTGATATTGCAGCGGCGGTTTCGCTGTGGCTTTGGCGGCAGAGAATGGCAGGCTTTGAATCCGGCGCCCGGGAAGAATGGTGGTGAAAGGCGGTACACCGTGCTTGAACGAAGGAAGGCAGGATAAGTCGAAACAGTCAGAGGTCAGACTGATGTCAAAGATACTGCGTCGGATATTTGAAATAGAAGGTGAGGGGCGGAAAGCTTCTGGCCCTTTCGATGCTTTTTCATCTCAAGAGAACCAAGGGATTTCTCAAACTCTGGCAATCATCCGTGAACTGACCGCAAGTTTTGAAAAAGTTCGTCAGGAAGGCAGCCAAACCTATGAGGCGTTAGGCCGCTCAGTCCAAAGTTGGAGCCGCGTCGCCACACGAACCATAGGCCAGGTACTTTCCATCATGAATCAGCACAGTCTGGCTGAAGAACAGTCTGTCGCAACCCACGCGCGAGCCGAACAAGCCAAAAGTCTGGCCAGCCTGACCACGCTTCAGCACACAGCCTTCTACCGGGCCATAGCGGCGACGGCGGCCGGCTTTCAGGCTCTGGGAGAGTTTGATTTCTGGGCTGCCACGCAGGATTTCGCTTCAGCCGCTCTCTGGGGTTCCCTGGCGGGGGCGCAAATTGCCTCGCTTGCGAGCGCTGGAGGTGGAGCTTCAGCGCCGGGTCGCCGCCCTGCCGCTGTCGTCGGCGATCAAGGCGAATCGGGTGCGGGCATTCCGACTTCCGCTTTAGCTTCAGGCGCAGCCTCAGCCAAGGCTGGCGTCCCCAGTGGAAATTTAACAATTGCCATCATGGGCGAGCCTGAGGCGGGTGAATGGCTGGCCAGAACGTTGAACGCCGCTGTTGAACAGCGGGGCGTGCAGTTAACGGCCACACGCGCGCAGCGCCCGACCTATGCGGCAGGATAAGGGAATTTTTCATGGAGTCATTGAGTCAATGAAGAAATGACTCAATGAACCGATTCCTTATGGCGAATCCGCAGATCATCTACGATCCGGGCACAGGTCCAGTGACGCTTGTCTTCACCTATCCGCCGCGCACTATGGCAGCCTATCAATCCGTCGCCGCGCGGCATGACAACGTCGCAAGCTCCGGCGTGCGCGAGTCTATTCTGGAACGCGTTGATCACTTCATTGAACTCAACCTCCAGGCGGTGCTGGCGGGCGTGGATGTAGAAGCCTGGAACAGTTTCATGCAATATGCACTCACGGGGGGCCAGTTTGCTTATTATCCGGACGCATCTCAGTCAAGTTTTACCAATTGCTGGCTGGAAGACACAACATGGAGCGCCAGCTACAAAGCTCCTGGGCTTTATTCATTCAAGCTTAAGTTCCG